>ERZ1027208.145-NODE-145-length-36640-cov-17.236846_pt1 | contig 36640 bp, 35 predicted proteins | sample MGYA00520867_ERZ1027208 | MGnify/ENA primary metagenome ERZ1027208 (study PRJEB33311, sample SAMEA4378413) | marine metagenome | biome: Marine biome; feature: Fjord; material: Water | collected 2014-07-20T08:00:00Z/2014-07-... | depth 75 m ...
CATCAAGAATATTTGGCCTTGGGGCGTACAGATAAAGCGAGTCTTTTAACTTATCGAAGTTTGTTTAAGGCTTGTATGCAAGACAGGGAAATTTCAGGAATTAATGCACCTATTAATAAAGAATGGATTCTGGGCTGTGATCGGTTTAAGAATAAAGACAAAGACAAAGATGAAAGATAGAGAAGCAACTTGGCAGAAAACGATTGCAGCATGCTGGCGATAGAAAGTCAGAGGCTTATCAGGATCAAGTACTCTGTCCCCTTGATGGGATTTTCTAGGTTTGGTGAGCCCTCATATGAGGGCTTTTTTGTGTGCTGATAATTACGGACTCCAGCTAATCACTTGATTCCTCCCCTTCTTTTTCGCCTCGTACATGGCTGAATCAGCTTTGGCGAATAATTGAGGTTTATCTTGGAGTGGCTGGTATTCGGCAATTCCAACACTAATGGTTAGGTTGATTGAATCACCTTTCCAAACAATGAAGGTGTGTTGAATTTCTTTTCGCAATCTTTCAAGCATGTTAGTGGCTTCCTTGTTTGTAACATTTGGCATGATGATCGCAATTTCTTCTCCGCCCACTCGGCAGGCGGTATCTTGTTCTCTGATTGAGGTATTAATTATTTTTGCGGTTTTTTCTAAAACCATATCACCGCATTCGTGTCCGTATGTATCATTAATCAGTTTAAATAGGTCAAGGTCAATTAACCCTAGACAAAGGGCGCTTTTATCTCGGTCTGCACGATTTAGTTCTTGTGCGAGGCGGTCATTAAAATACATTTTATTGGGTAGGTGCGTTAAGGCATCTGTTAGTGCCACGCTCATGAGTCTTTTTTCAATATCGTGGCGTAAGCCAATTACGACATGCAATCCAGCCACACATGATATGCCTGAGAAAATCAGAAGTACCATTTCAAATATGTATTGTGAGCTGCTTGTGTCTATGTACTGTAAATAATAAAGGTAACTCTGTATTAAATAGGCAGCTGTAGAGAGACCGATGGCCACTTTTGATGGAAAGAATAAATAAGCCACTAGCAGTGGTGTTATGAAAAATAGAACAATTAACGGACTGCCTTGAGGGTCCAAAATGACCACGGACATTAAGATCACATCGATGCAAAAGATAATAATGCCAGCTGCTTTAGCGTAGCCTTTGTTGTACACCCTGATAAACACAAGTAGCAGAATAGCCGTGCAGGCCAATTGAATGATAGACGCGTTGTCCCATCCAGAGGTTGCTCTAGCAAATGCCACAGGCACAGTGGCTAAGACAATTAAAAAGATACAAGCTAGCGCAAACTTACGGCGAATTGTATTTAAGTGCCGATCAAAGTAATCAATGTTGGTATCAAGGTTGTGCTTTATGTTGCTGATGAGTGGCCACTCCAGTGGAAACGTGCAAATAATTCAACCTTTCTACTTTATAGTTTATTAGATAATACCAGTGATGCAATTGTTGATTCGTTATAAGGAGGGTATTGAAGGTTAGACGGCAGCTTAATGAGGGCAAGGTTCTGCAAAACCAGTATCTGGGCTAATAAACTTCCATCTAATAATGACTGATAAGACCCCATCTTAAGCTTTGCCCTACTAATAGCATTTTTAAATACTTACCCCCATGAGGCTTGTTGGTCAACATTAAAATAGCGGCTGTGGCGGCCAGTACAAATGAGGTGCCGATTATTGCTTTTTGTTTATCTGGCCAATGCTGGTCAAGCCAAGTAATTTCTGCTGCCCGTTAATGTGGCTAAGTCTTGTACCCATATGCTGAAACCACAAAGAACAGTCACTGTAAGTCTGCTCTAAATAACTGAGTGTTTAAATCTTTGATATGCAGTGATACTCCTTAAAAATATGAGTCTGATGTTGATAGAAGGTGTTAAGCAGGGCTTTACAGTTTTTAATGCCGGGTCGTCGTTTACGGTTCATGAGTTCAAAGCTTTTGCTCATTTTAATCCAGCTTTCAGCCTCAATGCCAACAGACTTAGGATGAGTGTCCCTTAGGTTTGTCCCTTAGGTTTGATTAGGTGGCCAATATCACTGTACCACTACACCATCTAATTCCCTAAGCGCTAGGGTATACAGCCATTTTCGCTATACGAATTTGCTCTATACGAATTTACTTCAATTACCTTGCTAAGGGTAAAATAAGCTATAATTCACCTGTAAATATTCTTAGATAAATCTTGCAAGTGCACACACTACCTTTGTCAGGTTGTAAAAATGAAAGTATTGTTCGTTTTCCTCATATTACTGCTATCTAGTCCCTGCTACGCGTCAACGGCGATCCCTATTCATCCGCAAAATGACTACGACCTAATTAAAGGCGTGGACTATTTAATCGATGATTCAAGGTCTCTAGAATTAAACGGCATTCAAAAAAATTCAAACTGGCAGGCTGTGGATAAACGCAATCTTATATAAAGCCAAGGCCGCGGGAAGAAACAACGTGAAGTAAGTTGATTGATTTTTCTTTAAATATAATGGTAAGCACAATTTTAAAGGTGTGAATTATTGATTCTGTAATTCAAGGGGGCAGAGTGAAGCTCCCCAGTTATCGGAGACCCTAATCAGTAGCGGTGTCAGGCCTTGTCTTGCAAAAAAACAAGACCCTCAAAAACATAACCAGCTAGCCCATCCCTGCCTAATAATCGATAACAGTATTGTCGCCAAAATCGCTAATAAGATCCGTATCAAATGGCAAGTCTGCTTCTTCTTCACCTGGCAAGTCTTTGAAATCGGCTTCAGATTCTATTTGCATTTTAAGGTCTGGGTACAGCTGTCTTTCTGGCTCTAACAGACTTTCATAGGCGTGAACAAAATGCGTAGGGTTTATATTGCCACGCAAGACTTGTTCAAAAAAGCTGATGTATATTTCAGGTCCGCTGTTCTCAAAGGCAAGCAGTGCAAACGCTTTGTGAAAGTTTTCCTTAATACTGGGTAGCCAGTCTTCGATCCGTTTACTTATCGTGGCACCGTATTTCTTCTGGATAGTTTCAGTGGCGTCACTGAAGTCATCGTTAAACATTTCGGCTTTATCATTGTAAGAAGACAGCAGGGCTTTTATCTCATCATACTGTTTATGGCCAAGGTCATGGCGCTTCATGATGGTCTCAAATATCCATAGCTGAACATCCGCCTGAATGGTCGCCTCATCAAGTTCAAGCAGGTCCATGTCTGATCCTATGCCTGACAACGGATTTTTAAACCGATTGGCAATTTGCTTTAACAGTTTAACATCCTGTTGAGTGGCTATAAGTGACGCATGAATCGACACAATATCCTTGTGTTCATTGTCGCTGTATTGGTAGTTGGTTAACAATATCGCGCGATTCGCGTCGGGACCATGTGCCTTAAAGAGTGCGTCTACGTTTTCCCAGCCCTTGCGGAAACAGGTAAGCACCGTATCTTCTTGCAGAATTTTTTGTGCTTTAAGGGTATCGCCTTCACTTAGCTTTAACAGCCCAAGTGTGGTTACGCCAAGCACAATAGAGCACGACTTTTTCAGGTCATGACTGATCACCGGTGAAAAAAAGCTCTTGGCTATTTTTAAAGACATGTCGACCAGCAGGCTTTCCATTTTCGACATTTGTTCAGGCGTGATTAAGCCGCTATCAACGGCATCGCTGATCATCAATAATAAAAAGGGCCTAGTCCTGACTTTATCAATATTCATCTGTCAGTCTCTCTTATAGTGGCTCGAACATGTCGTCGGTATCGCTGCTTATCTCGCCAACCCTGATGTTATTAGCTTGGGACTTAAGAATGGCTTCAATGTTTTCAAGGTCACCGTTTTTAGACGTGGCCACAATCGCTTTATATATCGGCTCGCGCAGTGATTTAATCATAAGCAGTAATTCTTCATCGCTACCGGATACGGGCTCTTCTTCGAAGTCGATTGATTCAAAATCAAAACCAATAAACGGCAGTGACAAATATAGCAGTCCCGTTTCAGAATGATTGATGGCATCTAGAATTTCGGCTTGTCTTTCTTCGTCGTCTGTTCGGGTTAAAAATATTTGTGACAACATGGATTTCACTGAATCTTGTGCGGTCACGCCGCCTTTTTCAAGTTCATTTTCCCAATACGAAGGCTCTACATCTAACATTTCACCGATGGTTTCTGGGTCCATCAGCCATGCCGCGATTGATGGGATAGTGGCGTCAAAATCCCTCAATATTTTAGCAACACTCATGATGTCTAGTTCAGAAATAACAGCGATCATTTTCTGATCGCCCTCGGCAGATGCAATATCTTCTAAAATATCACCCCCATTGCGACCACTCTCACGGGTTATCGCAACGACTTTTTCAGCTAAAATGGCAACTTCTTGGCTCAAAATAAAATCCTGTCAATTCGTGTGGTATTAATAATCGTTTAAATTTAGCTGGTGTTCATATTCGCCATGAATTACAGGCTCTTCTACCTCAGCGTGAAACTCTTCTTTTGTCGCGCCTAAATCATAAAAGCAAAGCAGCAGTATCGCCGTTTTTAATTGCTCTTGGTATTCATTAGAAAGTGTCGACAGTAAGTCTCGATAATTCTTATGTACGTTGACGCAGGTTTTTACGTCTTCCCATTGGGGCTCTGAGTCTGAACACAGTGGCAATAATTTTGCCGTATTCACTTTAACCACATACAGCAAGCACATAGAAAGCTGGTCGGGCATACCGGCTAAAAATCCGGGTGTTTTGATAAGCTGACCTAATAAACTATCAACATAGTTTTTGAATAAATCGGGATCTTCTGGGTCTTGATAAGATTCGATATTTTCAGTCAGCATTAGATATTCGTCAGCCAAATAGGCTGGCACTTTAACAGTCTTAGACATATTTACTCTTAAGCATTTAAACGTTTAAGCATTTAAAACACGGTTCCAGTAGGTCTCAGTAAACGCTTTCGGGTTCAAGACTTCTGTGTATTCTTGTTCAATGTAATGGGTGCGCTTTTTAGGGTCGGATAATACGCTGTACGACTCTTGAATGTGTTGGAAGCGTTCAATGGCATCTTCTGATTTATTTCTATCAGGGTGATATTTAGCGGCTAATCGTCGGTAAGACTTTTTTATATCAGCTTGCGAGGCTGACTTATCGACTTCTAATATTTCAAAATAATCCAAAATCATCTCCTGAATATGTCATAAGGTATTCATCACATGGGTGTAAAACGGGCGGATATTTGTGTGTTTTGCACAAAGCCACGCTTAACAATACGGATGGGATACGGGTTGTTAAAATTGAAAGTTTAACGCCTGCTTTAGGGCAGTGGCATTAATGGACTAGAACTCAATCAGAACTGCGAAATTAGAGGGCCTAGGTTCGGTCGAGTACCATTTTCCACCTGCTCTTATCTCGTTCTGCCTGCTCTTAGATAATGCGTGGATTATAGGTGAATGGGGATTTGGTGTCGACCATTGAGGTCGGTGTTGCTAATGGATAGCGGGGTTGCTCATTAACGATTGCCTAACCGGTAATTTGAGGTCTGTAGGGTCAGATCTTGCCTTTGCCCTAAACGCACAAAATCAAAGTCTCTGACCCCTGTGATAGAAAGGCTCTGACCCTTTTGATCAGAGCTCATATTCAGATAAATTTAATAGCTGAAGGGTTCTGCATGATCAAAGTAGATCTTGCACGTAATAGAGCATTAAATAACTCGATAGCAATACCGCGACCCACAGCACCATGGTTTCGATTGGCCAAAGTTTTGCGAAGTAACCCTTGGGTTGACCTGATTTTGTATCATAAGAATTCAGGATAACCTGTTTGATGGATGCCACCACAGACTTCTCAAAGCGGCCGTAGGCGCCGTACACGCTACCCCCAATCCTTTTTACAACATTCGGTGCAAGCTTACGGTAAAACCAGTCCACATCGAGATTGGTTGACGGCAGCTCAGGGGGATACATATTCTTAAGGTTCAGCCAAACAAAGGCCAGCGCTGAGAAGAATAACAGTTGAAGTTGGGTCAATACGTGGGTCATATCATAAGGGTTGTAGTTATGCTCCCAAGGTAAAAGCGCGTAAACCGTTTGCGCAGGGAAGGTACCTATCACAACACAGGCTACCGCCGCTATGGTCATGGCAATGAGCATATTTTTTGGCGGTTCGGTTGTGCGAATACCAGAGTCATGGGCAAAAAAGGCGAAGTAAGGAATTTTAACACCGGCGTGGTGGAACACCCCTGCGGCAGCAAAAAGCAGCAATAACCAAACTACGTCGTAACCTTCGGCCACCGCTGCTGCCATGATCATGGATTTTGATACAAAGCCGCTGAACAGTGGAAAGGCTGAGATAGATGCGGCGCCCACAATACAGAGTATGGTGGTTTTGGGCATGCTTTTGTATAAACCTCCCAATTCGGACCCATTAATCTTGCCGGTCATATGCAATACCGCACCCATAGACATCATGAGTAAGCCTTTAAATATGACATCGTTAAACGCGTGAGCAACCGCGCCGTTTAATGCGAGGGCGGTACCAATACCAATGCCCACGATCATAAAGCCGATTTGGTTTATCAAACTGTAGGCCAGCACTCGACGTAAATCGTTTTCGATAACCGCAAAGAAAATCGGAAAGCACGCCATGGTTACGCCTATCCAAATAAGAATTTCTTCTCCGGGATAGCCACGGGCAAACGCATAGACTGCAACTTTAGTGGTGAATGACGCTAAAAAAACAGTGCCAGTGGGTGTTGCTTCTGGGTACGCATCGGTTAACCAGTTATGCATAAATGGAAACGCACACTTGATACCAAAGGCCAAGAAAATCAACCAAGCCCCAACTTGCGCAAGACCTTCATGATTCAATGATATTTGATTAAACAACAGGCTGTTATTCACCTGTGCAAGAATCAACAGCCCCGCGAGCAGCAAAACACCAGATAAGACTTGAATGATGAGGTAGCGAAAACCAGACGAATAGGCTCGGTCAGTTTTGCGTGCCCAAATCAAAAACACAGACGTTAGCGCAAGCAACTCCCAAAATACAAATAACGTGAGTAAGTCACCCGCAAATACCGCACCCACTGCACTGGCAGCATACGCAAGTCCTGCTACATGCTGCACGGTATCTTTAATGTGAAGTGCATAAACAACGGCAATAAATGAGGCAAGGTGAAAGAGGTAGCCAAACATTAAACTCAGTTTATCGACACGCACTGGTTCAAGTACGTATCCCATAAACTCCATAGACCAGAACACACCGTGCTCTATCCCCATTAAATTTAATGCTCCTGCTATGGGAGCGAGCAACATTATAATGTTACGCAACCAGCCTCGCAGTAAAACAGCCGCGAGAGCACCCAGCAATAGTGGAATAAACGGTATGATACTATTCATCGTAGTAATCTTCCCCGCGCATTAGCACTTTGCGTAATTCTTTGGCAATTACCACTAATACCACACAACCGACAAAACCATAGATGGCATAGAAGGCGGGAATTTTTTCCCAGTCGTGGTAAATATGGCGATGCACAATAAAGTCGGCAACCACCAACAGACCACAAATGACGTAAAACACTTTGAGCATTTTACGGATGTTTTCGGGCTTATCGAAGAAGCCACTGGGTTCATGCTGTTCAGCCATTTAGCCTTCTCCTTTTAAGTTGCTTGTCATATCTACATTGGTTGAGACACCAGGGATTAGATTAATCAAATCAATCAATGGCTGTGGATAGAAAAACAATGCGAGACAACATACAGAGGTGGTGCTCAGTGCAATCAACATAAGTAGGGGGGCTTCTTTAGTCTCAGCCCATGTCCAAGGTTTAGACTCTCCGGGCTGGGTATGAAAAAACGCTTTTATAGGAATGGGCAACAGGTACGCAATATTAAGCAGTGAACTGATCATTAAAGTGGCCACAATAAATAGCTTATCGGCTTCTAACGCGCCCACGACCAGATACCATTTGCTCCAGGTTCCTGCCATGGGTGGCAAACCAATAATACTGATGGCACCGATGGTAAACGCGGCCATTGTAATGGGCATTTGCCTGCCGAGACCGCCCATGTCGCTGATGTTCTTTTTATGACTGGCCACCATGATGGCGCCCGCACAGAAAAATAAAGTAATTTTACCCACCGCGTGAGTAGCAATGTGCAATGCAGCGCCCGCACTGGCAATAGACGATGCCAAAAGTGCCCCCACGACTATGTAGCTCAATTGACTAATGGTGGAGTAGGCGAGTCGAGCTTTTAGATTGTCTTTAGTCATTGCGATGCAGGAAGAAAGCAATATAGTCGCGGCACCTATGTAAAGCATCATATCAGTGGTAGCGAGTTCTTTAAGTGTGTCTAAACCAAAAATATAAATCACGACTTTTAAAATACAGAATACACCGGCTTTTACCACGGCCACCGCATGGAGGAGTGCGCTTACAGGTGTGGGTGCAACCATCGCTGCTGGTAACCAACGATGAAAAGGCATGATGGCAGCCTTGCCGATGCCATAACAGAAAAGCACAAGCAGAACGCTCAGAATAATTTTATTGTGGGAATCGTCAAAAATACCACCGGCTTTAAAATCTAAGGTTCCGGTCAAGCTGTAGGTGCCTAACACAGCAAACAGAAAAAACGCGATGGATGTGCTGAGCAAAATACCAAGATAGACGCGTCCACCTTGTTTGGCGGCATCATTCCCTGCATGGGTAACCAATGGGTAGGTCGAAAGTGTTAAGACTTCATAAAATATAAAGAGCGTTAGCAAGTTGCCTGAAAAACAAATCGCCATAACGGAACTGATGGCTAGTGCAAAGCAACAGAAAAACCGTGTTTGGTTTTCTTCGTTATGCCCGCGCATGTAACCAATGGCGTAGATACTGGTAATGATCCACAAAAAACTCGCCACTAATGCAAATAGGACACCCAGAGGCTCTACCGCAAAGCTAATGCTAAGCCCTGGGAAAAGTTCTGCCACATCAAGACGCAGCTCGACCCCTTGGAATGTGTAGTCAGTAATAGCAAGCACAATGCTGAACAAAATAGTGGCCGTTATTAATGTAACGGCTTCTCTTAAGTTCGGTTTTTTTCCGGTGGCCACAACCAGCAACGCGCCAATAAAGGGAATTAATATAGAAAGACTAATGAGCTGTGAAGGCTCGAGACTCTGCCAAAGATTCATTGAGGCACCTCTGCACTACTGGTCGCTGCTATGGTGCTGGTCTGGAAAAGCCATTCAGATGCACTTCTAGCTGCTTCAGTGGTTAAGCTTGTATCAACACCAAAATAAATGTTGGCTAACACCAGTGCCCACATTGGAGCCAGCATCAACCAGGGGGCTTCTTTCACTTGTTTAGAATCTTGGGTTGCTGGTGGTTTTTGAAAATACGCGGCTTCAATCACTCGCCCTATATAGATCACGGCTAACAATGAACCCGCTAAAACTAATGCGGCTAAAATCCAATGTTGTTGCTCTAGTGCCGCGGTAACCAAATACCATTTACTGATAAACCCAACAGTCAGTGGCACACCAATAATGCTGAGACCTGCAATGGTAAATGCCGCCATGGTAAGCGGCATCTGTTTGCCTAATCCTTTGAATGCATTGATATCCACCGATCCGACGCGATAAAAAACCGCACCAACCGCCATGAACAACGCACCTTTCATTAACGCGTGGTTAAATATATGAATCAGACCTGCCATTAAACCTGTCACACTTCCCAGGCTGATACCAAGAATCATGTAACCGATTTGAGCCACACTACTATAGGCCAGTACGGTTTTGACATTGCTTTGAACAGTTGCCATGTAAGAACATTTGAAGATAGCGACAATGGCCAATACCATTAAAATTAAATCCATCCCCATTTCGTCGAACACATAATTCAACCCAAATATTGTGAAGATAAAACGAATCATCACATAGAAAGCAACCTTGGTGGCGGTACTGGCTAAAAACGCCGTTACGGCAGAAGGTGCGTGGGTGTATGCGGCTGGAAGCCACATATGTAATGGGAACAACGCAAGCTTAATACTGACACCAACCATGATAAAAGCTAAACCAGTGTTGATTGTGCGGTTGCTTTCGTAGATATCAATTCTATGGGCTAGATCAAGCATATTAAGGGTGCCCGTATTCATATAGAGCATGCCGACACCGATTAGGATAAACGTGGCACCTATGGTTCCCATAACCAGATATCTAAATGCTGCTGTTAGGCAACGGCGGTCAGATCCCAAACTTACTAAGGTATAAGTGGCCAGCGAAGAGACTTCTAGAAAAACGAAAAGGTTAAAGGCGTCGCCTGTTAACAAAATTCCGGACAAGCCCGCAAAGCAAAGCATGTGTGCTGTGTAATATAAGGTATGTTTGGATGGCTCGATTTCTTTTTCAATGCTGTCTTTTGAATAAATTAATACAAGCGTAGAAAGCGCAGAGACTGCCAACAATACAAAGGCATTGGCCGCATCAACACGTAATTCAATTCCCCATGGGGCAGGCCAGCCACCCACTGTATAACTGAGCACAGATTCGGTTAAGGCAGCGGTTAATAGCAGCCAAGAAAAATAACAGGCTATGGCACTAATAGCAGTGGCAAATACCCATGCAAATAGTGAACGCCCTAGAAGTAAGGTAATTGGTGCTGCAATTAAAGGCAAAAGTATAGGAAGTGCAGCCAAGTGTTGATCAAGCATTATATGGCATCATCCTGTTTTTCAAATTCATTTTCTTCAACGGTGCCATAAGCTCGTTTGATCCGGATAATAAGTGCAAGACCCACTGAAGTTGTGGCTACGCCAACCACAATAGCGGTGAGAATGAGTACATGGGGTAATGGGTTTGAATAAAGGGTGACACCGTCTACCAAAATGGGGGCGGTACCTCCATTCACTTTACCCATGGAGATATAAAGCATGAACACAGAGGTTTGAAAGACATTAAGGCCAACAATTTTTTTAATAAGATTGTTGGCCGATATTACGATGTAAAACCCTGTCATCATCAAAAATACGACGATCCAGTAGTTGTAATAATCAAGAATAAAATTCACTGGATGTTTGACCTCTCTGCCTGGCTACCAAAGGCATAAAAAATACTCAGCATGACTGCAAATACTGTGATACCAACGCCTAACTCAATTATGATTATGCCGTAGTGTTGGCCGACGATCGGATCGGCTGCGAGCTTGCTGTAATCCAGAAACTGGCCGCCTTTGTACATGCTGAACAAACCAACACTGGCGTATAGTAAAACCCCAATGGAAGCCAATACCTGTAAAAACTTGGGACCTACCACGGAAAATGCACGAGATAAGCCAAACACCAAGGTGTATAAAATAAATGCGGCAGCTGCAATGACGCCGGCTTGGAAGCCTCCTCCCGGACCGAAATCACCATGGAATTGCACATAGAGTGCGAACAGAATGATCAATGGAATAAAAAATCGGGCCACAACGTGGAGTACATGATGGGCTTTAAAACCCGACTCTGGAACGTCGTTTTCTTCTTGTCTGCGTACGCCTAACAATGCAAGCACACCGATGAGAGCCGCGAATACAACCACTGTCTCGCCTAATGTATCAAAGCCTCGATAACTGGCTAAGACGGACGTGACCATATTGGGCAGACCAACCTCTTTTGGTGACTCTTCAATGTATCGAGGAGCAACATGCTCATGAATAGGATTATTGGGGTGACCAAATGGAGGCATATCGAGCGTGCCATATATCAGCGCTGCACCCGTGATGCAGACAACCAGTAAAGGCAAAAAAGAAGAGTGCGTGCTTTTCTTTTCTTTTCGCCCCGTTATAGCCAGCGTCCCCAGCATCAAAACCGTAGATATACCCGCACCAACGGATGCTTCGGTAAAGGCCACATCAACCGCATCAAGATTGATAAATATCAAAGCAGACAAAAAGCTGAATATGCCAAACAGCATAACGACAGCAAACAAATCTTTTAAAAATATCATCTGTAAAGCGGTAATGGCCAACATGGCCAGCAATACTAAATCAATCAAATCGCCCATTAATGTGTTCGCTCTTGTTGTTTTGCTTGCACTTCAGGCAATGTTAATAAGCCACCATGGCGAGCTGATTTAGCTAATGCATGAGACGCGGTTGGGCTGGTAATCATGAGAAAGGCCAGAATAAAAAGAAGCTTGGCAGTATTTATATCGAAGGACGTTTGCAGAATTAACCCGAACAGAATCAATATTGTAGCAATTGAATCGGTGACGCTTGCTGCGTGCATGCGCGTAAAAAAATCTGGAAATTTGAACAGCCCTAGAGCGCCACTAAATCCAAAAAACACCCCTGCAATAAGCAGGATACTACTGATGATGTCTAAGATGAGCATGTCTATCCATTACCGTTAATGTGTTAATCAATGGGTGCTGTGTACTCGAAAAATCGAAGTACTGCCACCATTCCAATAAAGTTGATAAGAGCATAAACAATCGCAATATCTAGAAAATCTGGACGCCCCATCAAATAGCCGCCAACAGCAATAAACAATACTGTTTTTGTACCAAACATATTCACACCCAGTATGCGGTCATACACCGTCGGCGCGCTAATGGCTCTTGCAAGCGCCATTGCCATCACAACTAAAATAGCAATCGTTACGGCTGTATACACTTCAGTCATTTATAGACTCCCACTTATAAACACCCGTCATTCGCTTTTACCCCAGATGCCAGTGATTTTATGTTCCATATAACCTTCTTCTAGTTCGGTAATGGACGATTTTTGCAATGCATGAATCGTCAACTCGTCATCTTTTAAATCGACACACAATGTACCCGGTGTCAGAGTGATTGAATTTGCGTATAAAACACGCTTGCTTGCGGGTACATGCGATATATTTATTTTTGCTAAGGTAGGGGAAACCTTACTTGGCGAACCCCAAATAAGTTTTGTTACTTGAATGCTAGATTTTACTATCTGTGCAATTAGCCAGGGGATGTAACGAATAAGTCGAAGGCCTGTACCGACTTGCTGACGCTTTTTGTCGACGTCTTCCATGCGCCTTAAAACCAACAGCACCACAAAGATGGATGCCACACCGAAGCCGATCATTAATGGATTGTAGATACCCGAAAGCAACAGCCAGAAAACAGACAATATAAGAGTCCATATGGCGATATGGGTATAGGTACGACGGGATTTTTTTTCGATACTTGACATACTTAACAAGGGTACCTAATTTTCAACGCTCTTAATATAGCATCTTGTAATGGGAGTTCTTTATCTATATCGGCCATAATCTCATGGGCATTAACATCTTTTGGTAGACAAAGGTTCAGTTCCTTCTTAATCACGTCTGCTAGGTAAGTCTTACCAACTCGTGTATTAAAAGCATGCTGTTCAAACTCAGAAAATTTTGAATTGAAACCTACTTCATTAAGTTGCAGTAGCGCATCTAAATAGCCGCGAATAAATTGTACACATTGCTCCTGCGATACATCATTGGATGAACATACATTTGGCAGGGACTGGCCATTATTCTCCATATTGGCAAATGCGCAGAAAGAATACGCCAGTAAAATACTGGCTAGTAACGAACGCATGCAGTGTGATTGTAGATTCATCATATCTCAACTTATTATTATTAGGTTAGTTCAGTGGGTTGATAATCTCGATTTTTAATTGAGGCAGTAACAAATATATACACTGCCAATGCATTATTCTAGGTACGTTGCCTTAGTATATAGGCTGCTTAATTGAGATTTGACTATCTTTTAATCAGTTTTGCCATATCCGTTTACTCTATAGGTCTATAAGTTAAGAGTGGCGGTAATATGAAGTGCTTGGCGTGATAGCTCAATAGAAGTTATTCAGTTTTCATGATAGGATTTTCCTATCACCTGAAAATAACGCTCGGCGAGCTAGGCATTAGAATGGCGCTTGAAACCCCAACCATCAAACAGCTGGAATACTTTGTCGGTCTAGCGGAAGCCACATCTTTTCGCCGTGCTGCAGAGCGCCTTAATATCAGCCAGCCTACTCTTACCGCGCAGATCTATAATCTAGAAAAAGTCTTAAATTTAACCTTGGTTGAACGCAGCCGCAATGGCACTACCCTAACACCAGCGGGTAGAGATTTACTGGTGAATGCACGACAAGTGATTGAGGAAATGTGTGGTCTGATGGATCAGGCTGCGATGATCAATAGTGGGCCAGGGGGCACATTTCGTATGGGCGTATCACCCACTTCAGGCCCTTATTTATTACCTCACATATTGCCTGGCCTGCATCAAGCTTATTCATCCCTTAAACTCTATGTGAGGGAAAATATGCCGAAAACGTTAGAGCTCGACTTATTAGAAGGAAGGCTGGATCTAGTACTTATTCCTAAGCCTTTCGACAACTCTAGTTTGACCAGTGAGGTGCTGTTTCATGAGCCGATGCAATTGGTTATCCCTGAAGATCATGAACTGTCAAAGCTAAAAAAAATAAAACCCCATCACTTACGCAGGCAAACGATTCTTACGCTGCTAGAACAATACAGTAGCTACCATCAAACGGAGTCGCTGTGTGCAGAGCTGGGGGCCAATATTGCTAGGGATTACGAAGGCAGTAGTCTGGATGCTTTACGTCAGATGGTGATGATGAGAATGGGGTTGACCTTTCTACCTACACTTTATATCCACTCTGAAATACATCAGCCACAGGGGCTAAATGTAAGAGAAGTAGAGCAGATAAAACTCTATCGTACTCATGCATTGGCCTGGCGACGGAATTCTCCAAATAGAGGGTTTTACAGGCAATTGGCCGAGCTTATACGCTCACTTGTGAAAAGCCAGTTGAGTGAAGTGAAACTAATCTTTTGATTGTACAGGCAGGTGCCAAGTGTTTATTTAGTGACAGTTTATGGCGTTTTTTTGCTGAGCGGCAACCGCTACAGGGTCACTCATTAGCTTTACCCGTCAAGCGATCACTTAAATTTCTCCAATGAACCGCGTGCTGTTAAGTATTGAATTAATAAATGGTACGCACCTTTCGCACTAGCCAGTTGAATTCACTAAGAACAATCGAGACCGTTAAGATTATGCTGTTAAGGTTAGAATGCGGCTTGGGTAAGTGCTTATTTTAAATAAAGTGAGGCATCACTGATTTCTATTGGGTGTAAATTGTCGAATGCGACTTGATAAATATATCTGTAAGAGCACTGAGCTAAATAGAGTTGAAGCGAACGATGTTCTACAGCGCAGATTGGTGAAAGTAGATAATAAGGTTTTTTCGAATGGTGCAACTCAGGTGCATGACATTCATTGTGTCACACTGAATGATATTACACTGAAGCTGCGCCCCTTTCGCTATATCTTAATCCATAAACCTGCGAATACCATGTGTTCGAATGTGGACGAACGCCACCCTTCCATTCTTAACCATATAGATGTGAATAATAAATCAGAGCTGCATATTGTTGGGCGGTTAGATGCCGATACAACGGGTTTATTGCTGATTACCGATGACGGATATTGGACCTCAAAAATAATCACGCCCAACGCTCAGTGTGAAAAAGTGTACCGAGTGACGTTACGTGATGAATTGACTGACGAGGCTATTCAAAAGCTTGAAAAGGGGCTTTTGTTAAAAGGAATAGATGAGCCAACACGGCCTGCAAAAGTAATACTAGTAAGTACTCACGAAGCACTGTTGACGATTACGCAAGGTAAGTTTCGTCAAGTTAAGCGAATGTTTCGGGCGGTGGGTAACCGTGTTAAACATTTGCATCGAGAAAAAATTGGCCAAGTCTCTTTAGATGTTGAACTGGGCCAGTGGCGTTATTTAACCTCGGATGAGGTCGACTCGTTCAATAAGTAAAAGGCGCAAGGGTCGAGGCGTGCGCTTTTCTTTAAGGTATAAAACAATATATTTAACTGCCTACCATACTTTCCACTTTATAAGCCCCGTTAATTTATTTAAGAAATGGCTTTAAATTTGCTATATTGGCCTTTAAGTTGAGAGTACCAAGACGGCAGTTTATAACGTGAATATACGGCTGATTCTAATATTCTGTTACATTTAATTGGGTCACGATTCAAAATTGAAAAGCCAAAGATGAAAAGCCAAATATGAAATGTTTTTGTATGTACTGCGGTAATGACAAACCCGAGGACCATGAAGTATGTGGGTCTTGTGATGCCATTCCTGAAACGCATGAAGATCTAATTTACTCAATTACCATGTGCTACAGTGCGAACGAGCCCTATTTAAATTTTTTGAGCATTGAAGAAATTGAAGCGCTATGCGAAGAAATTGCAAGAGGCCATAAAGTTAAAGTAAAGCCAGAGGTGTTTGCTCAGGCTGCAGAAGCTTATAGCGCGGTTAGGTCACTGGGATCTCCACCGCTATTAAATAAATTTGCTAGAACGGCTTCGCCACTGCATGTGGTCATAGTGGTTTTAGTATTATTGGGGTTTATATTCGGGGCATAACTGTCAAAGAGTAAGACCCTGCATGCGCGTGGAGTTGCCTTTTTTCTAATTGAACCTTGCTCACGTACGAGTAAATAAGACAGGCGCACTGAGAAGCCGTTATAATTAAAGGCGTTACGGTAAACAAGACAATCGCCACCATGAAAAACCAGCTGCCTCAGAAAGCCTCTACGACTATCTCTACCCTTGACGATCTTGCGAAGTTGGCTAGCTATTCGCTCATGGACACGCTCAACCGTGATCCTGACGCCACCCAAAACGGTGTCGATCATGCACCTCGACAAGTCTTCACGGGCCATTATGTGCCCGTTAATCCCACTGCAATCACCGATCCCGAGTACGTAACACACAGCAAAGACTTTTTTTCGCAACTTGGTTTTGCCGACAGTATGGCCACATCCAGTGACTTCATCCGCATGTTCTCTGGCGATCTCTCGCAAGTTCCCGCGCCCATGCGCAAGTTTGGTTGGGCAACTGGGTATGCACTTTCGATTTATGGCACTGAATACATTCAGCAGTGCCCGTTTCAAACCGGCAACGGTTATGGCGATGGCCGTGCTGTATCTGTGCTTGAGGCGGTGATTGATGGTCAACGCTGGGAAATGCAGCTGAAAGGGGGTGGGCGCACGCCATATTGCCGCGGCGCAGATGGCCGTGCTGTATTGCGGTCAAGTATTCGCGAATTTTTGGCTCAGGATCACATGCACGCACTGGGTGTGCCCACATCACGGTCTTTAAGTTTGTACGTGTCAAAAACGGAAAAGGTACAGCGGCCTTGGTATTCACCGGGTTCGCATTCACACAATCCCGACATGCTTGTATCTGAAGCCGCGGCCATTTCAACACGGGTGGCACCGTCCTTTATCCGCGTGGGTCAGCTTGAATTGTTTGCTCGTCGTACCCGTAAAAACGAACATCCCAAAGCGATGGAAGAACTTGAAAAGATTGTGCTGCACTTGATTGATCGTGAGTACGCTAACGTGATTGACAGCCAACTCAGTACCCCTGAAAAAGTGGTGTTGCTGGCGCGTGAATTTCAAAACCGCCTCACGTCACTGGTGGCAAACTGGATTCGTGTTGGCTTTTGCCAGGGTAACTTTAACAGCGACAACTGCGCAGCCGGTGGCTTTACACTTGATTATGGTCCTTTCGGTTTTTGCGATGTGTTTAGTCCGCAGTACCAACCTTGGACGGGCGGTGGTCATCACTTCTCGTTTATGAATCAACCTGGCGCCGCGCACAAAAACTTCGGCATGTTTTGTTCGGCGTTACGGCCGTTACTGGCATCGCATCAAGATGCTTTATTAGAACTTGATGAAATTCAAGGCGGGTTTTTGAGTGTCATGCACACACAAATGCAAAAGATGTGGGCTGCCAAATTGGGTTTGGATTTAACTCAGGAAAGTAGCACTTTGAATACAGAGTCTCAGCAAACACCTTGTAACGAATTGATCAGCGAGCTACAAACACTGATGGTGCAAACCCCTGTTGATTACACTATTTTCTTCCGTGAACTCTCGTCAATCCCTCGTGATATTACTCCACTCAAGAAAAGCTTTTACACTGGTTTATCCAATAATAGAGCACAAGATGCAGACTCTATAGCCATGGATTCGCGCTGGAACCACTGGCTAGAAAAATGGCAAACGTTGCTTATCAGCGCCAGTGACGTGAATGACACAAATGGTTCTACGCTGCGATCCCGTGAAGAAATATCTAGGCAAATGAAACTCGTTAACCCAAAGTATATTTTGCGCGAATGGTTTGTTGTGCCAGCTTATCAGCAGGCAACAGGCGGTGATTACACTTTAATTAAAGAGCTGCAAGACGTGATGACGCAGCCTTATGCTGAGCAGTCGCAGGAAATAGAGGATAAATACTATCGCTTGAAACCGCTTGAGTTTTTTGAAGTTGGAGGATTGTCCCACCTTAGTTGCTCATCGTAAGGTAAGGACAGGGCTTGCCTTATGCTGATCTCAAAACCTCAGCTAAGCATCAAGCCCTTCATAGCCAAAACAACCAATACAATCAAAATGACACAGCCCACCATAAACACGCCGAGCCTTTTGGGTACGTAGTTTGATGTCACATGAATATAGGCGTGCACAATTCGGCTTGCCACATAAGCGCACGATAAAACCAGTACTGTTACATCCACCGCCTTAAGGCTAAAGAACACCAGCGATAAAACAAAAAACAAGATGGGTGTTTCAAATTGATTTGCAATGTTATTCGAAACCCTTAACACATGGTCAGGCCAGGCGTCGTTATGTAACGCCGTTTTTTTCCTATCAACGGTACCTGCCTTAACGGCTTTTGATTTTTCAATGCCTAATAAAATATACAAAAGTAATACCAGCATGATGTGTATGAGTAGCGGGTAAAAAATAATAGTTTGATTCATCATTACATCCTTTGTGACGGTTCTAGTTAAAGAGACTATTGCAGTTAAAGTTAATCTCTAGTGAATGTTAAATCACTCAGTGCACAGCGCTAACGGGCAAAGCCCAGAATAAGTTGTGCAATTTTTAGTGTATTAAGCGCTTTTAATTAACGCGGACTGATCTCTATAAGCCGTTAATGCAGCCCAAGCAAATACAACAAAAACAAAAGTAAATACAAGCACGCCTGCATTCATTCCCATTAGGGTGGTCTCACTGCCATCGGGGTGCACCATGGACCCTTCAAAGGTTTCTTTTAGTAAGAAAGCCAGCAGAAAGCCCCCCGTAACCAACATGCCAATGACGCTGGATAAGATAAGGTCTTTTTTAACCCAGGTAAGCCACAGGCAATACAGAGCCAGCATAGAGTTAGTGATCAGTTGCCACACCTCGTGCAGCAAGGCATGAGCGGGCCAGTCTGGGTTGAAAACGTGGCTAGGGTTTACCTCTAAAATGGGCACCAGCAAGCCATAGACCAGTATGCCTAGGGTTATTAATGCTTTTAAAATCATCATTTTCTCCAGTCTGTTTAGCTCAATTACTTCAAATTGAGGGGATCATGAATTAATATGGACACTGTCAATTTAGAATAAAATATGGACGCTGTCTACATGAATGCCAAATCGAGCACTTATCACCATGGAAACTTGCGCGAAGAACTATTAAAAGCCGCCATGGGCATTCTGGATGAATCGGGCATTGAGGCCGTCACCATCAGGCAGGTAGCCCGAAAGGTGGGGGTGGGTCATTCGGCGCCGGCCAATCACTTTACCGATAAGCGGGCCTTATTAACCCAGCTGGCCATTGATACATTTATTGAGCTAGGGGAGCTGATCAAGCGCGATTTACAGTTAGCGCCCCAAGGCCTAAGTGAAAAAGTGCGAGTATTCACCGATACCCTGATTGAATTTGGCCTGTCGCAACCCAATCGCTATAGGCTGTTGTGGCGCAGAGATTATTTGGATAATGACAGCATAGAATTAAACGGTGCCATGGATGTGATTTACGATGCGTTATTAGCTACGCTCGCCACCGATAAAAAATCGAACATCAGCGTGGAATCCAAAGCCATTGCCTTGTGGTCCATGTTGCAAGGCTATGTGACCATGCGCATTGATGGCAATTTAGAACCCAAGCAAGATGAGATATCGGGTAAGGATAGACAGCAAGCCATTGTGGATGTGTTATTGAATGGCCTTATTGATTAAAAATACAGGGTTCATAAATTAAATATAAATACGAAACATCAAGAATAAATCGCCTAGGTAATACCTGAATGATGACAACCCCGCACAGACAAGATGGCCATGTTAGTTAATATCATTCTTAATGGATTTGTAAAAAGAACCTTAAATACAGATGCACTTAAGGTAGCCATAAAATCCACTGGCGCTAAGCTAAGTCGTAAAGGACGTTCTAGAAATTGGCTATTACAAGCTAATGAAGAACAGATACGCAATATCATTAAGCTGATTGCTCAATCAGAAGAAACCAGTTGGGATTGGCTTACAAAAAAGTTAATGGAAGAAAAACCTAAACTTAATCGGGATGAACTTCGAAAGATAGCCATACAAGATCCATCTATGACAATTGCCCAGTTAACGTTATTAACCGACTGCAGCCATTTAGATGCGCGAAAGGTATTGGATGAAATTGAGTGGGAGTAAATGGTTTTATCCATAGGATAAAGCAAAGGCCACATTCCAAAAATCGCAGCCAAAAAAACCAGCTCAAAAACAGTCGCCCAAAAAAAACCACCCAAGCTTTAAAAGCAGAGGTGGTTTTTTATTGATTCTAAAAAGTCTAAAAACTAAATTAAGCTTGGTATAACAAGCTCAAAAATTCTTTAGATGCTTTTCGATCAGTAAATTCAAATAACTGTGAACCAGATTGATCCTTTACAACAATGTTTAGCTTGTTGACTGCAATGGATATTACCGGCGATGTAATTGAATAATTTTTACCCTTGTATGTATAAGGCATAATAAACTCTTTCTAATGTGCGCTTAAGCGCTGACTAAGTAAGAGCTGGATTATTGATGATTGCTTAAATTTTTTAAAAATAACAACAGCGTTTTCGAATCGCATCGAAAATGTGGACAATAAATTAGCTCTGTTTTGAGTGCTGTCTAACTGTGAACGGGAAGGCAAGGCACAAATTATCACGTTGGATAATAAGTTAAATAAACTAGATAGGGATAAATAACGTTCTTGATAGTACGGGCAGGCGGTTAAAAAGTAAACAACTAATTTCATTTAATGATTTTACGGGGTTCTGTCTTGCTTCAGCCGCTTGGTTTAAAGCCTTAAAATAGGGGCCAAAACAGGATTTAGTCTTGCTAATTCCCCCTTAATTTTAAGGCTGAGCATGTTTTACGTGCTGTGTGTATTGACTGAAAACTTGCTTCGATATTCAGTGGGGGCAAGCCCGCAGAGGCGTTTGAACAGTTGCCTGAAAAACCGCAGGTCTTCGTAGCCCACGCTGTTGGCCACCTTTTCCACTTGTTGATTGGTGCTTTGCAGCAGGTGTTTGGCGTGTTCAATTCTTAATTCTTGTATGTAGCCCAAGGGTGTTAGGCCGGTAGCTTGTTTGAAGCGGCGCTTTAGTTGGCGTTCACTTAAATGGCTTTGCTGGGCCAGCATGTCGATGGATACATTTTTGTAGGCGTGTTGTTTTAGCCAGTCTTGAACCTGATGAATGCTGGTGTCCTGATGCTGGCGGGTGGGCATAAACTGACGGTAAATATTTTGATTATGGCGATCCATATCAATCAGGGCGCGCCTGGCCACTTGCTGGGCCACGTCTTCGCCGTAATATTTTTGCACCAAGTAAATGCTCATGTCTTGATAAGCGCTGGCACCACCGGAGCAATATAGGTTGCCGTCTTGAGTCAGCATTTGCTCACTTTGTAAATTTACATTGGGGTAGAGTGATCGGAACAGATCTTCGGTGGCCCAGTGTGTGGTGGCTTGCTTGCCATCTAATAAACCGGTGGCAGCCAATACAAATGCACCGCTACAAATACTCACCAATGTGGCCCCTTGTTGGTACTGGGATTTAATCCAATTTAAGGTGGCGGGTTTAATATTTAGCGATCGATCCCCTGGGTGCCCAATGGCCCCGATGATTAATAGATCGGTTTGCTGCACATCACTTAATGACCCATGGGCGCGCAGCTGCATGCCAGCAAAGCAATCAATGCTTTGGCCTTCGCCCACTATTTGCAGGCTAATTCTGTGTTCTTTGCCCACAAGGGCATTGGCCAATGAAAGTATCTCTAACGGCCCAGCCACCGAGGATAGGGGGCAGCCTTCTAGTGCCAGTAATGTGCATTTCATAGTATCTGCATACTTTTATATATTCGTCGAAAGGCCTAATCGCAACCCTATGTTGGCATATACGCCACTGGTGCACAATGCTATGACTCTCTACTATTAAGTTATTCACTTATGGGAATTTTCACATGCATGCCAATCACGCATTAATCGAGCAGTTTTATACAGCGTTTCAAAAGAAGGACCATGAGGCCATGGCCGCTTGTTATCACCAAGACGCTTACTTTCGTGACGAAGCGTTTGAACTAACGGGTAAACAAATAGGGGCCATGTGGCATATGTTATGTGAACGTGGCACCGATATGACCATGACGTTCTCGGTACAGGATCAAGCAGGTGAAGTAACGGCCCATTGGGAACCGCGTTATACCTTTAGCCAGAACGGGCGCAAGGTTCATAACATCATAGATGCCACATTTGAATTTAAAGATGGCTTGATCATTAACCATATTGATCAGTTTAATTTTTGGAGCTGGAGCAAACAGGCGCTGGGCACAATAGGGGCGCTGTTGGGCTGGAGTGGTTTTTTACGCAATAAAGTCAAAACCATGGCCAATAAAAACTTAACGCATTTTATTGCTAAGCATGGGCAATATCAGGCGTAATTTAAGTGGGTGTTAGTGTTTGAATCATCATGCTTTGTAGCCTTACTCATCACAAAATGAGTAAGGCTTTTTTATTTAACCATCGGCAATTCTGTTCCAGGCAGATATACTGGCTTTGCTTGCAGCGGTATGGCAATTGATCCAATCAGCATTTAGCACTTGAAAGTGCCTTACACATATCAGATTCCATGATGCAGCTTTACCAAAACCATTTGAGGTATTTTAAACATGCAAGAAAACGCGCTGCACAGTAAAACCAAAACCAGTTTTTATCGTCGTTTATACCTTGCTCATTTAATTGAGACAGGCACCAATACCGTACCGGCTATTTGTGAAGCCACTGGTATGCCAAGACGCACCGCGCAAGATACGATTTTGGCACTTCAAGAACTGGATATACACTGTGAATTTATAGGTGAAAAAAAGAATGGGCATTACGCCATTTTAGATTGGGGGCCAATTGCTGAAAAATGGATCGCTAAAAATGTATCGCTTATTAAAGACGTGCTGCAATATTCGTAAATGTATGGATGTTAGGTCGATTCAGGTAAAGACAGATATTTTTAAATAAGCTGCATCCTTTTTGTTTTTCTTACGTCTTATTAGGTGAACATCACTTATTAACCGGAGAAAGCACCATGGACCAAAAAAATACACAGGTCAAGCAAGATCAGTCCCGAGCACAAAATTGTAAGTGCCCACTGGGATGTTGTGAGAATCAAGCATCTTGTGAGGGTTGCAAATGCAGTTGTACATGTAGCTGTAAAGGGGATGCATGCTGCGACAATGGCAATAATAGCGGTTACTGTGACAAAACATCAGCTTGCTGTTAAGTGTATAAGTTACCACCAGTATACTAGTCATGATAAAACACCGGAGATCCCTCGGGTGTTTTACCTATTAATATAAATAACAGTATTGATTTATGATTGAAGATATTTGGACGCAGTTTCACCAGCAGTTATTAGTGTTTATCACGGGTAAGGTAAACGATAAACACCTGGCCGAAGACATTCTGCAAGATGTATTTATTAAAGTGATTAAAAATATCGACCAGCTTGATCAGCCAATAGGATTGCAAGCCTGGCTATATAAAATTTGCCGAAATAGCATTATTGATTATTATCGAAGTAAAAAAATTGACAAGGATGATGCCGCTTCTGACATGCTGGATACTTTGCAAGTATACGAAGACAATCAAGAAAGCTTAGCCGATCAATCCCAATTAAGTGCCTGCCTAAGTATTTTAATCAATGAGCTGCCCGATGATTTTAACTCGATCATGCACGCAAGTGAGTTGGAGTTAATAAAGCAAAAAAATATTGCGGAAACACACCAGCTTTCTTTGTCGGCAACTAAATCACGGATTTTAACAGGCCGAAAGTTATTAAAGAAAAAACTACAGGCGTGCTGTGATTTTGAGTTTAATGAAAATGGCCCAGAAGCCAATTGCAAATCTGACTGTGGCTGCAGCGATTAAATGAATGTCATTACTTGCCAGCTATAAGATGTAAACTGGCCGCTGATAATGGTTGATATTTATAACCGTTATATATGATAGATGATAGGACACAAGGTATAATAGGCAAGGGTTTAATCAGAAGAAAGAAATGTATCGTGCTAGCTATAGCGTTGTTTATAAAGACGAGAAAAATAGCCCGGGCTGCTAAAACCAACCGAGTAGGCCACTTCGGCGAGTGTACGATAAGTATTTGATTCAATTAATTGGTGTGCTTTTTCTAAGCGAATATTCCGCATAAAAGCAGCCGGTGTTGTTTGACCAGCCCGTTCCATATGACGATGCAAGGTGGGTTTGCTCATGTTCAGTGCTTGGGCAAGTTGCTTGCTATCGAAGCAGCTTGTTTGAATATTATCCAATATTATTTTTGTGGCTTGTTCGAGCCATACTTCGTCAACGCTGGGTGAAATTTCTGGCTTGCGTGATTCAATATTACATGGCGTTGCTGATCGATTTATTAAATTCCGGACGCGTAAGGTAAGCTCTTGGCTGTCGAATGGTTTTGCTAGATAGTCATCTGCACTATTAGACAGTGCATGGTTTCGATCTTCATTTGTTGATCGAGCTGACAAAATAAGCACAGGTACAGTGTTAAGTGTTTTGTGTTGGCGAATGTTATCAAGTAAATCAAGGCCACTCATTACTGGCATCATGACATCAGTCACCACCACATCGAATGATTGTCGCTGTAATATCCCCCAAGCCTTCTGACCGTCGACTGCTGTAACCACATTATAGTCATTATCAAAATGACTCTTTATGTAGTCACGCATATCTTTTACATCTTCAACTAAAAGTAATTTGGGCTTGTTTGTATTATCTGAAGATATGGAATCTTGAGTGCTTGAAACAGGTGTTATGGTTTCATGGTTTGGTGATTGATCAAGCTGAGTGGAAAACTCATCTTTCGAAAAATGCTGATAGCCAAGGGGCAGTTCAACCTCAAAATCACTGCCGCCTTTGTCGCCCTTAGTCACGGAGACTCGGCCTCCGTGTATATCGGCAAGTTCGCGCACTAAAGACAAACCAATTCCGCTGCCTTCTACAGCCCCTTTATCATCCTGCTCCATACGATAAAAGCGTTCAAATATACGCTCTTTCATCGCAATAGGAATGCCGGGCCCAGTATCACAGACATTGAACTTGCAGGCATTACCTGTGGATTCGTCAGGGGACTCTAATGAAATTTTGAAATGAATGGCGCCCTGGCTAGGTGTGTACTTAAATGCGTTTGACAGTAAATTACATAGAAGCGTTTCCATTTTGTTAGGATCAAAAAACAAAACCAAGTCATGAGATAAAAATTGTGTAGTAAACGTCAAATTTTGTTCTGCCGCCTGATGTTCAAAGAGGGAGCTGATGCGACGACAAAAACTGTTGATTTCGATGGCCTGCACCTGGAGCCTAAGTTGGTTTGATTCCAAGTGCGATAGCATCAGCAGTTCTTCCATTAATCTTGAAAGCCGGCCGACATTGCGATTTGATACTTGTAAAGCGTTTAATGTATCTGGGTTTTGTTTCCCATATTCCCCGCTTAGTATTCGACGTAATGGACCTTTAATAAGTGTTAACGGAGTACGGAACTCGTGACTGATATTGGCAAGAAATTGAGATTTTAGCTTGTCCATTTGCAGTAGTTTTTCATTTTGTGTTTCTAACACGGTTTGCTGATTTTTTAACTGGGCTGTGCGTTCAAGCACTTTATTCTGCAAATTCACATTGAGCTCGTTAACCTCTTTAACTAAAACTTCTTCCATTCTTGACGCTCTGATCATTCGAATCATAAGCACAGTAATATTACCGGCAATAATGGCTAGGTACGTTATATTGACCATGGACCGGCCTGCATAAATTTGGAACCACAATAGATAGTCATTCATGGTGCTTAAAACCACAATACACATAAATATACCGATAACTTTTGCATATTGGCGATTGTGAAAAATGGCATTTGCAATCACATAAATAATGTATAAAAAGCCAATGGGGTAAATGATGATCCAGGGGTCACGCAGCCAAGCATAAATGTCGCTGGGTGCAAAAGTCGTTAGTAGGGTACTCAATACACCTAAAGCTAAAATCGCAATACAAGCTTTTAAGTTGGTATTTTCTGGGAATAGACTTCGTAAAAAGAAGAGGCAAGCGGGTAGTGCTAAATACAGGCCATAGTATTCATATCTGAGAATCCAATTGGCATCAGCTTTGGGGTCTAATAATAACCAGATTTGCTCGACACCTATCACTCTTAGGCTCAGTGCAAAAATTGTCATGGACCCTGTTAGGTATACCCAGTCAACCCGATTAGTACCGCGAACCCCAATAAAAAGAAAATACAAAGCAAAGCTGAGAGAAGAGCCCACTAAGAAAATGGAACTGGCAGACCGGATGCGCTCGTACTGGCGTAAGTCACCCAGCAGAGCCAGCTCTAATGGCTGATTAATCCCTCCGTCTATATGGCTAAAGCTAGAAGTATGAATGACGATATCGATGGTTTTTTTATCAAGCGGCAAAGGAATGATCGAAGATGCATCGCTGGGGGTTTCTGTTGCACCATTGATGCCAGGCTTACCAATTTCATGAACAAGTTCGCCATCGATAAATACATGTGCAGCCCGGTAAAGTGTTGGTACAAACAGCGCAAGTGGCTGCTCACTTTTTGGTAGCTGGATGCGAGCGCTATAACTTGCATAGCCTTGGCGAGGGTAGCTGGCATCACCCAATTTATTCCATTTAGACGGTACTTCAATAAATACGCTGTTGTGAGGGCAAATACTACGAACGTTGATAAATTCTTGCCAGTTAAAGCACCATTGGCCTGGCAATGACAGGCGTTGCTTGGATTCTAGTATTCGCTCGCTTGCATCAATACTGCCTTTAATGGCGAATAAGGGCTCTTGAGCAGAAGCCGATTGAAATAAGTGACATAGGCAGAAAATAAACAACCCAATAATCGATTTCTGCCAGGTAAAATACACTAATTAAGATTCCTTTAATAACGGCTAAAACAGGTTTAACCATAAGCTAGCGGATAGCCAGTAATGTGACAAATAGTTTTATATTACTGCAGGAATCGAGTGTCACAGACGTCTCATATTGTGTAAATATTTATCAGCTAAAAGTAAAAGTTTTTATCAAAAATACATAGGCCATCACAAATTTTTCAATAACCTTCTTAAATGTTTCAAGTTCATGTCCCAGTAATGCGGTCTCTTCATTAGCTTAATATAGTTATTTTAACGGATTAAATGTGCGTAATGCTCATTGGTCTAAATCAAAAAATAGAAAAAATAATGAGGTGACATATGAATTCTCTTTCAGATCTAGATCGATAGATCAGTCAATAATTACTTTCTTTTACCTAGAGAAAAGTATTAGTCAAAAATAACACAAAAATAATACGGTTTTCAGCTCCGCTTGAGTCGCTGAACTTTATGCAGAATGAACAACAAAGGTAATCAGTAGATGGATTTGAATACCTAAAGGTATTGGAATGTGTCCGTATCAAGAGATCGAAAAAACAACGAATCCCCAAATAAATAATTGACGGGGGTCTATCGTCTAGTCAGACGGAAAACGACAGCGAGATAAGAAGCCACACAGAACAGCAGGGCCGTCACAGATGGCGGTTCATGCATTAATTGCTAATAATAGAAAGGATACAATTATGTCTAGTCCAGCTCATATAAGTATAAAAAATAATACTAATCACGGTATTAGAACTAATATTCTACATCATAAGAATGTAGATGCTGTTGGGGAGCCAATAAATGGAAAGGTTATACACCCAGGAGAAGAGAGGGTGTTTAAAGTGAGAGCTTCTACGGGTCATCATGGCGAATTATTTATAGGTTTCATTTCTACATACGACGAATCGAAGACAGGGTGTATTGAGATTAGAAGTATTAAAGACCCTCATAAAAGTGCTTCAGGCCTAGCGATACTCAGAGAGAGTATAGATAATTTTATAATTAAGGCGAAAGCGTATAGAAACTCCCCTAATTATGAAAACTTAAGGAGGGTAACAATAGATATAAATGAGCCCAGTAACAATATAAAGATTATGACCTATAACACTCATTTATTTGCGCATAGCGCTGCAGAAATTCCTTTCTGGGAAAATCTCACATATGACGACGATTATCGAAGAGACAGAATGATTGAGAAAATCCGTGATACTAATCCTGATATCATTTCATTAGAAGAAGTGTGGGCAACGACTAACTTAAATTCAATTAGTAAAGACCTTAAAAATATTTATCCATATAGTTACAAAACACCAACATCCGCAGTGGATCCAAAAATTGGGAATGGCTTGTTGCTACTTAGTAAGTTCCCTATCTCATTAACAGAAAAGATAAAGTTTACGAATCTCACAGAAAATGATGACTGGAGTAGGAAAGGGGCATTAAAAGCGCGCTTGAATATATTTGGAAATCAATATATTGAAGTGATTTCGACTCATTTGAGTAGCTACAGTGTGGATTATATTTCCAATGTTAGTCAAATATTGACTCAAATGTTTAAGGAAGATGATAGACCCTTTCCTGCGCTACTAATGGGGGATTTCAATATGGGCTGGGAGGAAAACTATAACAAGTTAAAGGAAATGGTCGGAAGTAAAGGGTTAGTCGATACTTTTGTAGGTATACATGGTGAATTTTCTCAAAAAGATATTCCTAAGTATTATACAACCAATAATCAAATAAATGGCTTAGACAAAGTGTTTAGGCCTGAGGCGACAGGTGGAGCTGACCGATTAGATTATGTCTTCTATGCAAATTCAAACCGCAGTAATTGTAGCCTTTCTCCAATTGACCTTACAGTTGATCACGAAGGATGGAAATATAACCATATAGATCGAATAGAGTGTTTCCCAACAGGAACTACCACCACTTGTAGAAATCTACCTGATATAGTTAATATGGATATCTCAGACCACTACCCAACGTTTGTAACTATTAAAGTTAATCGAAACTAGGTGTCTTTCTTAGGATTATAGATAAATCAGTGTAGCTGCTAATGATAAAATCCAGAAATGGCTAAAGATAGGCAGTAATGAACCAGGAGTAATATGAAGCCTTTGCCCGCGAAGCGGTCAAAGGCTTTGAAATAGAGTTAAACCCAATGATTTTTAGGTACTGGTTAAAGGTAACCGTAAAAACAGTACTAAATACAGAGTATTATGAATATCTTGTTTATGACAAACACAACCCTTAACCAATTCAAGCAACCGTTATGACCCTCCAGTAAGGCTTTACGTATCGAAACTGTTAGTTTTGGATTTTTTCTGGTTTAGAAAAACTAGGTGTGTTTTATTTCAATGGAGGATAAGTTTTGTGTATACATCATCTTTAAGTGGCTGTGTTCCACCTCTCAAAATTACAATATAAAACTCATAATCATGTGCGCCAGTCGTGCCTTATCGGAATGATGCGCTTCTTTGGCTTGAAGATTCTATAGTGGCCGTTAAGATCAATAAAAATAACATTCAGTACTCAGTTATGTGTACTTAAAAATACAGAGAATACAAAAGGAGAGGGTGATTATGGACAATGAAGAGAATATCGATTTGATCGCAGTGTTAAGCAATAACTGATCATTTAGAGATAGATTCTAAAATTTTTAGGTTTATAAAAAAACTGATAACATGGCGGTCTTATTAGTTATTATCCGCAGCCCGTCTTATGAGTCCGCTACAGCGCTATCAAACATCAATTGCCGCGGGGCTTGTCAGTTTTGATGACGCGCAACAGCAGGCATTGAACGCGCTAGAAGAATTGCATCAGCAGATAGGCAGTACAAGCAATCCATCTCCCATTTTAGGCCTATACCTATGGGGTAAGGTCGGGCGAGGCAAAACATTATTAATGGACAGCTTTGTCGAATCGTTTGATAACGGTGTGTGTCTACGTCAGCACTTTCATCACTTTATGCAGCATGTACATCATCAGCTAACTGCGTTATCAGGCAGTCAAGACCCACTTAAATTAATTGCCAAGAAACTGAGGTCACGCCATCAAGTGCTGTGCTTTGACGAGTTTTTTGTCAATGACATTGGCGATGCCATGCTACTGGGCCGTTTGATTATGTATTTGTTTGAACAAAATATGGTAGTGGTAGCTACCAGCAATTGCGCACCTAATGATCTATACAAAGATGGATTGCAGCGGAGTAATTTTTTACCCGCAATTAATGCCATTAATCAACACATGCACATTGTTGAATTAACCGGGATTATAGATCATCGCGAACGTCAGTTACATACGTTGCAAAACTATTTTGTAGTAAATAAAAGTGATGCAGCTAGCACTGATAACCATGAACATAATACAAAATTATTAGCTGATATTTTTGATCAATATAATTTACCAACAGAATTAACACTTGCTTTAACAAAACAGCACATTCAAGGGTTGCTTAAGACATCGGGCACCTTAGAAGTGTTGGGTCGTGATATTCATTACTTGGCTATAAAAAATAAAACAATCGTATTTGAATTCTCAGGCTTATGCCTTGGCCCTAGAAGCCATTTTGATTACATTGAACTGGCCAAGCAGTTTGATACCGTATTTTTAATGAACGTGCCGGTATTAGGTGGTCAAACATACGAGCGCATAAAAGCCCGTGGTACCGAAGACGGCAGTGTGGGTTCAGGCAACACAGGTGAACGAGAAGTTCTGCTTGCCCCAATGGATGACGGCGCTCGGCGGTTTATTGCCTTAATTGATGAACTCTACGATCAGCAAGTAAACGTATTTTTGACCTGCCATGTGCCACTTAAGCAGCTATATACACATGGCAGTTTGGACTTTCAATTTGAACGGGCCCGAAGCCGTTTAATTGAAATGGGCAGCGAAGAATATATGAGTCGCACAAGGGCTTTACGTTCTCACAATGATTCGCTTAATGACTAAATTTTTCTGATGATATTAATCACATGGCTATGATCGAATTAACAGGCCCTAAAGCGTTAACTCAGTTACGCCGCGTTGCATTAGATGCACAAGGCTTAATAAAAGCACAGCCTTATGGGTGTGGAATAGAGGGCGCTCGCCAAGCCATTAACCATTTGGGTTATGTTCAGATAGATACCATATCGGTGGTCGAACGGGCACATCATCATGTATTGAATACTCGGGTGCCTAACTACAGCCCCGAGATGTTGAATGACATCTTGATGAATGGCGATGTGTTTGAGTACTGGTCTCATGCCGCTGCTTTTTTACCCATGGCCGATTTCCGTTATTCATTACCTTACAAAAATGCCATTAAAGGCGGACAAACCCACTGGTATAAAACCCCTGATCAAAAACTCATGGGTGAGTTATTAACCCGCATACGTGTAGACGGCCCTTTACGATCTCGTGATTTAGAAACGGATAGTAAAAAGCGATCAGGTTGGTGGGACTTAAAGCCTGCAAAAAAAGCACTTGAACAGTTGTATATGCAAGGGGACCTAATGGTATGCGATCGCACCGGTTTTCAAAAAACCTATGATCTTACCGAACGGGTATTGCCCAAGCATGTGAACATACAGGTGCCTACAATTGAAGAATTTGCATCGCACATGGTGAGCCAACAACTGCGTTGCCATGGTTTGGTTACCCTGAAAGGGGTTACGTATCTGCGCCGCAATACTCCATTGCGCAATGCGGTAAAGTCTTTTGTAAGAGATGGCTTGCAACAGGGTAGGTTACAAGAGGTAAAGGTACCCAGTGGAGAAGTGTTTGTATTGGAAACGGGAGCGCTTGATCAACCCCTTTCACGTATGAGTAATCGCTTAACCATTCTTTCGCCATTTGATAATAGTGTGATTCAACGGGATCGGCTTAAATCCTTATTTCAATACGACTATCAAATTGAGTGTTATGTGCCAGCAGCCAAACGTCAGTATGGATACTTCTGTTTGCCGCTTCTATTTAAGGGTGAGTTTATTGGCAGGATGGACTGCAAGGCGCACCGTAAAGACCGCCATTTAGAAATTAAAGCCCTGCATTTTGAAGCGCATAACTTTGATCATGATCTAGTAGAGGCTGCATTTGTAAAAGCGATTACGCAATTCAGTTTGTTTCAAAACTGCGAGTCAGTGTCATTAGGCAAGGTATACCCAAGTCACCTAAGTCAAAATCTAATGCGCGCCATAAAACATTTAGGGGCGCTATAGAATCCTCTAGTATGTTTGAATGATTTTTTGTAATCTGTGATTGGCAGTATGCCGCGCTTCGTTTAGATTTCCCGCTTAAAAATTTATACACTCATGGCCTTTAATCTTTAAGACCTTTTAACACTTAAACCAAAATAGGCAGTTCAGAATACATGAGCCGAAAAGAGAAACTATATATGATGCAATCGGCTTATAACGTTTTAAGTACTGTTTTTGGTTACGGAGAGTTTCGCCCGCCGCAAGATCAAGTGATTGAATCGGTACTAAACGGCGATGATGTCTTTGTACTCATGCCTACTGGCGGCGGCAAGTCTTTGTGTTATCAAATACCTGCATTAGTTCGCCCGGGTGTGGGCATTGTTATTTCGCCGTTAATTGCATTGATGCAAGACCAAGTAAGCGCACTGACACAGGCAGGGGTGCGTGCCGCCTGTATGAACTCGGCCATGGGCAGTGATCATAATTACCAAGTAGAACAGCAAGCCTTAAGAGGCGAGCTAGATGTTGTTTACATTGCCCCTGAACGATTGGCCTTACAGCGTACGCTGGATTGGTTGGGCCAGTGTACACTTTCATTATTTGCCATTGATGAAGCCCATTGTGTGAGCCAGTGGGGTCATGATTTTCGCAGTGACTATTTGCAGTTAAGTGTATTACAGCAAACGTTCCCCCAGGTTCCTCGAATTGCCTTAACCGCCACAGCAGATGCCAAAACCCGTGAAGAAATTATTCAGCGCCTTGGCTTACAGCAAGCCAAGGTATTTGTATCGGGCTTTGATCGGCCTAATATTCAGTATCGTATTACTCAAAAAGACAATCCTAAAAAACAGCTATTAAGCTTTTTAGAAGCCGAACATTCCGGCCATGCAGGTGTGGTGTACTGTCTGTCCCGTAAAAAAGTAGAAGCCACTGCATTATGGTTAAGCGAGCAAGGCATTAATGCATTGCCTTATCATGCCGGTTTGGATAAGTCGGTTAGACAGAGCAATCAAGAGCGGTTTTTACGGGAAGAAGGCATCGTCATGGTGGCCACCATTGCATTTGGCATGGGCATAGACAAACCCGACGTACGTTTTGTGGCGCACCTAGATTTACCCAAAAGCATTGAGGCGTATTATCAAGAAACTGGCCGAGCCGGACGGGACGGAGACCCCGCCACCGCGTGGATGGCTTACGGCCTAGAAGATGTGATCAAGTTAAAACAAATGATGGCGGGCAGTGATGCCGATGAAAGCTTTAAGCGAATCGAACAACAAAAATTAAACGGCATGCTGGGTTTGGCCGAGCTAACCACGTGCCGCCGCCAAACCCTAATGGGCTATTTTGGGGATACATTGTCACAGCCTTGTGGTAATTGTGATAACTGCTTAACTCCCGTTAAAACTTGGGATGGTACCGACGCCGCCCGTAAAGCTTTAAGTTGTGTGTTCCGTACTGATCAACGTTTTGGGGTGGGGCATTTAGTGAATGTATTACGGGGAAAAGTGACGGATAAAATTACCCAGTTTAATCACCACACTGTTTCTACATTCGGCATAGGAAAAGACCTGAGCGATGGCCAATGGAAATCGGTTTTTCGCCAGCTAGTGGCCCGTGGGTACTTAAACGTCAATTTTGATTACGGCCAATTATCGTTAAGTGAGACTAGCCGATCCATTTTGCGCGGTGAAGAATCATTAATGCTACGGGTCGACACAATGCAAACCAAAAGCAGCATGGGCGGTGGCAGTAAAAAATCGAAGTCAGTGGATATTAATGAGAATGATATCCCCCTATGGGAAGCGCTGCGTGCCTGTCGTACAAGCTTAGCCAGTGAGCAAGGGATACCACCGTTTATGATCTTTCATGACGCGACGCTTAAAGACATGTTGGATAACAAACCCAGCACGTTAGAAGGCTTTGGTACCATAAGCGGTGTCGGGCAGAAGAAGCTGGATAAGTATGGATCTGATTTTTTAGAGGTGTTAAAGCAGTATTAATCATTCAGTTAATAAAAAGCGGTGTATTACGAAGCTCGCAGGCTCACCTCTAATAACACCCTACAAGTTAAGGAGTATCTATAATACGTAGTGTGATATTAGCGCCGTGGGCGCGTAATACACCAGCAATAAAAACAATGTAGAAAAACAACCCCACCATAATTCGTAGGGTGTATTAGCGCCGTGGGCGCGTAATACACCAGCAATAAAATCAATGCAGAAAAACAACCCCACCATAATCCGTAGGGTGTATTAGCACCTTGGGCGGGTAATACACCAGCAAAAACCAATGCAGAAAAACAAACCTGTTTAAATTATAGGTTAATCCCATCTTTTGGTATTATGGTCATATCATATTCACCAAAAGGCACTCCACTGCGTGGCAAGTTTTAAACTAAGAGATTACCAGCAAGAAGCGGTATCTGAGACCCTGAAGCATTTTCGTAAAAGCAATGAATCAGCGGTCATTGTCTTGCCTACTGGATCAGGTAAAAGCTTAGTAATTGCCGAGCTTGCCCGCTTGGCCAATCATAAAATACTGGTACTTACCCACGTTAAAGAATTGGTTGAACAGAATCACCTAAAATACGAAAGTCTGGGTTTAACCGCAGGTATCTATTCTGCGGGCTTAAAGCTTAAACAAACCCAGCATCAAGTGACATTTGCCAGTATCCAATCCGCTGCCCGTAACCTAGATGACTTTAGCGAGCCCTATTCATTGATCATTATTGATGAATGCCATCGGGTGAATGTAGATACCGTGAACTTAGATAAACAGAACAGTGACCCGCAGAAAAAAGATACCGAAAAAAGCGAAGATGAAGGGTCTAGTAATCAATATCAGCAAGTCATTCAAAAGCTCATGTCAGTTAATCCACAGGTAAAGTTGTTGGGGCTAACCGCCACACCTTATCGTTTAGGTATGGGTTGGATTTATCGAAAACATTACCGTGGCTTTGTTCGCAGCGAACAAAAGCGCCCGTTCGAACACTGCATTTATGAATTACCTTTACGTTATTTGATAAAACGTCAGTATTTAACCGAGCCTAACCTGATAGACGCCACCATCGAGCACTATGACTTTAGCAGTCTTAATAGTAATTCATCCGGTGAATACAATCCCACTGATGTTAATAGCTTATTAACGAAAAATCATCGTGTGACCAAAGGCATTATTGAACAGGTGGTGCAGCTATCAAGTAAACGTAAAGGCATAATGATCTTTGCCGCCACTGTGGATCATGCAAAAGAAGTATTCAGCTATCTGCCGTCACAGAACAGTGCGCTGATCACAGGAGCCACTGATGGGGCAGAGCGGGATCGTTTGATTACCGCATTCAAGCAAAAAGAAATTAAGTACCTGGTCAATGTATCCGTATTAACCACAGGATTTGATGCCCCCCATGTGGATATGATTGCCATTTTACGCCCCACACAATCAGTGAGCCTGTATCAGCAAATCATTGGCCGTGGGCTGCGGTTAAGTGATAACAAAAAAGATTGTTTAGTAATTGATTATACCGGTAACGACTTTGATCTTTACCAGCCAGAAGTGGGCGAGAAAAAACCCAATAGCCAGAGCCAGCCTGTACAAGTATTTTGCCCCAGCTGTGAATTTCCCAATGTATTTTGGGGCATCTGTGACGCAGACGGTGATTTAATCGAACATTATGGTCGACGCTGCCAAGGCTTGATTGAAGATCCTTCTGGTATGCAAGATAAAGAACATCAATGCGACTATCGCTTTGTATTTAAAGAATGCCCCCATTGTGGTGGCGAAAATGACATTGCCGCTAGAAATTGCCAAAAATGCAAAGAAGTCTTAGTGGATCCAGATGACATGCTGAAAAAGGCACTTCAACTGAAAGACTCAAAAGTGATCCGCTGCTCAGGCGTCAGCTTAGAAGAGGATGCAAAAACAAAAGGTAAGCTAAAAATCATCTACCACGATGAACAAGGTGCCGAGTTAAGTGAGTCATTTGATTTTTCAAAGTCGAATCAAGTGCATGCATTTAATGAACTTTTCTCTAAGCGTTTAAGCATCAGCATAGCTAGCCGATTGGGGACAGCAGAGGTATTTAAGATCGATACCTTAGAGCAAGCCTTAAAATTATCGAACATGTTTCCATGCCCTGATTTTGTAATCGCTAGAAAACAGAAGTATTACTGGCGCATAAAAGAAAGGCTGTTTGATTACGAGGGGCGTTATC
>ERZ1027208.146-NODE-146-length-36593-cov-31.272456_pt1 | contig 36593 bp, 41 predicted proteins | sample MGYA00520867_ERZ1027208 | MGnify/ENA primary metagenome ERZ1027208 (study PRJEB33311, sample SAMEA4378413) | marine metagenome | biome: Marine biome; feature: Fjord; material: Water | collected 2014-07-20T08:00:00Z/2014-07-... | depth 75 m ...
AAATAATATTTGTTTAATTGAAAAAGACTACTACATTTGTCCTTTATTTATATTCATTCTAAATAATTTAAAGCAAATGCGAATTCTCTTTCTTCTAATACTTATTTTGCAATTCCCAAATATATGGGCACAAACTAATCCCCAAAAAAAAGATACTATCCAACAAAAAACGGAACAGTTAAAAGAGGTTGTAGTCTCAGGAAATACTATACTAGGTAGTAGATTTGAGGTTAAAAACAAAACGGGTTCTGCAAGCTATATTTCCGAAGAAGACTTAAAAAAATTCTCTTATACTAACATCAACAGGGTATTACAAATAGTTCCAGGAATTAACATTTATGAAGAAGATGGCTTCGGACTACGCCCAAATATAAGTTTGCGAGGCACATCGCCTGAGCGTAGTGCAAAAATCAATTTAATGGAAGATGGTGTGCTCATTGCCCCTGCACCTTATAGCGCACCTGCCGCCTATTATTTTCCTACCATTGGTCGTATGCAGGCCGTAGAAGTTTTAAAAGGAAGTAGTCAAATTCAATACGGGCCCAATACCACTGGTGGCGCCATAAATATGATATCTTCCCGAATTCCAAACAAATTCTCTGGAAGGGCTTCCATTGCTGCAGGAAATTACGATTCGAGAAGTACTCAATTAACAATTGGTGATAGCTATAAAAATTTTGGATTTGTAACGGATTATTTTAATTATAATTCTGATGGTTTTAAAAATCTTGACGGTGGTGGCAATACAGGATTTGACAAATCTGATTATTTGGCCAAGTTTAGGGTTAACTCAAATTTAAACGCAAAAACGTATCAGTCATTAACGTTTAAAATTCAGTATTCCGAAGAAGAGGCAAACGAAACTTACTTAGGTTTGACAGATGAAGATTTTCAAGAAAATACCTTTAGAAGATACAGAGCTTCTTCAGAGGATGTAATGAATGCTGAGCATCAACAATACCAACTTACCCACTTTATCGGATTATCATCATCATTAGACATAAGCACTACCGGTTACTTGAATAAATTCAAACGTAATTGGTACAAATTGGATGATGTAAATTTAGGCGAAAGAGTGAGCATTAGTAATATCCTTTCATCGCCACAGAATTTCCCATTAGAATACCAAACCATTTTAGGAAACGAAAACACCGAAGAAGATGCTATGGGCGTAAAGGCAAATAACAGAGCATACACTTCAAATGGTGTTCAAACCATTGCCAAATTACGATGGGGTTCTGATTGGTTACAAACTTTAGAAGCCGGAATACGCTACCACGAGGATGATGAGGACAGATTTCAATGGGTGGACAGGTATGCATTCTTGAACAATGAATTAATACGTACAACAGTAGGCGAAAAAGGGTCTGACGCTAACCGCATAAGTGGTGCAAAAGCTCTCGCTGCACACCTCTTATACACCATAAAAGTTCAGAACCTGACCCTAACACCTGGCTTACGCTATGAGAATATAACTCTAACCCGAATGGACTATGGCACCAATGACCCTTCGAGGACTGGTCAAGATTTATCCATTCGCGAAAACAAGGTAAACGTATGGATTCCTGGTTTAGGCGCAAACTACAGATTTAGTAACGATTTTTCAGTTTTTGGTGGTGTACACAAAGGGTTTTCCCCACCAAGCAATACACCAGGGCAAAATGTTGAAGAAAGTATTAATTACGAAATAGGAACCCGATTTAGCGTTAAAGGGCTACAAGGGGAACTTGTTGGGTTTTACAATGACTATCAAAACCTACTGGGAAGTGATTTGGCTGCTACAGGTGGTACGGGAAGTCTTGACCAGTTTAATGCAGGTGAAGTTCGTGTAAGCGGAATTGAATTTTTACTGAATTACAACCTATTATATAATAAGTCAGAAAAATTTAAACTTCCTGTGTCGGTTTCCTATACCCTCACGGATACCGAATTTCTGACCAGTTTCGATAGCAACGAGGATATTTATGGAGTGGTGACCAAAGGGGACGAAATACCATACATCGCAAAAAATCAATTAAATGGAACTTTTGGGCTAGAGCATAAGAAATTTGAAGTAAACCTAAATTCACGATATACTGGAGCATTTAGAACTAAAGCTGGTTCAGGATCTATTCCTGAAAATTTTAAAGTGGATTCTAACTTCATAGTTGACTTATCTGCTCGTTATTTTCTTAATGAAAATTTTACGCTATCAACAAACATCATAAACCTATTTAATACAAAATATGCTGTATCTCGTGTGCCAGCAGGTTTACGTCCTGGCCATCCTTTTGGAGTTAACTTTTCTGTAGTATATGGATTTTAAGAGAAATTATATTTGATGACAAATATCATATTCCTGTTGAACCTTTAAAATTATCTTCGCATTAATTAATTATGCTTCCAATTGATAATAAGCTTATTAAGTAGTATCATTTAATCTATGAATAACCTTTAATGTTGGACAAAATTTATTAATTTTATAGAGTGAAATCTTTTTTTACCAAAATACTGTCCTTTTTTTTAGCAGTTTTTATACTGTTTTCTACTTCTTCTTTCACGGTGGATATGCACTTTTGCTGTAATAAATTGGTGGATATGGCTTTTTTTAGTAAGGCAGAATCTTGTATGGAGGCAGCGAAAAAAAAAGATACAAATTCCAAGCAATGTACTTCCATACAAGAGAAGGATTGTTGCGATAATCAGACCATTGTAAAAGAAGGAGATGACACCTTTAAGAAGTCCAATACAATTTTAGAGATTGAGACTTTAGTTTTCTTAAATACTTTTTTTAATACTTATATTAATCTGTTCGAGGGGCTAGAAGAAAACGTCATTTCTTTTAAAACCTATAGGCCGCCTTTATTATCTACAGATATTATAATTCTCAACGAGACCTTCTTAATTTGATTTTCTACATCGCAGATTGACTTTAATCTGCATTACCTCTATAGCCATAGTTTCACTTCTGGCTAACATTTGTTGTACCCTATTATCAACAATACCATACACCATTAACCCTGTTAGGTCTTAACCTTTCAAACCATTGAATTAAAACTCAATGACAATACATTATATACTATGAGCAAACCAAAAGAATTTTGGATTAAGAATATGGTCTGTAATCGCTGCTTAAAAGTAATTATGCAGGAGTTACAGGAACTTGAAGTAACCGTACTTTCATTGGAATTGGGAAGGTTGTTAGTAGAAGCACCAAATAAAACAGACAATGAAATTATCAATGCAGTAACAACCGTGCTTCACGCCAATGATTTTGAAATAGTGCAGAACGAAGAAGAAATGCTCGTTGAAAGAATCAAGATTATTCTAATTGAACAATTGCAAGAGCTACCATTACATATCAAAGTAAAAACATCTGAACTATTGGCATCAAGCCTTCATAGGGAATACAAGACATTGAGTAAATTATTTTCAGCAAATCAACAGACAACCATTGAAAAGTACTTTATCAAATTAAAGATAGAGAAAGTTAAAGAGCTCATTCAACTCAAACAACATTCCTTTTCAGATATAGGGTACTTATTGGACTACAGCAGCGTAAACCATCTGTCTAGACAGTTCAAAGAAGTAATTGGAGTGAGTATGACCGATTATAAAAATACTGAAAACTGGAAAAGAAATTTTTACGATGAAATTATGTAGATAACAACGAAAGTTATGCAGATAAACGCTTAAGGCAATCATTAATTTTATCAAAATAAATCAAACTAAAATGAAAAAACTACTCATCACATTAGTATTAATTCCGTTTCTAGGGATTGCACAAACTATAGAAAATTTAGAGTACATCTCGCCTTTTAACAATGAAGTAGCTGCCATTAAAAAAGGGAACGAATGGGGGTTTATTGACCAAGACGGCAAAGTAATCATTGATTTTCGAAATGATTTGGTGCTAACCAAAACAGGAAATGCAACCTACCCCATATTCAGTAACGAAAAATGCTTGATTGCCCATCAAAAAGATGGCATACTGTATTATGGCTATATCGATAAAACTGGAAAAACTGTCATTACACCTCAATTCTTGAATGCGACCAATTTCGAATATGATAAGGCATTGGTACTAAAAGTTGAAAAAGAGACCATAGGCTATAATGACATTTTCAACAAAGACGTCGTTAGCTACCATTATTTTGAAGTAGTTATAGATAAACAAGGAAAAGCCATTGACCATCTAACTCAATTGGCCATTCACATATCGCCTAAAGATAAGGAGGATAAAAATCCACCTACCATAACATCTAAATTCATTTCGGAAAATTTAGTGGCCATTAAAGACAGCAACAAGAAATGGCGTTTAAAAAAAATTGAATAACAACGAAAAAGTTCCGGACAGAAATGAAATTAAAGAAGATTGAAAACCTTTTTAAATCTGACAGTTAATAGCTGATAACCCATTCCCTAAACTACGGTTTGTGGATTGTTGGGAATGGGTTTATAAAAATAAAAGTTTAACTCAATAAAATAGAAAATTATGAAAACATTACTAATTGTTTTATCAACAATCGGGCTTTTAAGCTTAAGCAGTTGCAACCAAGGAGCAGATCCTCAAGCACTTTTGGAAAATCCTGAAACTCGTACGGAGGTGTTTAATGCCATTACCGAGAACCACGATTATATGACCGAGTTTATGGAAAGTATGCACGGCAGTCAACACACAATGGCAATGATGCAGGGCAACAAAAAAATGATGGGCTCTATGATGCAAGGAGAAGGAATGCAAATGATGATGAAGGACAGTACAATGATGCATTCGATGATGAACCAAATGATGAATGACGGAAAAATGATGGGAACAATGATGAAAATGATGCACGAAAAAGGAATGATGAGCGAGGACTGTATGGAATCTTGCTCAAAGATGATGGGCGAAAAAGGAATGGATATGCAGAATATGAATAGTCCAAACAAACAGGATCATACCGAGCATCATTAATTTTTAACTTCTAAATACAAAAACAATGAAAAACAATCACTGGATTTGGATGGTCATAGGTTGTGGGCTACCACTATTGTTCATCTTTTTAGCGCCCTCATTTGGTATAGGAGGTGGTTCATCACTATTTATTTTCATCCTTTTTATGTTCGGCATCCATCTGTTTATGCCCCACGGTTCACACGGACACGGAAGGCACAATAATCATAAGCATCAGGATAGCGACCACAATCATTCTGAACAAGAAACAAAAGAAGAACACAAAGGACATCAACATCACTAAAAACTATATACAATGAAACAAAAATTTCAAATAAACGGAATTAGTTGTGGTGGATGTGTAGCAAGGGTCAAGAAGACTTTGGAAGAACATCCCAATATCGAAAAGGCAGAAATTTTTCTGGCACCAAAAGGAGCTACACGTATCACGATGAATGAAGCACTTTCGGTTGCCGACTTGCAAAAGCAACTCGATGAGCTCAATGGATATACAATCACAGAACTTAATCAATAACAATTAAAACCTAAAAACTATGCATTTATACGACGGACACTTTGGAGGAATGCACCTAATATGGTGGATTATATGGGTCATCTTACTTGCTTGGATATTCTTTATCCCAGCAGATATACCCTATCAAAAAACAATGAAGGACAGCCCACTGGATATTCTTAAAAAACGCTATGCAAAAGGCGAAATATCCAAGGAAGACTATGAAGAATCTAAAAAAATTTTAAACTCGGACAACTAATCTTAAACTATAAAATTATGCATCGCTTAAACGTAAAAAAACTCGGATTTGCCTTCGGTCTTACAGGAACCATAATTTATTTGGGCTGTATGATAGTAATGGCTACAGCAGGACGGGAAGGTTCAATCATCTTTTTCAATAGCTTATTGCACGGCTTGGACACTTCCAATATCATTAAAATGGATATTCCCCTATTAGAAGTGTTAATGGGTATCGTACAAACTTTTATCCTTTGGTGGCTTATAGGCGCTTCTATTGGCGCTTTTTATAATGCGCAAATAAAAATAAAAAAGTAAAAAAACCTTTTAGGATTTATGCAATACGTCTGGTTTATATGGTCACTAATTATTCTTGCCCTTTGGGCAATAATCTATTTTTCAAAAAAAGGGCATAGAAAAGAAATGCTCAAAATGAGCCTGATTACGATGCCCTTTGGTTTAACAGAACCGTTGTTTGTACCAGAATATTGGTTTCCACCTTCGCTTTTTGATTTGGCCGAAAAAACAGGCTTCGATATCGAAAGTTTGATTTTCTCTTTCGCAATAGGTGGCATTGGCACTGTACTCTACAACCTTATTTTTAAAAGAGGACTTGCCCAAATACCGCATAGCGAACGAAGTCATAGCAGGCACCGATTGCATATTTTTATACTTTTTATACCAGCAGCTGTATTCATCATTCTGGCGCTTTTTACGTCGCTCAATCACATTTATTGCGGCATTATAGCTTTGTTCATAGGTGGATTGGCGACTCTTTATTGTCGCCCAGATTTAAAAGGAAAGATTTGGGTTGGGGGAATTCTGTTTACGGTATTGTACTTCATTTATTTCGGAAGCATCCTTCCGTTCTATCCTCAATATGTGGAGTTGTACTGGAATCTTGACAACCTGACCCATATTCTTGTCTTGGGCATTCCTATTGAAGAATTAATGTTCGCCTTCACTTTTGGGATGTATTGGTCTGGATTGTATGAACATATCTATTGGCGAAAACTCATTCAAACTGAAATAATTATTCCACTTAAAGATTAACACTATGAAACGAATACAATCAAATCAAAAAAACAATGCTATCCAAGTTGTAGCCATTAAGAACCCAGTAAGAAAGATATGCCAGGTATCCATCGCTATATTGTTCCTTCTACTGCTTTCAGCAGTACTTCTATCCTGTTCTGGCAAGAAAAAAGATGTTGCAGAAAGCGTAACACAGCCAACTGTTGAAACATCCCAAACAGCAAATGAGGCCATTATATCAGCCCAAAATTATGAAATCGTTCCCAACGAAAAAGTCTGTATGGTCAATGACCGATTTATGGGTGTGTCACAAATACCTATTGACGTCAATGGAACTATCTACTATGGTTGTTGTGAAATTTGTGTTGAAAAGTTGCAGAAAAATCTAGATGATGTTCGCTTCGGGAGTAATCCACTAAATGATACAAAAGTTGATAAAGCTTCAGCAATTATTGTTCAAGATAAAAGTAGCGGAAGTGTTTTTTATTTTGCTTCCATAGTAGATGCCCAATCATTTATAAATAAGAATAAAGGATAGGAAATCTTTATTCATAAAAATTCAAGTTATGAAAATAGTGTTAGCCATAGATGGTTCTGATTTTAGTAAACTAGCGGTAAAAGAACTTGCAAAATTACCCTTACAAAATGAAAGTGAGATCTGCATTATAAACGTGTATGAACATCCTGCGATATCAACACCATCATTAATTACATCCACAAGTTCTATTAATTCTTACTACAAAGAGTTTTTATCAAACGCTGAAAAAATAGGGAAAAAGATTGTTTCCGAAGCTGGTAAAGTATTGAAAGAAAAAAATAGCTCACTTCGTATAACAACAAATGTTGTCAGCGGTCTTCCTAAAAAAGAAATTTTGGAAAAAGCGGAATCTTTTGATGCCGATTTGATTGTAGTGGGTTCGCAAGGGCAAGGCGCATTTTCACGTCTTTTATTAGGTTCCGTTTCACAGTATTTAGCAACACACGCCAAATGTTCAGTAATGATTGTAAAAGACAAGGACACAAAGTAAACTATTGCTAATACCAATGATATAAAAATTAAATATGAACGCTAACCACTTAAATAATAATACAAAAGAATCTGCTTGCAAGGTAACAGATGAAATCTGCCTTCCAGACTCTAATTTACCTCGTGTTATTATTATAGGTGGTGGGTTTGCAGGTTTAGCGTTGGTTGAAAAACTGAAACACAAAGAGGTGCAGGTGGTACTGTTCGATAAAAACAACTTCCACCAGTTTCAGCCCTTATTTTATCAAGTGGCAACGAGTGCTTTGGAACCTGATAGTATTGTATTCCCTTTCAGAAAACAAATTAGTGGTTATAAAAATGTATTGTTTCGTTTAGCTGAAGTCGAGGAAATCCAACCTTCTACAAACACCATTATAACCAATAAAGGAAGAGTTCACTTCGACTATCTCGTATTGGCAACGGGTACAACAACTAATTTTTTTGGTATGGACAATGTCGAGTCCCATAGTCTTGGGATGAAAAACATTCGCGATTCTTTAAATATTCGCCATATGATGCTGCAAAATCTGGAACAAGCTGCAATCACTTGTGATGATAAAGAACGTGATGCCTTAACAAATTTCGTCATCGTTGGCGGTGGTCCCGCTGGTGTGGAAATGGCAGGAGCTTTGGCAGAATTCCGCAAATATATTCTTCCCAAAGATTATCCAGAATATCCTTCTTCCATAATGAACATCTATTTGATTGAAGCCATTGATGAGCTTTTAAGTACAATGTCAGACAAGGCATCATCAAAAACGCTAGAATATTTGAAGGATTTGGAGGTAAAGGTATTACTCAATGAATCGGTAAGCAATTACGATGGTTCACAGGTTGTCACAAATTGTGATAAGATTATTTTAACAAAAAACCTAATCTGGACAGCTGGTGTGAAAGGACAGTTTCCAAAAGGTATTGATAAAAAACACGTGGTAAAGGGTAACCGCTTAAAAACAGACTCATTTTTAATGGTAGAAGGCTACAAAAACATTTTTGCCATAGGCGATATAGCGGCTGTAATTACAGAAGAAACGCCAAAAGGACATCCGCAAGTAGCACAAACAGCTATTCAGCAAGGTAAATATTTAGGTAATGTATTATTGAAAATTATTAAGGATGAGGGTGTGAACCCTTTCGAATATAAAGACAAAGGTTCATTAGCTACAGTAGGGAAACGTAAGGCAGTAGCTGATTTGGGCAAATTCAAATTTGCAGGTTATTTCGCTTGGCTATTATGGTCAGTTGTACACTTATTATCCATAAGCGGATTTAGAAATAGATTGATGGTTGGTTTTAATTGGGCGGTAAGCTATTTCACTTATGAAAAGAGCAACCGCCTAATTATTAGAAATTTTAAACCAAAACCGTCGGTTAATAACACAAAGAAATAATTTACGAATGAAAGGCACAACAGATAAAAACAATAAGCTTTCCTTAATAGGGTCTATATCTCTAGGAACTGGTGTAATGATTGGTGCTGGCATATTTGTTCTTATGGGACAAATAGCGGAGTTAGTTGGAGATCTGTTCCCGATTGCCTTTATTGCGGGAGCTGTTGTGGTGGGTTTCAGCTCTTATTCCTACGTAAAGTTCTCAAATGCTTTTCCATCCTCTGGAGGTGTGGTTAAGTTTTTCAATAAATCCTATGGACCTGGAACGACAACCGGTGTCTATTCTTTACTAATGTATGTTTCAATGGTCGTTGCACAAAGTTTGGTTGCAGGAACCTTTGGCGCTTATACCCTTCGATTATTCCCAGAAAGTTATGCTGGTTATGCATCCATACTTGGTATTCTACTTTTGGTAACAGCTTATATAATAAATATTCTAGGAAATAAAGTAATTGGAGCAACGGCCACTTTTACAGCAATTATTAAAGTAGGTGGTATTGCACTACTTGCGATTGCAGGTCTGGTAGCTTCCGGATTTGCGGATATTACAGGAGACTATATCCCACAAAATACCGAAACCTTACCACAAGGGTTCGGCTTTGTAGCGGCATTGGCATTATCAATCCTTGCCTATAAAGGGTTCACAACAATAACGAATCAAGGTGGAGACATCAAAAATCCACACAAAAACCTTGGAAGATCCATTGTGATTTCTATTCTTATCTGCACACTTATTTATGTAGCCTTGGCACTTGCTGTTGCAGGCGGTTTAAGCATTCCTGAAATAATAAAGGCAAAAGATTATGCTTTGGCAGCAGCAGCCGAACCTGTTTTTGGGGAATGGGGTTTATGGTTTACTATAGCAATCGCTATTGTAGCAACCTTTTCAGGGGTTATCGCCAGTGTCTTTTCGGCATCGCGCTTATTGGGGATGTTGAGTAATATGAAACAAGTACCCTCTTTAAAAAGGATAGGTAATTTTAAAAATCCAGCGCTCATATTCACGGTTTCCCTTGCCATTTTACTCACTGCCCTTTTCGATTTAACAAGAATCGCTTCTATAGGAGCTATTTTCTACCTCATTATGGATATCGCTATCCATTGGGGGCTTTTTCGCCACCTAAAAAACGAGGTAAAATTTAAACCCATCATTCCGTTAATAGCCATTGTAATGGACATTGCAGTACTAGCAGCCTTTCTATATATAAAATATCTGAATGATCCAATGGTGCTCATCGTAGCAGCAATTGGAATTATCCTGATTCTCATTGCGGAACGTTTTTTTATGATTTCGCATACAGACGATGATGGCAATATGCCTATGGGAATGGAGAATACAAATAATAAAAACAACAAATCATAATTAATTAAAACAATTTATATGAAAAATATAGCAGTTATAGGATACGGAGTCATAGGAAAAAGGGTGGCCGATGCCATCAATCTACAGGACGATATGAAGCTTTCGGGCGTGTGTGATATCATAAGCGATTGGCGCATTCAAAATGCCGTGAGAAAAAAGTACGATATCTACGCAGCAACTCAAGAAGCAGAAGACAGAATGAAATCCGAAGGTATTTCAGTAAAAGGCGATATGCACGACCTGTTGAAAAAATCAGATCTCGTTGTGGACTGTACCCCTAAAAAGATTGCGGCTCAAAATGTAGCAATTTATAAAGAGCAAAACATCAAATTTATTTTACACGGAGGCGAAAAACACGAAACAACAGGCCATTCCTTTAGTGCTGAAAATAATTATCAGTCTGCTCTAAATCTAGATGCTACACGTGTAGTTTCCTGCAACACCACTTCTATTTTAAGGACGTTGACCGCTTTAAAAAGAGCCAATTTATTGGATTATGCTAGAGGTACACTTTTAAGAAGAGCAACAGATCCTTGGGAAAGCCATTTAGGTGGTATTATGAATACGATGGTTCCTGAAAAAGACATCCCGAGCCACCAAGGTCCTGATGCTAAAAGCGTTGACCCAGATTTGGATGTCATCACTGCCGCAGTAAAAGTTCCAGAAACTTTAAGCCATATGCACTATTGGAATGTGAAGTTAAAAAAACAAGCCTCGAAAGAAGAAGTGCTGAATGCTTTTAAGACATCTAGTCGTATCAAGCTAATTCAATATGACAAAGGCCTAGTTTCTAACAACACTATCAAGGAAATGTTTTTGGATATGGGAAGACCTTGGGGCGATATGTATGAAGTAGCCCTATGGGAAGATATGCTGAAGGTAGTGGGGGATGAACTTTTCTACGCCTATGTGGTAGACAACCAAGCAATTGTTATACCCGAAACTATTGATGCCATTAGAGCACTTACAGGAATTGAAACAGATGGTGCCAAATCTATCGCTAAAACAAATGAAAGTTTAGGAATTCATTAATCATTAATACAATGAAAATAGACATAAATATTACACAACTGTTAGGGGAAAAAGCAGACTTCTATTTGAATCACGTTTGTGAAAAAATAACCAAGGATGAATTGCAAACCCCAAGTAGCACAAGCCTAGATAAGGCATTTACCCAAAGCAACAGAAATCCGCAGGTACTGCGAAGCCTTTCGCAATTGTATAACCACGGAAATCTTGGTGGTACAGGCTACTTGAGTATCCTTCCAGTAGACCAAGGTATCGAGCATAGTGCAGCTTTTTCTTTCTATAAAAATCCGGATTATTTTGACCCAGAGAATATCATAAAACTCGCCATTGAGGCCGGTTGTAATGGTGTGGCTTCCACCTTCGGTGCTTTGGGATTGAACGCTAGGAAATACGCCCATAAAATCCCGTTTATCGTAAAGATTAATCACAATGAACTGCTCACATTTCCTAATAAATATAACCAAACTTTATTTGGTAAAGTAAAAGCTGCGTGGGATATGGGAGCAGTTGCTGTCGGTGCTACTATATATTTTGGTTCCGAAGAAAGCAATAGACAGCTTAAAGAAATAGCTGAAGCTTTTGAAGAAGCCCACAATTTAGGTATGGCTACCATTTTATGGTGCTATACCCGAAATGAAGCTTTCAAAACTGGAAAAGAAGATTATCACGCTGCTGCCGATGTAACAGGGCAAGCAAATCATATTGGGGTAACCATTCAGGCAGATATCATTAAGCAAAAATTACCTACAAATAACTTTGGTTTCAAAGAAATCGGTTTTGGAAAATATGATGATGAAATGTATGAGACGCTGACAACAGAACATCCCATCGACCTATGCAGGTTGCAGGTGGCTAATTGCTTTATGGGAAAAATCGGATTGATTAATTCCGGTGGTGGCTCTAAAGGTAAGTCTGATTTGGTGGAGGCAATAACAACTGCTGTTATCAATAAAAGAGCTGGTGGCTCTGGATTGATAATGGGAAGAAAAGCGTTTCAAAAGCCCTTCGGCGAAGGCGTGGAAGTATTACAATCCGTTCAGAAAGTTTATTTGGATACTAAAATTAGCATTGCATAACAATAAAAAAAAATGTTCGACACAGAAGTAAAATCACTTAAATCATTCAATCACTACCTCTCAAAATTGGTAGAAAGTCGTCTATGGCTAAAGGTTATCATTGCCTTATTTTTGGGTGTTGGTTTTGGATTGCTGTTAAGTCCTCAAAACGGGTGGATTACTAAAGAAACAGCAGACATCGCAGGGAATTGGCTGGCATTGCCTGGCGTACTTTTTCTAAAACTGGTTCAAATGATTATGATTCCTTTGATTGTGGCTTCTATCATCACAGGAATCGCAAGTAATGATAAGGACAGTTTAAAAAAATTAGGTGGTGGCGTTTTATTATATTTTCTAGGCACTACCATAGTTTCGGTAAGTTTGGGTGTCATACTATCTCAAATTTTTAGACCTGGTCGCTTTTTACATCAACAGGCTCTAGCTGAACATAATGAAATTACTGCTGTTCCAACGGAAAATCCCGAGCTTTCCTTCGGTCTTGAAACTATTCCAGATGCCATATCAAACTTACTTCCAGAGAACCCTTTAGCATCTATGGTTAGTGGTGAAATGTTAAGTATTGTGATTTTCACAATCATTATTGGTGTAGCTGTGCTATCACTTGAAAATGCCTTACTGCGCCCAGTAAAGCTTCTTTTAAGTGCCATTCAGGAAGTCTGTATGACAGTAGTAAAATGGTCAATGCTTCTAGTACCTATTGCTGTTTTCGGACTAATGGCGGAGCTTACCTCTAGTGTTGGTTTAAGTTCTTTATCAGGTTTAACGTACTATGTTGGGGTAGTACTTCTCGGTCTTCTTTTATTGGTAATTTTCTATTTGGGACTCATCGTACTTCTCGGAAAGAAAAACCCATTGCATTTCCTAAAAAAAATAAGGGATGTTCAATTATTGGCTTTTTCAACCACAAGTTCTGCCGCTGTGATGCCCTTATCTCTAAAAACCGCCGAAGAAGAACTAAAAGTGGACAAGACTATTAGCAATTTTATCATACCTATAGGGGCGACCGTCAATATGGATGGTACTGCACTATATCAAACTATTACAACTCTTTTTATTGCCCAAGCTTACGGACTGGAAATGAGTTTACTCAATATTATAGTGGTCATTGTAACTATTGTCGCTGCATCCATTGGTACACCTGCCATTCCAGGAGGTGGTGTGGTTATACTCGCTTCTGTTTTGGGAAGTGTCGGCATACCTGCTGAAGGCATCATCATTATCATTGGTGTAGAAAGACTCTTGGGAATGTTTAGGACTGCTGTAAATGTAACTGGTGATTTAACTGCCTGTATGGTCTTCAATAGAATCTATGGTAAAACCCCAATCTTGGTTAGTGAGAAAACGAATAATAAATCAATTTCAAAACAATGACATTACTACTCATATCCATAGTGTTCATTCTTCCTGTTGTGGCTATTGCCAGCTATCAGCATTATAAGATTGGTAAGCAACCAGCTTATGATGCCAAAGAAACACTGTTGAATTATGAAATAATAGGCTCTGGAGAAAACAAACTTGTTTTGTTACACGGTTTAACAGGCTCATTGCATTATTGGAAACGCAATTTAGAAAGTATTACAACTACGCATAAGCTACTTTTAGTCGACCTGCTAGGTTTTGGTGATTCGCCAAAACCACAAAGTGATTATTCCCTTTCAATACAATTGCAGGCCCTTGAATTGATTCTTAACAAAGAAGGATTCAATGATGGAAATATCATTATTGCAGGACATTCTATGGGAGCTATGATTTCATTAGCAATATTGGAAAAGCAACCAACTTGGTTCAAGGCAGGAATTTTTATAAGCATACCTGTTTACAAGAACGCTGATGAGTTTAAAGAAATTATGTCTTCTCATTCCTTTGTAGATAGGATTTCAACAAGCAAATTCTCAAAATATATTTGTATGATTCATCCCATATTTATGTCACGTGCATTCAAGCCTGATAACCTCACGGATGATGTCTATGAAGATGCAAAAAAGCATCATTGGATGAGTTATTATTATTCTCTCACAGAAGTCATCCTAAAAACAGATTTATATGCGATTACAAAGAAAATTAAGGATAAAGATGTGCTCTTTATTCACGGAGAAAAAGACACTACTGCACCTTTAGAAAATGCCTTAAAATTATCGAGGGAATTTAAAAACGCACAAATAATTACTTCATCTGAAGGAGACCATCAGTTCTTTCTGAAAGAAGCAGAATTTGTTTGGGACACAATTCAAGATTTTACTATTTCTGAAAAAAAGTTAAAAAAAACCATACCCAATGAGCACGAATAAAATTAAACATATAGGCGTATTCACATCTGGAGGCGATAGCCCTGGGATGAATGCTGCACTATACGCCATTGCCAAATCCGCTGAAGCAAAAGGCATAAAAATAAGTGGTTTTCGAAAAGGGTATGAAGGGTTGATAGATGGTGATTTGATACCATTAAAATCTCACGAACTAAAAAAAATAACCCAAATAGGTGGCACTATTCTAAAAACAGCACGAAGCAAACGATTTCTGGAATTAGAGGGTCGTAAAAAAGCATTGCAAACTTTAAAAGCAAATAACATAGATGCTTTAATTGCTATTGGTGGTGATGGTACTTTTAAAGGGCTATTAGCTTTTTCAGAAATATGCGACATTCCGTTTATAGGCATTCCTGGCACTATAGACAACGATATTTTTGGTACTGATTACACCCTTGGTTTTGATTCGGCTGTAAACACTGCCATTGAAAATATTGATAAAATAAAAGATACTGCCGAATCTCACAACCGTGTATTTATTGTTGAAGTAATGGGAAGGGATTCAGGCTACATTGCTATTCATTCCGGGTTAATGGTAGGTGCCGATTCCATCCTTATTCCCGAGAGTGGAAAGGACTTTATTTATCTATTGGACAAGGTTAAGAATTACGATAGCGAAGATGCTTTCCTTGTCGTGGTTTCAGAAGGCGATGAATTAGGTGCCGAGCTTGTTTCATCAAAAATAAAGGAAGTCAATCCCAATGTCGATTTACGGATTACGAAGCTTGGGCACGTCCAGCGAGGTGGAAATCCGTCAGCTTTAGATAGAATGTTAGGCATTAGACTTGGAGTGGCGGCTGTGAAAACACTTTTACAAGGTAAAAAAAATGTAATGGTAGGAGTCTTAAATAATCAATTGCATCTAACCCCTTTTGAAGTGGTGGTCAAGCAACATCAAGTAGATAATGAATTGTATGAACTTTTAGAATTATTTGGAAAGTAAGAAATGATAGAAGCCTTTAAAAATATCAACCCTTTCATCCTTGGATTGCTCATCAGTCTGGGCATTGGCCTTATTCTTGGGCTGGAACGTGAATATGATAAATTGAAGGAAGAACAAGGCTTTGCAGGTATAAGAACCTTCCCAATTGTTGCCATTATTGGTTTTATATTGGGAAATCTTTCCACAACCTATACACCTTGGTTGGTCATTATCATTGCGGCAGCATTTCTTTTGTTTCTGTCTTTGAGTCATCTTTCCATAGTACAAAAGCATATTATGACTGGTATTACCACCAATATGGCCTTGTTCGCTACGCTAATTTTGGGTGTTATGGTTGCCAATCATTTGCATAAGGAAGCAGTTGCGACCGCAGTAGTCGTGGTTACGCTGTTATCATTGAAAACGACCTTTAATACATTCATTAAGAATATTACTTCTGAAGAGCTCTTTGCTTTTATTAAGTTTTCAATTATTGCGCTTCTTATTTTGCCTTTCTTACCAAATCAAGATTATGGTCCAGAGGGATTACTTAACCCTTTTGAAATTGGAGCGATAATAGTGATAGTGTCATTTCTGAATTTCATTGGTTACTTTCTTGTAAAATATGTAGGTTCTAAACGTGGTATTCTGCTCACTGCTATTTTAGGCGGATTGATTTCAAGTACCGCAGTAGCTTGGATATATGCTTCGCGAAGTAAGGAATCGCCAGAACTTTCAAAAGAATATGCTGCGGGTATCATTATAGCTTCCGCAATTATGTTTCCCAGACTTGCGATTCTGGCCTATATTTTCAATAGTGCCATACTTTTAAATTTAGTCATTCCATTTACTATTCTTACCCTTATCTGCTTGATAAGCGCACTCTTATTCATCAAAAAGAATACAGATGTCACAAAAACAGCTATCAATCTGGGTAATCCGCTCAATATTTGGAACGCCCTTGGGTTTGGTGGTATTTATGTGGTCATCCTGTTTGCAGTTTTTTATGGAAATCAATTTTTTGGCGAAAGCGGTTTATACTATTCAGCCCTAATTGCAGGATTGGCAGATACGGATGCAATAACTATTAGTATGGCAAAATTTGGGTCATTGGAAGAAAAACTCACGCTGGCCACCAATGTCATTATAACAGCAACCATAAGCAATATGATTGTAAAACTTGGTATTACCTATTTCAAAGGTTCTAAAAAGACCGGGAAACTCGTGATGCTAATTTTTGGAACTGTTGTCATCGTAGGGTTAGTATATATTTTAATACAGTTAGGAAATTAAAAAAAGTGAAATGAAAACAACAGTATTCAGCACGCATAAGTTTGAAGAGCCGTATCTCGTAAAAGCGAATGATGGCAAGCATCAATTAAAGCTGCTTGAGAGTCGTTTAACTCAAGAAACTGCTATTCTCGCAACGGGTTCTAAAGCAGTAAGTCTATTTACGGGCGATGATGCCTCGGCACACATTCTTGAAAAATTCAATGCTTTTGGCATAAAATATATTGCTCTGCGTTCAGCAGGATTCAATCACGTGGATTTAGCAAAAGCAGCTGAACTGGATATGAAGGTGGCACGTGTTCCAGCCTATTCCCCTTATGCCATTGCAGAGCATACAATGGCGCTCATACTTGCATTAAACCGAAAATTGATTAAAGCACACAACAGGGTTCGTGACCAGAATTTCTCATTGAACGGTCTTACCGGTTTCGACCTCAATGGAAAAACCGTCGGCGTTATCGGGACTGGAAAAATTGGGTCTGTATTGGTAAAAATACTACACGGTTTTGGTTGTAAAATACTTGTTCAGGATGTCATTGAGGATGAAAATTTAATCAAGTTTTACAATGTAATCTATACCAATTGTGAAACTATTTGTAAGCAGTCCGATATCATAAGCTTACACGTACCACTAACGTCTTCAACGAAACACTTGATTGATGCAAAACATATTTCATTAATGAAGCAAGGCGTAATGCTTATCAATACAAGTCGTGGTGGATTGGTCGATACCAAAGCTGTTATCGAAGGATTGAAAACTAAAAAAATTGGGTATTTCGGAATAGATGTGTATGAGGAAGAAGAAGGATTGTTCTTTGAAGACCATTCCGATGACATTTTGCAAGACGATGTCATTGCACGCTTAATGACTTTTAATAATGTTTTAATTACCAGTCATCAGGCCTTTTTAACCGAAACTGCATTGACAAATATTGCTGAAACCACAATATATAATCTGGATTGTTTTGAAAAAGGCAAAGTTTCAGGAAACGAAGTTTCTTGATTAAGAAGCAAAAAATAGTAGTAACACTTAAATCTTAAAATTATGAAACGAGTAAAAAATAAAGTAGCCATTGTCACAGGAGGAGCATCTGGTTTGGGAAAATCAAGTGCTAAACTATTGGCACGAGAAGGAGCAAAAATAGTCGTGTCCGATATAGACGAAGAAGGTGGTAAAAAAGTAGTTCAACAAATAAAAGAAGACGGTGGTGAGGCCATATTCATTAAACAAGATGTTGCCAAAGAAGATGAATGGAAAAACGTTATTGAAACTACCCTTGAAACTTATGGGAAATTACACATTTTAGCAAATTCTGCTGGAATAGGGCTCGGAGGAACAGTTGAAGATGTAACCCTTGAAGATTGGAAAAACCTTATAGATATAAACCTAAATGGCACTTTTTTAGGCACCAAATATGGTATAAAAGGTATGAGGAAAACAGATGAAGGTGGTTCCATCATTAACTTCTCTTCCATTGAAGGACTTATCGGTGACCCCAATTTACCTGCGTATAACGCAAGTAAAGGCGGTGTTACCATTTTCACTAAATCTGCCGCCCTACATTGTGCTAAACAAGGCTATGGCATCCGTATCAATTCTATCCATCCTGCTTATATCTGGACCCCAATGGTAGAGAATTTTCTCAAGGCTCAAGGTGACGTAGAAGAAGGCAAAAAACAATTGGAAAGTTTACATCCAATTGGTCATTTGGGAGAACCTGACGATATAGGGTACGGAGTTGTATATCTGGCCTCTGATGAATCCAAATTTATGACCGGTTCCGAACTGGTTATCGATGGTGGCTATACCGCCCAATAAGAAAAACAATAAAACTAAAATTATGAAAAACATACTCGTACCTACCGATTTCTCGAAAAACTGCACTAAAGCAGCAAATCTTGGTATCGAAATAGCCAAACTATACGATGCAGAGATACACTTTTTACATCAAATGACTACCCCTGTTGATTGGGTAAAACTGGATAAACAAAAAGAAAAAAGGTATCCCGAAACTTTAAAGGAAATTGGAGTCGTTAAATCAAAATTGCGGGAACTGGAAAAAAAGGCTGAGCACGAAGGTCTTAAATGTCGAACTTTTCTTCAATTTGATTCGGGACAGAAAGATATTTTAGAACATTCTGGTCATTTCCATCACGATTTCATCGTTACCGGCAGCAGTGGAACCAAAGGTGTCATTAGAGAAATTACGGGTAGTAATGTTGAAAAAATAGTTCGAAAAGCCAATGCACCCATTATCGTTGTCAAAGAAGAGGATGTAACGTTTCCCTTCAAGGACATTCTATTTGTTTCTTCTTTTGAAGAGGATGTCACGCATCCATTTCAAGAAATCTTGTCAATAGCCAAAAAATGCGATGCTAAAATCCATTTGTTACGAGTAAACACAGAAACTGACTTTAATAGCATAGAGCTTGGCTTAAATCCTGTAAAGGAATTTCTTGAAAAATTCCCCAATCTGAAGAACTTCTCAATGAGCGTCCATAATGAGTCTTCCGTAGAGGCAGGCATCAATACATTTTTAAAACATCAGCCCGCAGATTTAATTGCAATGAGCACCCACGGAAAAACGGGATTTTTGAGCCTATTTTCAAAAAGTATTGCCGAAGGTGTTACAAACCATTCTTCTCTACCTGTAATGACCATACATATTAAAAAATGAAAAATCCAATCAAAATAGTAAAGTATTCAGGTGATGTGGTAGCCTTTGATGTAGATAAGCTTATCAATTCCTTAAGGCGTTCACAAGCGAGCGAAGAATTAATTCAGCAAATAGTTGAACAAGTCGAAGGTCAACTCTATGATGGAATTACCACAAAAAAAATCTATCAGATGGCATTTAAAATGCTTAAGCGTAAATCTCGTGTAAGTGCCTCAAAATACAAGCTAAAAAAAGCGATAATGGAATTAGGGCCATCAGGATTTCCTTTTGAAAAATTTGTTGGTAAGATTTTAGAGATGGAAGGCTTTAGCACAAATGTGGGAGTTATTGTTCAAGGTAATTGTGTACAGCACGAAGTTGATGTTATCGCCCAAAAAGAAAACAAACACTATATGATTGAATGCAAATACCATAGCGACCAAGGCAGATTTTGTAATGTAAAAATCCCATTATATATCCATTCACGGTTTTTGGACGTAGAAAAGCAATGGGAACACCAAAAAGGTCACGAGGCTAAACTTCATAAAGGAGCTGTGTACACCAATACGCGTTTCACAACCGATGCCATTCAGTACGGGAAATGTGTTGGAATGCTTTTAAGCAGTTGGGATTATCCAAGAGGAAATGGTCTCAAGGACAGAATAGATAAATCTGGGCTACATCCCTTAACCGCTTTAACAACACTTACTAAAGCTGAAAAAACAAAATTATTAGATGAAGGCATCGTACTCTGTAAAGAGCTTCACGAAACCCCAAAAATTTTAGAACAAGTAGGAGTGCCAAAATCAAGACACAAAAAGGTTCTCGAAGATTCAAGAGAATTATGTGGAATTCATTAGAGCACTACTTAAATTTTTAATCTAAATAAATAGGACAAATGAAAACAGAAGAACTGAAAGAACAGAACCGTATAGATTTAGAGCCATTTTACCAAGCATTGGAAGATGATTCTAAACTACTTGAAGAAGCCCTCGAAATATTATTGGGTATGGTACACTTCGAGCCTAAATCCGTAAAGAAGTTGGCACTCGTAATAAAAGAGGATTCCCGCAATCTATATAACGAAATAGCGGAATTGAGCAAATCGAACCAAGACAAAGGAAATACGCCTTCCTGTTGTGGTGGACATTAATAAATACTATAACGATGAAAAACAAAAAAATAAACATCCACTTTTTGGGAGCGGCAGGCACCGTGACTGGCTCAAAATATTTGGTGGATACAGGAGATAGAAAGATACTTATAGACTGTGGCCTCTTCCAAGGGTTAAAGGAATTACGCCTTAAAAACTGGGAGTACCCACCTGTTAATGTAGGTGATATTGATGCTGTTTTGCTTACCCACGGTCATATGGACCATACAGGTTATTTACCCAGATTGGTAAAACAAGGCTTCAATGGTCCCATTTATGGTACGAATCCTACTTTGGACATTGCAAAAATCATTTTGAATGATAGTGCAAAAATACAGGAGCAAGAAGCCGAACGTGCCAATAAGGAAGGCTATTCCAAACATAGTCCCGCAGAACCATTATACGATTTAAAGGATGTAGAAAAAACTATCCCACACTTTAAAGGAATTCCACAATCACAATGGATTCTGTTATTTGATGGTATTAGGGCTCGCTTCCAATACAACGGACATATTCTGGGTGCAACCTATATTGAGTTGGATGTGCACGGAAAACGTTTTGTCTTTTCAGGAGACATTGGTAGAACCAATGATTTATTGCTCTATCCACCCCTTAAACCAAAAAAAGCGGATGTGCTTTTCATTGAATCCACTTATGGTGGAAGGTTTCATCCCGATGAAATAGAAGCACTTCCACATATTGAAAAATTAGTAAATGATACCATCAACAGAGATGGTAGCTTATTTGTCCCAAGCTTTTCGGTAGAACGTGCCCAGCTAATGATGCTCATCTTTTGGAAATTATTGAAAGAAAAGAAAATCCCCAGAGTACAAATGATTATGGACAGCCCGATGGGTGCCAATGTATTGGAACTGTTTCATAGAACTCGCGATTGGCACAGATTGGAGGACAACGAATGTGACGAAATGTGTTCTCACTTTACGGTCGTAAGCAGTTATCGTGAAACAATGGAAATAAGAACAGATAACAAACCAAAAATCGTGATTGCAGGAAGCGGAATGCTCACAGGGGGAAGAATGCTAAACTATCTTGAAACACAGGCACAAAATCCAAATAACACCTTACTTTTTGTAGGCTATCAAGCTGAAGGCACTCGTGGCAGAAAATTATTGGAAGGTGAAAAAGAACTAAAAGTATATGGAAAATGGGTGCCGTTTAAAATGCAAGTAGCAGAAATTGAAGGGCTTTCGGCACACGCAGACCACGCAGAGCTTATGGACTGGATGGACAGTATAAAAAACAAACCCGAACGCATTTTCATTATACACGGTGAAAAAGAGAGTGCAGAAGCATTGCAAAAAGGCATCAAGGAAACTTATGGGTGGGATGCAGAAATTCCGCAATTATACACTATCGAAGAAATAGAATAAATCGAAAAATCACAACAACCAATAATATATGGACACACACTCAAACATATTAAAATACAAACATCTCGGCATCTATACCCAAAACGAGAATGTAGTGTATATGCGCGAAGATTGCCACGTCTGTATTTCAGAAGGGTTTGAGGCACTTACCCGAATAAGAATATCGAACGCAAGTACATCAATCGTTGCAAGTCTTAATGTTCTGAATTCTGATATCCTTTTGCCCAATGAAATCGGACTATCAGATGCTGCTGCTAAAAAACTCAATGTGTCCCAAAACGATACATTATATGTTTCCCATTTAGAACCTATAGAATCATTAAGCCACGTTAGGGCAAAAATCTATAACAAAAAACTGGATTATAAGGCCTATAACAACATCATAACCGATATCGTGGAAGGCGATTATTCCAACATCCACCTTTCGGCATTTATTACTGCCTGTGCTGGCGACCGAATGGATATTGATGAAATAAGTGACCTTACTAAAGCAATGATTGCTTCCGGAAAGCAACTGAACTGGAACAAGGATATCGTGGTCGACAAGCATTGCATTGGTGGATTGCCTGGCAATAGAACAACACCATTGGTCGTTGCCATTGTTGCCGCGTATGGTCTTACTATGCCAAAAACATCCTCACGGGCAATCACTTCGCCAGCAGGCACAGCAGATACAATGGAAGTATTGACCAATGTTACGCTCTCTTCCGAGGAAATAAAGACTGTAGTAGAAAAAGAAGGCGGATGTTTTGTTTGGGGAGGCACGGCGCAGTTAAGTCCTGCCGATGATGTGCTCATCAAAATTGAAAAAGCCTTGGATATTGATAGTGAAGGGCAGCTCATTGCTTCGGTACTCTCTAAAAAAGCAGCAGCTGGTTCCACTCACGTGGTCATTGATATTCCCGTGGGTGAAACCGCCAAGGTTCGCAGTACCGAAATGGCTCAAAAACTAAAAAATCATATGGAAACCGTTGGGACATCTGTTGACTTGAATGTAAAAGTTGTAGTTACGGATGGCACGCAGCCTGTTGGAAGGGGTATCGGTCCAACATTAGAAGCCATAGATATATTAAAAGTTTTGAAAAATGAGGAAGATGCACCTAAAGACTTAACAGAAAGAGCATTGCTTTTAGCTACTGAACTATTAGAACTTTCTGGAAAAGTAGAAAAAGGAAAGGGACTGGAAACCGCACGTGAAATTCTCAAATCTGGTCAGGCTTATAAAAAATTCCTTGCTATTTGTAATGCGCAAGGTCGCTTTTCAAAACCTGTTTTAGCACCCTATAAAACCGAAATTAGAGCAGAAAACTCTGGGGTTTTAAAGCGCATAGATAATAGAAAGATAGCAAAACTCGCCAAGCTTTCCGGCGCACCGCAGTCTAAATCGGCAGGGATTCTTTTGAATGTCCATTTAAATGAAAAAATTGAAATAGACCAATTATTATATACCATATATGCTGAATCCAAAGGCGAACTCAACTATGCTCTGGAATATAAAAACAACCATAACGACATCCTAACTATAATTTAAAAAACTATGAAAACAATATTATTCAGTCTTCCCGGAAATGAAGAACTCACAGAACTTATGGCTACAAAAATGGATGCTGAAGTGGGCAAAGCCACTTTGCGTAAATTCCCTGACGGGGAATCGTACACACGTATATTATCTGATGTTAAAGATAAATGTGTGGTACTGGTATGCACCTTACACGAACCAGATGAAAAACTGTTGCCGCTTTATTTTCTAAGTCACACAGCCAAATCATTAGGCGCTATGTGTACCTGTTTGGTAGCACCCTATTTGGCGTATATGCGGCAGGACAAAGTATTTAATGAAGGTGAAGGAGTGACTTCTGGTTTCTTCGGAAAATTGATTTCTGGTTTTGCCGATAGCATTACCACGGTTGACCCTCACTTGCACAGAATTAGTTCGTTAGGGGAAGTGTATCAAATTCCAAATAAAGTGATTCACGCTGCCGATGCCATTTCAGAATGGATAAAAGAAAACATCGAAAACCCAGTACTTATCGGTCCCGATTCTGAAAGTGAACAATGGGTTTCAGAAGTCGCCAAAAATGCAGGAGCACCATTTATAGTATTACAAAAGGTACGTCACGGTGACCGTGATGTAGAAGTCTCTGTTCCCGATGTGGATAAATATAAAGATGCTACACCTATTTTAGTAGATGACATTGTTTCCACAGCCCGAACAATGATTGAAACCGTACAACATCTTAAAAAGGCAGGAATGAAACCGCCTATTTGCGTCGGCATTCACGCCGTTTTTTCAGGAAATGCCTATCAAGATTTATTGGATTCCGGAGTAGAAAAGATAGTGACCTGCAATACCATTCCGCATCCGTCCAATGGCATAGATTTAAGCGATATACTGGCAAAAGAGGTAAAAAAATTAATGCACCATATATGAGAAAGCAAAGTTTCATAGTACTATTTATTTTATTCAGCATCACAATGACTGGACAAACTGAAATGCTTATTGGGCAGATTTCAGGCAGATTGGTCATTCGTGAGAATTTTGATGAAAAAGGTGCTTTTCTCAATAAACAAACTTTTGAAGCTGGTAAAACAATAGAGAAAAATGGATACTATGAAATTAAGGTGGTTACGGAATTGTTTGATAAAGACAAAATAGCGACCGATAAATACACCACAACCTATCGCTGTAAGCCTGATGAAGCCAGTATAATGGTAATGGCATTTCCATTTTCAAACCCAAAATCAAAAGAAACCGAAATTAATACCACTTCTAAAAAATTTAAAGAACTCTACGACTTGAAAAATCTTGAAAATATAGAACTGGAAATGAGTTTTGATTCGGGCTTGTTGAATTTTTTTGGCTCAAAAAGTACCATAAAAATTTACGACCGAAAATTTAATAATAGCGAAAATAATATTAATTCAAAAATTAACATTAAGGCCTATGCCTTGGGAATTCGCATTAAGCAACTCAATTATACTGTTAACGAGAAATTAAATGCACAAGGTCTATTGACCTTTCAAAAATTTACAGAAGAAGACAACAGTTATTTTACAATGACTTATAAATAAAAATAAATGAAAAATTATGACACCCTTTCAGAAGCTATTAACGATTTACAGGCAAACGAATACCCTTATGATTTCAACTTAAAACCTGAATGTCTGGAATGTGCTTCCCTGAAAATTGAGATTCGACCAGAAGATTTTAAAGTGGATAAAATATATCGCTTTGAAGGAATGAGCAGTACCGATGATAACAGCATTTTATATGCAATATCTTCCAAAAAAGGGCTTAAAGGTCTTTTAGTAGATGCTTATGGCGTCTATGCCGAAAACATATCGGAAGCAATGAGAAAAAAATTACGATAACACTTAAACAATACTATAATGGAAAATCACGAGCAGCACAAAAACAACGAAATGGACCATTCGAAAATGGATCATTCTAAAATGAACCACGAAAAAGAAGATCATTCCAAAATGGATCATTCCAAAATGAGAAATGGAGGTGGAGACCATTCGGGTCATAATCCGGGTCACGGACAAATGGGTCACGACCATCATAAAATGATGATTGCAGACTTTAGAAAACGGTTTTGGGTAACACTCGTGCTTACCATCCCCATATTGTTCTTCTCACCAATGATTCAAGAATTTTTTGGTTATGAATTTTTACTTCCAGGAAATCCATACATCCTTTTTGCACTTTCCACTGTTGTATATTTTTATGGTGGTTGGCCTTTTCTTAAAGGATTTGTTTCCGAAATAAAGAATGGTGCACCTGGTATGATGACACTTATATCTATGGCAATAAGTGTCGCCTATTTCTACAGTTCTGCAACTGTCTTTGGTTTACGAGGAGTTGACTTTTTCTGGGAGCTTTCAACACTAATTGCTATTATGCTTGTTGGTCATTGGATAGAAATGAAAAGTGTATTAGGCGCTTCAAAAGCATTACAGCTTTTAGTTAGTATGATGCCTGCCGAAGCTCACAGGGTAAAAGGCGACACTATTGAAGATATACCACTTGAAGATTTATTGAAAAATGACGTGATTTTGGTAAAGCCAGGAGAGAAAGTTCCAGCTGATGGTATCATAGTAGAAGGTTCAAGTTATTTAAACGAATCAATGCTTACAGGGGAGTCCAAGCCTGTAAAAAAAGAAGAAAAGGATAAGGTAATAGGTGGTTCAGTAAATGGCAATAGCACTTTAAAGGTAAAGGTGGAACATACAGGAAAAGACAGCTATCTCAATAAGGTTATTACGATGGTTGAGGAAGCACAAAAGACCAAATCTAAAATGCAAAACCTTTCCGATAGGGCAGCAAAATGGTTGACTTATATAGCTTTGGCTATTGGTTTTGGTACGTTGGCAGTTTGGCTGATTTTAGGCTTTCCGTTTGTGTATGCATTAGAAAGAATGGTTACCGTTATGGTCATCGCTTGTCCACACGCATTGGGTCTTGCAATTCCTCTTGTAGTTGCCATTTCTACTGCTGTATCTGCACAAAATGGATTATTAATCCGTAATAGAACTGCCTTTGAAGAATCACGTAAGATATCCGCCTTACTATTTGACAAAACAGGGACTTTGACCAAAGGGGACTTTGGCGTTACTCGAATCAAATCTGTAAATGTGTCCTATTCAAACGATGAAATCTTAAGACTGTCAAGTGCATTGGAACAAAGTTCAGAACATCCAATTGCTGTTGGGATTATTAAAAAAGTTAAAGAAGACAATATTACAATCCCAAAGCCTGAAAACTTTAACGCGATCACTGGTAAAGGTGTAGAGGCAAATGTAGAAGGAAAGCAAATAAAAGTGGTTAGTCCTGGTTATTTAAGGGATGAAAAAATAACTATTCCTGAAGATGCTTATAGTGACGCTGCTGAAACTGTTGTATTTGTATTAATTGAAGGACAACTAGCAGGATACATTGCGCTTGCTGATGAAATAAGACCTGAATCTGCGGAAGCTATAAAAATATTTAAAAAGAATAATATCAAAGTTTTGATGGCAACTGGGGATAATGAAAAAACAGCCAAAGCTGTGAGTGAAAAATTAGGATTGGATGGCTACTATGCCGAAGTGCTACCACACCAAAAAGTAGAAATTGTAGAAGAATTACAAAACAAAGGAGAGTTTGTGGCTATGACTGGAGACGGCGTAAACGATGCGCCCGCACTTGCCAAAGCTGATGTAGGAATCGCTGTTGGTTCTGGTACTGATGTAGCCGCCGAAACAGCCGATATTATATTGGTAAATAGCAATCCACAAGATATTGCAAACCTAATTTTGTTCGGAAAGGCTACGTACAATAAAATGATTCAGAACCTAATATGGGCAACTGGGTATAATGTGGTGGCCATTCCATTAGCTGCAGGTGTTCTATACTCTTCTGGCTTTGTTTTAGGACCAGCTGTAGGAGCGGTATTTATGAGTTTGAGTACAATTATAGTGGCTATTAATGCGCAATTATTGAAGCGAAAAATCGGTAAAAAATAAATGGATAGAAAAGAAAAACTCAACAGGATATTTTTAATTCTATTGAGTTTGTTTGTAGTGATGTTGGGCTATGGTATATTATTGCCAACCCTTCCTTACTATACCGAAAGATTAGCTTTAAAAGACAATCTTGACACCGACCTTATTAATTTCCATATTGGATTGCTCACAAGCATTTATCCATTTTTTCAGTTACTATTCGTAGTGGTTTGGGGAAAACTATCGGACAGATACGGCAGGAAACCTATTATCATTTGTGGACTAATCGGTTTTGTAATTATGCAATTACTTACTGGCCTAGCCACATCCTTGACAATGCTATATATTGCTCGAATTTTTGGTGGAATTTTTACGTCATCAGTTATTCCAGTTAGCAATGCATATTTAAGTGATATTACATCTGAAGAACGTAGAACAAAAATAATGGCCTGGTCTGGTGTTGCCATTAGCTCTGGTGTTATTTTCGGCCCTGTCATTGGCGGCTTTCTGTCCCAAACTGATATTCATATAAAATATACAATAGGCCTGCTACATTTAGACCGATTTTCAGTGCCCTTTTTATTCGCTGCACTACTAGGATTGATTGTCCTTTTGGTTGTGATGAAATGGTTAAAAAACACCGCTCGCGTACATAAGTTCACAACACGAAAAGTGAGTTTGCGGTTCACATTTACTAAATATTTTATCGTATTACTAGTGCTATCGTTTGTTATCCAATTTGTGGTGACGCTATTTGAAACTGTCTTTTCAATCTACGGAAAAGATGAATTAGGATTTAATAGTAATCAAGTTGGTATTGGTTTTATGCTATGTGGTTCAATAATGGCTGTTTTACAACCTGTGTTCGCTACTTATGGAGAGAAGTTTTTATCAACAAAGAAACAAATTGCTTTAGGGTTATTAATATCTGGTTTATCCTTGATTGCCTTTCCATTTTTTAACAATGAATTTTTAGTCTATGGATTAATCGTTGTTTTTGCTGCTGGAGGCGCTATGGTAACACCAAATTTGCTCTCTGCGGTTTCATTGATATCAAAGAAAAATACTGGCAGGAATATTTCTATTCAGAGTTCGACCAATAGTATTGGTCAGATTTTAGGCCCCGTTTTAGGAACTTGGCTGATTGCAGGCGGTTTTTACTATCCTTTCATAATTGCTGGTAGCATTGTTTTGCTCGCTATTGGTTGTCTGTTATTTTTTAAAAATCCCCCATAAAAAGATATAACATACAAACATTACTTATTAATAATTAACCCAAATCTAAAGCCCCAAAAATATTTTGCATAAGTTAATTCATATAATACTAGACAATTACAAAGAGGAAATAAAAGTAGTTGAGGAATCTAATCTTGGCGATTTCAATAATGTTGAACAAGGTATTTCTATTTCAAGACAATACTTGCAGAAATTACGCATCTGTGTAAGGGAAAATGAATTCGTAGATAAACAGAATGAAATAATATTCTTTAAAAAGCATAAACCCTACATCTATAGCAGACTGAAATTTTATGCCAAACTCTACAATTTCTTGATAAATAGACCTGCGGGAACAATAAAATCTCAACAGGAATTTATTGATTCAGAAATAAATAGGCTACAAGAAAGTAATCGACGGAATATAGATTTCATTAAATATTATAGAGAGGATTCTGAACTTCTGGATGAATTCTATTTTCTGCGAGGAAATGATAAAATTAGCTTGGTATCAAACACTTCTCATTTTTATACAGATGCTGAATTTTCCACAAGCCACGATAATGCAATTGCCAAAATTATGGCCTATGACCTATTAATAAGCCATTACGTTGAAGAGTTAAGTAATTTAAGGGATTTGTCATACGGCATACCGAATAAGCTGAATACTCTATCAAACGGTGAGCGACTTGGTTGGACTGCTTCAAAAACAGACCTAATTGAGTTAATTTATGCATTACAGGCATCTGGCGCAATAAAAAGTGGTACAGCTGGTATTAAAGAAATGGCATCAGCTTGTGAAGATATTTTTGAACTTAATCTTGGTAACGTTTATAGAACTTTTCTCGAAATAAGAGAACGGAAAATCGACCAAACCAAGTTTATTGATAGACTAAAAGCAACACTTTTAAGGCGAATGGAAGAAACGGACGGTTGATATTTTCATTTTTAAAAATGTTAAATTTTTTCCCAAGTTGGGTCTTACTTGGGAAAAAATAAAATTAATTTTATCTATTATCATTTGGCATTTATGATTTTAAGTGACACCTCTAAATCAAACCAATTTAAACCATTGAAAATGAGTAAATAAAAACACCCTACTTGGGTACAACTTGGGATTAAAATCCAATAAACCATCCCAAATTTGTAGAACGAAAGTCAAATCAGGTCAGGGACTATCAAATTAGTTGAAATCGATACGATAGTCCCTTTCTTTAAAACCGTTCTATTATGCCAGCAAATATTATTACCACCGACGACCTTCGAGAATTTAAAATGGAATTGCTCGATGACATCAAGAATCTTCTATCTAAACAAGCAACTGGAAAACTCAAGAAATATTTAAAATCTTCCGAGGTAATGGACTTGCTTCAAGTCAGTCCAGGTACATTACAGAATCTTCGCATCAATGGAACGTTGCCATATACAAAAGTTGGGGGCATTATCTACTATGATGCAGAGGAAATTCAAGGTGTAATGAACTCAAATCGAGTGCAGCACAAGCAAAATTCTTAAAAGATGAACTATATAAAGCTACTAAATGCGGCTTTTGAAAAGTTCTTTTTTGATGACCGCCTCAATCCAACGCACATAAGCCTATATATGGCGCTGTTTCAAGAATGGAACAGTAGTCGGTTTGCAGATGAGTTCTATGTAAACCGTCGCGAATTAATGCGCGTTGCCAAGATTGGTTCAAAATCCACTTATCATAGATGTGTGACAGACCTCGATTCTTGGAACTATCTATCCTACTTCCCTTCTAACAATCCCTATAAAGGCAGTAAAATCAAGATGTCCATTATTGGTACAAGTAACGAACCAGATATGGGACGGTACAATCCCACATTAGAACAGCTTGCGGAACAGTACTATCCCATACGTGAACCAGTTGTGGGACAGCACCATCCCATAAATGGACAAGTACTGGTATCTAATACAAACAATACTAAACAAGAAAACTATATAAAACAGCCAAAAGGCAGGCAGGCGGTTATTGATTTTTTTGAAGAAAATAGTTTTGATGCAGATGAGGGGAAAAAGTTCTTTGAGCACTATGAAACTCGGAACTGGCAAACAAGCGATGGGCAAACAATTCGTGATTGGCGAGCTCTAGCCACAAATTGGATGGACAGAACCGAAATATTCGACGAAAAAAACGAATCAAACAAAAAACAAGCGTCCCAAATCAAGGACAACTTGCGAACCACTAAAAACAAAGATTATGGACAACCCCTCTAAAATTACCGAAGGTGGCGTAGAATATTCGCTAGGAAAATTTGATGGCAAAAGTATATTTTATGATTTTCCAAAAATATTAATCTATTTGAATGCTAAAGGGAAACTACTTTTTGGTGAAAAGTTCAGGATTTATGACGAAGATAGAGATATACTTCTGAAGCTCTGCTCTTACTTCATTAAGGATAAAGATAATTGCAAAAGCTTTGGTATAGATATGGATAAAGGAATCCTACTTTCCGGACCAGTTGGTTGTGGTAAAACCAGCTTAATGAAATTGCTGAGATATATTGTGCCAATGCAAAGACCTTATGAAATGATTCCTTGTAGGAACGTAACCTTTAGTTTTAACCATCTTGGTTTTAAGACCATTGAGGAATATGGTAATACTAAATTTTTCTGTTTTGATGATTTAGGTATTGAACCCGCCGGACGTTTTTATGGTAAAGACCTGAACGTAATGGGCGAAGTACTTTTATCTCGATATGAGCTATACCTTGAGACCAAACAAAAAATCAAAACCCACGCAACCACCAACCTAAATGCTGAAGAATTAGAAGAACGTTATGGCAATCGTGTTCGCAGCAGAATGCGAGAACTGTTTAATCTAATTGCCTTTGATAAAGGTGCTGGCGATAAGAGAAAGTAGAATAAATTACTTACCAAGTTTTAAAATTCTAAAAGCACCTTGAATTACCAAGACAAATACGATTGTTCCGATAATCAAATCAGGTTTATTAGAATTTAGCCAATTGACCAAAACTCCTGCGGTTATAACCCCTAAATTAATAATGACATCATTAGAAGTAAAAATCATACTCGCTTTCATATGTGCCTCTTCTTTGCTTTTGGACTTTTGCAAAATATAAAGGCACAAGCCGTTCGCAATAAGTGCAAAAATTGAAACGATAATCATTGTCGAAAAATCGGGAAGCCTATCGGCTCCGAAAAATCTTCTCAACACTTCCACAAATCCAATAATTGCAAGTGTTATTTGAAAATATCCAGCTAATTTTGCAATGCGTTTTTTCTTAATCAACGTTCCTCCAACCGCAAACAAGCTAATTCCATAAACAAAACTATCCGCAAGCATATCCAAACTATCCGCAACTAATCCCATTGATTTTGAAATCAGTCCTGTCGTCATTTCAATAATGAAGAAGGCGAAATTAATTGCAAGAACAATCCAAAGTAACCTTTTTTGGCTTGTTTTTTCATCAAAATCCGTTTCGTGGGTTTGTTCTGTTGAAATTTTCTTTCCTCCTAATTTCAATTCGTCAATCGACTTTTCAATTTGGTCTGCCTGTCCGTTGTGAAAAACGGTCAGTTTTCGTTTAGCGATGTCGAAGTCAAGGTTTTTAACTTCTGGAATTCCGTCCAGTTTCATTCGGATTAGGTTTTCCTCGGAAGGACAATCCATCTTGCTAATTTCAAATACCGTTTTGTTCATTTTAGTCTTCATCTTCGTTTCCAAAAGGTTTAATAATTACTCCTACACTAAAAATAAAACCGTCCGTAGGCGCATAAATTTCTGGAAATTCTGGATTGTCGTGTGGTGGCAAAACCAAAGGTGAAAACCTACTTTGTCTTCTGTCTGTAAAGTTTTCAAAATTTACAAAGGTTGTTCCCCATTTGAAATTGCGCATTAAAAGCAATCCCATAGTTATAAAATCCGTGGTTTCTGTGCCATTAGACAAAAACTGCTTTCCTGTGTAAAAAGTTTCATAACCTATGCGCCATTTATCAGATTCGTACATTAAAACGCTACCTGCATTATGTTTTGCTGTGAGCGGTTTTTGCGGATTTCCTGCCAAATAGTTCAGCTTTGTATCAATGAGTGCATAGTTTAAAAACCATCTAAAATCCTTGTACGTAAATTTAATATTGGTTTCCGCTCCCTTGCTTATTATTTTATCGGTTGCATTTTCAAACATAAAAAATCCATCGTCTGTTGAATTTAATAATAGCCCGTTGTTAATAGCTGAAACGTAGAAGAGTTGGTTAACACTAAAACCTACCACATCGAATAACCTTGTTTGGTAATTCACATCAAAATTGACACCATAGGAACGTTCTGCCTTTAAAGCAGATTTATCTATAGCAAGTACATTTTCAAAACTGATATATTCCGCCTCTTCGGTGAAAATATCTGGAATTTTATAACCTAATCCACCACCAATTCTGCTCGAAAATCCGCTGTCGTTCTTGTAAAGCAAGGAAACTCTTGGAAGTGGAAAAAAACCGAAATCTGTATTGTAGTCTGCTCTTAATCCTGTTTCTAAAATCCAACTATCTGAAACGTCGTAAATGTTGTTTACAAATGCTCCATAAGTAACGTCTGATTGGTCTCGTTGTAATGTCGCATTATCATTTTCATCAAAATTAGATGTGTATAAATTTGCACCAAAAATCCAATCGGTTTTTTTGGATGCCTTTTGATAGTTGATTTCTGTGAATGTATTGGTTTGTTTGCCGTCAAAACTGAAATCGGTAATAGATAGTTTTCTATCGAAAAATGAGATGCTATTCTTGATGTTCAATGAACTGACCGAATCTATCTGTGTTTCGTAAACAGCCTGACTGCTCAATCTTTTAGAAAGATTTTCTTCGGTATATTGATGAATCCCATTTTCGCCACTTTCAATTTTTGTAATGTCTCCACCAATTCTGTCGTCATAAGTTCCATTTAAACCTATCCAAAAAGTTGTTTTTTCTGAAGGATAATAAAAGAATTTGGGGTTAAAAGATAACGAAGTTGTTTTTGGTAGATTGCTGAAACCATCATCTTCTGGGTCATACGCTTTTTGGTAATGACCAGAACTGTATAATGAAACTCCAAATTTTTCATTTCGCTTACTATAAAAGACATTTGCTGTACTACCCAACGCTTGTGTTTGAGTTAGCATAATATCCAAAGATGGTTCTTCATCAGGTGTTTTTGATACCATATTTATTAAACCCGCAATAGCCCCTCCTCCATAAAGTGTAGAAGAACTTCCTTTTATTATCTCAAATTGTTGTAGGTCTAGAGGCGGAATTTGTAAAATACTCAAACCACTTGAAAATCCACCATACAAAGGAAATCCGTCTCTTAAAAGTTGTGTATAACGTCCATCGAGACCTTGAATTCTAATATTGGTGTTTCCACTACTTAACGAGGTTTGTTGCATTTGTATTCCGGTACTTTCACGAAGCACCATTGAAATATTAGTCGGATTCATTACTGCTTTTTCGCCTAATTCTTCCGCACCTATAAATTCTATTCTCGTAGGTATTTTTCTAACAGTTCGTGTACTTCTTGAAGATTGTATTACGACTTCATCCAATTCATTTCCTCCCGATTCGAGCTTGAAAGAGAACTCTTTTTTTGTGCCAACCTCAATAGTGGTTTCAATGGTTTTAAAACCTACATATGAAATTTTTACGGTTTGGTTTCCATTTGGGATTTCTGTAAATGTGGCAATTCCGTCAAAATCTGTTACTGCTCCTTTCTCTAATTCTTCAAAATATACAGTCGCTCCCAATAATGGCCCATCTGTTTCGGCATCGCTCACAGAAATGGAAATATCACTCGTTTGTGCGAATGATATAATTGATAACATTAAAAATAATGTGTTTAAAAATACTTTTTTCATTTGCTTATTCTGGTTTTTAAGAATATTGCAAATGTATTTAGCATTTACCGCAACTCGATTGCAAAGATTATCTGTTGCAGTTGTCGCACAGGCCTTTCACGACCATATTTGCTTGTTGCAACTTGAAATTTTTTGGAAGTTGAATATTGGGAATAGGAACGTCGAAAAGACAAAACGTTTTGTCGCAGTTAGTACAATAAAAATGATAGTGCAAATCTTTTGGGTCGCAGTTACAGCCTTCCGCACAAACTGCATATTTGGTCATTCCAGAGCCATCTTCAATGCTGTGGATAACTTTGTTTTCCTCAAATGTTTTTAGTGTTCTGAAAATAGAACTTCTATCCGTATAGGGCAGCGCATTTTCAATATCCTTTAATGATTGAGCTTTTTCTAGGCTTAAAAGATGGCGCAGAACAACCGTTCGTACTGCGGTGTTTTTTACTTTTTTTATTTTTAGGATTTCTTCTTCCGTTTGCATTTTCCTAATATATCATTTTTTAGAGTATTGTCTTTTCAGCAACAACTTTTGTTTTCTTGAATCGGCGGACAAGGCACAGTTCCGTAAGAACAATAAACACAACAATCTCCTTCATTTGGTTTTAGAACCGTTTTGCAACTCTCACATTCATAAAAGAATTGACAGGATTCCGTTGGCATTTCTTCTACTTTTTTATGTCCGCAGTTTGGGCAAGTTATTTCAGATGTCAATATAGTTTCCATTATTTTTCTTTTTTGTCGGTCACGTTATAACCTGTAGAATTAATTGCTTTCTCAATTTCCGCTTCATTGGTCTTGGTTTTATCAAATTCAATGATTGCATTTCCACTTTCGTATGATGCTTTTGAGCTCACGATTCCGCTGAGTTTATTTACTTCGTGGTTTACGTGTTCCTCACAACCCGAACAGGTCATTCCACTAATTTTAAATTCAGTTGTTTTAATATCCGATTTATCTACTACGATAATGTGTTTTGCCGTGTCTGGGTAAAAAATTCCTGAATAGTATGGAAATGCCAACATTACTATTGCAAATACAGTTATAATTCCTAAAAAAGTTTTGGACTGTGTGAATTTTGGTTTTTCGTCTGTCTCACATTCACAATCGATTTCCTTTTTAGGCTTTAGCATTTGATACCAGGCAAAACAAAGAACTAAAATTGTAAGCCCGATTAGGTAAGGTCTAAAAGGTTCTATCCAAGAGAATGTTGAAGCAATCCCACTTGTTCCTGCGATAAGAGCCAAAACAGGCGTAATACAGCATAAGGAAGCTGTAATTGCAGTTAGCAAGCCTGCTCCAATTAATTTATTTTCACTTTTCATATTGCTTCTAAAACTTTGTTCTTATCAAGTATTGCGAAAAACGGATTGAGTAGTTTTTCATATTCAGCGGTCAATGAGTAATAAATCGTTTGGGCTTCTCTATCGGTTTCTAATAGATTTCGGTCTTTCATTTTTCTCAAATGCTGGGAAATGGCCGAAATATTCATTCCAAGAATATCACTTAAATCACAAACGCAAAGCCTATCTTCTTCAAAGAGTAGGTATAGTATTTTAAGTCTTACGCTATTCCCAACTAATGAAAGTCCATTCGCCAAATAGTCGAACGATTCGTTTAATTCCGAAACCGTGTCTTTGCAACGATTAATTTGTTCTAAATCGGCTTGTTGTCTTATGCAAGAATTATTGTCCATAAAGCAAAGTTACATTATTTTATTA
>ERZ1027208.147-NODE-147-length-36497-cov-15.844191_pt1 | contig 36497 bp, 36 predicted proteins | sample MGYA00520867_ERZ1027208 | MGnify/ENA primary metagenome ERZ1027208 (study PRJEB33311, sample SAMEA4378413) | marine metagenome | biome: Marine biome; feature: Fjord; material: Water | collected 2014-07-20T08:00:00Z/2014-07-... | depth 75 m ...
GTGGCTTTTGTCGTTTTGCGCTATGCTTCCGGTGTCCCCCTGTGTTTCGCGTACCTTCTGCGTGGGCAGCGGAAGGTGGGTATAAGGGACGGGGTCACCTCTGCGCGCGCGGAAACTCTTGAAGATGTGGCGTTTTTGTCAGGGGCGGCGCTAGCCACGCTGCATCTTGTGGTGGGGCATGACGACGTCCCCCACGCCTTGTTGCGCGATAGGCTGGCGGTGCGCGCCGCCGAGGCATGTGTGGTGAAATCTGGTCGTCCGGAACGGGCGGGGGATCTACGGGACGCGGTGCATCTGCTGAGGCCGCGCGATCAGCCAGGGCCGGCGGGTGCGATCTATCTGCAATGGCAGCGGGCGGCTGCACGACCCATCTCGGTGAAGGCGCTGCAGCGCGCCTTGCCATCGATCTCTGCTGAACAGATTGCCACGCGGCTGGATACGCAGCGGGGTGGGCCGGTCATGCGCGCCGCGACTGTTTTGGAAGGAGTTCTGAAAGAGTGCCCGCGTGAGGAGGTCATGGCCCTGATCATGGCCGATGCTGTCTTGGCGCAGTCTTTGGGATGGACGCACGTTACGCCGCTTCTGGCGGTCGGGTTGAAATCGCGCGATCTGCGCAAACGAGGCACAGACTTAGAGCTGGTGTGTCATAAAGCGCTGGTCTCGTCGATCGGTCGGGCGATTCCAATCGCATCTGACTTGACCCGCCGTGCAGCTTGCCTGCGGTCTGTTGTCCCAAAACTGCGGGCGAAGGGGGCAGGGGACGCGGTCGCGCTATTCCTGACCAAAGATGCCCTGTCGCCGGCGATTGCTTTGGCCGATCCCAGTGTCGGCATGTCTGACCGCGCGGCGCGCCGGTTCTGTGATCGGTTGGTGGATCTGGGCGTGGTGCGTGAATTGACCGGGCGCGACACCTTTCGATTGTACGGGGTCTGAGTTGGCAAAGGACCGATCTGACGCAGATATTGACCGTGAGCTTCAGGAGCTACCGGCTGAACTGCGGTGGCGCGAATGGATGCGCCGGATTGAGGCGGTGCTGTTTGCGAGTGCGTCCCCGGTACCGCGCGAGGACCTGGCCCGTGTCGTGGGGCAGGGGGTTTCAGTTGATCTGTTGATTGAAGATTTCATCGCGGATGTGGGCGACCGACCCTATGAGGTAGCAACGGTTTCCGGTGGCTGGATGCTGCGCACGCGTGCGACTTATGCCGCTGTGATCCGCGCGGCGGCAGATGTCGGTGGACAGGATCTGGATTTGCGTGAGTTTGACGTCGCTGTTCTGGCCGCCGTCGCCTACAACCAGCCGATTACACGTGATGGACTGAAGGACATTTTTGGTAAGGAGATCAGCCGTGACTTGATTGGGCGGCTGCACGCGCGTGATCTCATCGCCACTGGGCCGCGCAGTCCCCGCCGTGGTGCGCCGTATACCTTCGTGACCACGGAGAAATTCCTCGTGGCGTTTGATCTGCAAAGCTTGCGCGACCTGCCGGACAGAGAGCAGCTTGATGATGCGGGGGTGGGCGGCAGCCAATAACCGCTACACTGGAACGTTAAGTTGTCATCGTGAGAATAGAGCGAGTCAATGGTCCGTTGTCGCCGTGAAAACTCGCGATCATGGCGTCCATGAAACCGTCTGGATCCAAGAGCTCTTCATCCATCTCGAAACCAGAAATTTCCATCAGAACATTTAAGAGCGTCAGTTGGCACCGACCATTGCCCTCTCTGAAAGGATGAACCGCGTTGATCTCGGCGATGAAATAGCTTGCACGGCCAGCGAATGTCGCAAGGTCTGTGATCTGAGACAGATGGTCCTCAGCCGCCAATTGCGCAAACACCTTCTTCATCTCGGTGTCGATGTATTCTGGGTAGCAGAACCAATTCCCGCCTTTGCCGGTCCGTACTTCGCGCGGTTCGCCCGCCCAATCATAGACATCTTGGAAGAAGTGGTGGTGGATGGCCTTGTAATGCTCATAGTCCAGATCGCCGTCAGGCAAAGGCTCTTCGGACCGCGTCAGGAACATTAACTGTTCAAACTGATCAAGGTCGTCCTGATCCAACAGATCCGCCAAGTTTTTTAGAACTGCGGTACCCGGATAGCAAAGAGGGTCGTCGGTCGCATCGTAACGACTCATCAGCGTTGTTTTTTCACAAATGATCCTGTGATGGCGGATCGCAGGGCATCGCCCTTGAGTCCATTGCCTTCAAAGCGCGAGATCGTCTTGGCCGATCTGCCGGTCAAAGACATACCTTCGACCTTTGAAAACTTCGTCGCTTTTTCCTTGCCGAGGGGCTTTGTGACAAAGCGGCCGGTCGCGGCAGAACGTTTAATGGCTTGGCTCTTTTTCATAGTTTCCCTTTAGCACGATTGTATGAGTAAGTGAATAATCCTAGCCATCGAATGAGTCGTCTTGATCTAAGAATTTTGTCTGGTTCATTATCCAGATCACCTGCCTGTCATCGAAGTTCTGACTTCATATTTTCGCCCGCGATGAAGCGCGGCAGGTATGGTCGACGTCGCACCATGTTTAGCAGATCCCAGTGCATAGTTTTAGCGAATGATTGATTCAGTCCGGCTGGCGGTTCGAATTTGTACATCTGCATGTGCATCTTCTCATCAAACCAAAATACCGTTGAACGGTCATATTCCGGTTGGAGATAGTAATGTATTTCCCAGATTATGGCACTTAGGAACTCGGCGATTTGGCTGGATTGATACACGAATGCGTGGTCGTAGTGAAGTGGTCCGGCAAAACTGGACAGCGTGCTAAGATGTATCCAACCTTGAAGACAGGATACACAAATGACGAAGAGACGCAGTTTTTCAGACAAGTTTAAGGCTACGGTGGCGCTTGAGGCGCTCCGTGGAGACAGGACGGCGCAAGAGATTGCAGCCAAGCACAAAGTCCATCCAACGCAGGTGACAACATGGAAACGGCAGGCGATTGATGGCCTGACAGGCGTGTTCTCAGACAAGGTCCGGAGAGCGGAAGACAACGAGGCCGAAGTCAAAGAGCTTCATGCGAAGATTGGGAAGTTGGCAGTCGAAAATGATTTTTTGTCACAAGGGCTGAAGCGATGAGCCCGAGTGAACGCAAGGCCATGATCAACGCTGACCGGACGGACCTGAGCCTGACCAAGCAGTGCAAGTTGCTGAAGATCAGCCGGTCGTCGCTGTATTATACGCCGGTTGGTGTGAATGCTGAGACGCTGGAATTGATGAACGAGATTGATCGGGTGTTCACCAAATATCCGTTCTTCGGCAGCCGCCAGATCGCGGCCTACTTGCCGAGAAATGGGTTCCATGCGGGTCGTCACCGTGTGCGTCGTTTGATGGGGATCATGGGCCTGCAAGCAATCTACAAGGGCCCAAACACCAGCAAGAAGCACCCACAGCATCGAATTTACCCATACCTGCTGAGGAAGTTGCCTATCACGCGCCCGAACCACGTTTGGTGCAGTGATATAACTCTGAGTAATTGATCATCCGCGCTCTTTGGCAGTGCATAGTTGCTGCATCAGAAAAAGGAGAGCTGTGATGGAACGTTATTTTGTTGGCCTTGACGTATCTAAGGATGAAACGGCGGTTTGCGTGCGAGATGATCGCGGCGAGGTTGTGACATCTTTCAAGAAACCTACCGACCCGGATATCCTAGCGCGTACTTTGAGTAATTATCTAGCACATATCGTTTGTGTGGTTCTTGAGACCGGTCGGATGGCGAATTGGTTGTTTGATGAGCTCAGCCATCGAGGCCTACCAATGGTTTGTATCGATGCGCGTCAAGCCCATGCCGTCCTGAGCCAAATGCACAACAAGACCGATGAGAACGACGCTGCCATGTTGTCGGAGCTAGCGCGAACAGGCTTTTACAAGAAAATCGAGGTCAAGAGCCGCTTAGCCCAAGAACGTCGCGCCCTTTTGCGTGCTCGGGAGGTTGCGATCAAAATGCGCATGAACTCCGAGAATACGATACGTGGTTTGTTGGCCAGCTTTGGCATTCGATTGCCTAAGCATTTGAAGACCTATGAACAGCGCGTACACAAAGTTCTTGAGGAACAAGCTGTCTTGGCAGGCATCGTTGAACCGCTCTTGAAGTTGCGCACAGAAGCGCTTCGACAGGCCGCAATCTTGACCAAGGAGATGTCCCGCCATTCGCGCGATGATGAAGCTTGCCGCAGGCTGATGACAATCCCAGGCGTCGGAGCTGTCAGTGCGGTAACGTTCGTGGCGACGATCGACACACCGGATCGTTTCAAGCGGTCAAGATCTGTTGGGGCTTACATCGGCCTGACGTCCAGGCGTTACCAATCTGGTGACATTGATTTTGGCGGCCGCATATCAAAGCGGGGTGACCGCATGTTGCGCACAGTTCTGTATGAGGCGGCCAATAGCCTGTTGTGCCGCGTGAAAACAGGCCCCGGCCAACACCTCAAGGACTGGGCAATGGCTCTGAAGAAACGAACAAGCCACAAGAAAGCTGTCGTCGCCTTAGCCAGAAAGCTTGCCGTCATAATGCATGCGATCTGGAAAGACGGAACCGAATTTGAAGCACAGGAGGCCTGAGTAAAAAATCCGCGAGCAACGATAAACGCGCTCGCTCAAAGTTGCCGTACCGATCACAGCGGCAGGCAATCGACAAAACCCGTGAGATGTACATGCGAGCTCAATGCATCGCGAATATCACCTTAGGGACGTCGACGCCTTGGATGCCGAGATGAAGCGCTAATTGGGATGACTTCGAAAAGAACCTTGCAGGTGGCCGGTACACGCGACAATATCAACGAGCGCGGATGATCAATTAAAGAACCTACATCCCCGTGCGGCGCGGGTTCCTTTACCTGGTGGCAATTATGGATTGGGCCACGCGCAAGGTGCTGGCATGGCAGCTCTCGAACACGCTGGACGCCAGCTTTTGTGTCGAGGCCTTGAAAGAGGCCATCGCAAAATACGGCAAGCCCGAGATCATGAATACGGACCAAGGATCGCAATTCACTGGGTCAGCCTGGATCACAACCTTGACCGAGGCTGACGTCAAAATCTCGATGGACGGACGGGGCCGGTATCTCGACAATATATTCATCGCACGGCTGTGGCGGTCGCTCAAACAGGAGGCCGTCTATCTGCACGAATTGCAGGACGGGTTCCAAGCTAAACGCGTGATCAAAGACTGGATTGGGTTCTACAACTCTGAGCGTCCCCACACGGCTCTCGACAAACGATCCCCTGATGACGCATTCTTCGACACAGCACGAACCCAGAAGGCGGCATGAAACCAACCCGATTACATCTTAGCTGAGCCGCAAACCTGTCCGAATTAGTAGGACCACTTCATAGAACCACTCTTGGAACTCCGGCAATGCCAGATAACATTCCTCCATCGTTTTGACGTGGCCGTTTGCTTCTAGCGTTGATTGGAAACTTTTCACGACACCCTCCAGGCGGGTGAAATTATGCTTCCCGATGTCACCTGTCATCTTCAGAGCCTTGATGCGTTGAACTTTCATATCCAACTCTAGGTCCATGGAGGAGAACCATACCTTCTCGATCATGGTATACCCCTCAAGCCAAGATGCGAAGGCGCTTACAGCTTCGCTTAGTTGGGTAGTCGCCGGGGCGAGTTTAGGGTCGTCACATACCGATTTTAGGAAGTGAAGATATGTCCGATGGGAACCGTGCCCGCCTTCCGGAGGCGGAGGGAGGTCGAATGGCATTAGCCCACCCTTCTTGGGATTTGGGATCGATAAGAAGTCGCCCAGAAGGATGTTGAACAGTCGCGAATGCGCGCTGGTCCGGAACATGATGTTGCTCCAATCAGGCGACCATTCCTCGACCACCATGCCATAGTTCAGCATGTCGTCGATCAGATGGCACACCGCGTTCAGGATTATCGCCTCCCGTTCGATCTCATTCAGGGATGGAACCTTGAATGCAAGTTCTCGTTTCATCAGTGGTCTTTCCGTTAGGCCCTAGTCCCAAATTGCCGCTAAGTTAGCGGCAAATGTCTCGCGACGGTCCGGGCTGACCTTGTCGAGATTTGACAGTTTCCAACGTACCGCGGGCAGTTCGGCAACCTCCTGAAGGTCGGCAAGCTGCCATCGCACGTCTCCCTGTTCGACACCGATCAAGAATTCTCGATGTTCCTGAGGCATTTGACCGACGACGATCTCGATCATCTGTTCGCGTGCCGCTATCAGGTCCTCGATCCGTACAGGAGCGGTCGTCATACCCACGAAATTGTTCTGAAATTCCTGCTCAATATCCTTGCGCTTGGGTGCCAACACCTCGGCGGCGGGGCGATTGTGGCTCAAGATGTAGACGAGAAAGGCTTGTCGCAATGTGTCGCTTATGCCCTCATTTGCCAGCAGATCCCGCACATCGAAAAGGTCGCGTGGGTGCTGTCTGTCGAGTGCGGCCACGAGCTTACCTGCATATAGATCGTCACGTGATACGACTAAGGTCTCGGCGAAGCTGAACTGATCCTCAACTTTCTCAGAAACGGCCATGATCGTTGGCTCAAAAACACATCCGCGCATGACTGGCTTTACTTCAATTTTTATCTGTGCGTGTGGTGATCGCACTATCAATCGGTTGAGTGTTCCCTCCTTGGCCAATCGGCTCGGAAGGACCCGTAAGTCTGGCAGGGTTTCAGAGATGGACTTGCCGATCCGCTGAAGTGTTTCATCAATTTCCGTTAGTGACTCGTCACGCGGTTTGACGGGCAAGTACGTTAGGTCGATATCGACAGACAGACGTGGTAGGTCGCGCACGAATAGATTGATCGCGGTTCCACCCTTCAATGCGAACACATTCTCCGCCGCGACGGATGGCAGTGTCCGTACCAACAGTTCGACCTGCTGACGATAGCGTTCGTCAATGGCCATTTAAGTTCTCCGGAACTGTAATCTGGTATTTTGAGTCTAACCGCCCAGACTTTGCGATCACCCTCTTCCCACTCCCAATATCGATTGCTGCCACGTCTAAGTGTTTCAGCCACGTATGCTCATATCGCTCGGCGAACCAGAGGAAGAGGCGCGTGGCTTTCACACTGTCGCATCGTTCGAGGAGCCTTTGAAGTCGTCGAGGACTCAAGTCTGTAAGCCCGGTGAACAGGTCTGCTGCGTGTTCAAAGGATTGTCTGTTGGGGATTTCATCCAAGAATTCCAGTGTTGCCCTCTCAGGGCTCGAAACGATCATTGGCCATTCCCGATCACCCCACACAAATCGTTTTAGCCCGCCTGATACATGCGATGCTCCAGTATGGTTGGCAGGGACCGTAAGATCGGGAAGTTCTGTGACCGCGTGTTCAATGTCGGCTTCTTTAAAAAGCTTGTTCGCATTTCGTTGTTCAAAGTGGATCGACGGATCGACCTCTTGGACCCATTTTGCAAGTCGTGTTTCGGTGTAGAGATAGACGCGATGGCCCGTGCCCAGGCGGACGTAGTGACCATACCCCTGCAGTTCGAGTGCGGACAGGCCACCGACGGCGACGGGTTGATGCATTAGCGACTGCATGGATATAACCAGATGTTGCCATTTCGTCTCCGCCCCCGGTCGCGTATAGATTCCGCGCGCAGGCTGCTGCAGCCAGCCGTTGGCTACGTACTTTCCACGTAAGGCACTGGAGTAGCCCCTGTCCTCGAGCCAAGCGGCGCTAACCACCAAACCTTCGGGAAGCAGGTGTTGGAGCGAGTTTAGCTTTTGACCGCGTTGCACACTCATGGTTGGTAAATTATGCCTTTTGTAAACTTGGGATTAGTTTAATCTTGTCGATATTAAGTAACCTATGGTATGTAAAAAAACAAATACATAAACTACGGACCGAGACTTGTCATGATCGTCGCCGACAATGAGACAGCAGTCGATCTGCTCTATTACGAAGCGGTCGCGAAGACGGTCGTACGCGTTGTCTGTTGATTTGCGCTGAGAACTGACCCGGTAGCCCCATAAATTTTCACTGAGAACTGACCCATGTAACGACGCTACCCTGACGCTTTTGTTTGGGGGAGATATGGAGTGATCGACATGGGATTTTTAAGTGTCATTCGACGTTGGGCATTACGTGAAGGGATGCCCATTCGCGAGATAGCCCGCCGTACTGGTTTGTCTCGCAATACCATCAAGAAGTACCTGCGAGAGGGCGCTGTTGAGCCGAAGTTCAAGGTGCCCAAACGACCGAGTAATCTTGATCCGTATGCGGATCGTTTGTCTGCATGGTTGTTGGCTCAGACACGCAAATCGCGCAAAGAGCGGCGTACTGTGAAGCAGATGCACGCCGATTTGGTGAAGTTGGGCTATGCAGGATCCTATGCGCGCGTGGCCGCTTTTGCCCGTGCCTGGCGTGACGACCGGCATCGTGCCGAGCAAACAACTGGGCGCGGCACGTTTGTACCGCTGGTGTTCCAACCCGGCGAAGCGTTCCAGTTTGATTGGAGCGAAGACTGGGCCACTATCGGCGGTGAACGGGTCAAGCTGCAGGCGGCCCATACGAAGCTCTCGCACAGCCGAGCTTTCTTAGTGCGCGCCTACCCATTGCAAACGCATGAGATGCTGTTCGATGCCCATTGGCATGCGTTCCGCGTTTTTGGCGGTGTGCCTGGACGCGGGATCTATGATAACATGAAAACTGCTGTTGATCGCGTTGGCCGTGGCAAGCAGCGTGACATCAACGCCCGGTTTAAGGCGATGGCCAGTCACTATGTTTTTGAACCCGAGTTCTGCAATCCAGCGGCAGGTTGGGAGAAGGGCCAAGTCGAGAAGAACGTCCAAGATGCGCGCAATCGCATGTGGCAGGTCATGCCTGTCTTCAAGGATCTTGATGAGCTGAACCAGTGGCTGGAAGACCGCTGCATCGCCCTTTGGATTGAGACACCGCACCGGGATCTGCCCGGCACTATTGCTGACATCTGGGAAGCAGAGAAGCCCATGTTGATGGCACTACCACCCGCCTTCGACGGTTTTGTGGAGCACAGTAAGCGTGTGTCGCCAACATGTCTGATCACCTTTGAGCGTAATCGCTACAGCGTGCCCGCGAGCTTTGCCAACCGGCGCATCAGCTTGCATGTCTATCCAGAACGGCTGGTCATAGTGGCCGAGGGGAAGACCGTTTGCACACATGAGCGCATCATAGATCGATCACACCGCAAACCTGGTCGTGTTATCTACGACTGGTGCCACTATCTCGCTGTAATCCAACGTAAACCCGGTGCCTTGCGCAACGGAGCACCGTTCATTGAGATGCCAGAGGCCTTCCGCAACTTGCAAGGTCACATGCACCGCAGAGAAGGTGGTGACCGCGAGATGGTCGATATCCTGTCATTGGTTTTGCACCATGATGAGAATGCCGTTCTGTGTGCCGTAGAATTGGCGTTGGAGGCTGGCGTGCCAACCAAAACCCACATTCTGAACTTGTTGCACCGGCTGATAGACGGAACGCACACTGATCTCCCAGAGGTCGATCCACCTGATGCACTCGCATTGGAAACAGCGCCAAAGGCAAACGTGGACCGCTATGATGATCTGAGACAGGCTGGGGGCAAGTACCATGCGTCATGACCCAGCAGGAGCCTCAATCGTGATCATGCTGCGCAGTCTCAAGCTCTATGGCATGGCAAACGCCGTAGAAGATTTGGTCGCCCAAGGCGGGCCTTCTTTTGAGGCCGCAACACCTATGTTGTCCCAACTGCTCAAAGCGGAGATTGCCGAAAGGGAAGTGCGCTCAATCACATACCAGACAAAGGTGGCCCGCTTTCCGTCATACAAGGACCTCGCAGGCTTTGAGTTCAAATCTAGTGACATCAATGAAGCGACCGTCAAGCAACTGCATCGGTGCGAGTTCATGGAGAACGCTGAGAACGTCGTGCTCATCGGCGGGCCTGGAACGGGCAAAAGCCATGTCGCGACCGCCATCGGTGTTCAGGCCATTGAACATCACAGGTGCAAGGTCCGCTTCTACTCAACCGTCGAACTGGTCAACGCGCTAGAACAGGAAAAGGCGCTCGGCAAGACCGGAAAGATGGCAGAGATGATGACCAAAATTGACCTCGTGATTTTGGATGAACTTGGCTACTTGCCGTTCAGTCCATCCGGCGGCGCACTACTGTTCTATCTACTGAGCAAACTCTACGAGCGGACCAGCGTCATCATAACCACCAACCTCAGCTTCTCAGAATGGGCCCAGGTCTTTGGAGATGCAAAGATGACAACCGCGCTTCTGGATCGCCTCACACACCGCTGCCACATCCTGGAAACTGGAAACGACAGCTACCGCTTCAAAGCCAGCTCAGAGGCTGCAAAGAAAAAACGAAAGGACAAGCCAACATTGACCAACACGTAACCGCTGATACATAAACAAAGGTGGGTCAAATCTCGGTGAAAATACCGGGTCAGTTCTCAGCGCAAATCAACACGCATAGTGCCAAATGGTTTGCGACCAACCCACTGATGTTGGTTAAGTTGATCTCCTACAGCGGTGATATGTATGAGAACCAGTTCGTTTACACACTCAAGATTAGAATGGCGGTCTCCTCGTTGCTGATGCTGCACGCCCTATCTTCGGAGACAGGCGACGAAGTCGAACGATTTCATTCTTCCGCACATGTAAACAATTTTGAGACGCTGGACATACGTCACTACCTAATTGGGGAGGCAATCCCCGGGCAGGGACGAGCGATCTCGACTAGAAGGGTGCCCATGAACGTCGCACCCCTCGAATTGGCTCGTCTTTCTGATCTGGCAGCGACTATCTCTACAAAGAAGCTAGCGACATCGCGGATGAAGCGATTGGAGGTCAGGGTGACAGCAGCATTGGGCGTTATCGAGCGCGGATATCTGCGTCATGTCCATCTCACGACGCGATCAAAAGCCGAGAATCGCTTGTATCAAAGGTTGGTCACGGCCCTTGACTGGTTTCGCGCCTCGTTCGGATCAAATAAGGATGAGGCCGATGCTGTCGTATCGCTCGCTGTCGCTTTCGAAACCTTGCTCACCGATTGTTACAAGCGAGGTGTCGCCGACCATATTGAGAGACGTGTCGGTATTTGCTTGAAGGGTGTGCCAAAAGTCGGAAGTTATAAGAGAAGCGTCAAGGCAATCTATTATGCGCGAAGTGAGATAGTTCATTCCGGAAGTCTTGGCCAAGCGGTTAATCTTGCTCGCGCGCGGGTCGCGTTTTCTCTTTGTTTTTGTGAAGTTGCACAACGTCTCGAAAAGTGGACACCGGTGGCCAACGAGCCAATTCGTGATCTGCTAGACGACTGACACCCAGATGTCGTGGTGACCTTAATTTCTGTGCCGATATGCCTCAGGTTAAATGCAATTTGCTTTAGGCAGTAGAGCCAAAGCCTACAGCGATCTGTCTTTTTCAAATCACGCCGCTTGTGAGGCGCAGGCGGGACAATCTACGGATTCTTGAACGTCCCTAGACATTGGTTTTTCAGGAAGGCTTCGAACATCACCCCCCAAAATATCTGAAACCTGTTCTTCAAATTCACCAAAAGTCATGGAGTACATTCCGCCTCTGGCTCCTTCAAATCGTGTGTTCCAAGAAGCAAGACCCTGTCCAAAAGTAAGGGCTTCCGAAAAATCCTCTGGTCCCAGTTTGCTGAAACTTTCAAATCCCCCGGCGGCCAGCTTGTGAATGATACCAGCTGTACACCAATCGCCTGATCCGCATGTGTCTTCTAGCCGTATGGATTGAAATGCACTCATCGGCGTCCATGGTTGAACCGTTCCGTCCGTTTTAGAGCGGTAACGAAGGCCATGTTCACCCAAGGTTTGGATCTCAAGAAGAACAGAACTGTTATCATTCAACACATTGCCTGCATCGGCCAAACGCTGGTCAGCATATTTCAAAATATGTGCAATTTCCAACGCTTCGGCAAAATGCTTCGGATCGGATTTGGCCGACGGCTCAAAGATCACCACAGCGCCGTTGTCGGACGCTTGTCTTGCGAGTGTCAGCATCGCGCGTGACAGCCTATCCATAAAGAAGACTGAGGCGTCCTCCATATGCGGTGCTACCACGGTAACAGCGGCTTGGGTTATAGCCTTGAAGCGGGGCAAATGTTTTCCGCAAGATGGACAAGCCCACAAGAATTTGTGGGTCGGGTTACCATCGCGATCAGACTTGATCTGCTGGACAATAATAGGCGTATGACCTGTAGGTTCACATTGGGCAAAATCTAATTGGACGCCCCATTTTGCCAAGTCAGCCAAAACACGCTTAGAGGCCGCATCACCGTTCATCCGAGCGATGGGGAATGACTTCCAGCCAAGAAATGCCAGAATCGAGAGCACGTTTCCGCATGTTCCGCCCGTCCAAGATTTTACAGGCGCGGCTGGGTCCATTCCGAGCACCAGATCCAAAGCAATCAGACCAGCACCAAAGGCTTTGGGGGCTTCATTTAAGGTCATTTTTGGTACTTCCGTTACTTTTTAGTTTGGGCCGTGGCTGGGGGTAGGCGTCACCTTCCAACCAGAGATGAACAAGCTTTTGTTCAGCGTCACCTTGCATTGGTCCAATCACCATATCATACCCGATGGCCTCTAGATATGCGACAGGTAGGTTCCTCTCCATCGCAGCCAAGAGCGCTCCGATGGCCATAATCTTGCTTCCAAGGGGAGACAAGACCATCAATGAACCACCGATGTCTTGAAACACGCGCTGTCTCAATTCGTGTAGGCTCAAGATGGTCCGGTACAAATCCAACGGATTCGACTCATCGGCATAGACCAAGTTCCGGGTATCTACCGACCATGCGCTTTCGAGTTCGACGATGTATTCTTCCGCCAGAATATCGACCTGCCGTGGGTTAGCTGCCGGAAAAGGAACGATAGGGCACGTGTCATGTGGTTCCACATAGCTGTGCAACGCGTTTAATGCGGGTCTGCGACCGGGTACCAACTGAGGCAACCACAGTTTTGCAGCTTTCGAAGAACTATCCAGCGAAGTACCACCACGAAAACCATGAATGTAGCCGGGAGCATCGCTGGGAATATGTGTTATTGCAGTATCCAAAGACGGATTATGGGTGACAAAAACATGCAAATTCCCCGGCTTTAATCCGGCATCAATTCTTTCCGTAAGGTACCGGATCGCTGGAAAGCTCGTCCCGATCGAAAGCGCACTGATATCAACCACTACGTCGGTGAAATCGCCGTAATTCAGGTCATGAAGCGCTTTCACAGCGTTACGGCCTCCTACAACGGCGTTGTCAGTACCGAAAATCTCAATTTCAATGACTTTGCTGTTCTGCAAAAGTTCTTCGAGATCGGACTTGTTCCCTTCAGCAAGATCTCTGAGGTTTTGCCTTGGCTTCGGTCTGATCTCCTTGATCAGGACCGCATCGAGCGCCGTACCTGCGTCCACAAGGCACTGTGCAACTAGTGTTGATCTTGGATCAAAGCCAGCGCCTGCGATCAGCAAGATTTTGCGATTCTCTGCCGCAAAATAGTCCTGAGCAAACTCAGCTACTTCCTGCCCAAAATGGGCGATGCATTGATCCCACCTCAACAGCCCGCACCCCTCAATTTTGCTTCAACAACGACAACAGGTCGTCAGTCTTGCGTTCCAAAAATCCGCCACGTGTTTGCGACAAGCCGAAGTGCACACGCAGAACTCCGCAGAGTTCAATCTGGCACCACATCCTATTTTTGGTGCTGTGGTTTTGAACAAGGACGAAAGCGTTGTAAGCCGCTCCAAATTTCAGGACCCGAGCCAACTCTTCATATTTTTTTGGTATTTGATCGAATTCTTCTTGAAGAATGCCAAAGGCGCCTGCACCAGCACCGCCACCCAGCGACGCATTCCCTTCAAGGGACTTTGCAACACATTGTTTGGCAATTCCTTCGGCCAGCAATTTGACCTCTCTGTTGTGAGGAAAGTCCCAGCCTCGGTAAATTTCACCAGCTTTCTTTCGAAGTAGCCGATTTTGATCTCTGCTAGACAACGAAGCTGGTTTTTCGCGGATCAGCTGAGTTTCAGCCTGAGTCACGAGTGTCGATGCGAGATGCAGAAACTGTTCGGCATTCTCAGAACTGGCATCGCACAACGCGTCGATATTGTAATAGTAAGGACGATCAAAATCATGAAGAAGACGCACCTTTGCGCCATCCGCGATACCACCATCAACCGTCAGAGGCCTGTTAGGTTCAACATCGTCTTCTTGATCATCAAAGAGACCCTTTTGGGGCACGCGATTGAGATACCGGTGAAACAGGATTGAAAGGATAGCAAGCGCCACGTCCTTACTTTCGTGACCAGTTCCAGACAGATATTCTGAGATCTGGGCTTCAAGGGTCTTTCGACGTTTATCAGATATTCCATTCTTTTGCTGAATGGTGTCGATCGAACCTGCCAAGGTCTCGAGTTTGCTTGGCGAAATCATATCCGGTTGCGTGCCGATGAAGTCCGCCAAATCTGAAATGCCGCGACGCGAGAACACGTCCATCTGGCGCAAGTAGCGGGTAGCCATCCCTTTAGCCATTTTGCGAAAGGCTTTGCGTTTGCCGAAGCGATCATCTTGGCTCTGCATCCAAATAACGTTCAACTCGCGTGCGTCCTTTAGGCCCGGACGCGTGGTATTACCTTCACTTTGGGCCAACAAAACATCTTCCGGCGATAGAGCATCCATGCGGGTTAAGACCCACCGCGAGATCTTGAGTTCACGCCTTGCTAACCACTCCCGAAACGCCGTGAACTGTTCTGGATGCAAGTTGTGGGCATCATCAAATATCACCAGCGGGCGCAAAACCTTGGTATTTCCATCGACGGTGATCTCGAAGTGCTCAATGACATCAAATGGGTGATAAGCTGCGGCAGCTTCATCATCGATGTCACCGATTGCAGGTGGCAGCAATGCGGCAGAGATGCTGTAAATCTGCTCTTCGATCGCGCGCGCCTTATGGAACAGATCGCGTCCGCCAATGCCGCCGATCGCTGCCAATGCGGCGACTGCATCACCACGCGGCACAATCGAGATTTGGTCCAGCTCAACACCTGTGTTCGTTAGGTTGCTGATCCATGACAGGATCGTCCTGCTTTGGATGAGTGCAAACATCAGTTTGCACTTTAGATCATCAGGGTAGGGGAACTCCCAAAAATCTCGGTATTCGGACTCAAGTGGAACTCGACCCCCAAGGAGGATGGGCTGCCTGTCTTTTATCGCACCGCATTGTGTCAACGTATCGACCAAGGGTTTGAAGTTGATCTGGCTTTCGTGCCGAAGCAGCGTTTTTAGAGTCGAATATTGATAGAGCCGCGCAATGGTGGTTTTGCCGCTGCCCGGCGCTCCAATAATGACTGATAGCTGGTCATATAATTTACCGTCATCCGCGTGTTTCTTGAAGAAAGTGATGAGCGGATCCGGCGTCACCAGTGGCAAGAACGCCTCGTCGTCACGACGGTATTCAGATGCTCTTTTTTCAAAGGGATTTGCCATGTCTAAGCCTCACACATGCCGTTGGCGTCGACGAAATAGAGGACGCATGGCGGGTGGTGTGACGCCGTCTTTGGTTTCGCCATTAGTTTCAGCCCAAAGTAAGGCTACTGAATTATTGGGGGTATTGTGTTCAAGCACTATCGGTAGGGCGCATCCCCCGTATCCCATGCCAAGATGCTTAACACCACCAACAGCTGTGTGTTTGGTCTCAATGACGGGATCATAGTACTTGTTAGCTAGTGCGGTAAATGCATCGTCTGTGCTTGCTGAGATTGGCAATTTCTCGTCAAAAACCATTGCAAATGACAAATGAACTTCTTCGGGCCAGTTTTTGTGCTTCATATCTTTGCGAGCAGTGTTTTCGCTAGCGATCATTTTATCCTTTGCGTTTGCTGTTGCCATATAGTGATGTGCACAGAGCTGCCAGTCAGGCGCAACAATGTTTCCAACTTCAGGATCACTGATCGCATTGAACAGAGATGTCCTGAAACGATTGAGCTTCCCCGACCACTTTTTGTCTTTCTCTTTGTATCTCAGGAAGGACGTGCCTGTGCCCGCAAAATCATCGACAAGGTAGATGATCTTGAAAAGTGCATCTGGGTCTTCAAGATCTTCGCGCAGGTTTTTGAGAAGATCCTTCCACTTTTCGGTGTCGATTTGTGGCGCGAGAACAAGCTGTTCATTGCTGAGACGACCCACATTGGCATGGCGCACGATGTCCATTCGTGCGCCGTCACTTAAGCCCAGAACAAGTGTCTGGCGGCTAAGCCGCTTGATCGCCGCCGCGGCATCCGGGTTTGTCAGAACGGTATAGGGTTTTATGCCAAGGTTTGACGCGACAGTTTGAACAATCCGCTGGCGGATTGTATTTGGAAAAAACTGCTCAACAAGACGCCGGACCTCTCCAGGACCTACATAAACCATACGTTCTTTGACGAACCTGTAGGCGTCCTTGCGCTCTTCTTGATCGAACTGCTGCAGCCACGTGGCCAAGCTTTCGGTAAATCGCATGCCCGCCTGGAAGTCGCGATAACCGTCATACTTGAGGCGGGCCATAAGTTTGAGCCAGCGAAATTCCTTGCGCGACTCGTCATCGTCCCACTGCATGATGTCGCTCATGACTCTCAGTGCAAGGTCCTGGTTCATTTCAGTGCCCCCGAGCGAAACTTAAAGGAACCCTCTGAGCAGATGATGGCATCGAGATATTCAGCCAAAATATTGGGGCCACGCTGTCCTTGCGCCCCGAGGTTCCAGCACGTTTTCGGGTCAGCGTTGATTTTGTCGACACTCAAAGAATGAGGACGGGTCAAAAGTTCATGATCATTTCCATTCAAGCCGCCACTGTCCCCGATAGATAGGATCGCCGCATTGGGGATCTTTTGCGTCACAGCATCAGCAACGTTAAGCTTGGATACCCCAAGCGCCAAGATATCAATCGAATGCCCTGACCTGACCACCGTCAGTTCCGCCAAGCCTGCGACAGACAGAAGCTCAACAACGCTTTCATGCAAATTATCGGCACTGTAACTACTTTTGGCCGTCAGCGTGATTTGATGGTTTCTGTCTTCTTGCTCAGAAACATCACAAATCAAGCCGTTGGCGTTCAACAGTTCTGAAGCTAGATGAAGATCGCCTTCGGCTCTTGCCTCGCCATTGGGGACTAAATCGTCACTCAGTGAGCCCACCTCAGCTCCATTATAGTACCCCAAGAGAACCTTGTCCCAATGGGCGCTCGGGATGCATTTCTGCAGATCAATCCGTGCGGACTTACCTCGCCCAGTCGCCAAACAGACCCAAATGTCTGCCTCAAGCATTTCGATGAGCTTTTTGACAATGCCCTCACTGGGTGGATCAAGGCGTGAACGTGTTTCAACAATGGTGCCGTCGTAATCAAGCACAATCGCATCGAAGGCTTCCTTAAGAAGCCCATCACGAAAACTGTTTAGGTGATTTTGCCAGGACTGCAGAGATCCTGAGCGCATTAATTGATCTACGGGCTGCTTGGTTTTGCGTTCAATCGCGACAATATCACGGCCCGAGAGCCCATATGGTGGTTTCTGCTTGGAGATCTTTGGCGGCGTCAGTTTGTATAGTTTGCGCCCAAACATCGGAACGCCCGGACGACCGGGGTCAATGCCCTGTGCGAGGCCTGCAAGTGCTGTGAATTTGAATGCAGCGAGCAATGAGGCCAAGCCAGCTGCACCGCCACCAGGCAGGTCAAGCGAGAGCTGCGGAATATCTTCTGGCAAAAGTGCCATTGTTTTGTCGGCTAGCGCTTTGTCTTCTGGTGCAACCAACGCTAGCACACCGCTGTCATCACCACGCTTCGCAAGCCAATGATGCCGCCCATGTGCAAAGTTGCGAAAGTCGGCCAACTGGATTGAGCCGAGTGCCGCTTCGGTAAATTTGGACTCAATATCCATCGCGCCCAGCCGTGTTGAGGGGCCATAGAGGACGACTGTCGTAGTGCGTCGCCACAAAGGCGCGGCTTGCTCATCTAAATCCAAGCGATGAGAGAATGCTGGATCACTCATCGATCTCAAGACAGAAACTATCCTATCCCAGTCCTCGGGTTGACCGAACAATGAGGTGTAAGCCCGCTGCAAAAGACCAGTAAACCCAAGCAGAGAATTTGTGGCCAGAAACCCGTCCTTGCCTGCGGGGGGTGGAAAAATATGCAGATCGACGAAAGGATGAGCGCGACAAAGCTCTGTCAGTTTGGTGTCGTCGCGGCCTGTCACGACGGTCAATTGTTTAGGTTCACGGTCGATCAATGCTTTTGCTGCAGCCAAGATATCGACGTTGCGACCACCCGCACTTAGCAACCAGTTCGCTGTTTGCTCATCGATGGGCTCTCGTACGACCTCGAGAGGTGTCGCGACATTTGAAAGCCTTCCGGCAAACTGTCGGTGATTGGTCGCCAATCCGTGGGCCGCAGACAATGAGCCGCCTGATCCTATCGCGACCATTGGAAGATCGCTTGAGGCCTTAAGAGATTTGATCAACCCCGAAATATCAGCTTGGCAAAGCCAGTCCAGGGTCTCGTTTAGCTGCTTCATTTCCGATGCATATGGCTTGGCCATGATGTGTTACGCCCCTTCATGTGTATTGCGAACAAAAAGAGAACTTAATCTATGAATTCATCAATGTCAGCTAGGTTGCTTTTTTACATAGTGACGCGGGTAGGGGAAGCAGAATTTGTTGCAAGGATTTGGGCTATCTCTTCCACGACAACGACGACACGCCTATTTCCTTCCGGTAACTTAGGCAACATAAGTCACAGCTATCGTAACCGGAATTGTACTCGGTGAAGACCGCTGAGCCGGTAACGATAAAGGGACCCATTATCACTACTGGTTGACGCCGCGTCTCTGGGAAAGCTGCAGTCTGGTCTCACCCTGCCATAACAATTAAGTTTGTATTGCCTTCCGAGATTTGCGGTCCAGACGCGCCGCTGACACTTATCGTGGCTCGAAGAGCCGAACGTCTACGAGCCCCTTAAACGCATCCTTCTGGAATTCGCCCGCTTTCAGCATCTTTGGGAAATCGGGTAGGCGATCTCGCGTTACCCATGGGATAAATAACTCGGCCGAGAAGGGCTGCATTTTCGAGCAGTTTGCTTCGCGATACATTTTGGCAAGTGCCCTTGCGGTAGCGTAAGCACCCGCCAGTTCAATCTGCGACACACGGGTTCGGTTGATGGGAAGTAGACTGCCCTGGATGGCATTGGCCCCTATTTTAAAGTATATCAGCTCCCCAACACGTCCCAGCCGAATAACATGGGCTCTGTCACTACGCAGAATTGAGACACGCGGGAACAAATCACGTACCCAGACCTTGTGTTCTTCGCACCATTCAAGGGCCTGCTGAAGCATCTCGACGCCGCCGATTGGCTCTGTCCAGACGCTACATAAATGCTGGAACCCGGCAAATTTGACATGGGCGTCGTCTCTCAGATCGTTGGGTTCGAGTATACCCTTTCGCGACGTCTTTGGCGTCCACAGCGCTTCTTCAAGCTTTGCCGCATCCTCCACCCAAATGCTCAATCCCTTGGTTGAAACCTTGGATGTCGGTGTCAGTTCTCTTTGCCGCGCTTTGACGAGCGTTTCGGCGGGAAATGGGATCGAGACTTCTTGTTCCAGTTGGGGCGGAACATTCGGGCGTATGATTTCAGCCGAAACTTCAGCGGGCGTGTCTGCCACCAAATCATGGTTTACCAACCATCGGAATGGCGTCCCCAAGGTCATTGGATCATCTGACATAAGTGCGACGTGGGGCAAGCCTTTGGTCAGCAGCGCACGGATTTCTCGTGTGTCCTGTATCTCCGCCCCACTCAGTCGGCCGAGGATTGTTTGTCTTTCGTGATCGCTTTGCCGCCCTTCAAGATCGGCGACAATTTGGTTGTTAATTTTTTCCGGCAGCTGGCGTTGGTGATATTTGATCGCGACATCTACGTCACCGTAATCGACCCGATCTTCAAGGGCGCTTCCAAAGAGGCGAAGGGTGATCCGTTGTAGGCGGGTCTGATCAGAATTGATCAGCTTTGCGCGTTCAACTAGTTCCGCGATTGTCATGTCCACCTTGGCGCGACCAAACCGCTTTCGCTTTTTCTCAAGCGCGAGCCTGTTGCCCAGTAGTGTCCGCTCCCACCAGAAGACTTGTCCGGGTTCGATGCTCGGATTCAGGTAACCTGCCATAGCCATGGCACGCAAAACCTTGTCGGCACGGTGCGCGTCGCAGTCCATAATTTGAATTACTTCTTCGATGCCAATGCCGCCCCCTCGATTTGCTGTCCGCAAGATCGGGCGTGCATCGTCGATCGAAAGCCCTTCAATAGGTGGGAACTTTGGAGGCGCGGTCGAATTCAAGTGCTCTATTCCTATCTTGACGGGTCTTTGGCTACCGCCACGCGTGTTTGCAGCAGCTTCTGAGGTATTGACGTGGATGTGCTGGGCTTTTCAATTCTGCAGCGATATCCTAATTTGGAAAGTCGCATTCGGCTGACGTCAGGCGGGTTCAGGTATTTTTCTGCGATCTATAGGCGCGTTAAATACGGCTTTGACCGGCGTATTATCAATTAGCCGCACGCCGTCCAGCCAAGCAGCGACGAACAGACGCCCGGGACGGTCTGCTGACATCAACGGCTGTAAGTCGTGATCGTCGCGCAATTCGAAATAATCTACGGCATCAAAGCCAGCGACGAGCAGGGCCTGACGGGCGGTCTCAAGCGCCTGCGCGACGTTGCCGCCCTGACTGATCACATTGGCCGCGCTCTCTAGCACACGTCCGATCACAGGCGACACTTCACGCGCCTCGGTACCAAGTCGCAGATTGCGCGAAGACATGGCAAGGCCATCGTCTTCACGAACAGTGGGGCAGGCGACAATCTCGGTCTTCAAATCAAGATCGGCGACGACACGACGAACCACCTGAAGCTGCTGGTAATCCTTCTCTCCGAAGAACGTACAATCCGCATCGGTCTGTAGCAGCAACTTGGTCACGACGGTTGCCACGCCATCGAAGTGGCCGGGCCGGTCGCCGCCGCACAGCCCGTCGCTGACACCGGTCACGGAAATCGTGGTGGAAAAACCCGTGGGGTAAATCTCCTCAGGGTCGGGGATATAGAGCACATCAATCGCAAGGGGTCCGAGGATGCGGGCGTCATTGTCTTCGGTTTTGGGGTATTTTGCCAGGTCTTCGGGGTTGTTGAACTGACGCGGATTGACAAAGATTGTCACGATCACGCGGTCGGCGCGGCTGTGGGCAGCTTTGACCAGGCTCAGGTGGCCGTCATGCAGGGCACCCATCGTTAGAACCACACCAATCGTTTCCCCCGCCCGGCGCCAGCTGTTTGTCAGGTCACGCAATTCGGATTTACGGCGGATGGTTTTCATGAGGCGGGTCCTTGGTCAGTGAATACGTGCTCGGCGGCAGGAAAGGTGCGCGCGTGGACTTCAGCGGCATAGGTTTCAATGGCTGTGGATGCATCTGCGGCCAGATGGGCATAGCGTTTGACGAATTTCGGTTTGAAGGCGTCGAACAGACCCAGCATGTCATCAATCACAAGGATCTGGCCGTCGCACCCTGCTGATGCGCCTATGCCGACTGTGGGGATGGAAACTTGGGCCGTAATCTCGTCGGCCAAGGCGGCGGGGACTTTTTCCAGAACCACAGAAAACGCACCGGCATCCGCAACGGCTTGGGCGTCGTCCCGAATACGCGCTGCATCTGTTCCACGGCCTTGCACCTTGTAGCCGCCAATGGCGTTTACCGCCTGCGGGGTCAGCCCGATATGTGCCATCACGGGGATGCCGCGTTCGGTCAGAAACCGGATCGTATCGGCCATGTGCCGTCCACCCTCCAGTTTGACGGCACCGGCGCCGGTGTCTGCCATCAGCCGTGCGGCGTTGCGAAACGCTTGGGCCGGGCTTTCCTCGTAGCTGCCAAAAGGCATGTCGATCACCATCAACGCTCGCTCGGTGCCCCGCGCCACCGCACGCCCGTGCAAGGTCATCATGTCCAGGGTCACGTCGAGGGTCGAGGTCAGACCGTGCAGCACCATCCCCACACTGTCGCCCACCAACACAAGATCGCAGTGTTCATCTGCGAGTTTCGCCACAGGTGTGGTATAGGCGGTTAGACAAACCAGTGGCGTCGAACCTTTGCGGGCAAGAATGTCGGCGGCGTTCAACGCTTTGTTCTGTGCAGGTCGGCTCATTTCAACATCCCAAGTTTACGCTAGGTCAATCATCTAGGAGGCCCGGGGGTGCTTTGCAAGCGCAGCGTAATATTATTGCGCTAACAGCACGATGCTTTGTTGATTAAAAGTCCAGCCCGATGTCGAGCGTCTTTGCGGAATGTGTCAGCGCCCCTGACGAGATGTAATCGACGCCCGTCGCTGCGACCTCGGCGATGCGGTCGATGCGCATGTTGCCCGACGCTTCGAGTATCAGACGACCGGCATTCATCTTGACAGCATCCCGCAGGGCTGGCGTGTCCATGTTGTCCAGCAGGACCACATCCGCGCCTCCTTCGTCCAGCACCTCTTGCAACTGGTCCAGTCGGTCGACTTCAATTTCGGTTCTGACCATATGCGACGCTTGGACCTTTACGGCTTGCAACACAGACCGGATACCGCCGGCTGCTGCAATATGGTTGTCCTTGATCATGATCGCATCCGAGAGGGAGAACCGATGATTGAACCCACCGCCGTGCAGCACGGCCTGTTTTTCGACCAGTCGCAAACCTGGTGTGGTTTTGCGGGTGCAGGTGATGCGCGTGGCGGTGCCTTTTGTCTGGGCCACAAAGTCGGCGGTCAATGTGGCGATGCCCGAAAGACGCCCGGCAAAGTTCAGAGCCACCCGCTCGGCCGACAGGATAGATGCTGCGCGGCCTTCGATCTGCATCAGCACATCACCGGACGCGATGCTGTCGCCGTCGCTTTTGTGGGCGGTGACCTTTAGATCCGGGTCGATCAGCCGGAACGCCAGCGCCGCGATTTGTAGGCCTGACAAAACCCCGTCTGCCCGCGCGTTCAGGCGCGCGGTATAGTGTGTATCAGCGGGGATCACCGTGCGCGTGGTGATGTCGCCATAGGTGCCAAGGTCTTCCATCAATGCGGCGCGGACCAGCGGTTCAAGGATGAGGTCGGGCAGGGGGGCGTGCGTCATGTCGTCTCCAGTGGTGCGGCGGAACGCGCTTCGGTGAGTGTGAGAAAGGAACGCGTGCCGGTTGCGCCGTCGCATTCGGGATGGTCGGACCGGAAATGCGCCCCACGGCTTTCGCGCCGTCTCAGCGCCGCCGATGCAATCAACGTTGCGGTTGCGGTCATGTTTGCCAAGGCGGTGCTGTCGGGTTGGTCCGCTTCAATTGCGGCGATCTCGCTTAGGGAGCGTTGTAGCCCTTGGGCGGTGCGGATTACGCCTGCGCCATGCGTCATCGTCTGGCGCAGCCGGTTCACAAGGTCGCTGCGCGGCGCTGTTCCGGGGGGCAGATCGGGCAAGGTGACACCCGCCTGTTGCTTTGGAATAGGTCCAAGGACGGCATTCATGTCAACCGCAGCGCGCCGCCCGTAAACCAAGGCTTCGAGCAGTCCGTTCGATGCGAGCCGGTTCGCGCCGTGCAAGCCGGTCGATGCCACCTCGCCGCAGGCCCAAAGGCCCTCCAGTGATGTGCGCCCCGCCGCATCGGTCGCAATGCCACCCATGTGGTAATGTGCGGCGGCTGCCACGGGGATCGGGGTGACCAGCGGGTCCAGTCCCGATTGTTGGCAGGCCGCCGCGACAGCGGGAAAATCACGTGACAGGCGTGTACCCAAGGCCGTGCGCGTGTCCAACGCCGGGGCTAGACCTGCCTGGGTTTGGGCAAAGACCGCGCGGGCCACGATGTCGCGCGGGGCCAGTTCGGCGTCGGGATGGGCCTCTTGCATGAACCGGATGCCGTGGCGGTTGATCAGGACGGCGCCTTCGCCCCGCAGGGCTTCGGTGGCCAATGGTGCGGGGTCTAGGCCGCAGTCGATGGCCGTGGGGTGGAACTGCACGAATTCGGCATCTGCGATCACCGCGCCGACCCGTGCTGCCATGCCGATCACCTGACCGCGCACGCGCGGCGGATTTGTTGTGAGCGCGAACAAGCCGCCAGAGCCGCCGCCCGCCAGCAAAACGGCGGCCCCACGGATCAGACAGGGCGCGGATTGACCGTTGGTGCAGTGTATTACCTCGAGGCCGCACACGGCACCGTTCGCCAACTCAAGGCCGGTGGCCATCACGCCCTCCAGAACCTGAATATGTGCAGCGGCGCGCACCTGTGCGGTGAGGGCGCGCATGATTTCGGCCCCGGCCTGATCGCCGCGTACGCGCACCACGCGGGCAAAGGAATGTGCCGCCTCGCGCGACATGACGTATCCCCCTTTCGGGGTCCGGTCGAAGAGGGTACCAAGTTCTGTCAGGTCCACGATATGCGTCCGTGCTTCGTCAGTCACAGATTGCGCGACCTGCGCATCCACCGTGCCTGCGCCGGCCTGTACCGTATCACGGGCATGGGCGGCGGCGCTGTCTGCCGGGTCCATCGCCGCGGCCACGCCGCCCTGCGCCCAAGCCGAGGATGCGCCTTGTCCCAACGGTTCCGGCGAGATCATCAACACCGGGCGCGGTGCCAGATGCAGTGCGGCATACTGCGCTGCAAGTCCCGCGCCGACGATGACAACGCGACCCGTGTCGATACGCTTCATGCGATCAGCCGGCCAATTGGCGTGACATATCAATCATGCGCTCTACGGCGATGCGCGCCTTGTCTGCCACGGCAGCATCCACTTCGACCGCCCCCTGCATTGTGTGCAGGGTCCACAGCACTTTTTCCAAGGTGATCTTTTTCATGTAAGGGCACATGTTGCATGGCCCTACAAAGTCGACGTCCGGCAGGCTGTCGGAGATATTCGAGGCCATCGAGCATTCGGTCACCAGCATCGCCTGCGCGGGGCGCTCACGTTCAACATAGGCGATGATGCCGCTGGTTGAGCCTGAAAAATCCGCAGCTTCCACGACATCGGGCGGGCATTCCGGGTGCGCGATGACGCGTGTTTCGGGGTTGTATGCGCGGAAATCATTCAAATCCTGCGCGGTGAAACGTTCGTGCACGATGCAGGCGCCATCCCACCAGACAATACGTTTTTGTGGTACTTGTTTGGCGACGTTCTGCGCCAGATATTTGTCAGGCGTCATGATCACAGTATCGCTTTGCTGTGCCGCGACGATCTGCGCGGCATTGGACGAGGTGCAACAAATGTCTGACGCGGCTTTCACAGCGGCCGTGGTGTTCACATAGGTGACCACAGGCGCACCGGGATATTGCGCGCGCATCTGGGCGATGCCCTCTGCCGTGATGCTTTCGGCCAGCGAACAGCCTGCTTCCATATCGGGGATCAGCACGGTTTTGGACGGGTTCAGTATTTTTGACGTTTCGGCCATGAAATGCACACCGCATTGCACGATGACATCGGCCTCGACCTTTGTCGCCTCGATCGCCAGTTGCAGGCTGTCGCCGACAACGTCGGCGATGCCGTGGTAGATCTCGGGGGTCATGTAGTTGTGGGCCAGGATCACAGCATTGCGCTGTTTCTTCAGCGCGTTGATCGCGACCACATAGGGGGCGAAGATCGCCCAGTCGGGCGGCGAGATCACCCGCTCCATCTTGCTGTAAATCCCAGCATGTGCCGCCGCCAGTTCAGCGGACGGGGCAAGATCGTAGTGATTGGCAAGTTCGGTGCGCAGCGCGGTCTGATCAAGCAATTGCTAAATATCCTCGGGTTATTACAGCCATTCCGGGCAGAGCGGTCGAACCGGCAACGTTGAGATTTCCGGTGGTAGGATGTTTAGGGGGCAGTTTACGTAAGGACAAGCGGGTAGTGGTGGCCCGGTCCGAATGATCGAGTACCTATATGTCGTGGTTCTAGCTGTTGAGTTGTCCCGGCGGGTTTTGGAAGAATCCGGTGCGCTTGCCTCTGCAAAGCTAGAGGTGCAAAAGGTGCCTTCCCTCACCTTCACCTAAGGACAAAGAAATTGATCCGGCACATCGTCTTTTTTACCGCCAAATCCGAACGCAACGTCGCGGACATTTTGGAGGGGCTTTCGATCCTGAAAGAGATTCCCCATGCTCTGAAGTTGGAAATCACAGCGAACCGGAAGTCCGATCCGATCAGCCAAGAAGTCGACGTAGTCGTTTACGGAGAATTCGAGGATTCCGAAGCACTCGATGCCTATAAAGGACATGATATCTATCAAGATTCCATCCGCCGAGTGCGTCCATTGCGTGAACTGCGGTTTGCTGCTGATATCGGGGTGTAGAGGCTAGCGCCTGTTGGTCACTCTACATGTTTCAGATGCTCTTCGTTCTCTGACGCCAATGCGGACTAAGGATCGATGCCCTATCGACAGGCAGTTTATCTCACAAAGTTCTATCATGAGGCTGTCCTAGTAGGCTCTCTCATCGCGGATGAAGAAACAAAATACATTCCACAAGACTGGTGGAATGGCAGTCGATTTATGGAAAGCTGTATAATATAAAGGTTTTGCCGCCATCAATCCATGTCCAAGCGGGCAACCTAGAAATTGTCAGCTGTATACAGCGCCCAGCCTGCGAAGGGACATGGAGCGGTCGACCAAATTCGATATTTGCATCAAAATGCCAACCAGGCTTGCGGAATTATTACAACAATCCTTGAAAGTGAAATCAAAAAGGGCGGCATCCGGGAGGAGGTGGATGCCGCCTATCATTGTCGATTGGTTCAGGGAGGAGGTAGAACCAATCTCTAGGATTGAAGATAGGGGTCATGCTGCGACTGCACAATGGCCGATCTAAGATTTTATTGCATTGCAGCATTGAGCCGGGCGCATGTTGCATAACTTTTCAGCTGAACCGGAATAAACTTAAGATTCCCGGTCATCGATATGCCCTGACTCTGGATTTTTCGATGTCTAGTGCTGAAGGCGCTGAAGTTTGATTTTCTTGGCTCGGGAAAGTGAAAGCAGGCTTTGGGTTTTGTCGGATCCGGAGTTTGGGGGAGGGGTCTGGCAGGGGTCCTGGTGGGCCCGGTCATCCCGCGTTGGAAATCCCTCGAACCAATCTCCAATCCGCGCGTGGTTACCACGCGCTCCCAGTTCCGGAGAACACTCATGGCAAAATCTAAACCCAAATTCGACGCAGCCGCGTCAATCACGAATGAGCTTATCAGCATCATTGATCGGGGCGTTCTGCCCTGGCGCAAACCCTGGCAGGTTGGCGGCAGTGCGGTGCCGCTGCGGCAGAACGGCGAGCCCTATCAGGGCATCAACAATTTCTTGCTGACCATGCGCACCATGATGGCAGGGTATACCTCGCCCTATTGGATGACCCTGCGACAGGCCAATGAACTGGATGCCAAGATCGTCAAGGGATCAAAATCGTCTGTTGTAGTCTATTACGGGACCACGGAGCGCGACCGCAACAAAGATGCAGCCGAGGACGAAGCGAACGACCCCAAGACGATCCCCTTCATGAAATCCTACCGCGTGTTCAACGCTGATCAGATCGAAGGGTTGGATGTCCGTTTTCATCCCGAGCCACCAGAGCTGCTGGATCACCCAGAACGCAAACCAATCCCGCACATGCAGGCCTTCTTCGAGACCATTGGCGCGACTGTCAGTTTTTCAGGTCGCGAGGCGTCGTATATGGCCGTTCTGGATAAGATCTACCTGCCTGCGATCGAACACTTCGAAAACCCGCTCAATTTCTATTCCGTCTGGGGTCATGAACTCGCCCATAATGCCGCGCTCCGGTTTATGCCGCGCCGACCCTTACAACCTGTTGCGTTGCGGTTAGATCGGCGCAGCATATCGGCATAATTCAGAGCGCTTCGAGGAATGCCAGGAGTTCGTCACCCGGTCGATATCGTCCACCCGTCTGGTCAACCGGCTTTGTCAGAGCCATCGCCTTTTCTTTCAGTTCGATATCGGCGTGGATGTAGACCTGTGTCGTCTCAATCGATTCATGGCCCAGCCAAAGGGCGATAATCGTTCGGTCCACACCGCTCTGTAGAAGCTGCATTGCAGCGGTGTGGCGCAAGACATGGGGTGTGACGCGCTTCAGTCTGAACGTCGAGCTGGTCGAGGCGGCGGTTGCCGCATGTTTCCGAACAATTCGCTCAACCGCATCTCTGCTGAGCGGCCTGCCACGGATGGTTGCGAACAGGGGATCGCTGGGCTCAGTCCGGCACTGCGCAAGCCATGCCTTCAATGCAAACCGACTGTCTGTCCGAAGCGGCGTTGCGCGTTCTTTTCGACCCTTGCCCACGCATCTGAGGTGCGCTCCGGTGCCAAGCTCGACATCGCCAACGCGAAGGCCGATCACCTCCGATACACGCAAGCCGGTTTGGAGCATTGTGAGAAGCAGAACGCGGTCGCGCCGCCCAAACCAGGTCGTCTGGTCAGGTGCCTTCAGCAAGGCCTCCATCTCGTCACGGGTCAGGAAGTCCACGACGCGTTTTTCGTGCCGCTTGGACGGCATCGCCAGCACCTTCTGGCAATGGTGCAGGAGCTGGGGCTCACAGCCCGCGACGTATTTGAAGAACGAGCGAATGGCCGCGAGGCGAGTGTTCCGGCTTCGCGCGCTGTTACCTCGTTCCTCCTCGCAGAAGGTCAGGAACCGACCGATGATGTCGGCGTCAATGTGAGCCACATGTAGCTCAGTCGGCGGCAGCCTTGTCTGCGCCTCGGCGTATCTCAGCAAGAGCCGGAAGGTGTCGCGATAGCTGGCAATCGTGTTTGGACTGGCCTGCATCTGGGTCAACAGCCGCTCGGTGAAGAACCGCTGCACATAGACGGGCAATGGATAGGTTGCGATCATGATGCGTCCTCCAAAACCCGCCGTTCGGCCCGCGCCGCGGCTAACTGCATCAGCTCGGGCACGGCCTCGATGTACCAGAACGTGTGCTTGGGCTCGGAATGGCCGAGATAGGTGCTGAGCTTGTACATTTCAGTTTCGATGTCCCGGCCATCCCGGAACCAGTCCAGGATGGTGTGAACGGCAAATGTGTGCCGCAAATCATGGATGCGTGGCCCATGTCCGTGGCGGTTGAAGGCTTGTGGTGACCGAAGGCCGATGTTTCTGCTGACCTGCGCGAAGTTGTAGCGTGCCCCGCAATCTCCCGCCGGTTCGCCATCCTCTTTGATGAAGAACCGGGATGATTGCTGCGGAACCAGACGATCCCGCAGCTCGGCATATCGAACAAGCCAATGAGCGGTATCCTCGTTGACGGGAAGCTGTCGATCCTTGCCATTCTTGGTGTTTCTGAGCGTTAGGATAGCGCGTTCCAGATCGACGTCATGCTGATCCAAAGACAAAGCTTCGTTCACGCGCATCCCCGTCACCGCGATCAAGCCGAACAGGGTCTGCCACAATGCGGCACGGAGGCCATAAGGTGACGGCAGTCGACCGGCTTCAACGACAAGATCCGCGATCTGACTGGGCGCATAGATGTAGGGGACACGCCTTCGGTATCGGCCTGTGACAAGCTGGCTGGACGGGACCTCGGTCCGATTGTCGTGCTCCGCAAGCCAAAAGGCGAACCGGCGCACCATACCAAGGCGATGAGACCAAGTGTTGTTGTCCGCGCTGCCGTAGTTTGCCTTCCAATCGAGGAACAAGGGCGTCGAGATCCGATTGAACCCGTTTTCACCGGCATAAGTCGTGAACTTGCGCAGGACCCGTTCCTCAAAGGAGAGGTCAAACCCCATCGAACGCCGAAGGGCCAGATATTCATCAAGTCGTTGGGACAGCGTCTTCATTGGGCGTCTCCCGAAGTTGGCCAGGGGCGCGAGATCGAGCGCAGGGCAGCCACATCGTATTGCGCATAGATGGTTGTGGTCATTGCAGATCGGTGACGCAGCACGTCCCCGATCTCAGCAAGCGAAGCACCCTTTCGCAGCATGTCGGTGGCCAGGCTGTGCCGCAGAATGTGGGTGCCTATATAGGCTTGTGGCGGGCTAATGCCGGTCGCGTCATAGGCGTCTCGCAATATCCATCGCAGGATTTGCGCGTCCTTGAACCTCTTGAAGGGCGGTTTCACCGACACGAACAGCGCGCGGTCCGGGCCCCGGCGCTCATTCTTGATGTAATCGACAATCGCCTCACCAACCTCCGCCGACATCGGCATCCGATCGTGCAACTGCCTCTTGCCGCGGATCAGGATTTCTCCAGCGCGCCAGTCGATGTCATCCAGTTCGATCGCTGTCACTTCCGGCGCACGAAGACCGAGACGGGCGATCAGCATCAGCATTGCATAGTTGCGCCGACCCGTTTTCTGGTGGTCGCGCACCACCTCAATGAGCCGGTTGACCTGTTCCGGCTCCAGATACCTCGGGATGCCGGTCGGTTTGGGCTGCCTGGCTTTCGGCACAGCATTGCTCAAGTTGCGCTCAGTCTTTCCGCTCCAGAACAGGAACTGGAAGAGGTTGCGAAGATGCGATGGGCCTGTCTTGTCCCGCGGCGCGTTTTGTTCCTTGCGCAACCAAAGTATGAACCCAGTGATGTCGTCTGGCTTGATGGTGTTCAAGTCACCCAGGCCAGAGCCGAACTTCGCAGTCAGGAACCGATCAAAGAACCGTAGGCAGTGATAAATTGTGTCCTCAGACAAGCCGCGCTGACTGCGAAGATAGGTTTCGTATTCCCGTTTCAGGCAGGCCCTCGGTGACATGTCGAGCGGCGGTTCTGAGCGCGGCGGTGCGCCTGCATTTTCAATGAGATAATCCCTGAACCGATTGATGCGGTACCGACAGTGCTTTTGGTCTCTCGCAGAAGCCGCACTGATGATCGACGTCGCCAGATGGTCCACACGATCATCGGTCAGCTCAGTGGGACAGACGTCTGCCTCCAGCATCGCCGCCCAAAGCGCCTCGGCTGTGGTTCTGTAATTGGCGATGGAACGGAGGCCGTATCCCTCCGCCTCGATCTGTAGGGCAAAGCGATCGGCATGGCTGCCAGCTTTCAGTTTCCGCCTCGTCGTTTGATCTGGGTGCGTATCGTTTTCCATGAGTGTTTCCTTCTTTTGGTTGAAGGTTGCACCTATGGCAGATCGCCGGCCCCAATTGCGCAGTTCGCCACGCTCACATGGCGGTTCTGAACTACAGTCTTATGCAGCCGGAAAACGACAAAAACCGCAGGAAACAAGACTTCGCCTGAACAAGCGCGGCATAAACCGGAGCGCGGCATTATGGGTCAGCTCATGTGCCAAGGTGCCGTAATATCCTGCGGCTCTGTGAAAGTTGCCAATCGGCGGCATGTGGATGCTGTCGGCCTTGATGTTGTAATAGGCACGCGGCTCCTCGGTGCTATCGATCTGCGCGCCTGTCGCGGCAAAGAACGCCTCCAACGCGGGATCGGCCACGGTGCCGAGATCACGGGGCGGATCGGGCAGGATGTAGAATTCGGCGGGCAGGTCCTCGATCTGGTCAGCGTTGAACACACGATAGGCGCGGGCATAGGGGATCTGGCGTTCTTCGCCGTTGTCGTCCTCGCGCTCGATGGTGCCGTATTTTACAACCGTGGCGGATTTCTCACCCTTGCGGACATGGCCTCCCAACTGCTTGGCTTGGTTGAACGTCATCCAACGGGCTGAGCTGTAATCCTTATCCATAGCGGTCGCCCAAAGCATCAGGATATTGATCCCGCGATAGGCTTCGCCGTTGAACCGTTCCGGCAAACTGACCGACACCCCGCCGCCCGTCCATGGCTTGCGCCACGGGGGTGTGCCCGCCTCGATCTGCGCGACGATTTGATTGGTAACATGGGAATAAACGTCAAATTTCTCTTTAGTCATTTGTGACCCTCCTTGCGTGATGCGGTCGGGGTCTGTCTCCCTTTCCGCCAATGGGCGGGCCTTCCTGTTCTGTTGTTTGGAATGCCCATGCATTCCGAACGGCAGAGCAGGTAAGGGCAAAGCCCGTCCTGCGGCCTGGCGGGGCCGTGACAACTGGGTGGAGGGCGTGAATTTGGGAGGGAACCGCGCGGCTTGTCCGCGTGGGAGGAACCGGAATTCTCGACCGGAACCGACGCCACAGGCGGCGCTTGCCGGTTTTCTCGGACCTGACAGGATGGCAGGCGGATTAACAGGATTTGGAAAACGTCAGGGTTGGGGTGAGCGGGCGTCAGCCCGTCGATCCCCTGCCCTGTCTATCGCTCAAAGCGAGACCGGCAGCATTGCCGGGGTCACGTGATTTCTGTGGCTTCTTTGTTACCCAAACTGCATTGGCCTAACGTTTGTATCACCGGGGACAGGGACCGTTCGTGTCACGCATCTACTGCCTCTAGCCCCGGCCAGATCTTAATCGCCAGCTCCGCAAGTGCAGCGCCTCGCTCTTCGATCTCCGCTTCTGTCCACTGGTCGTGCTTTTCAAACCATTTGTTCAAAAACAGTCCAGTGTGTTCCTTGAATTTTTCCTTCTTCTTTTTGAAGCTCTTGTTCCCTGACGAAATGTTCAACCCTCCCGAGAGGAGGGTCAGGTTGCCCAAGGTGTGAAGCTTAGCATTTCGCGCAATTGTCTCCTGTTCCAAGGAGACAGGATCAGCCGTGTTGCCGTCAGCTAGAGGCCAATCATCGCCCCACGATTGCGGAAGAACGTGTTCGACCCAAAGCCCTTCTGGCCGTTCACTATGCTCGGCCAGCTTCGTTCGGCTTGCAACCTCGAGCTCCCAGAGGATGTCCACCAGTCTGGGTCTTGGTGAAATAGCGTAAGCATTGCCGGTGAGAATGCCCCGACGGAACTCGGTATCGTGCGGAAAGCGACTGCTATCGCCTTTTCGATCTGCGAAGAACCTTGTGAACACGTCAACGGATGGTTCTTCTGCTTTGAATTCTGCGCTAAGCGATTGAAACAGCTTGTTTAGATTCTTCGTCGTGAGACCGCAGACCGCGCGCCGGACGAGGTAGGAATAGATCAGCTCCGCCAGTTCACGTCGCTCGTCATGGTCTAGGTCGGAGCGTCCGATCTGCATGGCGATCGGGTAGGCAGTCGTAACTTGCCAAGCTGCGAGCTTGCGTCCTAGCCAATGCAAGGCTGGATCTTCGTTTTTGCGCCCCTCCAGGGTCTCGTAGAGCGGTGCGTAGGTCTCGATCAAGCGCAACTCGTCCTCGACGTCCTCAAAGCGCGGCTTGTTCTTTGGAACGGCAAACGCGCGATACTCAGCATAAAGTTCCCGCATGGAAATCTTCTCGCCGGTCTCTGCGGCAAGAGTGTGCGCGAGAAAATGGTCGATACGCGGACGGGTTGGGCGGGCGTTCGGCGCAGCCTCCTTCCACCAACCCATGTCGAACGGGGTCCATAGTTTCGTGTAAAGTTGCTCAACCGATGCGCTTTGCTTCTCAGCCCGGTGAAAGATGTTGTTTCTTACAAGGTCCATCGCCAAAAGCGGTTCGCCCTGTGAGTTCAGCGTCTCGAAAATAACCTGAGCGTCATCATTCTCCCCGAGGGTAATCACGACCAGCTTCAGGCGATCTAGCATGGCCGTCAGTATGGCCTCGAGTCGTTCGGCCACGAGATCGAGTTCGACGCCTTCATCTTCGTCCGTCTCTGGTGCATTCGCGTCAAGGTCGATCTCGCTTTCTTCGTCCGGTCCGTTAAACGAAAAGTCGTCGATCCAGCTGTAGAACAGATGATACGCTCTGAAAGCTGGAAACGGCGTATTCTTTGGCACCCCTCGTCCCCAGTAGAGATGACGATACTTTTTTGAGACCTCGGGATAGGTCATCTCGATTAGGTCGTGAAAAAGCTCGCGATCCGACGGCGTAGGGTTCAGCTTGAACTTCGCCAGCGGGTCGCTGTCCTTGCTCTTCGGAACGTTCAAAAGATAGCCGTCGATGTGCTCAATCAGGTCGGCCAGCTCATGGTGCCGGGCGACTTCGCGCAACGCCGCCAGCATGATCTGGAAAGTTGTAAGGCGCTGTTGGCCGTCCACGACCTGAACGACAGGCGTGATGCCGATCTGCGATCCCTGATCGACCGGAGACAGGATAAGCGCGCCCATGTAATGCTCGAACTTCGCGTCCCCTTCCAGAACCTCAATGGCCTTAGCCGTGACGTCTTCCCAGAACGGCTCTAAACGCTTGTCACCCCATTGATATTTGCGTTGATACAACGGCACCATGAAGCGGCGGGCCTCTTTGAGCACAACTTCTACGGGGTGATCGTCAGCGTCCATAATCTTGTCTTTCTCAAAGAGCTCTTTTCAGAAACAACCGATAAACTTGTTTTGCTGGAAATAGTATCTGTCACGGGCAGGTTTCACATCCAGCGCAGTATCGAACGGATGCGCCTGGATTGCCAATACCGGCCAATCTTGGTCGTCTTGCATGGGAAGATAGGTCGCGACAATCTCTTCGTCTGAAGTCAACAAGCTCGGAATACTGTTCCAAAGGAGCAGCGGTGCATCTGTGATATGCCCGTTGTCGTTCAAAACAACCTGGCCTGCCATTGCTTGCTGCCACTCCTGGATTTCTTCATCCGACTCTAGCAACACGAAACTCGGTCGGGGATCAGGTGACGGCACTTCTTCTTTCACCCGAAATGCGTAGATCGTCGGCAACGCCCCTTTCGGGGTCCCACCCGGCGCTTGGTACATCATGGTGTCGTAAACGTCCGTGTAATTGGGAAGCGGCTGCGATTGCTTCTCTCGCTTTTTGAAGAAACCAAACATCAGGAAACCGTGCCAACTGGGCTGACCATCAGACCCTTTGGTTGGTCGCGCCCCGCTCCCTCAAAGGATGCTAGAACGGCATCCATCCCGATATCCCAAAGAGCTGCAAGCAGGCCCCCTTTGGCAACCATGTCAGCAGCTTCCTGACCGTAGGCTGCAACACAATCGTCGGTGGTCGTAAACACTCGCGGACTATTGCTCACAATGCGCTGCGCTATTGCTTTTACGGCGGGCTGGTCTTTGTGGTGGCGATCTTCAAACACTGCGTGGTTCCTTTCAGTTTCAACGTTCTCTGTCTCTGTCGCGATCTCGACCTTGCCCACGCTCGGAAGCACTATCACGCCCGCGCCCGAGAATGTCATCTCGCAGCCCTTGGTCACGGCCCTCACCGTCACGGGCGGCGATGTCCCGCTCTACCGCAGCCGCATCACGCTCCTGCCCGGGATCTCGCTGACGCCCGAGGATGGCGTCACGGCGATCTCGGTCTGGATCATCCGGCGCAAGGCGCTCGCGCCCAAAATCTGGCGCTTGCGCCTCTGAACGACCAACGTCACGCCCCAATACCGCCGCCCGGCGGGCCTCCATGTCATCGGGGGCGTCCCGCTGTACGACGTCACGATCATCCGCACCGTCGCGACCGTCTCCCCGCTCTACGGCTGCCTGCGGCCTCTCAACCTCACCCATAACTCTCTCCTTGATCCGCGACATCGCCGCTTCAGCGCGCTCCCAAAGCTGATCCAGCCGCTCGCGCGCGGTGGCAATGAAGGCGCGCCCACGCTCCACCAGTTCCAGCCGCAATTCCAGCTGCCGCCAGCCCAGATCTTGGCGCTGCGCATTGCGGTCGTGCACCGCACGGAAAGCGTCACCGCGCTCCGTAACAATCCCGCGTTTCTCTTGGGCATTGGCCGATGGTCCAATTTTCGGCTCAGGTTCCCGGCTCAGCTCCACCACCTTTTTCTCGCGCTCAAGCGCGAGCTCTTCCTGCCCGTTTCCGCGCGCCCGCTCGACCTCTTGCTCGGCCTCTGCCCGCTGAACATCAAGGGACCGGTGGTCGATCCGCTCAGACCGCCCTGCCCGCTCAAGGGCTGTGTTTGCGTCCCGCGCCCAGGCTTCGCGCCAACCCACAAGCAGGTCCGGCGCATTCCAACTGCGATCTTTTTTGCCAAACCCGTCGCCTGTCAGCTCCCGCATGGTCAGCATGACATGCGCATGGGGCTGCGACTGGCCATCACGGGCGCGCGCCTCGTGAACAGCCACGTCCGCGATCATGCCACGATCAACAAACTCGCGCTGAACAAAACCGCGCAACAGCTCCAGGCGTTCGCCCCGATCGAGTTCACGGGGCAACGCCACTTCGATCTCGCGGGCAAGCTGCGCATCACGCCGCTTCTCGACGGCCTCAACCGCGTTCCAGAGCTGGTCGCGATCACGCATCCAGTCGGGCGAGCTCGACGGGGCCATGATCTCGGAATGCACGACACCACCCTTGCGCGAATAGTCATGTTCCAATCCCTGCCGGTCATCCCGCAGCCGCCCAGCCGTCCGGTAGGCGGCGGCTGCGACCGATGACCGGCCTCCTGCCCGGCTGATTACTTTCGCACTGAGATGATAGATCGCCACGTCCGAGCCGCCTCTCTTCAAAACAGGGTCCAGCGTCTGATTGCGCTGGCGGGGAGTTTGAGGGCAGCGCCCTCTGCATGCGGTCATGCCGCATTTTCTAAGCCAATCGTCACACCACACACCGCAGTTTCAGGCTATTTCCAACACCAGCCACAGCGCACGTTGTCAAAGACAATGTATAAGCGCGCATTTGTTTCTTTTCAACCTATCAATCTAACGCTACC
>ERZ1027208.149-NODE-149-length-36347-cov-104.299983_pt1 | contig 36347 bp, 48 predicted proteins | sample MGYA00520867_ERZ1027208 | MGnify/ENA primary metagenome ERZ1027208 (study PRJEB33311, sample SAMEA4378413) | marine metagenome | biome: Marine biome; feature: Fjord; material: Water | collected 2014-07-20T08:00:00Z/2014-07-... | depth 75 m ...
TCTGCCATCCGTTACAAAATCACTGGCAAAGGGAACCTCAATTTCCGCCGCCGCCAGTGACACACTGCCAACAACCAATAGCTGCAAACAAACCAGCAAAAAAATCCAGACTGACTTAGCTCGTAGAGCCTTAACAGCCATAGGCCTGATCATGGCAAACGCTGGAGAATATCTTCAATCAACTCATCCGCATAGAGGTCACGAAAAAAATGGCCGGCACCGTTGATATTAACAACAGTAATATTTTTTTTAATAACAAATAAACCCTGCTGTTTAGCGAATCTAATACTCAAGGGATCTTCCGAGCCTAAATAAACGATAGTGGAAATAGGTGTATCAGCGAGTAGTGCCGGCGTATTTTTTTGCGGTAAGGCCGAATAATAACTGAGAAAAGCATCCGGGCTTACGGCTGTATTTTCACAATACAAAATACCGGGAGGTGTAAAGAGCGCCTTGCCTGCTTGCCGGTATTGCTCTGCCTGCGCCAGTTGGCCATTAAGATTTACACCGTATTTGTCGTGATAGGCCTTCGCCTCAACACCTTGTTGCCAGGTCATTGGCGCAAGAAGTACCAGAGCGGTGAGTTTATCTTGAGGGTAGCGTTGCTGGTACAGCGCCGCCTGAGCACCACCTCGAGAGTGGGCTATTAACACCACTTTGGAATAACCTTGCTTACGCAAGAATAAATACCAGGCGTGAAGCTCATCGATTGCAGCCTCTTGCCCTTGAACAACTGGCGACTTGCAGTCGAAAAAACCATGCCTATCATTAATACCAAGGCTTAATGTAATCGCCAGACTGGCATAGCCTTCATCGTCAAGTAAGTCTTGCAATGCTGCAGGCAGCTCCATTGCTGCGTGAGCCCAGGTACCGTGAAGAATAAGAAAGGCGGTTTGTTGCTTATCCTCTGCCGCTATTAAATTGCCGTTGAGCTTACGTTCAGCCAAATTTATTTGCACGGGTTCGGAAAGAGTAGGCAAAGATAAAAACAGGGCGCTTACCAGAAAAAAACCCTTCTTTAAAAAACCTTTCACTAGAAAAACTCCGCCTCCATCTCCTGATAGATACGGCCCGCATTCTTTGCCGCCAACTCATCAAAAACATCGAGCTGGGAATAGGCAGACTGATCTATTTTATAAGCCTCATCCAGATCGCCATCATTTTCTAAAATGGTTGCGACCTCAGCACGCAGAAACTTTAAATAGTCCAGCGTCCATATAGTTATCTCTGCCAGCGTGGTCGGCTCACCGTGCCCAGGAATAACAACAGCCGGCTTTAATGCGGCCATACGCTCAAAAGAGGCTATCCAGCCAGCGGTATTCGTATCGGGGAAAACGCCAAGTAAACGCTGGTGAAAGGCCATATCGCCAACAATGAGAATGGATTGTTTGGGTAGCCATACAGAAATATCACCCGGCGAATGGGCTGCACCAAAACTAATCACCTCAACATCAGTGTCACCCAGAGAGATACGTTTGAGCTCTGCAAAGGTTTCTGTCGGTGGCGCAACGAAAGTGCCTTCGCCTTTATCTTTATTTCTTGTCAGCATTCTATTCAGCACTGCTCGGCCATGTTGCGCAATTTCATGGGCCGCATCTTTATGGGCAATAATAGCTACCCCCTGCTGCGACCAGTAACTGTTACCGAGAAAGGCATGGCCCTGACCATTTTCATTCACCACCCAGAGAATCGGCAGGTCTGTCTTCTTTTTTATCGCTTGATGAAAGGCTTTGGCTAACAGATAGCTATCGCCACCATTGACGACAAGTACACCTTCACTGCCGATAATAAAAGTTAGGTTATTATTGTGGCCACCATTTTCATAAGTTGGTGGCTGGGTTTCACCGATGGCGGAATAGACATTATCCGCGACTTTGGTCAGCCTAACGGGGTAACTTTCACTACTAGCGACAGTAGCGGCAAAGACGGGTAGTGACAATAAACTACAAAAAACGACTACTAACCCGCCAAGGCGGGTCAGTAAAGTTATTCTAGCCATTAGTAACACCCGGGTTATTCGCAGTATTCAGCAATACGGGGGTATTGAGTTTTTTAATTTTTACTGTTTTCACATCGCGTAGATAAGTCGCCACTGTATCCCAAATAGGCTCACCCGGTGACTGGCTACCGACGGTCGCCCAACCCGCAACTTTGTATTTTTTACCCGCCTCAATTTTTTCGCCATTATCCAGCGTCATCTCGCTAACCCGCTTGCCCATTGTTTGCAGTGGGTCAAAACGATAATCCAGCCCACCGAGGCGCACCATGTCACCCCCTTGCTGATAATAGGGATCGGGGTTAAATAAATTGTCACCCACATCTTCAAGAATCGCCTTTAAATCCCCACCCGACATTTCTCGGACATAGGTTTCAGGATAAGTAATACAAGTTTGATCGAGCACATGCTCCATGGTGATTGTCTGACCCGGTAGTACCGATGTACCCCAGCGAAAGCCTGGCGAAAGGGAAATTTGTGCATCGTTAACTGTGCGTAAAGCATCGCAAATAACCTGGTCAAAGGTGCCATTAAAGTTACCCCGGCGATACAGCAACTCACCGGCCACTGCCAATGGCTCATCAAGCTTGTTCTGCCAGGGTTGGCGCATTGTTTCTATATAGCTTGCCATTGCTGGATCGGCTTTTAGAAAATTGGCAAACACCGGCAATAATTTATACTGATAGCCGCTCACCCCCTGGGCTCCAAACTTAAGATCCAGCACACCGACAAACTTACCGTTGGAACCGGCATTAGTGACCAGCGTAATACCTTTAGAATTCTTTACCTCAACGGGCGCGGGTATACCGTCATGGGTATGGCCACCGAGAATGGCATCAACACCCGTGACACGGGAGGCCATTTTTAAATCGACATCCATACCGTTATGCGAGAGGACTATCACCGCATCGGGTTTTTCCGTACTGCGAATTTCATCGACCAACTCCTGAAGATCACCATCGTTAATACCGAAGGTCCAGTCCGGTATAAAACGCGAAGGGTTTGCAACAGGTGTATAAGGAAAGGCCTGGCCGATCACCGCGACACGGTGCCCTCCAAGACTTTTGATGACATAGGGTTTTAGTGCATGGCCGGTGTCTTCATCGTAGGCCGGGGAGCCATCAAACAAAGCGTCTTCTTTTACTTTGACATTTTGGGCAACAAAGTCGCCCTTGAAGGCGGCAATATTTTCCAGCACCTCGCTATCACGATAGGTGAACTCCCAGTGGCCTGTCATCACATCAACACCCAGTAGGTTACAGGCTTCGACCATATCTTTACCGCGCGTCCACAGCGCTGTACCCGAGCCCTGCCAGGTATCACCGCCATCAAGCAGCAAGGTTTTATTACTGCCAAAGCCATCGCGCAAACGATCAACCAGGGTTTTCAAATACGAAAAGCCACCGACTTTTCCGTATTTATTTGCAGCTTCGGTGAAATCAAGGGAGGTAAAGGCGTGGGCCAAATCACTGCCCGGTGCAATTTTAAAGTGCTCGAGCAAACGCGTACCAGTGAGGTGTGGTGGTTTGCCCAGGGCATCGTGAAAGCCGAGATTGACACTGGGTTCGCGAAAATAAATGGGATTAAGCTGGGCGTGGGTATCGGTGATATGCAATAAGCGCACATCACCCGTTGCCGGAATGTTGTAAATATCCCCGCTGGCAGCCCGGCTATTCAGTGGCAATAGTCCCGCAGCGCTGGCGAAACCGAGTAAACGCAAAAACTCTCTGCGATCAATATTCATAGGGGGCTCCGCAGAATTAACTTAACACTTAGAATTTGGCGTTTATGGCTTAGCATTTGTATATTAAAGAGGAATGCCAGCCTGCCAATGGGTCTCGGCATAGTTTGCCTGTATAAGGGATTTCTCCGCTTCATTTAAGGCCGCTTTTGCCAGTTTAAGGCTTTTATCTTTATCACCTGCAGCCAGTGCTGTTTCGGCATCTTCAATCAGTTTGCGCGTTGTCGTCCATTCAAAACCTTTAGCAGCGGCTTTATTCACTGTCATTCGAGCATTGTCTAAGATGGGATTAATATCGACAGAAGCATAAAGACTTGCCGATAAAAACAGGGGGGCATTCAGCACAATAAAAAAGAATAATCGAAATTTATTCATAGGTTTCTCACAGCTCAATTTTTTCATCATCGACAGGCAAGATTTATTTACGCGAAGACGGGCCGTTAACTTCTAGCCCCTGACTCATCACTGATTGGAAATATTCAAGATTGCGATATGCGCGGCCCTGCGCTGGCAGTGGTTTGGCGCGAATGTTTTTATTGCAGCCAGCATAGCGGCGATGCAAGGTGCCCATTTCTTCCCATTTAGCGCGATACACGGGAAAACCCGTCGGGTGGCCCAGCGCTGGGCTGGTGATATCTGCACGTAATTTCTGGCCTGCCACACGCATGTGACAATCGGCACAAGAGAAATTCAACTGACCACGCTTTGAATAAAAGAATTCTTTACCTTCACTATAGGATTGGTAGGCCGCCACGCTAGGCACTTCTGTTGCGAAGGAATTACCTGCTGAAGTGCTCGCCATATAAGCTGACAAGTTAGCTAAAGCCCCTTTTTTATAGGCCAGCGGCTTTTCTCCATTCGCCTGCCGACAATTATTGATCGCCAGCTCCAGAGTTATCACTTCGCTTTTCTTACTGTCAAAATAGGGATAATTTTGTCGGATGCCCTCACCGCCATTGGCAAAGCAGTCCGCATAAGTTTTACCATTGGAAAAGGGTTCTTCAAACAAGGCCTCACCTTCATCAACGGCAAATTCGTAGGGCGGGAAATCTTCCATTTCGAGCCACTGTTCCCGAGATGCAGCGTCGATTGCATAAACACCATTCTTGTATTCAGAAAACTCAACTTGTGAAAAGCGTTTTTTGAAAAAAGATTGGAAGTCATTAATGTCCTGCTGCACCATCGCTTTAAAATCAAGGTCAGATTTATTGCCAGTATCCGCGATTGCCATACAATTTATGGTCAGCAGACATACCAATATTGCCCCTGACTTCATTTTTAGTGTTCGCTTTACAAGCCTCATCACACTCCCCTTTTTATTTGCGACTGCTATTACTTAATAGCCGCTTCGCCTGTTTGTGTAGCGCCAGAGCTATCTATCCAGGTGATAGATATCATGTCGCCAGCAACTCCACCTTTAAAACTAAAGGCAATGTAGGGATCTTTGGAAACGGCCTGTCCAACTTCGGCATGAAAAACCGGCTGGCCATTATGGCTGGCTGACACTTCCGTAATGTAGAGCCTAGGAATCACGTTTCCATCCTGATCTTTACGCCGACCCGTTTCCATTGCATGCTTAATTAACATTTTAACTTTTGTAATATCTTTTTTTACTTTTGCTTTAATTTTCATTACTTATTACCTATCTATTTAGGGCAAGCTAAAAATAGTTGTTTGATAGCATTGCCTGCTAACCGCCACACCCGCCGATGGTGACCTTCACTTCCTGCTGTACACGATGCAGTTTGCCACCCGATTCTACTACCGCAATCAGATTGGAGGTTTCGCCCATGCGGATACGAATCGATACGTCTGCTACATTAAGCGGCGTCAGATGAAAGGTCGCGGCTAATGGAGAAGGGTTTTTCTCGACAAATAAGCTGATCGTTTTCACATCGGGCAAGTCAGTTTTAACGCTGACTGGCACCACAGCGCCATTTTCTGCAATAGCCGGCGCCTTTAACTTAACTGCTGCACTATCAACAATCTCCAGCCCTGGATATTTACTATTTAATGCGCCTTCTAAGGTTTCTGCTTTGAAGGCCTTTTCGTTCCAGGCGGCAAAAGCCATACGCGGCAAGCTAGCAACCGTTGCAATACAGACGGCACCTTTAAATAAATTCCCTAAAAAACCTCGTCTGTTCATATTCATATTTTTCCCATTTACGTTCATATTGTCACCTACAAGCATCTTGATTAGCCTATAAAACCAGGGCTTTATAGCGTGTATAAATAATCTACTACGGCGTTAACCTCTTCACTCGACAGCATTCCATGACTACCAAAGGGCGGCATAATGGTATTTGGGTTGCGTTTTCTGGCATCCCATATCTGCTCATAGAGCTTATCTTTATCGGGGAAGCGCGCTTGCATCTGTATTAGGGGCGGCGCGGTTGTACCCATCAAAGTTCCGTCAGCAATAATATGACAGGAAAGGCAATTGCCTTTTTTACGATCGAAGGTTAATGCTTTGCCTTTTTCAACGTCACTGAGTTCCGCCCAGCTCGGTGATACTGTCAGGCATGCTAGAAAGCCCACTAGCAATGCATATTTCTTCAGAGCTTTACTTTCAGAACACAGCATTTCATTCCCCCTTGATAACCGAATAAAACTTGCCACTACCTAACCTTAGCGACTCGTCTCAAGCATATAGTCAACAGCGGCTTTAACAGCTACGTCGTCCAATTGTGCTTGCCCACCTTTAGCCGGCATGACGCCACTGTCACCTTGAAAACCTTCGATGGCGTGCTGGTAAATAAGCGTTTTATCCTGCTTTATTCTCTCTTGCCAATCGTCGCTATTACCCGTAACTGGCGCACCAGCAACACCGCTGCCATGACAAACTTTGCAGGCACTGTCGTGTATATTTTTACCTACTGAATCTTCACCGCTTTCATGGCCATCGCCTTCTTCGCTGTAAGCGCGAGCATCGGTACCACCCTCTTTAATGTGGGCAGTCGGTGTAATACCGGCGATGGTTTCAACAATTTTTATTGTTGCCGGATCGATACAATCGCTCAAGCAACGAGGGTTTTTTACGTCGGGCCGGTCGTCAACAAAAAAACCATCTTTGTTGGGCATTTCTATCGCTGAGAAATTGTCGCGACTGAGCACGAAGTCGTCATCGACCAAATCATTGAGATTCAGCACATAGGCAGTAATGGCATAAACCTCATCAACAGGCAGTGACTGCGGTGCCGGAAAAGGCATTGCGCGGCGGATGTAGTCCCACAGTGTTGAGGCATAGGGCCAATAGCTGCCCACGGTTTTATCCGGGCGCTCCTGACTTAAAGTACCCACACCCCCAGCCAGTTTCGGCCAACGGCCCTCACCCTCGCCAAAGGTACCGTGACAACTGGCGCATTTATCTTCATAGAGCATTTCGCCGTCTTCCACCGACCCTTCGCCTTCGGGCAGACCTAAGCCGTCGGGACGCACGTCGATATCCCACCCGGCAATCTGTGCTGGCGTTGCTGCCTCACCAATACCAAACAAAGCGTGCTCCACATTATTCACACTGTTTTTAGCGGGCTGCGCTGTGCTCGGCGTTGTCTCAACGCTTGCTGTCTTGTCTGAGCAGCCAGCTAATGCCATTACTGCTGCCAATGTCATAGCACCGACAACACGCGTCACTGCCACTGAATCAAGGAATCTGAACATTGCGTACGCTCCCGTCAGCTTCAACACGCCAGGTGTGAATGGCATTTTTATGATAGATAGAGTTAACACCGCGCTGCTCGCGCAACTGGCGTAGGGTTGGCTGCACATAGCCTGTTTCATCGACGGCACGACTTTGCAATAACAGAGGCCCGCCCTGCCATTTAAAGCGGTAGCCAAAGCGGCTTAATGATTTTGAAGTCACCATGCCTTTCAAAGGCGCATTAACCCAATTAACACCGCCGTCAAAAGAGATATCGACCGCTTTAATCGTGCCCCGGCCCGACCAGGCGAGGCCTTCAACTTCATACCAACCGGCGTTTTGCCAGGGCTTTTCCGGACACGGTGAAGTGATCACGGAGTTACATTCCTGCACAAAGGTGAATTTGCGCGCCCGGCCATCAGCCATTAAATCAGTGTATTTGGAAGTCTCCTCGCGCATGTGCCAGGGCTGGTCACCAATTTCAAGACGGCGCAGCCACTTAACACTGGTATTACCCTCCCAGCCCGGGTTGAGCAAACGTACCGGGTAGCCCTGCTCGGGCCGCAACGCTTCGCCATTTTGGGCGTAAACAACCAGGGTATCATCGAGTGCTTTTTCAATAGGAATACTGCGCGCCATTGCAGCGCCATCGGCGCCCTCTGCGAGCACCCATTTACCCTCGGGTTTAACACCTACTTCGGCCAAGAGTGTCGACAATCGCACCCCCGTCCATTCGCAGCAAGACAGCATGCCGTGGGTAAATTGTAGGCCTTCCATTTGCGGGCCTTTCCACTCCATGCCGCCATTGGCGGGGCACTCTATAAATTTAATTTCAGACACGCTGGGGAAGCGCTGCAACTCTTCCATGGTAAAAATAAGTGGCCGCTCGACCAAACCGTGAATGATGAGTCGGTGCTGCTCGGGGTCAATCTCAGGCACACCGGCGTGGTAGCGTTCAAAAACCAGGCCATTAGGTGTAATTAAACCCTTCAATTCATGTAGCGGGCTCATACTGATGGAGGAGATTGATTCGGCGGTCAGCCAGGGCACTGTACGCCTGATGACATCTTTCTCGTACACAGAGGGCGTGCCATAAGGCTTGCTCACCACACCGCGACCAAGTGACTTCGTCCAACTGGGTATCTGTGGCGGCAAATTAGCCTGCGATGCCGCAGCTGCTACCTGCCCCGTTGCCGCAGCGCCGGTCATTGCCAGCAGGCCTTTTAAAAAGCCTCGCCGATCACCAGCCTTCATCGATTGGGCTTCAATGGCCAGGGTTTTCAAATCGGGCATTGCCTTATTTCTGGCCTCGCCCGCGCTACCTTGACTCATGCTTTTGTTGTCAGAATCCGACATTTACAGTCCTCGCCTTGTTTTCACCTACAAGCCTTTCCCTGGAAAGACACTTGAGTAACTCAACAAAACTTCAATCTATATTAGATTTGATTATATGTTAATTCTATAATCGTATATAGAGACCGAACAATCAATCCTTCTGCTATATTATTTTATTCTAATATACACTCTTTTAAGAATCGCAAACAAAACCTCACGCTACTGCTCGTCTAAAGCCTCTACGATCACCCCCACCAACAATTCGTGAACCGCCCTGTACTCACCAATCTTGGTTTGCGGTGCACGAATACCGACGTAAATGCGTGAGGAGTCATCCGCCAAAGCATAGACTGACATGGAATAAGGGCACAAAATTAAATTGTGGGGATTTGCTGCCACCAGGCGATGCGCCAGATTTGCTTTGCAAAACAGCAGAACCTCCGCATCACTGTAGACCACTTTGCCACCAAGAGTGGAAGCCGTGCGCGCGAGCATGGACTCAGCGTGAGAGACATAGCTAATCACCATGCCGCGAGACTCGATGGCCTCGACTAAACTGTCTTTAACATCATCGAATTCAGATTCAACGGAATAAACCCAGGCGGCGCTCGTTTTGAGCGACTTGAACTGAGCCTCGATATCTTCAGCTAGCGCCGCGCCTGGCAGCAGGCAAAACAACACCTGCACCCAGAGGGGGAAGGAAAGAGAAAATATTGCAGCAGGGCATGGGCGCCCCGCTATTTTTTTATTATTTAATAAAATGACAACTCTCCTGCTCACACAGCTGCGACCAGCATGGCCCGCTGGCAGCCACTTAGCAAGCCAGCATACTGAATAAATAGCTTAGTCAGAAGCGGCAAGCCACGCCAACAAATAGCGAGTTAGAGAGCGCAGCACTTATTGCAAGTGCTGCGACTACTTCAAGAGAACCTTAACTCACCAAAACGGCTGCAATTGATTGCGCCAAATAATCAATATTCGTCTGGCTAATGCCCGCAATATTGACGCGGCTCGAACCGACCATATAAATACTAAACTGTTCACGCAGCTGATCAACCTGCGCAACACTGAGGCCGAGGAAGGAAAACATCCCATGCTGCTTGGCAATGAAAGAAAAGTCTCTATCGACATTTTGAGCACTGAGCTTATCGACCAGTAGTACACGCAATTGATTAATACGGTCGCGCATGGCCGCCAACTCGGCTTCCCAATTTTGGCGTAGTGCCTGATCAGCCAGAATTTCGCCAACAATGGCACCGCCGTGGGAGGGCGGCATGGAATAATTACCGCGCACCACATTATTGATATGGGTCAGGGAGGCATCGGATTGAGCGGCCTTGTCACCAACTACCGACAGACTACCCACACGCTCACGATAAAGGCCAAAGTTTTTCGAGCAGGAACTAGCCACCAGCAACTCGGGCAAGTGCTCAGCCATATAGCGAATGCCGTAAGCGTCTTCATCGAGACCGCGACCAAAACCTTGATAGGCCAAATCAATAAAAGGTAAAAAACCATTTTTTGCCGCCAGTGCCGTCAGCTCTCGCCACTGTGCTTCGCTGAGATCCGCACCGCAGGGATTGTGGCAACAGCCATGTAACAAGACGATATCACCGCGACCCACATTGGCCAGAGCTGACATCATTTCATCGAATTTAATACCGGCGCTACCCGCCTCGTAATAGGGGTATTCGGCGAGTTTCAAACCGGCATTGCCCAACAGAGGAAGGTGGTTTGCCCAGGTGGGATCGCTGACCCAAACGGTGGCATTTTCAGAGCAACGCTTAAGAAACTCCGCACCAACTCGCAAAGCACCGCAACCGCCGGGCGTAAGTACGGTACGCACACGCTCTGCCTGTAACGCCGGGTGCTGTGCGCCGAAAATAAGATCACGTATACCGCTATTAAATTCAGCCGGGCCTGCAGGGCCGATATAAGCTTTGGTGAGTTCTTTTTCAGCACAGTTGCGTTCAGCTGTTTTAACGGCCGCCATAATCGGTGTAGCGCCCGACTCGTTTTTATAAACGCCAACACCCAGGTCGACTTTATTGGCGTTATGGTCTTTATTTGCCAGAGCAATCAGACCAAGAATGGGATCGGGGGCAAGTGCATTGAGCGATGAGAACATAGCGACCTCAGAAAATATCCATTAATAAACGAGGGGCCAGCAAGAGCTGATCCGGATACTTCCATTGTAGCTATAAAGTGACTTGACTGAGAAGGCCTTACTCACTGCAAACCCTATAAAATCAGCTTCGAAAGTACTACTGTTGATTCAGCGCATCCAGCCGATCCAGAGTCCCCACATCACACCACTCACCCCGGTAAAGCTCACCACTAATATGACCTGCCCGAAAAGCAGGGGCAAGCACATCGCGTAGGGGAAAAGCCTCGCCACTGATCGAAGCGGCAAACAACTGTGGATCCATGACACTAATGCCACTGAAGGTGTAGGTTTGACGACCCTCTCGTTGCTTGTGCGGCACCGGCCCCGCTAAAACTCCGCTTAATACCTCGCCCTCATCACCGCTGTATTGGCGGGCAAAACAGTAATCGCCAGACAGGTTGTGTTCAGGGTTAGGCACCAGTACCAGGTGGGCGAGATGATTTTCCTCAAGCGACCTCTGTAGCAGTTGCTCGAAAGGGTAATTCGTCCACACATCACCATTGACCAGCAGAAAGGGCTCGCTGCCGAGGAGGGCTAGCGCCTGACAAATCCCACCGCCGGTTTCCAGGGGCTCTGTTTCTCGCGACCAGGCAATGTCGAGCCCATATTGACTGCCATCACCCAAATAGGCCTCGAGCTTTTCACCCAGCCAGGCGGTGTTTATGACCACCTCTTTTATGCCTACCCGAGACAGGGCTTCGAGGTGATGGACGATTAAGGGCTTACCGCGAACCTCAAGCAGCGGCTTTGGTGTGTGCTCGGTGAGCGGCCGCAGGCGCTTGCCAAAGCCCGCCGCCAATATCATCGCTTTCATGTCGGCTCACCAGCCGACTGCCAGGGCCGATACCAGTCCTGGCCGATAATTTTCGGCTCGAGGTATTCGATAAACCAGTGGTAAAACCCCGCAGTTTCAGGGTGTTTTTGTGCAACTTCCAGCACGTAGCGCAGCACCAATGGCAGATCATCTAAATATCGGGTTTTACCATCGCGCAACGACAAACGGGCAAAAATACCCAGCACTTTTAAATGCCGCTGCAAGCCCATCAAGTCAAACCAGCGCAGAAAAGTCGCACTATCGGGCAGGGCTTGTGCCTGCCCTTGCGCCTCTGCCTGGGCGAGTAATTTACGGCGAAAACCCTCCACTCGTTGCTCAACTAAAGCCTGGGGCCAGCGGATATAACAATCGCGTAACAATGACACCAGGTCATAGCTCAGCGGGCCGAACACGGCATCCTGAAAGTCGATAACACCGACACCGCCATCGTCCAACACCATTAAGTTGCGTGAGTGAAAATCCCGGTGCACCACTACTTGTGGCTGTTCGCCGGCGCTATCCAGCAACACGGTAAATAAATCATCGAGCAAGTTGCGCGCCTGGGCATCAAGCTTTACATCGAGCAGGCCGGTAACGAACCATTCGGGAAAAAGCTCAAGCTCGCGGCTCAGTAACGCGGCATCGTAGGCGGGGAAGAGCGCGCTATCGGCCGGCAGTTTTTGTATTTGTAGCAGCGTAGCCTCGGCGCTGTCATAGAGCGGGCTTTGACTTTCATTGTTGAGCACATCGAGATACAGCGTCTCACCCAGATCCTCCTGCAGCAGAAAACCCTGTTCGTAGTCCACAGCAATAATTTTTGGTACATGCACACCACCCCGGGCCATGGCGATGGCGATATTCACAAAAGCCGGGTTGTTTTCGTGCTCGGGCGGCGCCAGTGCGGCAATAAACGGCGGCTGAGTATTGCTTCTATAATAGGATCGAAAGCCGGCATCGCCGGTTACCGGCGTCAACTGCAAACCGGCAGCGGGCAACTGGCCTGGCTGAAATTCGCCAAACCAGTTTTGCAGAGCATTTAAATCAGCCATAAAAATCCAGAACAAAGGGCTAGAAAGCACTTATTTTAGCCTAAACCCCCTTGTGGTACTCGCACCCTCGCTTACTTTAGGTAAAATGTCGGATTACAGTTTTAAGTACTGACGCCCCTCGAGGCTGCAACCGGATAACAAGAATGCCATCGACCTTTTTTGCCAGGTTCTACCATCGATACGCCTCACCCTTTCGAATCACAACGCTGCCTTTACTTGGCCTTTGCTGTGGATTACTTGGCGCGACCTCTGCGCTGGGTGAAGAGAGCGAGGGCGAACCCCAGTCCGCCGTCAACAACAGTCATATTGAATGGCGCTGTGACACTACGGCTACCGGCAGCTGGTCGTGCGCCGAGTACACCGCACCCGGCCCGGCCTATGCTAAGCCACCCCACAGAAACTTAAAACGCCGTGCGGCCCTGGCAAAAACTGCAACAAAAAAAGAGCCACTACTCAACACGCCGCGCAACCTCGACTGGGTTGACGAGACTGCACTTAGCGAAGAACAAAAACAAAGCCAGGCCGATGGCTGCTGCGGTCGCTATATCGAACCGCCCCGAGACTACCCCGATGCCGAGCTGAATCCCGACGACGCCCCCCTGCGCGCCAGCTCAACCAGCACCGAAGCCCAGGACAAGGTCGCCACCATGAAGGGCGATGTGCAAATATCTCAGGGTTACCGCCAGGTGCGCAGTGATACCGCCACCCTCAACCAGGATGCGCGCACCGCCACCCTCGAGGGCAATGTACAGCTACGCGAGCCGGGCCTGCTGATGCTTGGCAAGGAAGCCCATTTCAATCTCGACTCCGGAGAACTCGCTGTCGACGACGCCACCTGGGTTTTCCATGAAGCAGCCATACGCGGCACGGCGGGCACCGTGGCGCGCCAGGAAAACGGCATGATTTTTATCGACAATGCCACCTATACCACTTGCGAGCCGGGCAACAACACCTGGACGATGGCCTCCAGCAACATTGCTATCGACCCGCAAACAGGCATCGCCACCGCCAAGCATGTGCGTATTAAAGTCAAAGACATACCCATCATTTACCTGCCCTGGATACGCTATCCGGTCGATGATCGTCGCGCCAGCGGACTACTGTACCCAGAGATCAGCTTTAGCGATGAAAATGGCCTGGATTACGCGCAGCCCATTTATCTCAACCTGGCCCCCAATTACGACGCCACCATTACCCCGCGCTACATACAGGAACGCGGCGAGATGCTGGAGCTAGAATTACGCCACCTCTCGAGGGTGACAGAAACCACTCTCGGTGGAGCCTGGCTCGGTGATGACGACGGCGGCGATGTTAAAGTTGACCCCATCACCCAAATGAAACCTTTGCAGGGCGAGGATCGCTGGGCTGGCAGTGTCAATCATCGCGGTGGCATTGGCGAGCGCTGGGGTAGCACTATTGACTACACCAAAGTCAGCGACGAAGACTATTTCCGCGACATCGGCAATGCCACATTTGAAGCCCGCAGCCAGACCCACCTCAAGCAATTTGCCGGCATCGACTACAGCACCGATCACTGGCGCTTTGGTATCAGCGGCACCGAATATCAAACCCTGATCAACAACACCGACGAGCAGTATCAGCAATTGCCCCGTGTCCACGCCAATGGCGAGTACCGCATCAACGCCGGTGCTCAGGACATTTTATTCAACCTGAAAAACCAGTTCACCGTCTTCGATCACGACGACGACACTCGAGTCACCGGCGACCGCCTGCGCTCAGACTTTGCAGTCACTCTCGACAAGCAGTGGATGTGGGGCTACTTTCGCCCGACATTAAAGCTCAAGCATCTTAGCTATGACCTGGACGACCCAGTAACACCGGGCGGTGATGATGGCCCCTCAACGACAGTGCCAGTAGGTATTATCGACACCGGCCTGTTCTTCGAGCGCTTCTCGGACCTGTTCGGTGGCCATACCCAGACCCTCGAGCCTCGCATTTATTATCTTAATGCCAAAACCGAAGATCAGAGTGACAACCCCGACTTTGACACCGACGAGCTAACCTTTAGCTACCAACAGTTGTTTCGCGATGAACGCTTTTCTGGCAGCGACCGCATTAGTGATGCAGAGCAGGTTACTGTTGCGCTGACCACTCGCATGATCGACAGCAGTAGCGGCATAGAGCGCTTCCACGCCAGTATCGGGCAAGTCTTTTATCTGGATGATAGAGAAGTCGCCCTCGACTATTCCGCAGCCAATGAAGAGCTACGCCGTAGCGATTCCGACTTCGCCGCGGAACTTGGTGCGCAGTTCAACAAACACTGGCGCTTTCAGTCCGATATTCTCTACAACGATGACAGCGAACTCGTCAACAAGGGTAGTTTCAGCCTGCGCTATAAAGGCAACAACAAAGCCCGCTTTAATGCCAGCTATCGCTATACTCGGGAAGACCCACGCTTTGTGGGTAGCGAAGAGTTTGACGCCGATATTGAGCAGGCCGACTTATCTGCCTACCTGCCCATCAGCCGCCGCTGGAGCCTAATTGGTCGCTGGAACCAGGATTTAACTAACAGCCGGGAACTCGAAGTTTTCGGTGGCATCGAATACAACAGTTGCTGCTGGCGCGCAGCCATTATCGCCCGCCACTGGCTAGATCGAGATGACGACCTACTCATCCCCGAAGAAGAGCTCGAATACGACGACGGCATTTTCTTACAAATTCAATTAAAAGGTCTTGCCGGTACCGGCGGCACCCTTGACAGCATTCTGAGCGACGGCATTTATGGCTATGAACCAAGATAACGCAAGCCCCCTGGCAACCCGTAAAATACCTGCACTGCCCAGGGCCTGGCGCGCACTGGGCCTGGGCCTGTTGTGCGGAGCATCTACGTGCTGGGCTGAGCTAGTACCCCTTGATGGCATTGCCGCTATTGTTAACGAAGACGTGGTCATGAAAAGTGAGCTGATCGCCCACACCGATCAGTATTATCAGCAAATACAGCGCCAGGCTGCGCAGCAGCAGCAGCGCCAACAAACGCCTCCCAAAGAGGCTCTCGTCTCCCAGGTGCTCGACAAGCTGATACTCGACCGCATTCAACTCGCCATGGCAGAGCGAGCGGGCATCAAAGTTGGCGACGAAGAACTCAATGACGCGCTACAGCGATCAGCCGAACAGCAGAATTTGAGCTTTGATGAATTTGTCGCCATGGCCCACAACGATGGCCTTAGCCTGACCCAACTACGCACTCAGTTTCGCCAGGATATGCTCATTGGCCGCGTACAGCAGGGCATGGTCAAGCGGCGCATTGAGATTAGCGACCAGGAGGTCGACAACTTTCTCAACTCAGAAGAGGGGCAACTAATGACCTCCCCCGACCTCAATGTCGGGCATCTGCTACTGGCACTACCCACCTCTGCAAACCCAACGGAACTCGACGCCATCCTTCAGCAGGCCGGCAAACTGCGCCAACAGGCCATCGATAGTGATGACTTTCGCAATGTGGCAATTGTTCATTCCCGTGGGCCCAACGCCCTCAAAGGCGGGGATTTAGGCTGGCGCAAAGCCATACAATTACCACCACTATTTAGCGAGGCACTGACCAAACTCGAGCCCGGTGAAATTTCACCTCCTCTGCAAAGTGATGCGGGTATTCATCTATTGAAGCTTTACGAGCGACGCGGGGGCGGTGAACAGCTGATACAGCAAACCGAGATCCGCCATATACTCGTTAAGCCCAATGAGATTCTCACCAAAGAGGATGCCCTGGAGAAAATTAGCCAATTACGTGCACGCATTGTTGCCGGTGAAGACTTTGGCGATATCGCTAGAGAATTTTCCGAAGACCCAGGCACCGCACTAAAGGGCGGCGAACTCGGCTGGTCAACATCGGGCCAGTTCGTACCCATCTTTGAAAGCACCGCTGCGGGCCTCGACGTCGACCAAATGAGCGAACCTGTATTTAGTCAATTTGGCTGGCATATTATTCAGGTCACCGGGCGACGCAGTCAGGACTTTAGCGAAACCCTCATCACCAATCAGGCAAGAAATGCTCTGGGTCAGCGCAAGTACGCTGAGGAACTGCCCATTTGGCTGCAGGAAATTCGCAGCGAGGCCTTCGTTGAAATAAAACAGTGACGCTACGCCTGGCCGTCACGCCGGGGGAGCCCGCTGGCATTGGCCCCGACCTACTGATTCAACTGGTCCAAGATGGCTGCCCCCACGAACTGGTCGCCATCGCCGATCCACAGATGTTGCAAGATCGAGCACGCCGGCTAGGGCTAGAACTATCACTGCGTCCAGTTGAGGGCTCGCCCCGCCCCCTGGGCCCCGCAGAACTGGCCATCGAGCCCTGCGCCCTCGCCGTAACTGCGCAGCCCGGGCAAGTCGATAAGCACAATGCCCCCGCTATTATTCAATCCCTCGACAAGGCCATTGCCGGTTGCCTGAATGAAACCTACAGCGCACTAATCACCGGCCCCATTAACAAAGCCGTGATTAACGATGCCGGCATCCCCTTTAGCGGCCACACCGAGTATTTGGCCGACCACAGCAATGCCGAGCATGTCGTGATGATGCTGGCAACAGAAGGCTTCCGAGTTGCCCTGGCCACCACCCACCTGCCCTTGAGCGAAGTACCAGCAGCCATCACTAGCGACTTACTTGAAACTTGTTTGCGTATTTTACAAAGTGAGCTGATCAATAAATTTGCCATTGCGCGACCTCGCATACTGGTTTGCGGCCTCAACCCCCACGCTGGCGAGAATGGCCATCTGGGCAGGGAGGAGATCACGACCATCACGCCATTGCTCGAGAAACTCAATGCAGAAGGCTTTAACTTAATCGGCCCACTACCGGCAGACAGTCTGTTCACACCAAAATATCTGGATAATGCTGATGCCGTACTGGCCATGTATCACGATCAGGGACTGCCCGTTCTGAAATACCAGGGCTTCGGCAAAGCCGTGAATATCACTCTGGGGCTGCCCTTTATTCGCACCTCGGTCGACCACGGCACAGCACTGGAGCTGGCTGGCAGCGGCAAGGCCAGTACCGGTAGTCTCGCCTACGCCATCGACTGCGCGGCCATGCTTGCCAGTAGCCGCAAACCTTCCCATGACAAACCAGACAATGGCAAACGCAACAATGAACAATAACACCCATCAGGCTAAAAAACGTTTTGGCCAGAATTTTTTAGTCGACGGCAATATTATCAATCGGATTATTCGCGCAGTGAACCCTAAATGCGGCGAGCATTTGGTGGAAATTGGCCCAGGCCTGGGCGCGCTCACCAGCCATCTAGTCGATAAAGACTGCCAGCTCGACGTGGTCGAGATTGACCGCGACCTCGCAGAGAAGCTAGAGCATCAATACGGTGACATGCCAAATTTTAAGCTGCATCTCATAGATGCCTTGAAAGCTGACTTTGGCGCCCTCGCAAAGCCAGAGCAGCCACTACGCGTCATCGGCAACTTGCCCTATAACATTTCGACACCGCTGCTCTTTCATTTGCTGGCGAACAAAGCCTGCATCCACGATATGCACTTCATGCTACAAAAGGAGGTCGTCGATCGACTGGCTTCATCAGAAGGCCACAAAACCTATGGCCGCCTGAGCATCATGGTGCAGTATCACTGCCACGTCGAACCTTTGTTTGTCGTTCCGCCCACCGCTTTCAACCCGGCGCCCAAGGTCGAATCCGCCATCGTTCGGCTACGCCCAAGAGACAGAGAAGTACCGGTTAAAGACCCTGTGTTTTTCGCCCAGATCGTTAACGCCTGTTTCCAGCAGCGGCGCAAAACCATTCGCAACGGACTGAAGCTCATCCTTAAAGAATTGCCTGCTAACTGCCTCACCGATATCGATTTAGGGCGCCGCCCAGAGACTTTTTCGGTGGAGGAGTTTATAGAACTTGCCAACCAATTGAGCGCATTACGTTAAACAGCTAATCAAGAGCAGCTCACTATGAATAAGAAAACCATCCAGGTCACGGTAAAAACGGAATACCTACCCTATCAATCGAGTCCGGAAAAGAAGCAATATGCCTTCGCCTACCACATCACACTGAGCAACGTAGGCCACATTGACGCTCAGTTAATTAGTCGCCACTGGATAATTATTGACGGCAATGGCGTGCGTCGCGAAGTAAAGGGCATGGGCGTCGTTGGCGAGCAGCCTCTGATATCTCCGGGCGAAAGCTATCAATACAGCAGCGGTGCCGTACTAGAAACTGTAGTGGGTACGATGCAAGGTAGCTATCATATGCAAGGCGAGAATGGTCAAGGTTTTGAAGTAGATATTCCAATGTTTAGCCTGGCACTACCCAACGCGGTGAACTGAGCGAAACATGACTATTTATGCGGTCGGTGACCTGCAGGGCTGCCTGGAGCCTCTACTTTGCCTGCTTGAAAAGGTCAACTTCGACCCCAGGGAAGATCAACTTTGGGCCGCAGGCGATGTCGTCAATCGAGGTCCCCAATCACTAGAGACCTTGCGTTATGTTAAGTCACTAGGGCCTGCCTTCAGAATGGTACTAGGCAATCACGACCTACATTTGCTGGCGGCATCTCGCGGCATTAAACGCCTCAATCCGAAAGATACCCTACAGGAAATTCTTGATGCCAGTGACAGGGACGAACTGCTGGACTGGCTGCAACAACAACCACTACTAATTAGCGCACACGGTTACGTAATGGTTCATGCAGGAATCCCGCCCCACTGGGATCTGCCCACAGCGCAGTTCATGGCAAGTAAAGTTGAAGCTGTATTACACAGCCGTGAGAATGCAAATCTTTTTTTTGAAAACATGTACGGCAACGACCCCTCGAGCTGGTCTGAACTTCAAAGTGAAGCCGTACAACTACGCACCATCACCAACTACTTTACTCGTATGCGCTTTTGTAACACCAGGGGTGAACTTGAACTAAACGCAAAAAACGAGGCAAAACAAGCTCCGGCAGGGTTTACAGCGTGGTATACAGACCCTCAACGCAAGACGGCGAAGGAAAAGATTATTTTTGGTCATTGGGCTGCGCTGAACGGCAAGGTAAGCGAAAACAACTTATACCCTCTCGATACAGGCTGTGTATGGGGTGGGCGACTACGTTTAATGAACTTGAGTACCTCCCATTACACTCACTGTAAATGCTCATAGCCTGAAGAGTCTATTAAGACGACTAGTTGTAAGCCATCCTATCCAGACACAAATTAAAGACACAAAAAAGCCGGAACATATCCGGCTTTTTTTGCGTGTTGAGGGGCTTATTCCTCGACAGCTTCAAACTCTTCTTCGGGCTCTACTTCACGATCTACCAATTCAATGTAGGCCATTGGCGCTTTATCACCAGTGCGAAATCCACACTTCAGGATACGCGTGTAGCCACCAGGGCGCTCTTCGAAACGCGGCCCGATATCGCCAAATAGTTTACCGACGGCGGCCTTAGAACGTAAGCGGTCGAAGGCCAGACGACGATTGGCGACACTATCTTTTTTAGCCAGCGTAATAAGCGGCTCTGCAACACGGCGTAATTCTTTAGCCTTGGGCAGTGTGGTTTTGATTACTTCATGTTCAAGTAGCGAAGCCGTCATATTGCGAAACATGGCTTTGCGGTGTGAACTGTTACGGTTGAGCTGACGGCCACTGTGACGATGACGCATAAGACTTGCTTCCTATCCTGACGCGAGCTGACAATAGGATTGTCAGCTCAAGTTAAATTAAATACTTTCGCTTTCTTGCTTCAAGCTGGCTGGAGGCCAGTTTTCGAGGCGCATACCCAAGGATAAACCTCGAGAAGCGAGCACATCTTTGATTTCAGTAAGCGACTTCTTGCCGAGGTTCGGCGTTTTCAGAAGCTCAACTTCGGTGCGCTGTATCAAATCACCGATGTAATAAATGGTTTCTGCCTTGAGGCAATTAGCAGAGCGAACCGTTAATTCTAAATCATCAACAGGACGCAGCAAGATGGGGTCTATCTCATCTTCATGTTGCTCTGGCTCGACTTGCTTCTCTCGCTCAAGGTCAACAAACACTGCTAACTGCTGTTGCAGAATAGTTGCAGCGCGACGGATGGCCTCTTCGGGGTCAATTGTACCGTTGGTCTCAAGATCAAGAATCAACTTGTCCAAGTCTGTGCGTTGCTCAACACGGGCACTTTCAACAACATAAGACACACGGCGAACCGGGCTATAGGACGCATCGAGCTGCAGACGGCCAATGGCGCGTGTTTCTTCTTCATCAGTCTCGCGTGCATCGGCAGGCTGGTAACCACGTCCGCGTGCGATACGCAGGCGCATGTTGAGTGAAACATCACCTGAGATGTTGGCAATCACGTAGTCCGGATTCATGATTTCAACACTGGCGTCAGTTTGAATATCACCAGCAGTGAGGTAGCCAGGACCAGTTTTTGAAAGCGTAACCTCAGCCTCATTCTTGCCATGCATAATAATGGCAACGTCTTTAAGGTTGAGCAGGATTTCTATAACGTCTTCCTGTACACCTTCAATTGCAGAGTACTCGTGCAGCACACCGTCAATCTCAACTTCAACAATGGCGCAGCCAGGCATCGAGGACAGAAGGATGCGGCGCAGAGCATTACCCAACGTATGACCGAATCCACGCTCCAATGGCTCAAGAATAATCTTGGCATGGGTGGGATCATATTCGGTAACGTCAATGGTTCGAGGTGTCAGAAGTTCTGTTAATGTATTTTGCATACTCGTCTCTTATCCCGCGTAAAAACGTCTTGAGTTCAAGGAAAAACTTTACTTAGAGTAAAGTTCTACAATGAGGTTTTCGTTGATTTCAGCTGGAAGATCACTACGATCAGGCTCACGCTTGAAAGTGCCTTCCATCTTATTAGTATCAACATCAACCCACTCAATTTCACTGCGTTGTGCAGCAAGTTGTAGCGAAGATTGTATACGTAGCTGGCTCTTGGCTCTTTCGCGGATACTAACAACATCGCCTTCGCTGACGCGAAAAGAAGCAATGTTAGCTTTGCGGCCATTAACCAGTACTGAATTATGAGCAACTAATTGGCGAGCTTCTGCACGTGTAGAGCCAAAACCCATGCGGTAGACGACGTTATCAAGGCGTCTTTCAAGCAGGTTCAGCAGGTTCTCACCAGTAGCACCGGGAGTACGTGCGGACTCTTTGTAGTAGTTACGGAATTGCTTTTCCAGAACACCATAAGTACGACGAACTTTTTGCTTTTCACGCAGCTGAACACCGTAATCAGAGAGGCGGCTGCGACGAGCGCCATGCTGACCAGGGATGCTTTCTGCACGACATTTTGACTCGAGAGGACGTATGCCACTCTTGAGGAACAAATCAGTGCCTTCGCGACGTGAGAGTTTACAGGTTGGGCCGAGATATCTTGCCATCGTGATAATCCTCTAAATTAGACGCGTCGTTTCTTGGGAGGCCGACATCCGTTGTGTGGAATCGGCGTAACATCGGTAATATTAGTAATTTTCAGACCGGCATTGTTCAGTGCACGGACGGCAGATTCTCTACCGGGGCCAGGGCCCTTCACTTCAACGTCTAGATTTTGCAGACCATATTCCTGTGCTGCAACAGCGGCGCGCTCTGCAGCCACCTGGGCGGCAAATGGCGTGCTCTTTCTAGAACCACGAAAGCCAGAACCACCAGAAGTTGCCCAGCTCAGCGCATTGCCCTGACGATCTGTAATGGTGACGATGGTGTTGTTAAACGAAGCGTGGATGTGCGCGATGCCGTCAATAACGGTGCGCGTCACTTTCTTTCGCGTTGCTTTAGAAGGACTCTTTGCCATAACCTAATATTCCTGAATTAACTGTCGCTTAGCGCTTAATAGGCTTGCGAGGGCCTTTACGTGTACGCGCGTTAGTTTTAGTTCGCTGCCCACGTAGAGGCAAGTTGCGACGATGACGAATGCCACGAAAACAACCGAGATCCATTAAACGCTTGATATTCATACTGACTTCACGTCGCAGATCACCTTCAACCACATTTTCGGCGACGCCTGCACGGACGGCGTCGAGTTGCGCCTCTGACAGTTCAGATATTTTGATCGTCTCTTCAATACCAACGCTTGCACAAATTTTCTTTGCACTGGTTCTACCAATGCCGAAAACATAAGTCAGCGATATTACAGCATGCTTGTGATCGGGTATATTGACTCCGGCGATACGGGCCATCCACTTTACTCCCAGTAAATCTTATGTATTAACTGATAACGTCTAATTAATTCTGAACACTGCAATAAACAGCACCCAGTAAAAACGGGCGCGAAACAATATCCCTTTAGGCGACGAAAATCAATCTCTTTTGAAAAAACTTAACCTTGACGCTGCTTGTGCCGCGGATCACTTACACAGATCACACGCACTACGCCTTTACGTTTTACAATTTTACAGTTGCGGCAAATCTTTTTTACCGATGCTCGTACTTTCATGATTAAACCCTATCGTAAAATTTAGCGACCGTTGTCGCCCTGACCTTTCATATTGGCCTTCTTCATCACCGAGTCATACTGGTTCGACATAAGGTGTGATTGAACCTGCGCCATGAAATCCATTGTCACCACTACTGCGATCAGCAGTGAAGTTCCGCCAAGGTAGAACGGCACATTAAAGTACACATTCAAAAACTGTGGCAACAAGCAAACACCTGCGATATAGGCACCACCAACCATGGTGAGACGAGTAACAACGCCATCAATATATTTAGCCGTTTGCTGCCCAGGACGAATACCCGGTAAGTAAGCGCCACCCTTCTTCAAATTGTCAGCGACTTCTTTTGGATTAAAGGTAAGCGCTGTATAGAAAAAGCAGAAGAAAACAATCAGTGCCGTAAACAAAATGATGTGCAGCGGTTGTCCTGGCCCCAGGAACAGTGAAACATCCTGCAACCAATCTGGAGCGCCTGCACCCTGGCCAAACATTGCAGCAAGGGTAGAAGGGAACAACAAAATACTACTGGCAAAGATCGCGGGTATAACACCGGCCATATTCACCTTCAGAGGTAAATGTGTGCTCTGCTGACCATAAGCCTTACCACGCCCTTGCTGACGCTGTGCATAATTGACAGTAATTCGTCGCTGCCCGCGTTCAATGAAGACAACGAAATAAACAACAGCTACTGCCAAAATACCAACAATCAATAAAACAATAATGTTGAGGTCACCGGTTCGTGCCGATTCGAAGGCCTGGCCCAGTGCTCGCGGTAAACCTGCAACAATACCCGCAAATATTAGCATTGAGATACCATTGCCAATACCACGCTCAGTAATCTGTTCACCCAGCCACATCATGAAAACAGCGCCGGTTACTAAAGAAGTAATAGCCACTAGAAAGAAACTGGCGCCAGGGTAGTATGCGAGCCCCTGCCCAGCAAGGCCGTAGGCCATACCAGTACCCTGCACCAGCGCAAGAAGAACCGTTGCGTAACGTGTGTACTGGGTGATTTTGCGACGTCCTGCGTCACCTTCTTTCTTTAGCTGCTCGAGGGAAGGCGTTACTGCTGTTAATAACTGCATAATAATAGAGGCAGATATGTAGGGCATAATCCCCAGCGCGAGGATACTCATTCGCTCGAGGGCACCACCAGAAAACATATTGAACATACCAAGGATAGTGCCCTGGCTTTGGCTGAATAACTCAGCCATACGATCGGGGTTAATGCCCGGCACAGGTATATGCGTACCGATACGATAGATAACTATCGCAAGCAACAAAAAGCGAAGGCGAGCCCAAAGCTCGCCCAGTCCTTTCTGATTGCCCTGCGGCAAATTCACACCCTTAGCCATCCGATTAGTCCGCCTTAACTTATTCTTCGACCTTGCCACCAGCGGCTTCGAGAGCGGCTTTTGCACCCTGCGTAATACCAAGTCCCTGGACAACAATGGGTTTACTTAACTCACCCGACAAGAAAATCTTGGCGCGAGTGATTCCGTTATTTATCAAACCTGCAGCACGAAGCGCTTCCAGGTTGGCGACATCACCGCCAATAAGGTTCAGCTCTGAAAGACGAATCTGCGCACTGACGCGAGAAACTCGCGAACTAAAGCCGTATTTAGGCAAGCGCTTCTGCAGAGGCATTTGACCACCCTCGAAACCGGGCTTAACACTACCTCCGGAACGAGACTTCTGTCCTTTGTGACCACGACCACAGGTTTTACCCAGGCCACTACCGATTCCACGCCCAACACGCTTAGCAGCGTGAGTACGACCTGGTGCAGGGCTCAATGTATTGAGACGCATCTTATACTTCCTCGACTTTAACCATGTAGAAAACCTTAGACGCCATGCCGCGCACTGAGGGAGTATCTTCTACCTCTACAGTGTGACCAATACGACGCAAGCCAAGGCCTTTAATACAGCTTTTATGGCTCGGCAAGCGGCCGATAGTACTGCGCGTTTGTGTTACTTTAATTTTAGACATGCTATTTTCCAAATATTCGTACAGGTAACGTGTTACTCGCCGATCTGCTCTACTGTTTTACCACGCTTAGCAGCGACATCTTCGGGAGAACGCATTGTCTGCAGGCCTTTAAATGTGGCGCGAACAACGTTAACCGGGTTAGTCGAGCCGTAGCATTTTGCCAGTACATTTTGTACACCAGCTAGCTCGAGTACTGCGCGCATAGCACCACCGGCAATAATACCCGTACCTTCAGAAGCGGGCTGCAAATAAACTTTTGATGCACCGTGATTCGCTTTAATCGGGTACTGAATGGTATTTCCATCGAGACCAACGCTAATCATGTTACGGCGGGCAGCTTCCATGGCCTTTTGAATAGCCAAAGGCACTTCGCGAGCCTTACCGCGACCGAAGCCGACACGACCATTACCATCTCCAACGACTGTCAGAGCAGTGAAGCCAAATATACGTCCGCCTTTAACTGTCTTAGCGACACGATTGACTTCGACTAACTTCTCCATCAGCCCTTCATTAGGGTCAACGTTTCTCTGGTTATTCTTTGCCATGTGTATACCTTTAAAATTCCAGTCCGCCAGCACGAGCGGCATCAGCCAGGGCCTTTACTCGGCCGTGATATTTAAAACCGCTACGATCAAAAGCCACTTTGGTAATACCGGCCGCTTTAGCACGGTCAGCAATCAGGCTTCCTACCAGGGTCGCAGCGTCTATATTACCGCTACTGCCTTCAGGTGTAATCGCCTTATCAAGTGTCGAGGCAGTCGCCACAACGTTGTCACCCTTTTCACTGGCAACGATGACTTGGGCATAAATATGTTGGGGCGTGCGGTTAACGCAAAGCCGAGACATACCAAGCTCACGAATTTTTGCTCGCCCACGGCGCGCACGGCGTAATCTTGTTTGCTTTTTATCACTCATCACTTAAACCTATTTCTTCTTCGCTTCTTTACGAACAACATGCTCATCTGTATATCTTACGCCTTTACCTTTGTAGGGCTCAGGTGGGCGGTAAGCACGGATTTCAGAAGCAACTTGGCCTAATAACTGTTTGTCTGCAGACTTCAGCACCAGATCTGTTTGGCTGGTGGCCTCAGCAGCAACACCCTTAGGCAACTCGTAAGACACTGGATGAGAGAATCCCAGGGTCAGGTTGAGCGTGTTGCCCTGTACAGCAACACGATAACCAACACCGATCAACTGCAATTTTTTCTCAAAACCTGTGGTGACGCCAGTTACCATATTGTTAACTAATGCCCTGACGGTGCCAGCCTGGCTGAGGCCTTTACGACTGCCATCTTTAGAGGCAAAAGTAAGGACATTGTCAGCTTCTGTCACTTCAACAGCATTGTTGTAAGCCAGTTCCAACTGACCGCCCGAGCCCTTTACAGAGATCTCTCCAGCGTTCAGCTTAACCTCGACACCCTTGGGTATCGACACTGGGTTTTTTGCTACTCTAGACATCTTAGTTAGTTCCCGTTAAAAGACGGTGCAAAGTACTTCGCCGCCAACGCCTGCACTTCGTGCTGCGCGGTCGGTCATAACACCTTTGCTGGTGGATACAATGGCAATACCAAGACCGGCGCGTACATTCGGCAACTCGGTGGCACCCGCATAGCGGCGTAAACCAGGACGGCTGAAACGATCAATTTCTTCGATAACAGGGCGGCCTTCAAAATATTTCAACTCAATGCTTAACTCGGCTTTGCTGCCTTCGGCAACACTGTAGCCGGTAATATAGCCTTCTGCTTTAAGTACGTTGGCTACCGCAATCTTCAACTTGGAAGAGGGCATTGTAACGCTGACTTTGGCTCGCGAATGTGCATTGCGAATTCGAGTCAACATATCTGATAAGGGATCTTGCATGCTCATATGTAATTCCTCTTCCGGCTCTACCAGCTAGCCTTAACAAGACCAGGGACATCGCCACGCATCGCTGCTTCGCGAAGCTTGTTTCGGCAAAGACCAAACTTTCTATAGACACCGTGTGGGCGCCCAGTGACCTGACAACGACGTCGCTGGCGTGAAGCACTGGAATCGCGCGGTAATTTTTGAAGCTGTAACTGTGCTTCCCAACGCTCTTCAGCTGTAGACTCTTCGTTGGCGATAACAGCTTTGATTGCAGCTCTTTTCTGAGCATATTTGGCAACCAGCTTGGTGCGTTTTTTCTCACGCTGAACCATCGATGTTTTAGCCATGACTATTTATCACCTTTAAGGGGAAAATTGAACGCTCTCAGCAATGCACGACCTTCATCGTTGTTACGAGCAGTCGTGGTAATGGTGACATCGAGCCCGCGAAGCTTATCGATTTTATCGTAATCAATTTCCGGGAAAATAATCTGCTCGGTAACACCCATAGCAAAGTTGCCTCGGCCATCAAACGACTTCGGGCTGATGCCTCGAAAGTCACGAATTCGAGGTATAGCAATATCAACTAGACGCTCTAAGAATTCGTACATGCGATCGCTGCGCAAGGTCACTTTACAACCAATTGGCCAGCCTTCACGAACTTTAAAACCCGCGATAGACTTGCGCGCTAAATTGACGACAACCTTTTGACCAGCAATTGTTTCGAGGTCACGAACAGCATGCTCCAGGACTTTCTTATCAGCCAGTGCTTCACCAACACCCATGTTGAGGGTGATTTTGCTGATGCGTGGAACTTCCATCACATTGTCCAGACCGAGCTCTTCTTTCAGCTTGGCCGCAATTTCTGTCTTGTATAATTCTTTGAGCCTTGGCATCTACATCACCCTACTTGGCGTCCACGGCCTGGCCGTTGGATTTAAATACTCGAATTTTTTTGCCGTCTTCCGACACTTTAAAGCCAACTCTGTCGGCCTTACTACTCTCTGGATTAAATACAGCCAGATTAGATGCATCGATCGGCGCTTCTTTCTCAATAATACCGCCCTGTACACCCAACTGCGGGTTAGGCTTCTGGTGCTTCTTGATAATCTGTATTCCTGAAACCAACATGCGGCCATCAGACAATACCTGGAGGACTTTACCTCGCTTACCTTTATCACGACCGGCAATAACGATAACGTCATCATCGCGCCTGATTTTTTTCATCGCCATAATATTTGCCTGCTAAACCTAAAGTACTTCGGGTGCCAGTGAGATAATCTTCATAAAGCGTTCACTACGTAGCTCGCGTGTCACCGGTCCAAAAATACGTGTACCGATGGGCGCGTTTTGTGCATTTAAAAGCACTGCAGCGTTGTCGCCAAATTTAATCAAACTACCGTCAGATCGACGCACACCTTTACGAGTGCGAACAACAACAGCGTTCATTACCTGACCTTTCTTAACCTTACCCCGAGGGATGGCTTCTTTAACGGTGACCTTAATAATGTCGCCAACTGAAGCATAACGACGGTGCGAACCGCCCAACACCTTGATGCACATAACTCTACGCGCGCCGCTATTATCGGCCACTTCGAGATAACTTTGTGTCTGTATCATTCTCTACTCCAAACCTGTGCCACGCGGCGAGTTAAACTTCAGCAGCGCGCTCATCGATGTTAACCAAAGCCCAGGACTTGGTTTTTGAGAGAGGGCGAGTTTCTGCGATGGTGACAAGATCACCAGCGCGGCACTCATTAGCCTCATCGTGTGCCTTCAATTTTGTCGACCGGCTAATGTATTTGCCGTAGAGCGCGTGCTTGACACGTCGCTCAATCAAAACCGTGACAGTCTTGTCCATTTTGTCACTGATGACTCTGCCGGAAAGTGTCCGCGCCGTATTGCTTGCTGTCATTACTGACCACCTGCTGCTTCGTTTGCTTTCTCGTGGAGGACGGTCTTGATACTCGCCACATTACGTCTTGCAATCTTCATCTCATGACTTTCATTAAGCTGACCGGTTGAACGCTTCATTCTCAGCTTGAACTGAGTTTCCAGCTCACCGAGGAGGGCTGTGTTCAGCTCTTCGGGGTTCTTCTCACGAAGTTCGCTCGCTTTCATTACATTACCGTCCGCTTAACAAAGGTTGTCTGGATAGGTAGTTTCGCCGCTGCAAGCTCAAAAGCTTCCCGCGCGATTTCTTCAGAAACACCTTCCATTTCATATAACACGCGTCCAGGTTGAATTAGTGCAACCCAGTATTCAACGTTACCCTTACCTTTACCCATTCGCACTTCGAGAGGTTTTTGAGTAATAGGCTTATCGGGAAAGACGCGAATCCAGATCTTACCGCCACGCTTAACGTGACGCGTCATGGCTCGACGTGCAGCCTCAATCTGGCGCGCTGTTAAGCGACCACGACCAACAGCCTTCAGTCCGTATTCCCCAAAGCTAATCTTACTGCCGCGCTGCGCCAGGCCACGATTACGGCCTTTGTGCATCTTGCGGTATTTTGTTCGTTTCGGTTGCAGCATCTCGCTCGACCCTTATTCGCAAATTACTTCTTTTTAGCCTGGGCAGGCTCTGCTTCGTCACTACCCAGTACTTCGCCTTTAAATATCCAAACCTTGACACCGATAATGCCGTAGGTTGTCGCTGCCTCTTCATGCGCATAGTCAATATCAGCGCGGAAGGTGTGCAAGGGCACACGGCCTTCGCGGTACCATTCAGAGCGTGCAATTTCAGCACCGCCCAAACGACCACCAATCTGAATCTTGACACCCTTCGCACCCTGTCGAATGGCGTTTTGTACGGCACGCTTCATAGCACGGCGGAACATCACGCGGCGCTCAAGTTGCTGACATACGTTCTGCGCGACCAGGGTTGCATCGAGATCCGGCTTGCGGATTTCTTCAATATTGATATGAACCGGCACACCCATTTCGGCGGAGACAGCTGCGCGCAGCTTATCAACGTCTTCACCACGCTTACCGATAACAATACCGGGGCGAGCAGTGTGAATGGTGATCCTGGCGGACGCCGATGGGCGCTCAATTTCAACACGACTAACGGAGGCGTGAGCCAAACGCTTTTGTATCATGCTGCGAACACGCAGGTCGCTATTTAGCTTTACTGCGTAGTCTGCCTTGTCGGCGTACCAGACTGAGGTATGCTTTTTAACAATACCGAGTCTTATACCAATTGGATGTACTTTCTGACCCATGTCAGCTCCTAAGCCTAATTATCCAGCAACTTTTACGGTGATATGACATGAGCGCTTCAAGATTCTGTCAGCGCGTCCTTTTGCTCTAGGCATAAGACGTTTCATGGTCACACCCTCATCGACGAAGACGGTTGAAACTTTCAACTCATCGACATCTGCACCTTCGTTGTGCTCGGCGTTGGCGATGGCCGACTCGAGCACTTTCTTAACAATAGCCGCGCCTTTGCGGTTACTAAAAGAAAGAATGTCGAGCGCCTGCTCTACCGGCTTACCGCGCACCTGATCAGCGATCAGGCGAGCCTTTTGCGCTGATAACTGAGCGCCTTTTAATTTTGCAGCTACTTCCACAATAATTACCCCTTCAAGCCAGCGACTAGCGCCGCGCCTTTTTGTCAGCAACGTGTCCGCGATAGGTTCGCGTTGGCGCAAATTCACCCAACTTATGACCTACCATTTCTTCGGTAATAGTCACCGGAACATGGAGACGACCATTGTGGACGGCGATGGTTAAACTCACCATTTGTGGCAGAATCATTGAACGACGCGACCAGGTTTTTATGGGGCGACGATCATTTGCCTCTGCGGCAACCTCAACCTTTTTAATCAGGTGGAGGTCAATGAATGGTCCTTTCTTTAGCGAACGTGACACAGTTATATCCTCGTATTAATAGCGCGTTATTTGCCGCGTCGACGAACAATCATACTGTCAGTTCGCTTGTTTTTACGGGTCTTATACCCTTTGGTAGGCATACCCCATGGACTAACAGGGTGACGGCCACCAGAGGTACGTCCTTCACCACCACCATGGGGGTGATCAACCGGGTTCATCACCACACCGCGAACGGTTGGGCGAACACCACGCCAGCGGGATGCGCCCGCCTTACCCAGGGAGCGCAAACTATGCTCACTGTTTGAAACCTCACCGATTGTCGCTCGACAGTCGGACAACACTTTGCGCATTTCACCACTGCGCAAACGCAGGGTGGCATGTCGACCTTCGCGAGCCACCAACTGCAAAGACGTACCAGCGCTGCGCGCTATTTGCGCACCCTTGCCAGGCTTCATCTCAGCACAGTGAAGAACACTACCCACTGGAATATTACGCAGTGGCAGCGTGTTGCCCACTTTGATAGCGGCAGCAGCACCGGACTCAAGCACATCACCTGCTTTCAAGCCTTTTGGTGCAACGATGTAGCGTCGCTCGCCATCTTTATAGCAAAGCAGTGCAATGTTGGCGGTGCGATTGGGATCGTACTCGAGACGCTCAACTGTCGCGGGAATACCGTCTTTATTGCGCTTAAAATCTATTACTCGATAGTGCTGCTTGTGGCCACCACCAATATGTCGAACACTGATACGACCCGCGTTATTACGACCACCGCTCTTGCTTTTCTTTTCAAGCAAAGGCGCATGGGGCGCACCTTTATGCAGATCGGCATGCACCACACTAACAACGTGTCGGCGTCCGGGGGAGGTTGGTTTTCTCTTAACTACTGGCATAGTAAACGCTCCTTACCCAATCGCCATGAAATCGATATCCTGACCGGCAGCCAAATTGACGTAGGCTTTTTTCCAGTCCGAACATTTGCCAAGACCATTCTTATTACGCTTGGTCTTGCCTTTGACATTCACTACACGAACATCTTTAACCTGCACTTCGAACAAAGCCTCTACTGCTGCTTTAACATCGCGCTTAGTGGCAGTTGTCGCCACCTTGAAAACCACCTGGTTACCGGCATCGCCGACCATACTGGCTTTTTCTGTTACGTGTGGAGCCAACAATACTTTGAAGATGCGTTCTTTGTTCATCCCAGCATCTCCTCAATCTTCTTAATCGCGGGCACAGTCACCATCACCTTCTCGCAGCGAATCAATGCCACCGGATCGACGGCGAGAGCATCGCGCACTTCAACTTTATGCAAGTTGCGAGCGGAGAGGTAAAGATTTTCGTTAACTTCTTCGGTCACTATCAACACATCACTGAGACCAAACTCACCGAGGCGACCAACCAAAGCCTTAGTTTTAGGCTCTTCGATATCGAAGGACTCGACGACAACCAGACGATCTTGGCGCGCCAACTCAGACAGTATTGAGCGCATAGCTGCTCGATACATCTTGCGATTCAATTTTTGCGAGTGATCCTGCGGACGTGCGGCAAATGTTACACCACCTGAACGCCAGATCGGGCTTCGAATAGTACCTGAACGGGCACGACCAGTACCTTTTTGGCGCCAGGGCTTCTTACCACCACCTGCCACATCAGAACGGGTTTTTTGTGCACGTGTACCTTGTCGCGCGCCGGCCATATAGGCAACAACGGCCTGGTGAACTAGATCACCATTATATTCTTTACCGAAGGCTTCATCTGACACATTGATCGTGCCATTTACGCCTGCCGGTGTCGCAATATTCAACTCCATAGCTAACCCCTCAGACCTTTACTGCTGGTCGAACGATGACTGTTCCGCCGGTTGCGCCAGGCACAGCACCTTTAACCAACAATAAATTACGCTCGGCATCGACACGAATCACTTCGAGGTTCTGCGTCGTTACATTGCGCGAACCCATGTGACCAGCCATTTTCTTGCCTTTAAAGACACGACCAGGCGTTTGGTTTTGACCAATGGAACCCGGCGCTCTGTGTGCTAGCGAGTTACCGTGGGTGGCGTCCTGCATCTGGAAGTTCCAGCGCTTGATGACGCCAGCAAAACCTTTACCTTTAGAAACACCTGAGACATCGACATTCTCACCAGCTTCGAACTGATCAACTGTCAAAGCCGCACCTTCTTCTGGCGACTCCTGACCAGCATCAAGGCGAAACTCCCACAAACCGCGCCCAGCTTCTGAGCCCGCTTTTGCGTAGTGACCTGCCTGCGCTTTAGTAACACGAGACACCCGACGTGTACCGGTAGTCACCTGCACAGAAGTGTAGCCATCGGTTTCTTCGGATTTCATTTGCACGACGCGATTAGGCTCAACCTCAATCACGGTGACGGGTACAGAAGCACCCTCATCTGTAAAGATACGGCTCATGCCGCACTTACGACCTACTATTCCAATCTTCATTTTAACCTCTTCGCGTACGGGGCTATTACCCGCTATGGCCGCCCTTTTCAGAGCGTTACACTTCCGGGACAGGCCCGGCTAATAATTAACCTAAGCTAATCTGCACATCCACACCAGCGGCAAGATCTAGCTTCATCAGAGCATCAACAGTTTTTTCTGTTGGCTCAACGATATCTAGCAAGCGCTTGTGAGTTCGTATCTCATACTGATCTCGGGCGTCTTTATTGACATGCGGCGAGGTCAAAATAGTGAATCTCTCTTTGCGTGTTGGCAAAGGGATTGGGCCGCGGATCTGCGCACCCGTGCGTCGCACAGTTGCCACAATTTCCTCAGCCGAGGCATCAATCAACTTGTGATCAAAGGCCTTAAGACAAATTCTAATCGATTGATCCTGCATTGAATCAGATCTCCAGATCTAGTCGTTTAGCGCCATCAAACAATTGCTGGCAGCTCGAAAAACGGAGGCGGAATGTTATAGGCGATGCCGGGAGGTGTCAAGATAAAATCTAATCGAAAGCCAAATAATTTACTGAGACAACCTGCAGCTCATCACAGCAGAGCAAGCTAACGCAGCGCCGGCACAAAATAAAGCGCGGCTCATCTAGAGATCTGACGCGCGATATTAAAACTAATGACAATTATAATAACTTTATTTCCCTAAAAGCCACATATCTTGCCCTTTATTGTTCAACCCTCTGTGTATATTCGCTATAATGCCGCGCTATTTTTCGTCCCATCAACTCGAGCAAAACAATGACTGACTTAAGCCTCTATAGAAACATTGGTATTTTCGCCCACGTCGACGCCGGCAAGACGACGACCACGGAACGCATCTTGAAGTTGACGGGCAAAATCCACAAAACTGGTGAAGTTCACGACGGAGCTGCCACAACAGACTTTATGGAACAGGAGCAAGAGCGCGGAATCACCATCCAATCTGCTGCCACTACCTGCTTTTGGAAAGACCACCGCTTTAACATTATCGACACCCCTGGCCACGTCGACTTTACCGTTGAAGTTTACCGCTCCCTGAAAGTCCTCGACGGCGGCGTAGGTGTTTTTTGTGGTTCTGGTGGTGTTGAGCCCCAGTCAGAAACCAACTGGCGCTATGCAAACGAATCAGAAGTTGCCCGTATTATCTTCGTCAACAAGCTCGACCGCATGGGCGCTGACTTCTTACGTGTTGTTGGTCAAGTGGAAAAGGTACTCGGCGCCAATCCTTTGGTTATGGTTCTCCCCATCGGCACAGAAGAAAACTTTGTTGGCGTTGTTGACCTGTTGACACGCAAGGCCTTTATTTGGGACGACACCGGCCTGCCAGAGAATTTCGAGACCACAGACGTTCCCGAAGATATGGTAGAGCTCGTCGAAGAATATCGTGAAAAGCTTATCGAGATGGCCGTTGAGCAAGACGACGATGTAATGATGACCTACATGGACGGCGAAGAGCCCGCCATGGATGACATCAAACGCTGCATCCGCAAAGGCACCATCGCCCTCGATTTCTTCCCCACCTACTGTGGTTCTGCCTTTAAGAACAAAGGCGTTCAGGTTATTCTCGATGCCGTTGTTGACTATCTGCCGAGCCCAACCGAGGTTAAAGCGCAGCCACTCACCGATGAAGACGGCGAAGAAACCGGCGAAGTAGCAACTGTCGCGACCGATGAAACACTCAAAGCACTGGCTTTCAAAATTATGGAAGACCGCTTTGGCGCACTGACCTTTGTTCGGGTTTATTCTGGCGTACTCAATAAGGGTGACACCATCCTTAATTCCTACACCGGCAAAACTGAGCGAATCGGGCGCATGGTTGAAATGCATGCCGATGACCGCAACGAGATTGACCGTGCGCAGGCAGGCGACATTATCGCTATTGTCGGCATGAAAAACGTGCAGACCGGACACACCCTTTGCGACCCCAAAGACCCGGTTACACTCGAGCCAATGATCTTCCCCGATCCCGTCATCTCCATTGCCGTTAAGCCTAAAGATAAAGGCGGCTCTGAAAAAATGGGCATAGCGATCGGCAAAATGATTGCAGAAGACCCCTCCTTCCGCGTCGAGACCGACCAGGATTCAGGCGAAACCATCCTCAAAGGCATGGGCGAATTACACCTCGATATTAAAGTCGATATCCTCAAGCGAACTTATGACGTTGAGCTCGAAGTCGGTCAGCCACAGGTTGCCTACCGCGAAACCATCACGCAAGAGATTGAAGATAGCTACACTCACAAGAAGCAATCGGGTGGTTCCGGCCAGTTCGGTAAGATTGACTATCGCATCAAACCCGGTGAACCCGGTACTGGCTTCGTTTTCAACTCTGTTGTTGTTGGCGGCAACGTACCGAAAGAATTCTTCCCCGCTATCGAGAAAGGCTTTAAGGGCATGATGGCAACGGGACCTCTCGCCGAGTTCCCCGTACTTGATGTCGAGATCGAGCTCTACGATGGTGGCTTTCACGCCGTGGATTCATCGGCAGTTGCCTTCGAAATTGCTGCCAAAGGCGCTTATCGCCAGTCCATGCCCAAAGCTGGCCCCCAGCTTATCGAGCCCATCATGAAGGTTGATGTTTTCACACCTGACGATCATATTGGCGACGTTATTGGCGACCTCAATCGACGTCGCGGCATGATTAAGGATCAGGAAAAAGGTGTTACTGGCGTCCGCGTTAAAGCAGATGTTCCACTAGCGGAAATGTTCGGCTATATCGGCACCTTGCGCACCATGACATCCGGGCGCGGACAATTCTCCATGGAGTTCTCTCACTACCTGCCTTGTCCGAAGAATGTTTCCGAACAGGTCATCGAAGAAGCCAGAGAAAGAAAAGCCGCGAAATAAGCTCGCGCTCTCTTTCAAAAAACCCCGCCGGTTTAACCTGCGGGGTTTTTTATTGCCTGTAGCTTTTCCGTCAACACAGGCACAACAGAATGCGTAGCCAAATAATTAAAAATCAGCCCATAAAAAAAGGCCGCTAAGTTAGCGGCCTTTTTTTATGGGCAAGCGTTAGAACTTATTCAAAGATCTTAGCTACAACACCCGCACCGACAGTACGACCACCTTCACGAATGGCGAAGCGTAGTCCGTCTTCCATAG
>ERZ1027208.150-NODE-150-length-36214-cov-21.720070_pt1 | contig 36214 bp, 30 predicted proteins | sample MGYA00520867_ERZ1027208 | MGnify/ENA primary metagenome ERZ1027208 (study PRJEB33311, sample SAMEA4378413) | marine metagenome | biome: Marine biome; feature: Fjord; material: Water | collected 2014-07-20T08:00:00Z/2014-07-... | depth 75 m ...
TTTGCTTGATTCGGTCAATGATACAACAGAAATCACTGAGCCTGATGACATTGATTCATTACTTGATTCAGTAAATGACACTTCAGAAGTCACCGACCCTGATGATATTGATGCCTTGCTTGATTCGATAAACGACACAGCAGAAGTCACCGACCCAGATGATATTGATTCATTACTTGATTCGGTCAATGATACAGCAGAAGTCACTGAGCCTGATGATATTGATTCATTACTTGATTCGGTCAATGATACAGCAGAAGTCACCGACCCAGATGATATTGATGCTTTGCTTGATTCGATGAATGATACAACAGATGTCACCGACCCAGATGATATTGATGCCTTGCTTGATTCGGTCAATGATACAACAGATGTCACCGACCCAGATGATATTGATGCCTTGCTTGATTTAGTCAATGATTCAGCAACAAATTCAACAGATGACAGCGCAGAAGTCACAGATCCAGAAGACATTGATTCGTTGCTTGAGTCAATGTCGAGTGATGCACCTGTAGCTCATCAAACAATAAAACAAGACTTACCTGAATCAATTAGCGAGTCCAAAAAGGATAGCGCATTAAGTCCTGAAGATTTAAAAATTCAAAATGAAAAATCTGAGAATGAAGCTAAGATCTCCGCTTTCACTGCTGAATATGTCACACCTTTTCTGACTGCTGATTTTACCGACATTATGGCTAAAGATAGCGCTGAAGAAGTAGTCTCTGAAACGTTTTCAGAAACTGAGAAAGAAGCGTTAGATGATGATCTTGATATTGATGCACTAATTGCAGATACCATTAATAAAGATGAAGTAGAAAAAAGTTTTCTCGAAGATGAAAGTGATGATGTTGGTGATAACTTAATTAACTCACCAATTGATGAAACGATTAAAACTCAAGCTGAAGGTGGCTTTACTGAGGCTGAATTAAGCCGGTTATTAGCTGATGAATCGCTAGATAATGACAATAATCAAGCTGCAGGCATTCCAGACGAGGCAATAGAATTATCACCTGACTTTACAGATGAAGATGTTTTAGCTGAACTATTAGCCGACATTGATGATTCAGACGAAGCAAAACATGAAGATGCAGATGAATTAGACGCTATCGAAGAATTAGCTAATGTTGATTTTGATGAGCTTTTAGCAAATATTGAAGAAGAGTCAACGATTACCTCAACAGAGCCAGAGGAGACTGAATTTACCTATGGTGGTCTTGGCGATGAGGTTGGTGATGATTTACTTGATGACAGCATTATTGAGGAAAGTATTCAAAGTGCCCAAGACGTTGAGAAAAAAGAGGATTATCTCTCTGTAGATGATCTGATTTCTGATAGTTTAGATGAGGGTGATATTTCAGAGCCCTATGAAAAAACCAATATTGATGTTGGTCTAGGTCAGTTTGCACAAAATGATAGTGGTGTAGATGTTGATAAAGATGGTTCGATGTCGAGTAAGCTTGATTTAGCAAAAATGTATATTGAAATGAATGATGAAGAAAATGCTCATGTTATATTGCAAGAAGTGATCTCTAAAGGAGATGCAACTCAGCAAGTTGAAGCTCAAGCACTATTAGATTCATTATAAGATAAACTAACAAGCAATAGCCTAACTGCATAAAATAAAGGATAATGCGCAGCGAAAATAATCTCCGCACTAAAAGGTAGGATTGCATGCGTTATGCGTTAGGCATTGAGTATGATGGTAAAAATTATTGTGGCTGGCAACGCCAAAATAATGCTATCACCGTTCAAGAAAAAGTAGAAAAAGCATTATCTAAAATTGCGGATGAAAAAATTGAAGTCGTTTGTGCTGGTCGAACTGATACGGGTGTTAATGCAACCAATCAAGTGATTCATTTTGATACTTCAAAAATACGCAAAGATGTAGCCTGGACTTTAGGCGTAAATACTCACTTACCTTCTGATATAGCTGTTGCCTGGGTAAAGAAAGTCGATGAAGACTTCCATGCTCGTTTTAGCGCTACGGCTAGAAACTATCGCTATATAATTTATAATAAACCACTGCGTTCTGCTATTTTGAGTCATGGCATTAGTCATTGTCACTATGCCTTAGATGAAACTCTTATGCAGCAAGGCGCTGATTACCTTATTGGTCAACATGACTTTACTTCATTTAGAACGGTTCATTGTCAATCCCATTCTGCTGTTCGTACAATCAAACATTGTCGCGTGACTAGGCAAGGGGATTATCTTGTTGTTGATATTAAAGCAAATGCCTTTTTACATCACATGGTACGAAACATTGTCGGTAGCTTAATGCGGGTAGGACAATCACAAGAAACAACACACTGGATGAAAGAGGTTTTATTAGCTAAAAACCGCTGTGTTGCGGGTGTAACTGCACCACCAGAGGGGTTATATTTTGTTGATGTTGATTACCCTGAAAACTTTGATTTACCTAAAAGCCGCTTAGGGCCGCTGTTTTTATAGGTAGATAATTTAGCTAAATAACAACTAATTACTGAGCAGACCAGTTTTTTCTATATTCAATAGGTTATACTATGGTCTAATGTGCGGTTTAGAATAGAGTTTGATGGAGTGTCTCCATCAATAAACCGACAGATATTTCGATGCAACAGGCTAAAATAATATTATGAGCTGGATAGAAAAAATTCTCCCGAAAGCAAAAACGACGCAAAAAAGTAGCATTCCTGAAGGTGTATGGAGTAAATGTACTTCATGTAACGCCGTGCTTTATAAAGCTGAATTAGATCGTCAAATTTTCGTGTGTCCTAAATGTGACCACCATATGCGTATCAGTGCACGTAAACGTGTCGATAGCTTCCTTGATCAAAATAATCGTATGGAATTAGGTGAAGAGTTTGAAGCACAAGATGTCTTAAAATTTAAAGATTCTAAACGCTATAAAGACCGCCTAAGTGCCGCGCAAAAAAATACTGGTGAAAAAGATGCTCTTGTTGTTATGAAGGGTGAATTGCACGGTATGCCAGTTGTTGTTGCCGCATTTGAATTTTCATTCTTAGGTGGCTCAATGGCCTCTGTAGTTGGCGCTCGTTTTGTAAAGGGTGTTGAGTACTGTTTAGAACATAATCTACCATTTATCTGTTTCTCTGCTAGTGGTGGTGCACGTATGCAAGAAGCACTTTTCTCTTTAATGCAGATGGCAAAAACTAGTGCTGCACTTGCTAAATTGAGCGAGAAAGGTCTTCCTTACGTTTCTGTATTAACTGACCCAACCATGGGCGGTGTATCAGCAAGTTTGGCTATGTTAGGTGATATCAATGTTGCTGAGCCAAAAGCACTCATTGGTTTTGCTGGTCCACGTGTTATCGAGCAAACTGTTAGAGAAAAACTACCAGAAGGCTTCCAACGCAGTGAGTTTTTATTACAGAAAGGCGCAATTGATATGATTGTTGATCGCCGAGAAATGAAAGAGACTTTAGCGCGTATGTTAGGTAAGTTTATGGGTCAAGTTAGCGTTGTTTCGTAAGCAATATTAGCGAATATTCGTTCTTGTCTATTTAACTCAAATCACTTGTTGATGAATTAATGTCAAAATACAATTCAAGCCACTATCAAGATTTAACTAATCTCGATCAGTGGCTTTATTATTTAGAAAACTTACATAGTACTGAAATAGACCTTGGTTTATCTCGTGTTGGTAAAGTCGCAGAACGCTTAGCTATTGATTTGAGTTTTGCTAAGGTGATTACGGTCGCAGGCACTAACGGTAAAGGCACTACCTGTGCTTTTATTGAAAATGCTTTACTCAGTAGTGAAGCGCTTAATTCCAAGCAAGGTGTTGCTGTTTATTCTTCTCCTCATATTGAACACTTTAATGAGCGTCTTCGGATAAATAAACAGGATATAGGTGACCAAGCACTAATTGATGCATTTAAACTCATTGAAGATGCTCGTGAAGATATTTCTCTCAGTTACTATGAGTATACTACCTTAGCTGCACTGCTTGTTTTGATGGATACTAGACCTAGTTTTATTATTCTCGAAGTAGGACTTGGTGGACGATTAGATGCCACCAATATTATTGATGCAGATATAGCGGTCATTACGACAATAGACCTCGATCATCAAAGTTTTCTGGGTAATGACAGAGAAACCATTGGTTTTGAAAAAGCAGGCATAATGCGACAAGAGCAAGACATTGTTATTGGTGATACTAACGTACCCAACTCAGTAGTAAAGCATGCTCACGAGTTACATAAAAACCAAGTTGATAGGATCTTTTTACGAGACCAAGACTTTATTGTTCAAAATGCTCAATCTCATTGGAACTGGAAATCTAAGCAAAGCCAGTTAACAAAGCTCAATGCTACTTATATTCCACGTGATAATGTTGCGACAGCACTCATGGTGTTAGAAAAGCTTAATCTTACGTTAAGCTCTGACTTTGTAAATGACATCATTGCAAAAACTAAAGTTGCTGGGCGCACTGAATTAATTAAGCAGGAGGGCATGAGTGACGTTATTCTTGATGTTGGTCATAACCCCCAAGCTACTCGTTATCTCGCTGGATACCTTAAGCAGATAAAAGAGCAGGCTAACTATCAAAATATTTATGCTGTAGTTGCTATGCTGGGCGATAAAGATATTAGTGCGAGTTTAGCATCATTAAAAGATGATGTTGATTTTTGGTATACCGGGGCGTTAGATGTACCAAGGGCTGCGACAAAAGAAGCAATGGCAAGTGAGCTAGCGTTAATCACAAATGCAGTTAATTGTTTTGACAATGTTGATGAGGCATTTAAAATGGCAAATAAGCAGGCTAACTCGTCTGACTTGATTCTTGTATTTGGTTCATTTTTTACTGTTTCGAAAATTAGAACTCAGCTAGCTACCGGTTAGTTAAGTCGTATTAATTAGGAGTGTCTCTTGTCTACACCGTTTCAAAATCGCCTTGTCGGGACTATTATTGTTGCAGCCGTGGTTATTATTTTCTTACCAGATGTACTAGATGGAGAAAAAAAATCACACCAAGATGACTTTGAAGCCATACCTAAAGCGGAGGTTTTTTCGGGTAAATTAACTAATAAACCTTTTCCTGAAGAAAAACTAGTCCGACAAAAAGTGACACCAGCCTCCAATGAACAAGCCATTGATGAAATGCCTATTGAGAAAACTGCTTCCGAATCAACGAAAAAAGTTAATCAAGTGATAAATAAACTAACAAAACCTGCAGTGACCCCGCCAGTTAAAATAGCAAGTAAACCAAAGAAGACATTACCAGAAAAAGCAGTAGCCAAAGAAGCTTGGGTTATTCATTTAGGCAGCTTTAAAGATAAAACTAACGTTGCCCAATTATTAAAGAAATTAAAAGCTAAAGGGTATATCGCCTTCACTAAGCCAATCAAAACTAAGCAAGGCACATTAACTAAGGTCATAATAGGACCTGAATTAATAAAGACAGCCATGGTTAAAAAGCTCCCCGCTTTGAAGAGCCTTACTGGAATCCAAGGCAAAGTGGCGTACTTTGAACCAAATAAGTAGTGAACTTTTATAAAGTGCTAGGCATTATTTCGCTAATTCTGATAGAATGCGCGCCTCTAATTTAGATAAACTCAACGAGACATTCAAGTTATGGTTTGGATAGATTACGCCATTTTGGCCGTTATAGGCGTATCAACACTAGTCAGTTTAATACGTGGCTTTGCAAAAGAAGCAGTATCTCTAGTTATTTGGATCAGTGCCTTCTTCATTGCCAGTACATTTTACGCAAACCTTGCTAATTTGTTAACGAACATCTCAGACCCCTTTTTGCGCAATGCCGCAGCCGTCGCTATTCTTTTCATCTCAACCTTAGTACTAGGTGCTTTGGTTAATTATCTTATTGGGCAATTGGTTAGTAAAACAGGCCTTTCCGGAACAGACCGTGTGTTAGGGCTGGTTTTTGGTGCACTACGAGGTGTACTCATTATCAGTGCTGTAATATTTTTTGTTGATGCTTTTACCGGAGCAGAAAATACACAATGGTGGAAAAGCTCTGAATTAATCCCTGAGTTTAAATTGGTAGTTGAATGGTTTTTTGAATACCTTAAAGGGTCATCAAGTTATATAACTTAGTTGTTATACATAATGACTAAGTTCAAGCGGAGTAAATCCGTATACGATAATTTATAAGCTATTATTTTGATATCTTATAATTCAATATTTATTAGGTGGTTAATACCTTCCTAAGCTAATAAGTTAGCGTAATTAAGTATTGTAAATATTTTTTTTGTGGAGAGAATTTCATGTGTGGTATTGTTGGTATTGTCGGTAAAACTCCTGTTAGTCAGTATATATATGATGGACTAACTGTACTTCAACATCGTGGTCAAGATGCTGCAGGTATTGTAACAATTCATAACAATACTTTCAGGTTAAGAAAAGGTAATGGGTTAGTGAAAGATGTTTTTCATACCCGCCATATGCTTCGTTTACAAGGTAATATTGGTATTGGCCATATTCGCTACCCTACAGCGGGCACTTCTAGCTCTTCAGAAGCACAACCTTTTTATGCAAACTCACCTTTCGGTCTGTCATTAGCGCATAACGGTAATTTAACTAATGCTGAAGAATTAAGAACATGGTTATTTGATGAAGCTCGTCGCCATGTGAATACTACTTCAGATTCTGAAGTATTATTGAATATTCTCGCGCATGAGTTACAACAAAGTGAAAATATTGCGTTAACACCTGAAGATATTTTTACTGCCGTTGCAAAAGTCCATAAACGTGTTCGTGGTGCGTATGCGACTGTTGCTCTTATTGTTGGCCACGGCATGATTGCTTTTCGTGACCCTAACGGAATTCGCCCTTTAGTTTTTGGTAAGAGAGAAACCGAATTAGGCGTTGAATATATGGTTGCCTCTGAGTCAGTTGCGCTAGATGCATGTTCTTTTGAATTTGTACGTGATGTTGCCCCAGGCGAAACAATTTTCTTTTCTGAAGATGGCCAAATTCACAGTCAGCAATGTGCAGAAAACCCTGTTTACAGTCCATGTATTTTTGAGTTTGTTTACTTTGCTCGTCCTGATTCAACGATGGATAAAATGTCTGTTTATGCTTCTCGTGTAGAAATGGGGACTAAGCTAGGTGATAAAATTGCTCAAGAATGGCAAGATGTTGATATCGATGTAGTTATCCCTATCCCTGAGACGTCTTGCGATATTGCTTTACAAATAGCTAAGCAGCTTGACTTACCTTATCGACAAGGTTTTGTTAAAAACCGTTATATTGGCCGTACTTTCATCATGCCGGGTCAAGAGCAGCGTAAAAAATCTGTTCGTCAAAAACTTAATGCCATTTCTACAGAGTTTAAAGGTAAAAATGTTTTACTTGTCGATGATTCTGTTGTTCGAGGAACTACCTCTGAACAGATAATAGATATGGCACGTGCCTCAGGTGCAAATAAGGTCTACTTTGCTTCAGCAGCACCAGAAGTAAGATTCCCTAATGTATACGGCATCGACATGCCAAGTGCTAATGAACTCATTGCACATGGCCGTGAATTAGATGACATTTGTAATCTAATTGGCGCTGATAAACTAATATTTCAATCTCTTGAAGATCTAGTTTCTGCAGTAAGTGTTGGTAATCCAGAAATCAAAACCTTTGATACTTCTGTATTTGATGGTAACTATGTAACTAATGATATTGACCAAGCATATCTAGAAAGGTTAGATGCATTACGCAATAATACGACTAAAGAAGAATCAGACAAAAATGCCGATTCTATAATTGATATGCATAATGAAGGAGCAGAGTAGCATTTATACTCACTCAGTAATAACTGAGTACTGATACACTTTCTTTAGTCTGAATCACAAAAAAGCCTTACTTCTCAATAGAAGTAAGGCTTTTTTATTTAATAATCATTATACGATTAAATATTTTCTCTGATTGAATTAAAGCTAAGCAACAAACTCAGGGCCAAATCCCATAGTCCACATTATCGCAGTAAATGCCATTAAACCAACTAATAAGACTAAACCACATGTTACCACTGAGCTTGAGTAGATGAAGCCTTTTTCCTCAGGGATATTCATCATGATAGGGACGCCGGAATATAACAGATAGATAGAGTAAGCTACTGCGGCAATGCCCGCTAAAGCAACAAACCATAAAACTGGAAATAAAGCAGTGATACCAACCATAAGTAATGGTGTTGCAGTATATGCGGCAAGCTCAAGTGCTTGAACAAAGTCAGGTTTAGAGTCAAATGTTTTCGCCATCCACTGAATCAAATAAGCTAAGGCGAATACACCAAAAATTAAAGCGAAATACATGCTAACAGCCATGATTTGTGCACTTTCAACGCTTATTTTAATTGGGTCACCTACACCAATAGTCCAACCAATATAGGCTGTGGCATAGTAAGAGCATATCGTAGGGATGAGCGCTATAGTTAAAATGTGCATCAAGCTGTAACTTAAACTTTCATGACGTTTTTCAATAACATGCCATTCTTCTTTAGGGTGGGCGTATAGCCCCCATATGTGATTTAGTATCATAATCAATCCTCTCGCACGTAAGTATTCGGAAAGTACTTTTCAGTCTAAAACAACAACAATAAATGATTAAGTCATCAGTACTCTTATTATTACACCCTTATTTATGAGAGATAGAAGGTGATTCGTCAAGTGTTGGTGTAAAAATAAACAATAAAGCTCTATAGAAAGTGCTTTTAATAATTTTATGCAATAAAGAAGTTATTGGCCTCAATGAATCCTAACTAACTTTTATTCGCACAACTGACATGATCTCAATACTAAAGCCTGCAATAGTTTCTGTATCAGGGTAATAAGTAAGGTTCACTCTGTTACCTTGTAAACTTTGGTAAAGTTTTTTTCGTTTGTATTTAAAAGGAACATCTAGATTATCCAGCATTAGTGTATTAATCATCCAGTCATCACACTCGCGTTGTACATGCGAAGTCACTTTCATATTTTCACTATGGATTAGCTTATCGTGTTTTTTAACAAGTTTCTGGGCAGCATTTTTACTTGTTAGCGTTTTTTTGATTATAGAAGGCATAAATTTGATCTATGTAGGGTAAAAAACAGATTATGCTAGTATCTCAAGAAATAGACTTTTAAAATAGCGTAATGATTTAATTTCACTTAAGTGAACTTCCTAGCTTTTCAGCACAGAGATAAACAGATGACCGAAGCAGAAACATTACTTGTACCTATATTAAAATTTTTATCTTGTGAAACGCCCGATGCGTGGATAAATGAAGCTAAGAAGAAAGAAAACTTGCCCATTATTTTACGAGACCATTTAGCGTGCGAACTTAAAGCCGGGCAAACCGCTATGTATCTCATTCGAAAATATGCCGTCGATAAAGACAGTAGTAAGGTATTGCTTGAATGGTTCGAACCTTATGAAGATTTTTTATATCGCAAGCGTGGTGATTTAGCGTCACTGGCGAATAAAAACAACTTATCTAAAGCTATTTTACCTAAAAGTAGTAACTCTCAGGGGAAATCACCCTATAGCCAAGATCTTATTGATAAAATGGTCCTGTTAATAAAAGAAGAGCTACATCACTTTTATCAAGTGTTAGAGATTATGGTCGAGCGAGATATCCCCTTTGATGGCATCACTGCAGGTCGTTACGCCAAGGGTATGTTAAAACATGTTAAGACTTTTGAACCTGATGCTTTAGTAGATAAGTTAATTATTGGCGCTTATATCGAGGCGCGGTCATGTGAGAGGTTTGCAAAGTTAGCACCACATTTAGATGATGATTTGAATAAATTCTATGTCTCCTTACTGCGCTCAGAAGCACGTCATTATCAAGATTATCTGACATTAGCTGGGCAGGTGGCAGGTAAAGATATTAGTGAGCGGGTAGCGTATTTTGCCGAGGTTGAAGCTGAATTAATTTCATCACCTGATGAGGACTTCAAGTTTCACTCAGGCACGCCAGTTTAATTTACTGACACAGTTGTTATTGATATTGTATTAATCGGAGTTATTCTGAATAGAACGGACAACTTATGTTGTCCGTTCTATTTTCAATGGCATATTACGTTAAAGGTTGATTAAGTAATTCAATAGAATTAGCGGTTACTTTTAGCCAAGCACCTTGCTCATACCAATCACCTAAAACAATGCGTTTAGCAGGCTCTCCATTTGCAGAAAGCTCATGAATAGCTGGCCTGTGTGTATGACCATGAATCAATAGCTGGCTCTGATACTTTTGTAGACATTCAATCACTTCACTATCAGTAACATCCATGATTTCTTGTGATTTCACTGAAGTAGCAGATGCACTTTTTTTTCTATAGTTTGCTGCTATTTTTTTACGTACAAACAATGGCAGACTCTTAATCGTTGCTTGCCACCACCAAGAGCGGGACTTCTTCCTAAATACTTGATAATCGACATCGCGAGTACATAAGGTATCGCCATGCATAATAACGACATATTGACCATAAAGGTCGATAGTATCTACTTCAGGAAGAAGCTGCATACTTGCTTGTTTAGCGTAACGCTTACCTATTAGAAAGTCTCTATTACCGTGAATGTAATAAATTTTTGTTCCGCTTTGGCCTAGTTTAGTAAGTGCGTCAGCTATGGTCTTAAGGAAAGGACTGTCATCATCATCACCAACCCAAGCTTCAAATAGGTCACCAAGGATATAAAGCTTTTCAGCTTCAATAGCATCGTTTGCTAGAAACCGTAAAAAGCAGGCACTGATATCAGGTCTGCTTTCGCTAAGGTGTAAATCAGCAATAAAATAGGTTACTGCTGTTTTATTATTTTCAATCACTACTGGTTTCTAACGTTATTCAACGACAGCTGATTCAATTAAGATATCATCTTTAGGTACGTCACCATGGCCATACATGTTGCCTGTTTCAACTAAAGTCATTTTATCTACGATGTCCATGCCTTCAACAACTTCACCGAATACACAATAACCCCAGCCTTGCACAGACTCACTGGTGAAATCTAAGAAATTATTATCAGTTAAATTAATGAAGAATTGTGCTGAAGCAGAATGTGGCTCTTGAGTACGGGCCATTGCTAAAGTGCCACGCTTATTGCTTAGGCCATTGTTCGCTTCATTTTTAATGCTTGCGCGAGTTTCTTTCTCATCTAAGCCAGGAGCAAAGCCACCACCTTGTGCCATAAAACCTTTAATAACACGATGGAAAATGGTGCCGTTGTAATGACCTTCTTCTACATATTGTTGGAAGTTTTTGGCTGTAACAGGGGCATTTTCAAAGTCTAATTCAATTTTAATATCGCCAAGGCTGGTTTTTAGTGTGATCATTATTCTCTCTACTTATAGTTCTGATAAATTAATTGCCATAATTGTACGCTAACTTACTATAAAGTGCATTATACCAATTACATCAAAATACCCGTTCCACTTGAAGATGCTCGTTTCAGGAAACCAGAGCGAATCATAATCAAGGCACCTTTTTTGTTAATGGTTATTCAGGAGAATATGCTCCTGCATTCTCTAATAAGCTACATCCATGTAGTGTCCTTAGAAACAAATGTAACGACGGGTATGTTTTGCTCTGTTTTCCCTAAAGGACTGGTTTATAAACGCTTTATGCTGCGTTATTGATTTTGATAATAAAATAACTACTCTCTTCAATCAATGCCTTGCCTATATGCCTTTTAATTCTCGCTAAGTTGACAATTAATTAATGTATTTGGTATGAGTCTTGATGATCCTTTAACTTTGTTCAGGTACAATCTATCTCTAAACTAATAGAAACTACTCAGTAGGAGTCATAAAATATCATGTTGCAAATTTTCAACACCTTAAGTCGTCAAAAAGAAACCTTTACACCAATAAATCCAGGTAAAGTAGGCTTATATGTTTGTGGTTGCACCGTTTATGACTTATGCCATATAGGCCATGGTCGTACTTACATTAGTTTTGATAATATTGCTCGTTACTTACGCTTTTCTGGCTACGATGTTAACTATGTCCGTAACATCACCGATGTTGAAGATAAAATCATCAACAGAGCTAATGAAAATAATGAAACACCTGAAGCATTAACAGAACGAACAATTGCGGCAATGCATCAAGATTTTGATGCACTTAATATGGCTAGACCTGATTTAGAGCCAAGAGTTACCACACATATGGATGAAATCATTACGATGATTGAAACCTTGGTCGCTAAAGAACATGCCTATGTTGCCGGTGCTGATGCAGAAACTACTGGGCAGGGTGATGTACTGTTTAATGTTTCTAGTTATGCTAACTACGGTAAACTTAGTGGGCAGAATCTTGAGCAATTACAAGCTGGTTCGCGCGTAGAAATTGATCAAAATAAAAACAACCCGCTTGATTTTGTACTTTGGAAGTCCGCAAAACCAGGTGAGCCAAGTTGGTCATCTCCTTGGGGAGAGGGTCGTCCGGGCTGGCACATAGAATGTTCAGCGATGAATGCTAAAGAGCTAGGTCATCATTTTGACATTCACGGCGGCGGCTCTGATTTAACTTTCCCTCATCATGAAAACGAAATAGCACAAAGCTGTTGTGCGCTAAATACGCCGTATGTTAATTACTGGATGCACACGGGAATGGTGCAAGTAGACCAAGAGAAAATGTCTAAGTCATTAGGTAATTTTTTTACCATACGTGATGTATTAGCACAATATGATGCTGAAACCGTAAGATTCTTTTTAACAACAGGCCACTATCGCAGTCAGTTAAATTATTCTACTGATAACTTAACGCAAGCCAGAGCCTCTGTTGAGCGTATTTATACTTCACTACGTGATGTGAATGTCGAAAGTGATTATGTCTTAGATAAAGAGTCAAGCTTTGTTAAACAATTCTGCCAAGCAATGGACGATGATTTTAATACGCCACAAGCATTAGCGGTATTATTTGAAATATCAAAAGAATTGAATGTAGCTAAAGCGGCAAATAATGATGACTTAGCAATTGATTTAGCATCAACATTAGTCGCTTTAGGTGAGATTGTTGGTTTATTACAACTTGACCCTGCTGCTTTCTTGCAAGGTGATAATGATAATGATGAAGTGGCAATAATTGAGGCACTTATTGTACAACGTAATCAAGCTCGGGTTGATAAAGATTGGGCGCTTGCTGATGATGCGCGTGACAAGCTTAATGCTATGAATATCGTTTTAGAAGATAGCGCGGGCAAAACTACATGGCGCAAAGCGTAAACAGTGATTTAAGCGCTGTTAAATATGAGTCCAGATATTAAAAAGGGTGAACGCTATATTAAGTGTTCACCCTTTTTTATTAATCTTGTAACTAAGTACGTTTTTAATGACTTAATAGCGCAATTATTTATCCGATTGCTGACAAGCAATAAGTGTATTTTCAATTAGACTCGCGACAGTCATTGGACCAACACCACCTGGAACAGGTGTGATAAACGAAGCTTTTTCTTTAGCCGCGCCAAAATCAACATCGCCGACTAACTTTCCATTATCTAAACGGTTAATGCCTACATCAATAACTACGGCACCTTCTTTAATCCATTCACCTGGAATAAAACCAGGCTTACCAACGGCGACTACAATAAGATCGGCATTTCGTACTTTACCTTCTAAGTCTTTAGTAAAGCGATGGGTTGTTGTTACTGTGCACTTGGCTAATAACAATTCTAACCCCATAGGTCGTCCAACAATGTTTGAAGCGCCAATTACAAGTGCGTCTAAGCCCTTAGGATCTACACCGGTTGATTCTATCAGAGTAACAATACCCTTAGGTGTGCATGGTCTTAAGCCAGGTTGTCTAAGCACTAGTTTTCCAACATTTGATGGGTGAAAACCATCAACATCTTTCAATGGATTAATGTGTTCGATAATTAAATCAGCATTTAAATTTTCAGGTAAAGGTAGTTGTACTAAGATACCGTCGATAGAGTCATCGTTATTTAATTCACTTACTAAGGCTAGTAATTCTTGCTCAGATGTAGTGCGAGGTAAATCATAAGAGCGAGAAATAAAACCAACTTCTTCACATGCCTTACGTTTACTCCCAACATAGACTTGAGAGGCTGGATCGCAACCCACTAATATAACAGCTAAACCTGGTACTCTTTGGCCGTTACTAATACGTAAATTAACTTCTTCTTTAACTGAATCTCTAAGCTTTTTGGCAATTGCTTTGCCATCGATCAATGATGCTCTCATAACTCTACTGCTGACCTTGGTTTTAAGTGATAAAAAAAACACCGTTATTTTGCCATAAACGACACCTGTATTGTAGGTTTACTTTGTTTAATGACAAAATGCTTTTCTTTGAGTGTTAAAGAGCAACAATATGAAGTTGCGTAAATAAACGACAGGAAAGACTCTGACTAGAAGAAGAATGCAACGACTTGTGCTAAAAATGACCGAACAGTTATTTATTTATAAAAAAGGTTTGACTGGGGTTAAGCAACTCGGTAATATCCGCATCCGTTGAAACGAGGCAGTTTACTGTTAGTTGAGACAGCATAAATCGGTGATTAGCGCAGCTTGGTAGCGCACTTGGTTTGGGTCCAAGGGGTCGCAAGTTCGAATCTTGCATCACCGACCACTTTTCTTTTATAGTAAAGTGGATATGCTTTGTAGGTAATGTGCGCCCTTAGCTCAGCTGGATAGAGCAACGCCCTTCTAAGGCGTGGGTCGTAGGTTCGAATCCTACAGGGCGCGCCATCCTATGAATGGTAAATAAAGTGTTATGGTGGCTATAGCTCAGTTGGTAGAGCCCCGGATTGTGATTCCGGTTGTCGAGGGTTCAAGTCCCTTTAGCCACCCCATCTTTACTTTGTTAGTCTCTACTAATGAAATATTGAGAGAATATGTCGGTGATTAGCGCAGCTTGGTAGCGCACTTGGTTTGGGTCCAAGGGGTCGCAAGTTCGAATCTTGCATCACCGACCACTTTCTTCCTAATGTTAAACTCCTCAAATGTAAACTTACTTTCTTAGTCAATTTATCTCACTGTCAAAATATTCTTTAGTAACCCCCTAATAAGTCTGTCTTATGTTTATTCCTTTTTTATCTTATAAGCTACTGTGCAAAGCGATAATTTAAAAGGCTTCTGTAGGGTTGTCTCCTATGAATATAAAGCATGCTGAACAATCACAGCGCTAAATAAATTTCTATTTTATGCAAATGTTAGTTTGTACAGCCGAATAATAAATAAAATACTCATAGGTTAAAACTTACACCTTGCAACTTTTTTTGCAGCTCGCTATAATTCGTCGTCATAATTTTTGTAACAGGGCATCATTTTGTCATCAATTTGGTAAGTTTTATCAACGTTGTTGGCTATTAATTGATGCGTAAAAAGCGTAATACGCTAAGTTTTTGAGGTATTTAAATGCAAGTTTCAGTTGAGACTACACAAGGTTTGGAACGTCGTCTGACTATTTCTGTTCCGGCCGAAAAAGTAGATGTAGAAGTAAAGAATCGTCTTCGTCAAATTAGTAAAACACAGCGTATTAACGGTTTCCGTCCAGGTAAAGTGCCACCGTCAGTAATTCAAAAACGCTATGGTCAATCAGTACGTCAAGAAGTTGCTGGTGAAATTATGCAGCGCAACTTTGTTGATGCAATCGTTGCAGAAAAAATCAATCCAGCTGGTCGTCCTTCATTTGTAGCTAAAAGCAATGAAGATGGCAAAGCGTTAGAGTTTGAAGCAACTTTTGAAGTTTACCCTGTTGTTGAATTAAAAGATTTAGAACAAATCGCTATTGAACGTCCAGAAGTAGACGTAACTGATGCTGATTTAGATGAAATGTTTGTTACGCTTCAAAAGCAACATCAAACATGGAAAGAAAATAAACGCAAAACTAAATCAGGTGATAAATTAACACTTGATTTCACTGGTCGTGTAGACGGTGAAGAGTTTGAAGGTGGTAAAGCTGAAGGCTTTGAATTAGAACTAGGCGCTGGTCGAATGATCCCTGGTTTTGAGAAAGAAGTTACTGGCATGAAAGTTGGTGAAGAGAAAACTATCAAGGTGACTTTCCCAGACGATTACCATGCTGAAAACCTTAAAGGTAAAGATGCAGAGTTTGATATTGTCGTTCATAAAACTGAAGGTCCAATTTTACCTGAAATTGATGAAGAGTTTGCAAAACTTTTTGGCATTGAAGAAGGTGGCGTTGAAGCTTTACGTGTTGAAGTAAGTAAAAACATGGCACGTGAATTAACTCAAGCAGTTAAAGCTAAAGTTAAAACACAAGTTATTGATGGTTTATTAGCTGGACATGAAATTGATTTACCAGCGGCTCTTGTATCGCAAGAAGTTGATGTTTTACGTCAACAAGCTATGCAACGTTTCCAAGGCCAAATGGATCCTAAAAACTTGCCAGAATTACCTGCAGAAATGTTCACAGAACAAGCTGAACGTCGTGTTAAAATTGGCTTGCTTTTAGGTGAAGTAATTAAAGTTAACGAACTTAAAGTTGACGATGCTAAAGTTAATGAATTAATTGCTTCTGCTGCTTCTGCTTATGAAGATCCTAAAGAAGTAATTGAATACTATGCTAATAACAACGAGCTTATGCAACAGATGCAAAATGTTGCTTTAGAAGAGCAAGCTGTTGAGCTTTTAGTTGAAAAAGCTAAAGTTTCTGATAAAAAAGCTAGTTTCAATGAGATAATGAACCCAGAAGCTAAGTAAAGCTTACTTTTCATTAGTTTTACATTGACAACTAACTAAGCAATCGCTTAAATTTAATGGCTTGTATGGCAACATACAGGCCATTTTTATCTATAAAGGGAAGGTATACTCTTGTTTAATTCTCAAATTACATCACAAAGATCATCTCAAGTTTCATCGCAAAGCAGTGCGAGCGGTATCGAAAGCGCGTTAGTGCCTATGGTTGTTGAGCAAACAGCTAAAGGTGAACGTTCATACGATATATATTCAAGGCTGTTAAAAGAGCGTGTAATCTTCCTTTGTGGTCAAGTTGAAGATCATATGGCTAATCTTATCATCGCTCAGTTATTATTCTTAGAATCTGAAAGCCCTGACAAAGATATTTTTTTATACATAAACTCGCCGGGTGGTTCAGTAACTGCAGGTATGGCAATTTACGACACAATGAAGTTTATAAAGCCTAACATTAGCACTGTTTGTATTGGTCAAGCAGCAAGCATGGGTGCATTTTTATTATCAGGTGGTGAAAAAGGCAAACGTTATTGTTTACCAAATGCTCGAGTTATGATTCATCAGCCTTTAGGTGGTTTTCAAGGCCAAGCATCAGATTTTGAAATTCATGCGAAAGAAATATTATTCATAAAAGAAAAACTGAACAAACTAATGGCTGAACATACAGGGCAGACGTTAGAGCAAGTATCTCAAGATACTGACAGAGATAATTTTTTAAGTGCAGAAGCAGCGGTTGAATATGGATTAGTTGACTCCATATTAGAACAACGTAACGATAAATAGGATTTCGGTGTATACTTAGCGGTGTAGATTGAGTAATAAATGGATTTATTGGTATTAAAAGTTTAGAGGTAGGGCATGACCGATATTAAAAGTGGTGGCGATAATGGTAAATTACTTTACTGCTCATTTTGTGGCAAAAGCCAACATGAAGTGCGTAAATTAATTGCTGGCCCATCAGTCTTTGTTTGTGATGAATGTGTAGAGTTATGTAACGACATTATTCGCGAAGAAATTTCTGAAATTTCGCCAAAAGAAAGTAAAGAAGCATTACCTTCTCCTATTGAGATACGTGAAAGTCTTGATGATTATGTTATTGGTCAGGATCATGCTAAAAAAGTTTTAGCAGTTGCTGTTTATAATCATTATAAGCGGTTGCGTAATGGTGACAATCATAACGGTGTTGAACTAGGTAAAAGTAATATCTTACTGATAGGGCCGACAGGTAGTGGTAAAACATTATTAGCACAAACCCTTGCTCGTTTACTTGATGTGCCATTTACTATGGCAGATGCAACGACATTAACTGAAGCTGGTTATGTTGGTGAAGACGTTGAGAACATTATTCAAAAGTTATTACAGAAATGTGATTACGATGTAGAAAAGGCTCAACGTGGTATCGTTTATATTGATGAAATCGATAAAATATCACGTAAATCAGATAACCCATCTATTACCCGTGATGTGTCAGGTGAGGGTGTTCAACAAGCATTATTGAAGCTTATTGAAGGTACCGTTGCCTCAGTTCCACCTCAAGGTGGACGTAAGCATCCACAACAAGAGTTTTTGCAAGTCGATACATCGAAAATACTCTTTATCTGTGGTGGAGCGTTTGCTGGTTTAGATAAAGTTGTTGAACAGCGCAACCACACTGGTACCGGTATCGGTTTTGGCGCAGAAGTTCGCGGTAAAGACCAAGAAGTATCATTAACTGACCGTTTAGCTGATGTTGAACCACAAGATTTAGTTAAATATGGTTTGATTCCTGAGTTCATCGGCCGCTTACCTGTTTTAGCCACACTACGTGAACTAGATGAAGCTGCTCTTATTCAGATATTACAAGAGCCGAAAAATGCACTAACTAAACAATTTACCGCACTGTTTGATATGGAAAATGTTGAGTTAGAGTTCAGAACTGATGCTCTACATGCCATTGCACGTAAAGCGATGGACCGTAAAACAGGTGCTCGTGGTTTACGCTCTATTGTTGAAGCTGTTTTGCTTGATACCATGTACGAATTGCCGTCAATGGAAAATGTTAGCAAAATAGTTGTTGATGAAAATACAATCAAAGGCGAGAGTAAACCGATTGTTATATATGACAGCAAGCAAGAACAAGCTGCTTCTGAGTAACTTTATCACCTTGATGTAAAGCTTGGGTTTAAGTATATTAGCCTCAAGCAGTAAGTAATTATTAGCGATAATAATTACTTACTGCTTGAGGCTTTTTTGCTCTATTAGATACAATTAATTACATAATGATGTGCGAGTTTAGCGCTTTATTTTTTATCTCTTGTTGAAAGTTAACTGCCTAGCCCCATATAGATTCTATAGCTTTATTTTTCTATCAATTTAAACAATTCCCAAAAAGAGTAGCCAATGAGTAAAGAATTATCTGGTGTCGTTGAGATCCCCGTTTTAGCCTTAAGAGATGTTGTTGTTTACCCACAAATGGTTATTCCACTTTTTGTGGGTCGTGAGAAATCAATTCGCTGTTTAGATTTAGCCATGGAAAATGATAAACAAGTATTTCTTGTTGCGCAAAAAGATGCCGCTATTGATGATCCTTCAGCTGAAGACGTCTACAGTACAGGTACTGTTGCCACCATTTTACAAATGCTAAAACTTCCCGATGGGACCGTCAAAGTATTGGTAGAAGGTGCGCAGCGTGCAACGATAAATAAGTTTGTTGAAACAGAAGAGTATTTTAGCGCTGAAATTGAATATGTTGATGCTAATGTAGAACTTACTGATGATATTGAAGTCTTAATTCGTTCAGCTATTTCTCAGTTTGAAGGGTATGTGAAACTCAATAAAAAAATACCACCTGAAGTACTGACTTCGGTATCGGGTATTGATGATGCAGAGCAACTTGCCGATACAATGGCCGCTCATATGCCATTGAAGCTGGCTGACAAGCAAAAGATACTAGAAATTATTGATGTTAATGTGCGTTTAGAGCATTTGATGGCATTAATGGAAGGTGAGATCGACTTACTTCAAGTTGAAAAGAAAATTCGTACTCGCGTAAAAAAGCAAATGGAAAAAAGTCAACGCGATTACTACTTGAATGAGCAAATGAAAGCCATTCAAAAAGAACTGAATGAAGGTGAAGATACACCTGATGAGCTTGAGCAAATGGCTAAGCGAATTGAAGATGCGCAAATGCCTGATGAAGCAAAGGAAAAGACATTAGCTGAATTCCAAAAGCTTAAAATGATGTCGCCTATGTCTGCTGAAGCAACCGTAGTACGTAGCTACATTGATTGTATGATCAATGTGCCTTGGAAAAAGCGTAGTAAACTAAAACGTAATCTTTCACTTGCTCAAGAAGTGCTTGATAAAGACCATTATGGTTTAGATAAAGTTAAAGAACGTATTTTAGAGTACTTGGCCGTACAACAACGCGTAAGCCAGTTAAAAGGACCAATTCTCTGTTTAGTTGGGCCGCCAGGTGTTGGTAAGACTTCTCTGGGTCAATCAATCGCTAAATCTACTGGGCGTAAGTATGTTCGCATGGCCTTAGGTGGTGTACGTGATGAAGCTGAAATTCGTGGACATCGACGTACTTACATAGGTTCGCTGCCAGGTAAGCTGATTCAAAAAATATCAAAAGTAGGCGTTAAAAACCCACTGTTCTTATTAGATGAAATCGATAAAATGGCCTCAGATATGCGTGGTGATCCCGCATCAGCATTACTTGAAGTATTGGATCCAGAGCAAAATACGACTTTTAATGATCATTATCTTGAAGTTGACTATGACTTATCTGATGTTATGTTTGTTGCAACATCAAACAGCATGGATATTCCTGGGCCATTATTAGATCGTATGGAAGTCATACGTCTATCAGGCTATACAGAAGATGAAAAGTTAAATATTGCGAAAAGCCACCTACTGAACAAACAAATTGAGCGTAACGGCCTAAAAGCAAAAGAAATTGAAATAGAAGATAGCGCAATCGTCGGTATTATCCGTTATTACACGCGTGAAGCGGGAGTACGTAGTTTAGAGCGAGAAATATCTAAATTATGTCGTAAAGCGGTGAAGTCTATTTTACTTGATAAAAAATTAAGTAAAGTAACAATTAACCAAGAAAACCTTAATGAATTTTTAGGTGTACAACGTTTTGATTACGGTAAAGCGGATGATAGAAACCGAGTTGGCTTAGTAACCGGTTTAGCCTGGACCCAGGTCGGTGGTGAATTGCTTACTATTGAAACAGCCTCTGTTCCTGGTAAAGGTAAACTAACTTATACCGGTTCATTAGGCGACGTTATGCAAGAATCAATTCAAGCAGCGATGACTGTTGTTCGTAGTCGAACAGAGAAGCTTCGTATTAATGAAGACTTCTATGAAAAGCGTGATATCCATGTCCATGTTCCAGAAGGCGCAACTCCCAAAGATGGGCCAAGTGCTGGGGTTGGTATGTGTACCGCATTAGTGTCAAGCTTAACGGGGAATCCGGTCAAAGCAGATGTTGCTATGACAGGTGAAATAACGCTTCGAGGTGAAGTGTTAGCAATAGGTGGTTTAAAAGAGAAGTTACTTGCAGCACATCGCGGCGGTATAAAAACAGTCATAATACCGCATGAAAATGAGCGTGATTTACAGGAAATCCCTGAAAATGTAAAAGCTGAATTGTCTATTCATCCAGTAAAATGGATTGAAGAAGTATTGGCTCTAGCGCTTGAACAGCCTGTAGAACAATGGAAAGTAGAAAAATAATTTGCTTAAAGCTTGGCCTATTTTGATGATTTATATCAAAAAAGGCCAAAAAAGCCAAAAATTTTGCAAAAAAAAGCAATTTTCGCTTTTCAAACGCTGAAACTGTGGTAAGTTAACTACGCTTACATCGCTAGACCCCTTATTCCCTATGTTATATAGATGAATTGATGGGAACTAGAGAGTAAATTATTTTCTAAACTCAACGCTTCAAGTAATCAAACAAAATCTAATTTTGAATGACTACATTATTAAAAAGGATAGCGTTGCATAATAACAATTGAAGGGGTATACACTGTGAATAAATCTCAACTAATCGAGAAAATTGCTGCTGGTGCAGACATTTCAAAAGCTGCTGCGGGTCGTGCATTAGATTCATTTATTGGCGCTGTAACTGATGAATTAAAAGATGGCGAGCAAGTTGCTCTTGTTGGTTTTGGTACTTTCTCTGTACGTGACCGTGCTGCTCGTACTGGTCGTAACCCACAAACGGGTGCTACTATCCAAATCGCAGCTGCAAAGATTCCATCTTTCAAAGCTGGTAAAGCATTAAAAGACGCATGTAACTAGTCCCAATTTGGACTGAGTTATTCCGCGTGTTAGAAACCACCTTTTTAGGTGGTTTTTTACTTTTGACTTTAAGTAAAAAGTAAAACTTTATAATAAATTTGCTTTTAGCTCATGTTGTGCTTCAAGCAATGCTAATCATCTGTTAAAATCGCGAGCAACGTTAGTTTAAAGACACTTAAGTCTAGAAATTTTAGGCATAAAAAAAGAGAAATAAATGTTAGAAGATATTCGTGAAAAATCGCAGGGATTAACTGCCAAAATTATTCTTGGTTTGATTATCCTAACCTTCGCTGTTGCAGGTGTTGGATCTTATACCAACTCAGTTGATACTTCAGTGGCAACTGTGAATGGTGAGGCTATTAGTCAACAAGCATTTAACAAAGCTTATCAAGCGCAGCGTGGTCGTATGGCACAGCAGTTTGGTGAAATGTTTGATACCTTATCAAATGATGCTAATTACATGGCTAACTTTCGCCAAGGTGTTTTAGATAACCTAATTAATGAAAAATTGATTGATCAAAATAGCGAAGCACTAGCTATTCGTGTTTCTGATGTTCGTTTAAAAGAAACTATCCGCAAGATGCCTGAATTTCAAGTTGATGGTGCTTTTGATAATAATCGTTATTTAGCCATTATCAATCAAGCGGGTTTCTTTCAATCATCAGACTTTCGTGATTATCTCCGTGTTGAAATGACTCGCCGTCAATTAAGCCAAGCATTGATTGCTACTGAATTTAGCCTACCTTATCAAGAGAAGTTGCAACTTGCGCTACAAAACCAAACACGTGATATTCGATTTGCCACAGTTTCTGCACAGCAGTTTAAAGAAACCGTTGAGTTAACTGATGAAGAAGTAAATAGTTACTACTTAGCTAACCAAGCTCGCTTTCAAAATAAAGAACAAGTGAAAGTTGACTACATTAGCTTAAATGTTGCTGACCTTGCGAAAGATATTAAGGTTACCGATGAAGATATAGCGAGCTATTATCAAGAAAATTCAGCTAGTTATATTGAAGCAGCACAACGTCGTATCTCTCATATTCTTATTGAGTTTAACGATGGAAATACTGATGATGAAGCAGCAAAAACTCAAGCACAAGCAGTATTAACTCGCCTTGAACAAGGTGAAGATTTTGCTGAACTTGCTAAAGAAGTGTCTAATGATACTTTTAGTGGTGAGAATGGCGGTGATTTAGAATGGTTAGAGCCAGGAGTAATGGAAGATAGTTTTGACGAAGCAGCGTTAGCATTGACTAATGTTGGTGATATTAGTCAATTAGTTAAAACAAGCTTTGGTTATCATGTTTTGAAGCTAACGGATTATAAAGAAGAAGTTGTGCAAGCTTTAGCCGACATACAAGCTGAATTACGTATTAAATTAAGTAATGAGCAAGCGCAAGAAAAATTCTTTGCTTTGCAGCAAGAAATGGCTCGTATTAGCTTTGAATTCCCAGATAGCTTAGAAGATGCTGCGTCAGAAGTAAATGTTACTATTCAAACCTCACCTTGGTTATTACGTGCAGGTAACACTACTCCATTTGACCAAGCTAATGTAATTGAAGCTGCTTTTTCAGACATAGTGTTACAAGATAATATGAACTCTGACTTGATTGAAGTTAATGATGACGTGGCCATTGTTTTACGTCTTAATACTTTTCAAGAAGCTAACGTTAAACCTTTAACTGAAGTTGAAGCGCAAATTAAAGATATTTTAGTTAATCAAAAAGCGACTGAAAAGGCTCAACAGACAGTTGATTCATTATTAGCAGATTTTAATGCCGGCACAGATATTTCTACTCAGCTTACAACGCTTAATACAAGTTTTGTTAGCAAAGAAAAAGTTGCTCGTTATAGCCCTGAAATTGACCAGAGTATCAGTCGCGCAGCGTTTGTTTTACCACATCCTGTTAGTGGTGTTGTATCGGCGTCAACCGTTGCATTAAGTAATGGCGACCTTGCCCTTGTTGAAGTGACCGCTGTAAGCGTAAATGAAACTGCTGCTAACCCTAACTTAGCCCAACAGCAGACTTCTCAGTTAGCACAATCTGCTTATCAAAGCTTTGTTAATTCATTAAAGGTCGGTGCTAAAATTACCCGTAAGCAAGTTGCTGAGCCTATTGCGGCTTATTAGCAAGCAACACGATTAATCGTATTTTGCGATTAAAAAAGCCAATAGCAGTAACCTGCTATTGGCTTTTTTATGATTTATTTATCGATAAAACATAACCAGTGAAACATAAGTAAAATAAGTCAGTACATGGCGATAGAGTTTAACAGACTACTAAGCGCTTTATTTAAGTTGGAAATTCTGACTCATCATTAACTTCTGAGTAACTTTATGTTGAGGGTTTCGCATTACTTCAATGGTTTTCCCTGACTCAACCACCTCACCTTGAGACATTATCATTACGTTATCACTGAAATGGCGAACAATACCTAAGTTGTGAGAAATCAAAATATACGCTAATCCCATCTGCTGCTGCAAATCGAGTAGCAAGTTAATCATTTGCGAGCGTAATGAAGGGTCTAGAGCCGCCAAGGCTTCATCTAGGATGATAACTTGAGGCTCTAATATAATTGCTCGGGCAAGTGATATTCTTTGTTTTTGTCCACCTGAGAACATATGAGGATAAAAATTCATATGATCGCCAAGTAATCCTACTTTTTGTAATGTAGTACGAATAAGTTGCTTACGCTGTTTTTCATTTAATACGGTATTAAGTATTAGTGGCTCATCGAGTAACTGTTGAATAGTTAGACTAGGATTTAAAGTGGTACCAGAATCTTGGAAAATCATCCTAATATGCTGACATCTTTGCTTAAAATGCTGGTTCTGTAAAAGCTGACCATTGAGATATATTTTACCTGCCGTTGGGGTTTCTGCTCCAACTAATATCTTTGCTAATGTTGATTTACCTGAGCCGGTTTCACCAACAATTGCTAAGGTTTTTTTCGCTTCAATAGCAAAAGATAATGGTGATAAGGCGTTAAATTTACGTTTATGGTACCAGTGACCTTTAAGTTTGAATGACTTAGCTATGTCTTTAACATCCAATAAAACACTCATCTTATTTTTTTCCTTTTGCCGCTTTGTGCTTTATTGAGTCTTTTTTTCCCGTTTCTCTAAGCAATGGGAAATGACAACTAACTTTATGACCATGGAAATTACTCACTTTTGGGGCGGCTACGCAGCTTTGTTGTGCTCTTGGGCATCTAGGGCCAAGTCGACAGCCTATCGGTAAATGCTGAAGCACAGGGATACTACCCGGTAAGGTCATCAGTCTTGATTTGCTAGGCAACTGCAAATTGGCCTTGGTACTGCTATCAACCAAAGCACGGGTATAAGGATGCATAGGTTTATTAAATATTTGCTCTGTACTGCCTGCTTCTACAAACTGCCCGCTATACATAACGGTAATGGTATTAGTCCAGTGAGTCAGGTTTTCTAAGTCATGGCTGATTAATAAGATAGACATGTTTTTTAGTTGGTTTAAATTAGCTAGTAACCGAAAAATTTGTCCTTGAGTTGTACTTTCCATCGCCGCGGTAGGCTCATCAGCAATTAGCAATATAGGTCGACCTGCAAGCGCTATCGCTATCATAACGCGCTGACAAATAGCTTCAGTTAGTTGGTGGGGATAGCTATTAATGCATTGCTCATGCTTCTTAATCCCTACTTTATGAAGTAATTTTATGACGGCTTCTTTGCGTTGCTTTTTGCGTTGCCAAAAATGCCCTGATAGCTGTGTGGTATCAATAGCTTCACTTAGCTGCTCACCGATCAAAGTCGTGGGATCAAGACAGCTCATAGGCTCTTGAAAAATCATAGCGATATCACGGCATAGAAGGGCTTTACGCTCATCAATACTTAATCGTAATAAATCGATGCCTCGCCAATGAAACCGATCAGCATGGACATGCCATTTATCTTCTAAAACGCCTATGATTGCTTGTGCTAATAGTGACTTTCCTGAGCCAGATTCTCCCACTAATCCGCGTACTTCACCTTCTTTAATCGATAAACTGACCCTGTCTACTGCCAAAACACGGCCGCTAGGGGTATCAAGCTCGATGGATAAATTTCGAATGTCGAGTAAATTCATAAGCTCTACTTACGCGCTCTGTTATATTGAGGAAGTAATGTCAAAGAAGGTAATTCAACACTGCTTTCAATTATCGTAGTGGTTAAGGATATCATTAATTTTCCTTACGCAACTTGAGTGCATGGCGAATACCTTCACCGACTAAATTAGTGGCAACAACAGCAAATAAAATAGCTAAGCCAGGTAAGTAAACTGTCCAAGGTGCTATATAAAATCGCTCAAGACCATTGGCTAATATAGCGCCCCACTCAGGTAAGGGGATTTGCGCTCCTAAGCCTAAAAAGCCTAGTGTCGCTATATCTAAAATCGCAGCTGATTGTGCTAACGTTGCCTGACTCATTAAGCGCTCTACAATATTAGGAAAGACTGAGTAGTAGAGAATTCTAAAATTACTGGCGCCATCGAGACGAGAGGCGAGCACATAATCTTTTCTAAATTCTTCTTTTACCGCATACCGAGTAATATGAATAAATTGTGGAATAAATACAATGGCTATTGCCCAAACAGTATTACTGATGCCAGGCCCTAGAATAGCGACAATTATAATCGCCAGTAATAGTGAAGGAATGGATAACACGACATCAAGAAAGTGATTTAAAAAACTCGATTTAATACCTCTGGTTAACGCCGATAAAGAGCCAATAACGACACCAATGACGAGAGAAAATATAACAACAATAAAACTTAAACCAAAGGTGAGTGAAGTACCATACATGAGCCTAGATAGCATATCTCGGCCAAGTTCATCAGTACCCAATAAGTAACTAACATCACCATCTGCGTGCCAGGCTGGTGGCAATAATATCATATCCAAATTACCATCTACGGGGGTATAGGGGGCTAATATCGGTGCGAATATGGCTAATAAAATTAAAAATATAAAACAACAAAAACCAATCATGGCGACCGGCGTTTTACGAAAAATGCCCCACAACTGCATGAAAGGAGAAGGGAAGACCTCCTCAAGGTATATCTTTTCACGAGCCATGCTTATTACCTCGCGCTAGTGGGTTGAGAGCAGCATAAATAAAATCGGTTAGAATGTGAACAATAAAAATAAAACAAGAAAGCACCAATAAACCGCTTTGGATAGCCGTGTAATCACGTTGATAAATGCTATCTATAAGCCAACGACCAATACCAGGCCAGCTAAAGATAACCTCAGTCACCATAGCTATGGTGACTAAATTAGCGAACTGTAAACCCACATGGCGTATTATTTGTATCAGCGCGTTTCGTATAGCGTGTCGGAATATTATTTGTTGAAAGTTTAAACCCTTTGCTCGAGCCGCTCTGATATAACTGGCGGCTAATACATCAATCATTGATGCGCGTGATAAGCGGATGAAAATAGTTGCTGGTGCTAAGGCGATAACACAGGCAGGCAAAATCATATGAGCGCTAGCATCTCTAAATGCTTGCCATTTATAAGGGCTATCGCTAAGTAAAATGTCAAAAAATTGAATTCCCGTTACAAACTCTATTTCAAATAGCAGACTGATTTGACCTGCCGATGGTAGCCAACCAAGTCCTATTGAAAATACAAGAATGGCCAAAAGGCCCAGCCAAAAAACAGGAATGGAATAACCGAGCATGGCGAGTGATAAAATAACATTGTCACTGGTTTTATTATGCTTAATTGCCGCAATAAAGCCTAAAGGAATGCCAACTGACATGGCGATTAGCAAAGCGACTAGGCTGAGCTCTATGGTTGCAGGTAATAATTTTATTATTTCATTGCTAATGGGGGATTGACTCGCCATTGATTGACCAAAATCACCATTAAGAATATGGGTTAAATAAGCTCCATATTGGTTAAATATATTTTTATCCATTTGGTAAACTTGATTCAGATGAGCAAGCTCTGCTGCTGAAGCATTGATCTGACCAGAGTGATTAATGACAGTATCACCGGGGAATAAAAAGCTTAAACTAAAGGATAGAAGGGTCAATACCAACATGGTAAAAATGAATAAACTTAAGCGGCGTAAGGTAAAAGTAAGCATATTAGTTGCTCGCCTTATCAGCTATCTCAGGCTGAACAATAGTATTAGCTTCATTATTTATAGCTTTTTTAGCCGCATTGTAAAAACTGATACCGCCAAAATTTGACAGAATATCACCTTCGACATCTATACCACGGGCTTGAAATCGTTTTGAATGGGCAATAGGTAATAAAGGCATTTCTTCATTTATTATTGCCATCGCTTTAGCATAATAGCTTTTTCTTTTACTCATATTCGTTGTTTTAAGTGCTTTTTGCAGTAGTTGGTCATATTCCTTATTACACCAAAAAGTACGATTATTGCCTAACTCGCTCGCTGAGCAACTGAGTATAGGGGTAAAAAAGTTATCAGGATCAGGATGATCAGCAGTCCAACCGAGTAAAAAGCTTTGATGTTCCCCCTGTGATAAACGGCGTAAAAAAGTGCTCCACTCATAGCTAACAATCTTTACTGTGACGCCAACTTTTTTTAGGTCTGCTTGGATAAGTTTTGCCATTGTTACGGCATTTGGATTATATGGCCTCTGAACAGGCATAGCCCATATGTCCATTGAGAAGCCTTGAGGATAACCTGCTACTTCTAATAGAGATTTAGCACGAACAGGATCATAGTCTAGTTCGGGTGTGTTTTTATCATAAGCCCATGATGTTTCTGGTAATATGGATTTTGCCCATGCTGCTTGTCCTCGGTAAACCGTTTCAATTAAGGCCTGTTTATTAATGGCTAAACTGATGGCTTGGCGAACCAATTTATTATCGAAAGGCTCTTTTTTAGTATTAAACCCGAAGTATCCTACATTTAGTGAAGTAATCGATTCCAATTGCAAATCGCTTCTCTCTTCAATTTTTGCATGCGCTATCGGATAACTACTGACATCACATTCTTTTGCTAGTAACTTTGTTAATCGGCTGGTTTTACTCGGCGATATATCATAAACAAGCTGTTCTATTTTTGCTTGTTCTTGCCAATAAGATTCATGGCGGTAGAAACGGATTAATGAACCGACTCGGTAATCTTTAAGTTTAAAAGGGCCTGTACCAATGGGGAATATATCAATTTCATGTTCTGCACTTTTTTCTTGGAGTATTTGGCCGTATTCTTCAGATAAAATTACAGCATAATCGGTAGCTAAATTAGCTAAGAACGAACTATCGTTACGTTTTAAAATAAAACGAACAGTAAAATCATTGATTTTTTCTACTTTCTCAACCAATTCTGAAAATTTGACACTTTGAAAAAAAGGGTATTGATTACCGGAGACATGATGAAAAGCGTGTTCTTGATCTAAAATTCGATTGAAGCTAAATAAAACGTCATCGGCATTAAATAACCTAGTTGGGGAAAAATAGCTTGTTTGATGAAAGCTAACATCTTGGCGTAAATAGAAGGTTATTTTTTTGCCATCACGAGTTACATGCCAAGACTTTGCTAATGACGGGCCTAAGGTATTATTTTTACCTTTATAAATGATAAGGCTATTATAAAGTTGTTTAGCCGTTGCATCCGAAGTAGTCCCTGATGTACTAAGTTGAGGATTGAATGTTTCAGGGGAGCCTTCGGAGCAATAAATGATACTCCGTTCACTCAATGATAATTTATTACCTTCATTACAACCCATTAATAGGCTAACAAAAGCCGCTATAGTTAGCGAAAATATCGCGTTAAATTTCATCGTTAATACTGCCATCAAGCAAGTTGTATTTTTTTAGATAACCCCGTAATTGATGATAAGTTAATTCAAGTGCTTCTGCGGTTTTCTTTTGATTAAATTGGCAATGGGCCAACGCAGACTGTATCAATTCTATTTCATAATCTTGTGATAATGCTTTTAGAGACTGAGGAAATTGTTGAGTTATGATTTTCGCTGCGACTTTCACACTTTCTATTGTTGAAGATGCGACTGCTAAGGTTTCGTCAACTTGGTCATCACTAACGGAACCACTATTATTCGTAATTTCATGTACTCTATCATGAGTTTTAATTCGTTGGTTTGGTCTGAAAGGAGACTCGAATGGGTCAATGATCAATTCATGAACGGGCAAGTGTGGGTTGTTACAGCGATATACACTCCGCTCAACAACATTTTTCAATTCACGAATATTACCAGGCCAGTGATATTCCAGTAGGCTACGTTTAGCTTTTTCGGTAAAACCACTAAACAATTCAAAGTCAAGCTCACGGGCCATGTTAATAGCAAAGTGCTCTGCGAGCATAATGATATCATCTAAGCGCTCTCTAAGCGGCGGTAGGGTAATAACATCAAAAGCTAATCGATCTAATAGATCGGCTCTAAATTGTCCAGATGCGGCCAAGGTAGGTAAGTCTTCATTGGTTGCAGCAATCAAACGAACATCGCTATTAATTGTTCTAGAGCCACCAACGCGTTCAAATTCACCGTACTCTACAACACGCAGTAATTTTTCTTGAATGAGTCCTGAGGTATTGGCAATTTCATCTAAAAAGAGTGTACCTTTATCAGCACGTTCAAATCGTCCTTCGTGACGTTTGCTAGCACCGGTAAAAGCACCACTATCGTAACCAAACAACTCTGTTTCAAGCAGGTTTTCATTTAATGCGGCACAATTAAGCTTTAAATAGTTCTGTTCCCAACGTTTTGATAAGAAGTGTAAACGTGCGGCAACTAGTTCTTTGCCAGTACCGCGCTCACCAATAATAAGGACTGGTTTACTTAAAGCTGCTATTTGGGATATTTGTTCGAGTACTTCTAAGAAGCTATTTGATTGGCCAAGGAGATTATCTTGTTGGTTAAAACGCGCCATAGTAAATTCAAATGTTGGTTTATTTCACTAACAAATAGTGTATTTTATTACTTGGTAGGTTGAAAGTCTTTTTTTAATAAAAATAAAGCATTTAAAAACAGATGGTTACTCTTGTTTTGAAAGTTGGCGTGAATAATGAATGTCTTGAAGTAGTAATTCAGCGCTAAGTTAATGCTTAGTTTAAGCAAAGTAAATACAGTTTGGCATGATTTAGCCATCAGTTGAGGAAGTTGTTATGGGTATTTTTTCAAGATTCACCGATATAATTAATTCTAATATTAATAATTTATTAGATAAAGCCGAAGATCCAGCAAAAATGGTACGTTTGATCATCCAAGAAATGGAAGATACCTTAGTTGAAGTACGCTCCAGCTCTGCTAAAACATTGGCAGATAAAAAAGAATTAGCCCGTCAAGTGAGCCGTCTCGAGCAAGATGCTGAGCAATGGCAAGCAAAAGCTGAATTAGCTTTAAGTAAAGACCGAGAAGATCTTGCTCGTGCTGCTTTGATGGAAAAGAAAAAAAGCAGTGAAAGCGCTCAAGCGTTAGTTGATGAGTTAGCCCATACCGATGAACATCTTAGTAAGTTGCAAGGTGAAATATCTCAATTACAAGATAAGCTAAGTGATGCCAAAGTACGTCAGAAAGCTATTGTGATTCGTGAAAAATCTGCGAGTTCTCGTTTAAAAGTAAAAGAGAATATTCATAGCACGCGTGTTAACGATGCTTTAAGTCGTTTTGATCATTATGAACGTAAAGTTGATGATATTGAGGCAGAAATTGAATCATATGATTTAGGCAGTAAATCACTCGCTGATGAGATAGCAGATCTTGAATCGGATGATAAAGTTGATGATGAATTAGCGCAATTAAAAGCTAAAATGAAAAACAATCAAAAATAACATCATTGCTTCAAAATAGCACTGCATCATGAAACATAAATAGAACTATCGATAGAATAGAGTAAAGGAGAAGTATTGTGGAAGAGATCATTGTCGCACCCGTCATTATTTTTATGATTATTGTTGCTCCAATATGGCTGGTTTTGCATTACCGCAGTAAAAAGCAAGTTAACCAAGGTTTAAGCCAAGAAGAGTATATTCAATTATCAGAATTATCAGAAGTTGCGGATACCATGGCTGATAGGATTCAAACCCTCGAAGCGATTTTAGATGTGGAGACCCCAAACTGGAGAACCAAATTATGAATCGAAAAAGAGGTGAATTATATCGCGACGCCGAGCAGGGAAAGATAGCAGGGGTTTGTGCTGGTATAGCAGACTACTTTGGTTGGGAAACGTGGTTAGTTAGAATATTAGTCGTATCTGGCGTGTTGTTTGGCATGCCGTTTCTTATCTTAGGTTATGTAGCTGCTTGGTTTATCTTAGATAAAGCACCAGAAAAAACAACGAATGATAATAGCGACTCGGGTGAAAGTCACTATGCGAAACGCCACCAGCAAGGAAAGCAAAAGGGTGATGTAAGCAATGAGTCAATTAAGGTAAAAGCTCGAATTTGGCAAGCAGGTGAGCCGCCTAAACAAGCACTTTATGATATTCGCCGAAAGTTTCGTTTACTAGAAGGAAAAGTACAAGCGATGGAACAATATGTTACTTCGGCGGAGTTTACGGTTTCTAGGGAAATCAACAAACTGTAATTTTAAGAAAGCTGTCCGTTGGCAGCTTTTCTATTTTTTGCCATTCAATTTTTGAAGCTAAGCGCTTTATTTCTAATAAAAATCAATCGATCAGGTGTAATTTTAATTAAAAGACCTTATGATAAAATTACATCTAAACACTATCAAAATTTATAAGTTATCAATTCGTTATGGCATTAATAAGTAAATCGACTCTCAAAAATCGTGGCTTAGATAAGCTAAAGCAAAAAGCAAATGAGTTACTTAACCGAACTATAGATCAACATATAACATTAGCTGTAACTGGGCTTAGTCGTAGCGGAAAAACGGCATTTATTACCTCATTAGTAAATCAATTAATTAATGAAGGTAATGGCTCAAAGCTTAGTTTTTTTGACCCCGTTCATAATGGTAACTTTATTGCTGCTAAGCGTGTGCCACAAAAACACTATCATGTACCAAGGTTTGATTATGACTCAGCTATCTCAGCTATAACGTCTGAGCCTGCAACTTGGCCGGAGCCGACTCATGGTATCAGTGAATTGCGTTTAGCTATACGGTATCAGCCTAAAAATTCGCTATTAAAATATGCCACTGACATGGCAACACTGACATTAGATATTACCGATTATCCTGGTGAGTGGTTACTTGATTTACCTATGCTTAAGCAAACGTATCAAGAATGGTCACAGCAAACCTATGCCTTAATGACAAATTCTCCAAGGGCAGAGCACAGTCAAGGTTTCTTAGCTAAGTTAAATGAAATTGATCCATTTGCTTGTGCCAGTGAAGAGCTTTTATCGGAATTAGCGCAAGAATATACTGCGTTATTACACACTTTTCGTCATCAACTCGGTTTGTCAGTTATCCAACCCGGCCGATTTATATTACCCGGTGACTTAGCTGGCGCACCTATTTTAGAGTTTTTCCCTTTCCCTGGTTTAGATACAATTGATGGTAATGACTATCAAAATGCCCCTGATGATAGCTTTATTGGTATGCTGAGGTCACGATACTTAGAGTACAAAGAGCAAGTAGTACGTAAATTCTATCGTGAGCATTTTCTTCGTTTTGACCGACAAATAGTATTGGCTGATTGTTTAAAGTCGTTGAACCAAGGTAAAGAAAGCTTTGCTGACTTAGAGTTGGCGATGTCGATGATTTTAGAAAGTTACAATTATGGTAAGTCAGGTATTTTTTCTCGCTTATTTTCACCCAAAATAGATAAACTACTTTTTGGCGCAACTAAGGCTGATCACGTTACCCCTGAGCAACACAGGCCTATGGTTTCTTTACTTGATCAATTGATTCACCAGAATAAACAGCATTTAAATTATGAATCAGTACAAGTTAAAACGTTAGCTATCGCTTCGGTTAAAGCGACTCATACTGGCATGAGTAAGCATAAAGGAGTCGACGTTCCCGTTATTCAAGGACAAAGTATTGCTCGGGCTAACATGGAAGCGTCGACTGGTATATTTGGCCAAAAAATCACTGTATTTCCAGGTGCAGTACCTAGTCAATTACCTAATGATGATTACTGGCAATCGAATAGCTTTAATTTTATAGAGTTTGCACCTTTGAGTGGGCTTAATAAACATCAATGTTTACCACACGTGCGAATGGACCAAGTGTTACAGTTTTTACTAGCAGATAAAATGATATGACCACTAAAAATAATGAAAACTCACAGCAGCAACAAATTCTTTTTAGCGAAAGTGACCCTGCTATAGAGCAAGATAACAGCCCATTTAAAGAAGATGAACCTGCTTTTACTGAACAAGTTGTCTTTGATAATGATAGCTACCTTCCTGCATCGCTTGATGATAATGGACTCGATGAGTTAAGAGAAATGGAGCTCAATGATGAGCAGTTGTATCAAGACATTGATGTTGTTCAGGGCAGCAGGGGATCATGGTTGTGGCGTACAATTGGGACTTTATTTGTCATTTTACTCGCTATTGAAGCGGTTGATTTTTTTATCGCAGGCTTCGAACAATCGCCGATAATCACTGGCCTTTATGCGTTGTTATTAGCTTCATTGACTTTGGTTAGTGGTAATTATCTATGGCGCGAGTTTATTGGGCTAAGACAATTTAAAAATCGTCAGAAAATGAAACAACAAGCAACTGAACTGTTATTGATAGATTCAGAGCCTTTAACAGAGAACTCTAATAAACGAGGGAAAGAGTTCTGTGAAAATATTAGCGCTAACTTACCTTGTGACTTGGTTTTTGATTGCCCCAAAGAGCAGCAAGTTTGGCATGATGCGTTAGCGGCAGATCATAGTTCTAGTGAAATAGTCCAGCTCTACTCGCGAGTGGTGTTAAGCAAGGTTGATGAAAAGGCATTAAACGAGGTGGCAAAATTTTCTACCGAAGCCGTTGTTTTAATTGCGTTAAGCCCCGTTGCCTTGATAGATATGCTTATTATGTTATCGCGGAACTTACGCATGATAAATAAAATAGCCGGACTTTATGGTTTAAAATTAGGATATTGGAGTCGTATTAAATTGATAAAACAAGTCTTTGTTAATATGGCTTATGCTGGTGCTAGCGAGTTAGTTGCTGATTTTGGTAGTGATATGCTGGGCGCTGAATTGTTAGGTAAATTATCAGCCCGATTTGCACAAGGATTGGGCGCTGGAATGCTTACGGCAAGATTAGGCGCTAAAACAATGGAGCTATGCCGACCCATCCCTTTTAAAGAAAAACCAAAGTTAACGCAGGTCCGCAAAAAAATTGCCCAACAAATTAAGTCCTTAGTCAGCCCTTCAAGGCAATAACAGCACAATAGCATTGTGCTGTAATTAATCATGTAACCTTTCTTGTACAACAAAAGCTTTTGTTTGTTTTTTGACCGTTTCGTGTTGCTTTATTTTATCTCCCTAGATGTCATAAGATGAATGAAGTAACAAAATAAAAAATTAAATTCGTGAACACCTTAACGTTAAGGTGTTAACGATAAAAATTATTATATAAAACGATAACAACGTCGCTTAAGAATAAAGGTAAATAACATGGCAAAAGCAACAAAGTATGCTTCGAAGGTGCCTGATGAACATGGTTTCATACAGTGGTCAACAGAAGAAAACATAATTTGGCAAGAGCTATTCACTCGTCAAATAGCATGTATTAACGATAAAGCGTGTGATGAATATCATGAAGGTTTAGCAAAATTAAACTTACCAACTGACCGTATCCCCCAGCTTGGTGAAGTAAGTAAAGTATTAAAAGCCTCTACGGGTTGGGAATGTTACCCAGTTCCTGCATTAATAGGTTTTGGTGAGTTTTTTAGGTTACTGTCTGAAAAGAAATTCCCCGTAGCTACTTTTATTCGTAGTCGGGAAGAGATGGACTATTTACAGGAGCCTGATATTTTTCATGAAATATTTGGTCATTGTCCATTACTGACCAATTCATCATTTGCAAATTACACAGAAGCCTATGGAAAAATGGGCTTAAATGCGACTAAAGAACAGCGCGTTTTCTTAGCTCGTTTATATTGGTTCACCATTGAATTTGGTTTGCTTGATACACCAAAAGGCCTGCGCATATATGGTGGTGGGGTGCTATCTTCCCCTGGTGAGACTGATTATGCCCTGAATAATACTGACGTAGAACGTAAGCCTTTTGATATCTTAGATGTATTAAGAACACCTTATCGTATCGATATTATGCAGCCAATTTACTATATGTTAACGAAAGTCTCTGATTTAGACGAAATAAGGAAGTTTGAAGTTGAGGACATCATGGAACTGGTTGCTCAAGCAAAAGCGCTTGGTT
>ERZ1027208.151-NODE-151-length-36160-cov-23.512727_pt1 | contig 36160 bp, 34 predicted proteins | sample MGYA00520867_ERZ1027208 | MGnify/ENA primary metagenome ERZ1027208 (study PRJEB33311, sample SAMEA4378413) | marine metagenome | biome: Marine biome; feature: Fjord; material: Water | collected 2014-07-20T08:00:00Z/2014-07-... | depth 75 m ...
AAAATGCGCCTTGATTATGAATCGCTCAGACTTCCTGAAACGAGCATATTCAAGTCGAGCGGGTATTTGTCTCTTAAATATCGAATTGCGTAAATGAGTGTCTTGCTAATGTCGAAAAAACCGCTAACCAGTAAAATAACCCGTTAACTGAAAGCCTATCAGCATAAAACCCGCACTCATTAAGAAGGTATTACTTGCAGTAGAAAATTGTGCAAACGAATGATGTTTTCGCCAGAAGCTAATGAGCAATAATATAAAAGTTAGCGCGGCAAATTGGCCAAGCTCCACTCCTAAATTAAAAGCGATCAAGTTCTCCCACAAGCCCTCTTGAGGCAGTTGAAACTCTTGTAGTTTTGTCGCTAAACCAAAACCATGGAACAAACCAAAAATCAGTACGGCTATTTTAGCATTTGGATTAAAGCCAAGGGTACGCTCAAAACCACCTAAGTTATCGAAGCCTTTGTAAACCACTGACAAACCAATAATTGCGTCAATGATATACGCATTCACTTGCACATCACCAAGCACACCAAAGAGCAAGGTTAAGCTATGCCCCAAGGTAAACATGCTGACATACAATAAAATATCTTTGCTCTTGTATAGAAAGAAGATTACGCCCGCTAAAAACAGCAAATGGTCATACCCGGTCACCATATGTTTGGCGCCAATGTACATAAAAGGAAAGAATTGCACGCCGGTATTATTTTGTAAAAAAAGCCGGGTACTTTCATCTACGCCGTGAGCCATGGCATTGAAAGAGGCTAAACTCACCACACTCAATATTAGGGTGATTAAGGCTAGGCGACTACTTCGAGGAAACATTAATAACTCCGCTGATTTGCAGACTGTATTGAGTGATTAAGATAATTGCTAAAAGATATCGCAATTAAACTGAGTACATAATGCCAGTTAAATAATTTCAGACAAGCCCTGTCATTAAGATTTATCTGCTCGCTCAGCAAAGACAAAACACAAACAACACAATATTCAATGCGCGTTAATTTCACATGATGAAATTTTAATCATTATTGTGTCGTGAGAAATATAGCTGTAGATAATGAAATTCATTTTTTAAAATCCTGCACCAACGCACTGTTTTGCCAGAACTTCATCGCTATATACCCGTTTTCTATACTGCCTTTAACCAAGCATTAAGAAAGCTTTATTAGCCTTCGGTGACACTTTCGGTAACAAAAACATCAAAGCTGACACTTGTGTCAACTTATGATTCTGCTATAGTAAATCCATACGAATATTCAACTCGACACATATAATCAAAATTAAAGCGGAAAGAATAATGGTAGCAAATACAATAAAATTCCTGTTAAACAATGAGCTGGTAAAGATTGAAAACTTAGATCCTAATAAGACTGTTTTACAATACTTACGTGAAGAGCAATTTAAGTCTGGCACAAAAGAAGGCTGTGCTTCAGGTGATTGCGGTGCGTGTACCGTAGTATTGGCTGAACTAGATAGTGAAAACCCTGGTCAGCTAACTTATAAATCAATTAACTCTTGCATTACTTTTGTCGGTAATTTGCATGGCAAGCAATTGATTACAGTTGAAGACTTGAAAGAAGGTGCTCAATTACATCACGCTCAGCAAACCATTGTTGATAACCACGGTTCACAATGTGGATTCTGTACCCCTGGATTTGTCATGTCTTCTTTTGCTTTGCATAAGCAAAATAACAAACCAAATCGCGCTGAGGTATTAGAAGCATTAGCCGGTAATTTATGTCGCTGTACCGGTTACCGTTCAATTATCGAAGCAGCCATCACCTCTAGCGAGAATGCTGCAGAAGATTCATTTGCTAAGCACTACCAACAAACAATTGCCGCGCTAACAGAATTACAACAATCACCTACACCTGCGTTAACAGGTAATGGTCATCACTATATTGCGCCCCAAAATATCGATGAGTTAGCGACAGAGTTAACCAATGAGCCTAGATCAACCTTAGTGGCTGGTGGTACCGATTTAGCCCTTTCTGTTACTCAAAATTTAGCAACTATTGATAAGCTTGTTTATGTCGGTAACGTTGCAGAATTAACCACTATCGAAGAAACAGAGACTGAGATTATTATTGGCTCTGCACTACCTTACAGTGAATTTATCGATACCTTGCATCATTACTACCCTGACCTAGGCGAAATGATCGAACGTATCGGTTCTAAGCAAGTACGTAATACCGGAACTTTAGGCGGCAACGTTGGTAACGCCTCACCTATTGGTGATATGCCACCTGCGTTAATCGCTTTAGGTGCAACCATGACACTCCATGTTCAAGGTCAAGAACGTACCATCTTAGTTGAAGACTATTTTATCGACTACAAGAAAACTGTACTTAAATCATCTGAATTTATTAAATCAATTCAAATTCCTAAACCGACCGCGGGGCAAACGTTAAAACTTTACAAAATTTCTAAGCGTATTGATGACGATATCTCAGCGGTATTAGCGGCCTTTTTTATTGAAAGGAAAGTCGAGCAAAAAGATGGGCAGCAGGTTCAAGAAATTACTAATGTGCGCTTAGCATTCGGCGGCATGGCTGCTATTCCTAAACGCGCTCCAGCGACTGAAGCCATATTGCTAGGTAATAACTTAACAACAGCGTTAATAGCTCAGGCAAAAGAAGCGTTAACGAGCGACTTCCAACCTATGACTGATGTGCGTGCTTCAGATAAGTACCGTATGACCGTGGCGCAAAATCTGATTGAAAAATGTTATTTAGAGCTGCAAAGCGCCGATGCAAGAAAAGTTATTGAAACACGAGTGGTAAATTATGCGTAGTCTAATTGATGTAAAAAAAGCGAGCTCTAACACAGATAAAAGTGTTGTTAACGGACAAAAAAATGTTGGTTTAGGTGGCGTAGGTCGTTCTAAAAAACATGAAAGTGCTGACAAGCAAGTTGCTGGTGAAGCCATTTATGTTGATGATCGCCCATCACTGCGCGGTGAGTTACATGCTGCAGTAGGTCAATCGACCATGGCACATGCCAATATCATTTCAATGGACTTATCAGCTGTTAAAGCAGCCGAAGGTGTTATCTCAGTCATTACGGTTGAAGATGTGCCAGGACATACCGATATCGGCCCAGTATTCCCTGGTGATCCGGTACTCGCCATTGGTAAAGTTGAATTTATTGGTCAGCCTCTTTTTGCTGTCGCGGCAACCAGTTTCGATCTTGCTCGTAAGGCAGTAAAACTGGCAAAAGTTGAATATCAAGAGCTTGAAGCTGTGCTTACCGTGAAAGACGCCTTAGCGAAGCAAAACTTTGTTCGTCCACCCTTTACCATGAAACGTGGTGACTCTGCATCAGCTATTGCAGCAGCAGATTATCAATTATCGGGCGAGATCCTAGTTGGTGGCCAAGAGCATATGTATCTTGAAGGACAAGTATCAACGGCTGAACCGACCGAAGATGGCGGCATGAGTATTTTCACGTCTTCCCAGCATCCAAGTGAAGTACAAAAGTTAGTGGCTGAAGTGTTAGATATACCACTAAACAAAGTATTAGTTGATATGCGCCGTATGGGTGGTGGTTTTGGTGGTAAAGAAACACAAGCAGCACCTTGGGCATGTATCGCAGCCTTATTGGCAAATGTGACTAAACGTCCTGTTAAGTTTAAGTTAGCACGTATGGACGATATGGTGATGACAGGTAAACGTCACCCCTTTGAGAATAACTACTCCGTAGGTTTTAACCAAGATGGTCAAATCAAAGGCATTAACATCGAAGTGAATGGTAACTGTGGTTACTCACCAGACTTATCTGATGCCATTGTTGATAGAGCGATGTTCCACTCAGACAACGCTTATTACTTAGATCAAGCAACTGTTACCGGTAATCGCTGTAAACTAAACACCGTATCTCATACCGCTTACCGTGGTTTTGGTGGTCCGCAAGGTATGATGACTATCGAAATGGTGATGGATGATATTGCACGTCATTTAGGTAAAGACCCATTAGAAATTCGTAAGATCAACTTATATGGCACTGATGACCGTAACGAAACCCACTACCACCAAACAGTTGAGCATAACAATTTAAGCGAAGTTATTGAGTCATTAGAAGAAAGCTCTGATTACCAAGCGCGTCGTCAAGCCATTACGGAATTTAACGGTAATAACAGTATTTTGAAAAAAGGCATTGCCTTAACGCCGGTTAAATTTGGTATTTCATTCACGGTACAGCATTTGAACCAAGCTGGCGCACTTGTTCATATTTATACTGACGGTACCATTCACTTAAGCCATGGCGGCAGTGAAATGGGACAAGGTTTGAATACTAAAGTTGCTCAAATTGTTGCAGAAGAATTCCAAGTTGATGTCGATACGGTTGCCTGTTCTTCAGCACGTACCGATAAAGTACCTAACTCATCACCAACAGCAGCTTCATCAGGTACGGATTTAAATGGTAAAGCAGCTGAAGCGGCGGCTAAAACCATTAAACAACGTCTTATTGATTTTGCTTGTGAGAAATATCAGGTTGAAGCACAGCAAGTTCAATTTGAAAATAACAATATCATTGTCGGCGAGCAAACGTTCTCTTTCGCTGAGTTCTCACAAATAGCGTATATGGGTCGAGTATCTTTATCTTCTACAGGCTTCTATAAGACCCCTAAAATTCATTTTGACCGTGCTACAGGTAAAGGTCGTCCGTTCTTCTACTATGCAACGGGTGCTGCGGTATCAGAGGTTGTCATTGACACCTTAACAGGTGAATACAAAACCTTAAGAACTGATATTTTACAAGATGTTGGTCACTCAATTAACCCAGCAATTGATATTGGGCAAATTGAAGGCGCATTTGTGCAAGGTATGGGCTGGTTAACCACTGAAGAATTAGTATGGAATGAACAAGGTCGTTTACTTTCAAACAATCCAGCAACCTACAAAATTCCAGCAATTAACGATGCACCTGAAGATTTCCGTGTTGCCTTAGTGCCTGATGCACCAAACCGTGAACACACCATTTACAACTCTAAAGCCGTTGGTGAACCACCGTTTATGTTAGGTATGGCCGTTTGGTCTGCACTGAAAGATGCTATTGCAAGTGTTAATGATTACAAAACGAGTCCGAAACTCGATACGCCAGCAACACCAGAGCGAGTATTGTTTGCTGTTGAAGCGGTTAAGGCTGCGGCGAAGTAATTCGCCCTTTCAGCTTAATTAAATCGGAATAAATAGGAATATCATCATGAAAATTAATTGGACTGGTGCAGCACACCAATTGAACAAACAAGGTAAAGCCTATGTTATCGCAACCATTGTTGGGGTAACCGGTTCAACACCGCGTAATAGCGGCACCAAAATGGTGATCACTCATGATGATATTTTTGACACCATAGGTGGCGGACACCTTGAACATAAAGTAATTAAACATGCACACCAACTGCTCATGGCTGGTGATGAATGTCAGCAGCTAGAACACTTTCAGTTAGGTGCACAACTTGGTCAATGTTGTGGTGGTAATGCTAGCGTATTGTTTGAAAGTTTTAGCGCCAGTGGTGTCAATATCATGTTATTTGGCGCAGGGCATGTCGGTAAAGCACTAATGCCTATTCTTGCTGGGTTACCCTGCAGCATTACCTGGGTTGATAGTCGCGCCGAGCAATTGCCAGAAGACGCAGGTAATTATCATAATGTCACCACACTCATCAGTGAAAATCCGGCTGAAGAAGTTGCTGTTATGCCAGCCAATAGTTATTACATTGTGATGACGCATAACCATCAACTCGACTTTGAAATTAGTCACAATATTTTGAAACGGGCTGATTTTGCATATTTAGGATTGATTGCCTCTGATACCAAATGGCGTCGTTTTCAGCAACGATTCCAGCACCGTGATATTGCTAAAGACTTAGTAGATAAGATGAACTGCCCAATTGGTTTACCACAAGTACAAGGTAAGTTGCCAATGGAAGTGGCGGTATCAGTCGCAGGTGAAATTATTCAACTTTATCAAGCTGAGCTTGCATCACAAGCTTTAGCTAATCCCGGTGCCAATAAACAAAAAGATGCTAAACCACAAAGCAGCAAACAAGGTATCGCTTGGCACGAATTAAAGAGCTTAATTACTGAAGAAGTCAGTTAGCCAATTCGTGCATTCATAAAATAAGTAGTCTACACGTTCACGTTTATCAAATTTAGAGGAGAAGCAAGGTGTCCCATTTTGCTCTACAAAGTACACAAGTAGTCGTTGCAGGAAAAATGATCGCAGCCTGCGTCGAAATTAAAGACCAGCTGATTCATGCTATTCATGCTTATGGCCAAGAATTAAGTTGCGAAGTTAAAGACTTTGGTGAACAAGTGATTATGCCTGGATTGGTCGATTCTCATGTTCATATTAATGAACCTGGCCGTACTGAATGGGAAGGTTTTAATACGGCTACTCAAGCCGCTGCTGCAGGTGGTATCACCGCCTTAGTAGATATGCCGTTAAACTGCATTCCAGTGACAACAACCAAAGCCGCTTTTCAAGAAAAACTCGACTCTGTTGACGATAAACTTTGGGTCGATTGTGGTTTTTGGGGCGGCGTTATCCCTGATAATATTGATGAACTTGATGATTTACTCAACGCGGGTGTTTTAGGTGTTAAATCTTTTTTAATTGATTCTGGTATCGAAGAGTTTCCCCCGGTAGAAGCAAAAGATATGCGTGCTGCCATGCCTATTTTAGCTAAACATAATGTGCCCTATTTGATTCACGCAGAACTTGATTGTGGCCATTTCGATGATGTTGAAATCACTAAAGAATACGACTCTTTCTTAGAATCACGGCCAAAAAGCTGGGAGAACAATGCTATCTCATTAATGGTTGATATGGCGCGTGAATCTAAAAAAGCTGGTGATAACTGTAAAGTGCATATCGTGCATTTATCCTCTGATGAAGCCTTAAGCACTATTGCTCAAGCAAAAGCTGAAGGGTTACGTTTTACGGCAGAAACCTGTCCTCATTATTTAACTATCGCCTCTGAAAATATTCCAGATGGCAAAACATTATTCAAATGTTGTCCGCCAATTCGTGAAAACAAAAACCGTGAGCACTTATGGCAAGCCGTTACCGATGGCCGCTTAGATTTTATCGTTTCTGATCACTCACCTTGTACACCAGAACTAAAATATATTGATACCGGTGATATTGAAAAAGCATGGGGTGGTATTTCAGCGCTGCAATTTGGCCTATCTCTGATTTGGACTGAAGCCAAAAACCGTGGTTTTACCTTGGTAGATCTGGCGCGTTTAATGTCACAAGAAACGGCTAAATTTGCAGGCTTAGACAGTATTAAAGGCGCAATTAAAGTGGGTAATCATGCCGATTTTTGTGTGTTTGATGAAAACATTGAATACACCATTACCACTGAAATGATCAAGCACAAGCATAACATTACCCCTTATGCAGGTCGTAAGGTGTTTGGCCAAGTAAACCATACCTTTGTCCGTGGTTTTCATGTTTATCAGCAAGACGAATTCATTAATTCGCCTGTTGGCCGACCGTTACTTAAAGGTCAGTTGTAAGGCGGTTAAAAAAACCTTAATAGTTAATATAAAAAGAACACAAAAAAATAACATACACGCAATGTATCAGAGTCGACAAAGGCTTGCCTGACAATGCAGTAACAGGAGATAAAAAATGATTGAAGATTGGTTAGCACAAAACAAATTGTCGGCAGAAGAAGCGGTATTAGAGCAAAAATTAAAGACACATTATGTCGATTTAGCTAGCGAACGTGTTGGCGGTGAAACACTATCATGTAGTGATGATTTTTTTGCTGAAATGGAAAACTTAATAAAACCAGGTCGTGGTATTTTTATCGAAGAAAAGTTTACTGAACGTGGTAAATGGATGGACGGTTGGGAGTCGCGCAGAAGTTATGGCCGTAACAATGGTCGTGATTCAGACTGGTGTATTATTCGTTTAGGTATCAGTGGTGTTATTCGTGCTTTTGACATCGACACCAACTACTTCCGTGGCAATGCACCGGAGAAAGTATCGGTTGAAGCGTGTGTAAGTGAAGTACAACCGAATGCAGATACCGTTTGGCAGACAGTTTTTGAAGCGACTGATGTTAAAGCGCATAGCCAAAATCTTTTCGAAATATCGAATGAGACTGCTTTCACTCATGTGCGTTTAACCATGTTCCCTGATGGTGGTATTGCGCGTTTCCGTGTTTACGGTGAAGCAGACGTTAACTGGAATGATTTTGTTGACGGCGAATTAATCGACTTAGCATCAATTAGAAATGGCGCTAAAGCACTGTTAGTGAGCGACATGTTTTTCAGTGATAAAAACAACCTCATTATGCCAGGTCGTGGCGTCAACATGGGTGATGGCTGGGAAACAAAACGTCGCCGTGATCCTGGTCCAGATTGGTCCATCGTAAAACTTGCCGCAACCGGTAGCGTAAATAAAGTCATTATTGATACCTGTCACTTTAAGGGTAACTTCCCTGACACCTTCATGCTTGAAGGTTGTATCAGTGATAGCGATGACTTCACAGAAAACGCTGCGAGCGTAACGTGGACACCGATTATCCCGAGCACTAAGTTATATGCTCATCGTGAACATCTATTCACTAAAGAAATTATAACAGAAAAAGATCAACCTTTTACTCATGTGCGTTTAAGTATCTTCCCTGATGGTGGTATTTCTCGCATGCGTGTTTTTGGTAACCGCCAAGGTTAATTATTGCTTTTTTTTGTCTGGTTAACGGCACTGTTATTCAGTGCTGTTAACCAAAACGATTAATCACCAATCATTGCAATGCGCCTTTGAAAATGGGCAGTAGTGATTAAAGGAAACTAAAATGAGATTAGAAGATTTAAACCAATTACCAGCAGCAGAGGCCAGCCACACGTTTATGCAGTGTTGCACCTCTAGTACTTGGGTAAATAAAATGGTTGCAGCGCGGCCATTTTCTTCTGCACTAGCAATAAAAAAATCCGCTGACGAGGCGTGGCAAGGTTTATCTGAGCAAGATTATTTCGAAGCTTTTGAAGGTCACCCTAAAATTGGTGATGTTAGTAGCTTACGTGCTAAGTATGCGAATACCAAAGAATTAGCAGGTAATGAGCAAGGACTCGTTAAAGAAGCCAATGACGAGGTACTTGAAGTGCTTTCTCAAGGTAACGCTGATTACGAAGCAAAATTTGGCTTTATCTTTATTGTGTGTGCAACAGGAAAAAGTGCAAAACAAATGTCTGATTTACTGCAAGCACGCCTGCCAAATAACAAAGCCCAAGAGCTTGTTAATGCCGCAGAAGAGCAACGTAAGATATTTCAACTGCGTATCGATAAAGCCTTAGCTGAAGGTTAATCATAATAACAATTGCTTTGAATAATAAAGCCATTTTTTAAGGAAAAGTTATGAGTCAAATTACTACCCACATACTTGATACTACCCGTGGTTTACCTGCACGAAATGTACCTATCACCTTGTTTGCCCAAGACTGTGCAGCTTGGAAAGAAGTTAATGGTGGCGTTACTAATGAAGATGGACGTTTACCCGGTTTATTAGCTGCAAATGAGACATTACCCGCAGGTATTTATCGTATGCACTTTGCTACAGCGGTCTATTTTGAAGCCAACCAGGAAACAGGTTTTTATCCGTATGTTGATATCGTTTTTGAAATTGATGCCAGTGGTACTCATTATCATATCCCACTGTTATTAACTGCATACGGTTACTCAACATACCGTGGTAGTTAGTCGCTAGGCGACAATAGTTAAGTATCAATAAGTAACTTTTGCATAAATAAAATAGTATCAAGCCATAACAGATAAACGAGAGATAAGATGAGCGAGAAAATCATTAATGTTGTACCCCAGCAATTAACAGCAGAGAATTTTGCTGTTTATGGCGATGTAATTTCAGTGTCCGAAAGTGCTGAACATTTTGCTATTAATGATGGCCATACCATGCGTTATCACGATCTTGCCGAGGTTGATGTTACAGAGCAACAAGGTACAACCCTGCTTAATATTTTTCGTTCTACCCCGTTGGCTTTTCCGTTACCGATAGAAATGATGGAGCGTCACCCTTTAGGCAGCCAAGCATTTATTCCCATGAGCAATCAACCTTATGTGGTTGTCGTTGCACCATCAGGTGAGCTTGATACCAGCAAAATTGAAGTGTTTTTAGCCAGCAGTAAACAAGGGGTTAATTACCATAAAGGTACTTGGCATCACTTTTGTTTAGCGCTCAATGAAGTGAGTGACTTTCTCGTGGTCGACCGGGGCGGTAAAGGCGATAACTGCGATGTTGAAAAACTCGACGGTTCACTTGTCATCACCTTAACAACCGAGAAGTAAAAGATAAAAACTAACACATTGAATGAACAGCACGGTATGAAACCGTGCACAACAGCACCACACCCAGTAATAGCAAAATTTAATAAGTAATAGGTTAAGAAATATGTCGAACAACACTGCAAACACTTCTTCAACGAGTGAAGCAATAAGTAAAGCTACAAGTACCGGCCGCAAAGCATACCGTGGCGAAGTGCTGCACTTTTTAGCAGATCCTGCCAAAGTAGCGGAAGAAGAGAGTTATCAGTACTTTGAAGATGGGCTACTAGTCATCAATAATGGCTTAGTTGAAGCCGTAGGTAACGCCAAGGATTTACTGACATCCTTACCCGCTGAGGTTGTCATCACTCAATATGACAACGGCCTTATCATGCCAGGGTTTATTGATACTCATGTTCATTATGCACAATCTGAAATGGTCGCCTCTTACGGCGAACAATTACTTGAGTGGTTAGAAAACTATACTTTCCCTGAAGAAAAACAATTTGCTGATATGGAACATGGTAAACGTGTTGCTGAATTTTTCTTAAGCCAGTTATTAGATGCTGGTACCACCACAGCATTAGTGTTTGGCACGGTACATAAAGAGTCTGTTGAAGCCTTTTTTACCGTCGCTCAGCAGAAAAAATTACGCATGATTTGCGGTAAAGTATTGATGAATCAAAACTGTCCTGAAGATTTATCAGATACGGTTGAATCAGGCTATGCCGACAGTAAAGCGCTCATTGAGAAATGGCATAACATCGACAGACTACAGTATGCGATAACCCCACGTTTTGCCCCTACTTGTTCAACAGAGCAACTTAATAAAGCCGGTGAGTTATTAAAAGAATATCCTGGTGTTTATTTACATACCCATTTATCTGAAAACAAAGATGAAATCGCTTGGGTGAGTGAATTATTCCCTGACAGTGACGGTTATCTTGATGTGTACGATAAAAGCAGCTTATTAGGTCGCCGTAGTGTTTTTGCTCATGGTGTACATTTGCATGATCATGAGTGTCAGCGCTTAAGTGATACTGACTCAGCAATTGCTTTTTGCCCAACCTCAAACTTATTTTTAGGCAGTGGTTGTTTTAACTTAAAGCAAGCAGAAGCATTTGATGTGAATGTCGGCTTAGGCACAGACATTGGCGCCGGCAGTAGTTTTTCTATGTTAACCACACTCAACGAAGGTTACAAAACTCAGCAATTACGTGGTGATAAATTAAGTCCCTACAAATCCTTATATTTAGCGACCTTAGGTGGTGCTATTGCTTTAGATTTAGAAGGGACTATCGGTAACTTTGTCAAAGGCGCTGAAGCTGACTTTATCGTGCTTGATTATCAAGCCACACCTTTAATGGATGTACGCATTAAACGTTGTAAAACGTTAACCGAAAAATTGTTCGTATTGAGTATGTTAGGCGATGATAGACACGTCAAAGCCACGCATATCATGGGAGAACGCGTTTAATTAACAAATTAGTTAATACCTGAAACTTGCGAATACGGCATCAGAAGTACTGATTTATATTTATAAATTCCGTGCCTCTTCTTTGTACTCATAAACTTCAGTTATCAACTAATTCACTCATGGTAGATTTATTTTAAAAAGCTTCACTTACTAAACATTAAGAAGCCAATAAAAATACCAGTACTAGATATAACAGACGGTTGCCTGAGTTCGGGACTAAGGCAACATCACTTACAAACCATATTTTAAAAATATTAGTTAATCATAAAATTATAAAACGTCTACCTAAGGTAGGCGTACAAAAGGAAAGACTATGGACCCGTATATTACTGAATGGTTAAATTTAATCATTCGCTTCGCACATCTTATTGTTGGTATCGCTTGGATCGGTGCATCATTTTACTTTGTTTGGTTGGATAACCATCTTGAAAAACCACCCGAAGAAAAAGCTGAAAAAGGCATTTCTGGCGATCTTTGGGCCATTCATGGTGGTGGTTTCTATGAAGTCGCAAAATATAAATTAGCGCCACCTAAAATGCCAACCACATTACATTGGTTTAAGTGGGAAGCTTACACCACTTGGATCACAGGTTTCTTACTACTGTCACTTATGTTCTATGTTGGCGCTGAGTCATACTTAATTGACCCACGCGTGCAAGAGTTAACTCAATGGCAAGCTATTGGCTTAGGGCTAGGCGCTATTATTATTGGTGTCGGTAGTTATGAGTTATTAGTACGCACTAAATTGAAAGATCATGGTTTAGTCTTGGCGGTTATTTTATTTATTATTGCCACCGCTTTATCTTACGGCTTAACTCAGGTATTTAGTGCCCGTGGTGCCTACATGCATATGGGAGCCATTTTAGGTACCATCATGGCGGGTAACGTATTTTTTGGCATCATGCCATCTCAACGCGCTTTAGTAAACGCTGTAGAAGCAGGTGCTACACCTGACGCTAAATATGGTCTTAATGCCAAGTTACGCTCAACGCACAACACTTATATCACCTTACCTGTGCTGTTTATCATGATTTCAAATCACTACCCGATCACCTATAACCACAGTGCAAATTGGTTAGTATTGATGGCCATCATCTTAATCACTGCTGCCGTACGTCAGTATTTTGTTTTACGCCATTTTGGTAAACAAAAACCTATGGTGCTAGTCAGCTCAATTATTGCCACTATCGTACTTGCCTATGTTATTGCGCCTAAATCTGTCGAACTTTCTGCAGAGCAAAAACTGCACGACGTCAGTAATGCACAAGTACAACAGATTATTGAAACTCGTTGCAGTACCTGCCATTCAGAAGCACCAACAGATGATGTATTTAAATCCCCGCAAGGTGGCGTTATCTTTTCTGACATTGCTTCAATCAAACAATGGGCACCCCGCATTGAAGCTCGCGTTGTTCATTCTAAGGACATGCCGTTTATGAACAAAACCCAAATGACAGAGGAAGAACGCCTAACGTTGTCACTGTGGTTAAGCAAAAATGAAGACCAAGATAAAGGATAAGAGATGAAGCAAAAAACAATCAAGCATGGTTATAAGGTTTCAGGCTGTTTGTATAACTTAGTCAATCATGAAGTATTACCTGGTCTTAACATTCATGCCAATGACTTCTGGGACTCTGTCGCTGAAGTGTTAGCTGAATTTACACCACGTAATCAGCAACTATTGGCGACCAGAGCCAATTTACAGACGCATATTGATGTTTGGCACTCGGACACTGCAAACCAGCCCTTTAACCAGCAACGCTATGAGTTGTTTTTAAAAGAGATTGGCTATTTAGTCGCTGAAAAAGCAGATTTTACTATCTCGACTAAAAATGTTGATGATGAGGTTGCCCTAGTCGCGGGTCCTCAACTGGTTGTGCCCTTGATGAATGCACGATTTTCTCTTAATGCGGCTAACGCACGCTGGGGTAGTTTATATGACGCTTTATATGGCACCGATGTTATTGGTGACGATAATGGCGCTAAACAAAGCAAGGATTTCAATCCTATTCGCGGACGCAGAGTACAAGCATATGCTCGCAGATTTTTAGACGAAACTTTACCGTTAACCCGCGGTAGTCATATTGATGCGGTGAAATATCATATCGTCAAAAAACAATTTACAGTGACCCTCTTCACTGGTGAGCAAGTACAGCTAAAAAATGTTGAACAGTTTGTCGGTTATAACGGCTCTACCGCTGCTCCCTCCGCACTGCTTTGCCGTCACAATGGCTTGCATATTGAAATCCAAATAGATGAAGACAATGTTGTTGGCAAAACCGATGCAGCTTCAGTAAAAGATGTGGTTTTAGAGTCAGCATTAAGTACTATTCAAGACTGTGAAGACTCCATTGCCGCGGTTGATGCCTCGGACAAGACCGCAGTTTATCGTAACTGGTTAGGCTTAATGAAAGGTGATCTTGCTGAGATCATACAAAAAGGCACTAAAACCATCACCCGTACCCTAAATCATGATCGCAATTATTTATCTCCTGAGCAAAAAGAAATCACATTGCCCGGGAGAAGCTTGCAATTTATTCGTAACGTCGGTCACTTAATGACAACCGATGCAATCGTCACGGCAACGGATGAAAAAGTGCCTGAGGGCATTGTTGATGGCCTTATCACCAGTTTAATTTCACTGCATGATTTACAAGGTACTTCGAAATTCAAAAACTCTAAACAAGGCAGTATTTACATAGTAAAACCTAAAATGCATGGCCCTGAAGAAGTCAGCTTTAGCCATGATTTATTTAGCGCTATTGAACGTCATTTGGGCTTAGCGCAAAACACCATAAAAATGGGCATCATGGATGAAGAACGTCGCACTTCGGCTAATTTGAAAGAATGTATCCGCGCCGCGCAAACACGTCTCGCATTCATTAATACCGGATTTTTAGATCGCACAGGTGATGAGATTCATACCAGCATGCACGCAGGTGCTATGGCACAAAAAGCCTTGATGAAAGATGAACCTTGGATTACAGCCTATGAAAATAGAAATGTCAGAATTGGTTTACAAGCAGGTCTGCAAGGTAAAGCACAAATAGGTAAAGGTATGTGGGCAATACCAGATCAAATGTCCGAAATGGTTAACAGTAAAATAGCCCACCCAAAATCAGGAGCAAATTGTGCTTGGGTTCCCTCGCCTACTGCCGCGACCTTGCATGTCATGCATTATCATAAAGTCAATGTTCAAGACATTCAAAGTACCATGAAAGCTGAGTTTTCTTTGCCAGGAACCATTGATGATTTAACTGAATTGTTAACGATTCCTTTGCTGAAAAATCAAACCGAATTATCAGCATCGGCCATTCAAAAAGAATTAGACAACAATATTCAAGGTTTATTGGGTTATGTAGTTCGTTGGGTAAATCAAGGCATTGGCTGTTCAAAAGTACCCGATATCGACAATATTGCTCGCATGGAAGACAGAGCGACTTTACGAATATCGAGTCAGCATGTTTGTAACTGGCTTCATCATGGTGTGATCAGTGAAAGCCAAGTACTTGAATCACTACGCCGCATGGCTGAAGTTGTTGATCAACAAAATGCTAGCGATAGTAGCTATATTGCTATCGGCACAGATTTTGAGCTAAGTATTGCTTTTAAGGCTGCTGCAGATCTTATTTTCCATGGTAAAGAGCAGCCAAGCGGTTATACTGAGCCGTTATTACATCAACGACGTCAAGAAGTTAAAGCCATGAACTAGCTTCACAATTCAACTTTTACATCAGCGTTTTTAGAAGCCGCATTACTTCAACATAAGTAATGCGGCTTTTTATTTATTACTTACTGAAAAGCCACAGCGTGACCAATCAAACATAACTTCGATTAAGTCAAAGTATTTGTTCTTTATACTATGGCTGCCAGATAACATTTGTTATAAAATTATTTCCTGCATCGTCAATGAAGTTATGAGGTATTTGTGTCGGTAAAAAAAGAATCCGTAGGGCAAGTTCGCCAAAGGAATGTCGCGCTTATTTTAACGGCTGCTAAAACAGAGTTTGTCTCGCATGGTTTTAAAGGCGCGTCAATTAAACGCATTGCAGAACGCGCAAATATTCCCCGAGCAAATATTCATTATTATTTCAATGACAAAACCGATCTTTACCAACAATTGCTCACCGAAATAATTGTTAGCTGGAATACCAGTTTCGATACCTTAAGTATCGATGATGATCCAAAAACGATTCTTACTGCTTATATCCACGAAAAAATTATGCATGCTAAGCACGACCCTGATGGTTCAAAAATATTTGCCAGCGAAGTCATCCATGGAGCACCTATTCTTAAAGACTATTTGCATACCGAATTCAAACAATGGTTAGATGAAAAAATCACTGTCATTGAAACTTGGATTAAACAAGGCCAAATAGACGTGGTCAACCCACATCACTTGTTATTCCTTATTTGGAGTTCAACACAGCATTATGCTGATTTTAGTGTGCAGATATTAGCGGGTTTTGGTAAAGAAACAATGAACGATGATGATTTTGATGATGTCGTTCATTCACTGACCTCAATTATTTTAAAAGGCTGTGGTTTAGCTTAGGTCGCATCACGAGGTTTCTCTTTCAAAGTTAAAGAGTGTTTGCCTACACTGCCAACGTTACTGGCATTGTTGACATGATTTATTGAAAAGCTTACTGTCATCTTAGTGTTGAAAGTTCTGCTGTCCCTAGAATACGTAATAGATACTAAAATATGAAAATTGAAGAGATAATGAGTGAAGAAGTCACTTGCATAAATTTAGATGACAGATTATCTGTTGTGAGAGAGCTATTTATTAAGCATAAATTTCATCATTTAATGGTTACTGATAGCAAAAATCAATTAGTAGCCGTGATTTCTGAAAGAGATTATTTAAAAGCTACCAATTCAAATATTGAGTTACCTACTGCTAATGAGAAAGATTTAGCGATGTTAAACAAACGTGTTCATCAAATAGTGACGAAAAAATTAGTTGCCATTAAACAATTCAGCCCCTTTAGTGAAGCAATAAAGACCTTTCATGATACCGGTATGTCCTGCCTTCCGGTAATCAACAGTAATAATCAGCCTGTCGGCGTTATAACGTCTCGAGACATAATCAAATGGCTTTATAGCAAAGTGAATTCTTCTAAATCTTAATCCCAAAACTGTGAAGCAAGTGAATTTGATCAGCTAATATTGTCGTTTTATCTAATCAATATCGACTCAACAGAGAGATTATTGTTATCAAAACTAGCATGTGATCGATAGATCGCGTATTTCAGCCTCTCAAAAAAGCAAAAATCTAACATCTCTTTCGGCAAAAGCAGCCAATTTAGCGCTTCAAAAAGCATTTACCGTTTCACATAGTGAAAACTTAACGTGAAAATTTTCACAAAAAAGCGCTTTAATTTTCACTATGTGAAAAAAAAGACCATCGAAAGATGGTCTTTTTTCATTAATAAAACGTCTTGTTAAACTTTTATTGGGATAATGCGTCCTTTAATGCTGTTAAACATAAGGCAACATTCTCACTTTTAGCCGCGTGTCCCATAAGCCCGATACGCCATGCTTTACCAGCAAAAGCACCTAAACCTGCACCTATTTCAAGGTTGTAGTGCTCTAATAGGTATTCTCGTATTTTAGCATCATCAGCACCTTCAGGAATGTAGATAGCATTCAACTGAGGTAAACGCTCTTCTTCAGGTACAATGAACTCAATACCTAATTCTTTCAGCCCCTTAGCTAATACTTCGTGTTGCTCTTTATGACGTGCCCAGCTGTTTTCTAAGCCTTCATCATGCAACATTACTAAAGCTTCATGTAAGGCATATAAGGAGTTTACTGGGGCAGTATGGTGGTAACTACGCTTGCCTTCACCAGACCAGTAGCCCATCACTAAGGTTTGATCTAAGAACCAACTTTGTATCTGCGTTTTACGGTTTTGCACTACCTCTACAGCCTTAGGGCTAAAGGATAGGGGCGATATACCAGGTACACAGGACATACATTTTTGTGTACCCGAATAGATAGCGTCTATGCCCCATTCGTCCACTTTAAGCTCTACCCCCCCTAATGACGTCACTGCATCAACAATTGTCAAACAATCATGCTCTTGCGCCATTTGACATAGGGTTTTAGCATCTGACACGGCACCCGTTGAGGTTTCAGCATGAACAAAAGCTAAAAATTTGGCGTCTGGATGGTCGTGTAATGCAGCTTTTACCTTGTGCGTTTCAACAGCACGCCCCCACGGAGAGTCAACAACTACGGCCTCTGCGCCTATTCTGTTCACGTTTTGAATCATACGGTCACCAAAAACACCATTGCGACAAACAATCACTTTGTCACCAGCTTCAACTAAGTTGACAAAACAGGCTTCCATCCCTGCTGAGCCCGGCGCTGATAAGGCAATAGTGAATTCATTTTTAGTTTGAAAAGCATATTGCAATAATGTTTTTACTTCATCCATCATATTGATAAATAAAGGATCTAAGTGTCCAACTGTTGGTCTAGCCAATGCAGAAAGAACACGGGCACTTACATCTGAGGGGCCAGGGCCCATTAAAATTCTTTGTGGTGGGTTGAATGAGTTAAATGTCATAATTGCTCTACCTTCTATTTTAGTTTCAATTTTTAGTTGTGTTTATAAAACAACCTGATGTATCGTAGTAAATCGCAACCTGACACAAGTGTCAAGTTATGGAAGAATTGCGAAACATAGACATATTGAAAAAAATTATAATTAAAATTAACACTACATAACATTAAGAGAGACAATATGAAAATTTCAGCACCACTTACCGCCCTTGCATTAACCGCTGCGTTAAATGCACCCATGGCTTCAGCAGAAATCTGGGGAAATACAGAAGTACAATTACAAGCACTAGGTGAATTAGAACGAGTAGGTACTGGTGGCACCGCTGACACTACCATCATCACTTTCCAACATGCTGGTGGCTGGGAATATGGCGATAACTTCTTCTTTATGGATTATTCTCGTTACTCAGTAAATAACGATGCTAACTTTCCAGTAGCAGATTCAAGCGAGCTATACGGCGAGTGGTATTCAAACTTTAGCTTAGGCGCGATTAGCGGTAATGACCTTAGCTTTGGTCCAGTAAAAGATATTGGTGTTGTCGCTGGTTTCAACTTTGCCCCTGAAGTGGACTCTGCTTGGGTATTACCTGGTGTTAGATTTGCTTTAGATTTACCCGGTTTTGCTTTTGCACAAATTGATGTGACTGGTTATATCCATCAAGGTGGCGGTAGCGCAGACTCTCCTGTTTTTACCGTCGTTGATGAAGATTCTAGTTTTATGGTTGATTTTGCTTGGGCATACCCATTTAAAATTGGTTCAACAAGCTGGAGCATTGAAGGTCACCTAGAGTACATTGATGGCCGAACTCAAGTGAATAACTTTGGTACCACAGAACTAGAATCTTGGATTCTATTTCAACCACAAATTCGCTTAGATTTGGGTGAAGTGTTAGGACAAAAAGCTCAGCGTTTATTCGTTGGTATTGAATACCAATACTGGAAAAACAAATTAGGTGAGAAAGGTACTGATGATAATGCCGCACAACTGCTTGCGGTATGGCGTTTCTAATAGGGCATCACCCTATGTGTACCCGAGCTTATTGAAAGCGCTAGCTTCAGCTAAAATTAGCAACACTAAAACTCAAGTAGCTAGGGTATAAGTTCGTTATTTTGGTAACGGAAATATTTAAATAGACTGCCGATTTCATTGTGTTTATTGGCAGTTATTTTTATCCATATTGCTTGAAAATGCCAAATTAAACCACGTTACTTTGACGCGGTATTTTGCACTATTCAATCCTACTTAAACTCTTATTAATAGGTAGTTCAGGTACTTTCTCGATGAAAGGTGCATTCCACTGATCTATCTGAATTTTATTAACGTAAAACCACCATATGCATTGATTCTAGTATTCAACAAGCGACCGCAAAGGACGCATTGATTACCGTATTAACTTCTATCCTTAAAACTATAAAAAGTAGGTCAAAAATGTCTGATTTTAAACAAGCAGCACTGGATTATCACGCCTTGCCAACAGCAGGTAAAATCGCCATTGCTATCACAACTCCCGCTGAAACAAGCAGCGATTTATCACTCGCTTATAGCCCTGGCGTCGCTGAGCCTTGTCGAGAAATTGCCAAAAACCCTGACGATGTTTATAAATACACAGGAAAGGGCAATACCGTTGCCGTTATTTCAAACGGTACTGCGGTATTAGGCTTAGGTAATTTAGGTCCTATGGCATCAAAGCCAGTGATGGAGGGTAAAGCTTTACTATTTAAACGTTTTGCAGACATTAACTCATTCGATATTGAAGTAACGCATAGAACTCCTGAAGATTTCATCAACACGGTTGCCGCTATCGCAGATAGTTTTGGTGGTATTAACCTAGAAGATATTAAAGCACCTGAGTGTTTTATTATCGAGAAAGCATTAAAAGAGCGTTGTAAAATACCGGTATTTCATGATGATCAACACGGTACTGCCATCGTGACAGCTGCTGCCATGATCAATGCTTTAGAGATTCAGAATAAGAAAATTGAACAAGCTGACATCGTTTGTTTAGGGGCCGGTGCTGCGGCTATTGCCTGTATGGAATTGCTGATCCAATGTGGCGCCATGCGCGAAAAAATTTACATGCTCGATACCAAAGGCGTTATCCATACACGCCGTGATGATTTATCTGAATATAAAACCCGCTTTGCCAATAACACAGACAAACGAACCTTAGATGATGTAATTGAGGGTGCTGATGTATTCTTGGGTGTTTCTGGTCCAAACTTGCTTAGCGCTGAGCAGTTAAAGAAAATGGCTGACAACCCTGTTGTATTTGCTTGTTCTAACCCAGATCCTGAAATAAAACCTGAACTAGCACATAGTGTTAGAAGTGATTTAATTATGGCGACTGGTCGCTCTGATTATCCAAACCAGGTAAACAATGTTTTATGCTTCCCTTTTATTTTCCGTGGTGCATTAGATGTACGAGCGCGAAAAATTAATAATGAAATGAAAGTAGCTGCGGTGCATGCTCTTAGTGAATTAGCTAAAAAAGAGGTGCCGGAAAGTGTGTTAAAAGCGAGCAATGAAAAGCAGTTATCCTTTGGTAAAGGTTACATTATTCCTCGTCCAATGGATCCAAGGTTATTCAAAAATGTCGCCTTAGCGGTTGCTAAAGCTGCAGTTGATTCAGGTGTTGCTGCTTTACCTTTACCTGCTAACTATATGGATACTTTTTAAAATTTTTTCTCTCATTACAAAAAAGCCGCTTTTTAGCGGCTTATTTATTACAACTTTTTATAACTAAATCATGAATACCACGAAAGCAACAACTAATAACGAATAATTCGCATTCAACTATATTTTATTATTCAAAAATGTTTTACAATCCTCAAAATGTCACTTCAATTCTGACAAAGCTCCCTTACTAAATTACTTTATTTTCCAGTTCGAGGCTTTTCAGCACTAGATCTAGGAAATTCATGAATATAAGAAAAACGTTATTTTGGCTGCATTTAATCATAGGCTGTAGTGCTGCGATATTTATTTTTTTAATGTCTCTCACGGGCGCCGCATTAACCTATGAACGTCAGATGATTCAAGCCGCTGAGCGGAGTGATTACCCAGCAGCGCCAACGGCATCAAATAACAAGTTAGCTCTATCACAGCTTTTGATTATCGCTAAACAGTACCCAAGTAAAAAAATTGCTCACGTGGTGGTAGAAAATCAACCCAATGCACCGATAGTAATTAAGGATGGTAGAAAAACACTCGCTTATCTTAATCCTTATACTGGGGCAGAAATAGCGATACCTGGTCAGGGGACTAAAACCTTCTTCGGTAAATTAAGAGCTTTTCATCGTTGGCTAACCTTCGATGGAAATTTCAGTCAATCCGGTAGAGAGATCAATGGTGTTGCCAATGTCATTTTTATTGTGTTAATACTTTCAGGGCTTTATTTATGGCTACCTAAGCGCTTTAATAACAGAGCATTTAAGCAAAGGTTAACCTTGTCTGGAAATTATCCTAATAAGCGGGCGAGAAATTACCGATGGCACAATGTTTTTGGTATCTATATTGCGCCAGTACTTTTTGTTGTGGCAGTTACTGCGATATTCTTTTCCTATAAATGGCCTGGCCAAACACTTAAAAATTATGTCTCTACCGAGTCTATTTCACTCACTAAACCTGTCGAAGTATCGGCTCAACAGGGCCAGTATCAACTGCCTATTGCTAAGCAATTGTCCAAAATACGACAATATTACCCGCAATGGCAACGCATTCAATTTTCATTAGATAATGCTCCAACGAGCAGTAAAATTTACCGTGTAGATATGGGCAATGGTGGCGAGCCACAAAAACGTATTTCGATATTAATAGACGCCTCAACAGGGGCTATGATTCAGCAACAAAGATTCGAGCAACTATCGACTTATAGCAAGCTACGTAGCTACATTAGATTTCTGCATACGGGTGAAGTCTTTGGGCCATTTGGACAAACTATTGCGGGTTTAGCTTCGCTGTTTGCATGTTTGTTGGTATATACCGGCGCCATGCTCTCGTGGAAACGTTGGAAAAATAGAAGGAAAGTAAGCGGCAATGTAGCTACGCAAGTAAATTAACGAGAAATGAAGTAGAGCCCTAACAGGCTCTACTTAAACTGAGGTTAGTCTCGTTTATATAAAGATTCTATTGTACTTGTCGCGATAGTGTTCGCATTTATCATATACCCAGTTAACGCGCCTGAGGCCTCTTCTGGCAACTCAAGCTTCTCAACTGATAGTGCATGAACAGTAAAGCGATAATGATGTACTCCATGGCCTTTTGGCGGGCAAGCACCACCAAACCCGCGGTAACCAAAATCATTTGCTATTTGCACACTGCCCTCAGGTGCTAAGCCTTCTTTTGCACTGCCCGCGCCTACGGCTATTTCGGTCACAGTATTAGGAATATTCACTATTTGCCAATGCCACCAACCACTGCCTGTTGGTGCATCCGGATCGTAGGCAGTAATCGCAAAACTTTTTGTGCCTTCAGGCACACCAGACCATGATAGTTGTGGCGATAAATCACCTCCATTACAACCAAAGCCATTGAACTCTTGGGCTTTAGCCATAAATTTGCCTTCTGCAATATCTTTACTTGATAAGGTAAAAGTATCGGCCAACGTAATAGAAGAAAAGCTAAGTGAGAGCAAGGTAACTAATGTGAGTGACTTAAACATAACGATGAGCCTTATTTTATAAATTGCTAAATGGTAGTTAGTAATTGATTATTAACTGTAGTTAAGTCTTTTAGCAATATCACTCAAATTTTATAGTATCGATACAGCCAAGTTTTGCCCTAACCAACCTAAGAGTTAAGTTTTAAATAAACTTACACATGCCATGACCTAAAGAGCTATTAGGCCTTTGGGTGTAACCATAGCGACTATAGAAGGCCTCTTTTCCCTGTGCAGCCAACAAACCGATAGTAGCGCCTTGGTTAGTAGCATTAGATAAATAGTCTTCAATTTTTGCCATTAAAGCCGCGCCAATGCCCTGCTTTTGATAACTTGGATCAACAACCACATCTTGAATATAAAAATACATAGCGCCGTCACCCACAACTCTTCCCATACCAACAAGTTGCCCATCATTTCGAATAATTACATGAAATAAACTATTATTTAAGCTCTTTTCAGCGATGTTGACATCAAGATCGCCCCAACCCACCTTAGTGCGCAATGTCAAAAAGTCTTCAACCGACGGGGTTTCTAATGTTAAACAAAATTTAGCAGCTAACACTGTTATCTCCATTTATTCTAACGAGGTTAGTAGTAATACCAATCAAACAGTAACACTATGATGAATATTTTTGAATAGCCATTTTAACGACTCGATAAGGGGATTAAAATATACTAAGGGCTTATCTACACAGATAAAAAATATCACGTTATTTAGTGACTATTTTTTCGCATTGGGGTTTTGGCTAGTTTGACTTTCAGATAGCAAAAAATGGCTGTTTAAATGAATAAACAGCCATTGTGACTTGTTGCCCTTGAAAAGGCTTATTTATTAACTTTTCTGACTAAAAGTAGAGTTATAAGTTGAAGTAAGTAACTTGCCCTTTAGCTTCCGCTAGTTCAGCAGCTACGGAGGCTACAGCTAAATCTTGTAAGCCAACGCCCGTGCCATCAAACAAGGTAATATCTTCTGCTGAAGTACGGCCAGTTTTAGTGCCATTAATGACTTCACCAATTGGTACAATATCGCTCTGTTGAATGAGTTTTTGTGCAACCGCATGCTGCGCTTCACCTAAGGAAATTGATTGCGCCAATTCATCGGTAAACACCTTAGCTACTGTCAATAAGTTTGCATCAACTTCTTGCTTACCGACAGTATCGGTTCCCATACATGCGATGTGCGTACCTGGTCTGATCCAGTCTTTATCTATTAACGCCTCAAACGCCGAAGTTATAGTAATAATAACATCTGCTTGAGCACAAAGTGCTTCACGCGTTACTGATTCAAACGGCAAACCTACTTCTTCAGCCACCGCAGCAAGCTTAGGTATCTGCTCTGGGTGGAAGTTCCAGCAAACAACTTTTTCAAAATCACGTTGCTCAACCGCGGCGCGTAATTGAAAAGTAGATTGATGACCAGCACCGACCATGCCCAGCACTTTGGAGTCTTTACGCGCTAAATGAGCAATAGAAACAGCAGATGAGGCAGCTGTGCGCACCGCAGTTAAGTAGTTACCGCCAACAAGGGATTTTAACTGACCGGTATCGGGATCAAACAAAATGACTGTAGATTGGTGGTTTGTTAGGTCTTTTTGTACATTGCCCGGCCAGTAACCACCTGATTTTAAACCTAACACCATGCCATCACGATCAAAGCCCGATTTAAAGCCATAAAGTGCATCAGCATGACCAATAGCTTCACGTATGACAGGAAAATTGTAAGCGGTATTTTTCGCCATGGCAGAAAATACGTTTTCTACTGCGGTAAAAGCATCTGCTCTACCCATAACTTCTTGGCAAACCGCTTCTGAAACAACGGATACACCCTTGTTAGCGGGTATAGCGTTTTTTTGTGACTGGTTTTCTTTTGAATCACTCATAATTAATGTCCTAAAAATGGGAAAACTCTCAACAGAAGCTGAGAGCATAAATAGCTTATTAGTAAGCTTTACCACGCGCAGAAACAGGCCATAAGGTTTCTACCTTGCCATTACGTACGCCAACATAATAATCGTGAACGTTACACGTAGGATCACAATGCCCTGGTACGAGTTTTAATTTTTCATTAATTTTAAGTGCGCCATTAGCATCTGAAATAACACCATGTTCATCAGAACATTTAATGTATTCAACATCGTCACGACCAAAGATATACGGTAAACCACTATCTACTGATTGCGCTTTAAGACCCGCATCACAGATGGCTTTGTCAGCTTTAGTGTGGCTCATAACAGACGTTAAGATGAATAATGAGTTTTCAAATTCTGAAATACGCTCACCTTTTTCATCATGAATGCGCTGGTAATCTGCATCCATAAAAGCGTAAGAGCCACATTGTAATTCATTGAAGACACCCGAGTTACCTTCAAAGTAATATGAGCCGGTACCGCCACCGCCAACGATGTCACACTCAAGACCTTCCGCTTTAAGCATGTCGATTGTGCGAGCAACCATGCCTACAGCAATGTCTATCTTCTCTTTACGTTCTTGGTAGCTTTCCATATGTTGCATAGCGCCTTGGTAAGCTTGAATGCCAGAGAAGGTTAAACCTGGCGTGGCAGCAATCGCTTTAGCGATATCAACAACGGGCTGACCTTCACTTACCCCACAACGGCCTGCGCCGCAGTCAATCTCAACTAAACATTCAATTTGCGTATCATGCTTATTCACTGCCGCTGCAAGTTCCGCAACGTTTTCAAGATCATCAACACATACCAAAATACGCGCGCCAAGTTTAGGTAAACGTGCTAAGCGGTCTATTTTTGCTGGTTCACGTACTTGGTTAGACACTAAAACATCTTTAATGCCGCCACGTGCAAAAACTTCGGCTTCAGATACTTTTTGACAACACACGCCACAGCTATCACCTAATTTTTCTTGTAAAAAGGCGATATCAACAGATTTATGCATTTTGCCATGTACGCGATGGCGAACGCCCATCTCTTTTGCAAATTGTCCCATCTTAGTAATATTACGTTCTAACGCGTCTAAATCGATTACTAGACATGGCGTTTGAATATCTGCTTCATTCATACCTGGCAGTGCAGGAACGTCGTAACCTACTTCTAAATCGTTTACTTTTGTCATCTTCTTCTCCAAAATTTTAATGAGTACTTAGTTAATTTTTAAGTTGAGCTTTGTATAAGGTTCAATCTGAATGTGATTTTATTTTTTGTAACAGTGCTTCTGTTTAGGTATTCATCCACGGCAATTTATCTAAATCGACATTACCGCCGGTAAGAATTACCCCAATACGCTTGCCTTTAAATACCTCGGGGTTTTTCAAGATAATAGCGAGTGTTACTGCACTGCTTGGCTCCACGACAATTTTCATACGGATCCAAATAAGCTTCATTGCCGCAACAATTTCATCTTCAGTTGCCGTTAAAATATCGGTGACATGGTTTTTAACGAAATGCCAAGTTAAGTCTTTTAACGGAACCTTAAGGCCATCTGCAACGGTATTTGGAGCGTCATCTGCAATGATATGACCCGCTTTAAATGAACGCGCAGCATCATCTGCATTTAGCGGCTCTGCTGCATAAATTTTTACTGTTGGGTTTGTCGTCGACAACGTTAAGCAAGTGCCGGAGATCATGCCACCGCCGCCAATTGGCGCTACCACAGCATCTAAATTAAGCACCTGATTAACGAGTTCTTTTGCACAAGTTGCTTGCCCTGCTATAACACGGGGGTCGTTATAGGGATGAACAAAATCTGCGCCTGACTTAGCAACAACATCAGCAAAGACGGCTTCGCGTGAACTAGTAGAAGGTTCACATTCAACTATGACTCCGCCATAGCCAATGACGGCATCTTTCTTAGCTTGCGGCGCGGTACGTGGCATAACTACAGTCACGGGTATGCCACGTCGTCCGGCGGCATAAGATAACGATAAAGCGTGGTTACCTGATGAGTGTGTGGCAACGCCAATTTTTGCTTCTGCATCGGTTAAACCAAAGACAGCATTACAGGCTCCGCGCACTTTAAAAGCCGCTGCCTTTTGCAAGTTTTCACATTTAAAAAATAGCTCTGCACCTGTTAATTCATTGAGGAAACGCGAGGTTAATACCGGTGTTTCGTGAATAAAGGGTTTAATACGTTCATGGGCTACGAGTACATCCTCGTAGCTTGGAATAGTCATGGTTGGGTTAGGTGAACTGCTCATAGGTGCCTCTTAATATCTCTTGCGGTATTAGCCGTCATATAAGTCGTGGGTTTAGCCGTGACATTAATTCTGTGGTAAGTCGTGTTTATCTATCTGAATCGTAAGGTGACTCGTAATTTGTAAATGGTGCTTACCTGCTTAATAGTTTTTTTGCTTCAATTTCACCTTATGAAAAACAGCTAGTTCAGGCAATCAAGAGGGATTTCACCATGTGAAATAACGATTTATTAGCACAGTAAAATGTTTTACAGGCCACTGATAAATAAGGGGGTATATGAACATTGACCACACAAAAATCTATGAATTCCACTATGTGGAATAGGCAATTTCAAATTAATGATGGTTTTTGTCAGCTTTAGTTCTATATTAAAAATTGAAAACAAAAAGTTGACACAAGAGTCAAGAAAGGGGATGTTATAACAGTTCAATTAATTAATGGCTCAAGTTTTAATGAGAGTAAACCTTCAACAATAACGATGTTATTGGATAGCTTGCCCCTTTAAAAAAGAGCTTTTAGGTAGTTTGATTGGTATTTGATAAATTTTACACTGAGCGGCAATATTATGACTAAAGTTAAACCAGAATCTCGTATTCAAGTAATCGATAGAGCAGCCACGTTACTAGACGCTATTTCACGCTATACCATGCCGGTAACACTTAAAGCGCTGAGTGCCGATACTAATTTAGCGCCATCAACCGCTTTTCGAATATTACATTCTCTTATCGATAATCATTTTGTTGACCGAGACAATTCAGGCAAGTACCAGTTAAGTGGTCGACTCATTAGACTCAGCAATTATCAATCTCAGCACGTGGATTTTCGTAAAGTAGCGTTACCTTACATGGAAAAACTACGTGATAAATTTGGTGAAACGATTAACCTGACCACACGTGAAGGCGATGTGATCATTTACGTAGAAAAAGCCATTCCCAATAGAATGATGCATGTGCAACAAATCATTGGCAGCCGCGCGCCGTTGCATGTTACGGGCGTAGGTAAAATGATGTTAGGCATGGAAGGCAGCGAAGGGATCAGTGGCTATGCTCATCGTACAAATTTGCCAACCTATACCCGGAAAACATTTTCAGACATAGCAAGCTTAGAACGTGAATGCATGCACTGTGTTGAGCAAGGGTTTGCCTACGATAATGAAGAAGCTGAAATAGGCGTAGGTTGCATTGGCGTACTTTTATATGACAGATATGGCGAAGTTGTTGCTGGATTATCCGTGTCAGCGCCCATTGAGAGACGTAAAGATGAATGGGTTAAACACTTGGTCAAAGCAGGAAAATCAATTTCCATTGAGCTTGGCTTTGTTAAAAACCAACAACCGATCAAAGAGGCCAGCTAAGCAAGATTTACAGCAGAAAGGGTATCTTCTCGCCGCCAATATTTTATCTCTGCGGCATCCCCATCCCCGCATTACAACGGAGCTTGGGGTAATAGCCAAACCACTGCAAAAAGCATGATTCAGTTGGAATTAGAAACGTTTTAGGCAAGGCATTGGTTGAAGAGAATGGTTGTTCAGGAGAATAAGCTCCTGCATTCACTAATAAGCTGCATCCATGCAGCGTCCTTCTCAAAATTAATAACGCGGTCAAAAATATTTCTGAGCAACTCATTATCCTGAACAAGCATTTTGAAGTGGCTTGGGCATGAACCAGATTTAAAATTAAAGAGTGGAAACTATGTTAACAATAAATAGACTAAACCAAACGGAAGCAAAAACCATCATTGATGGCGCAGTGAACAAAGCCAATGAACTCGGCGTACCTATGTGTATTGCCGTGGTCGATGAATCAGGTAATTTAATTGCCTTTGAACGAATGGATGGCGGTAAAGTACACAGCATTACCATCTCACAAGATAAAGCGTTTACTGCCGCATCAGCACGTAAAGGGACTCATGAATTTAACAAAGCCTGTATTCCAGGACATAAAAACAACTTATTTGGTATTCATACTGCTTTAGGAGGTCGTATGTGTATTGTTGGCGGTGGTTTACCGATTACCTTCAATGGCAGCGTGGTGGGTGGTATTGGCGTAAGTTCAGGCTCTCCCGAGCAAGATTTAGGTTGTGCACTAGCAGGCGTTGAGAGTTTTAGTAGTACCTATGGCTAACAAGTCTGGCAAAAGTGAATATGAGTTGTGGACCAGTGCCACTTTAATCTTATTCGCTTTTGCCTTTTTCAACACTCAACGTACGGCCTCATAGAATAATTACGTTACAGCATTCCCTGAAAACCTCCAACGTTATCCCCTGCCTGATTAAGTTTTGTTTTTACCATTAAACTATCCTACTATTTAATATGAATGCCTCTGTTTAACAAACACTTGGGATATACATTAGTGCAACTTCCTTCAAAAAAAATCAATATTATTCTCGCTATCGTTCTGTTCATTATTATTGCTGCCGTTATTTATACTGGTACTCAAAAAGAGGCCGAACTTCCTAAAATGACGGTACAAGAGAAAAAAGCAAGATTTAGAGCATTAATCCTTCCTGCCATTGACAATGTTTACGTAACGCTCATGCTTCGATATAAAAACATTAAAGCGGCAATTGACGCGGGCGAAACCAATGCTGAAATTGAAAAATTAAAAGTGGAATACAAAGCCACTAGCAATGATGAATTACTTATGGCGCTTAAACCCCATCCCAAAAGTATTACCATAGCACAAGCGGCAATAGAGAGTTCTTGGGCCACGTCACGCTTTTTTAGAGTCGCTAATAATATATTTGGCGTTTGGTCATTTGACCAAGATGAACCCAGAGTTGCTGCCCTGAAAAAACGAGGTGACAAAACTATTTGGGTCAAAAAATACCATTCGATTGAAGCGGCCATATACGATTACTATCGCACGATAGGGCGCAGTAGTGCTTTCGCTCAATTTAGACAAGCGAGAATGGCAACAAACAATCCTTTTATACTGGTGACTAAATTAGACCGTTATTCTGAAAAAGGCAGCCTTTATGGTGAAGAGCTTGCTTCAATTATCAAATTCAATAAATTTGATAATTACGATGCTAATTAGCGAGCCAAAATCAAGCAATCACCAAGATACTTAACAGCAAAATAGGACATCACAGTCAATATATATTAAACTCTATAACACTAGCCTCTTGGAGAAAGTAGTAACGGGTAATTTTTATTCATCATTCGCAATAAAAATTAGTTTTAGCGTTATTACATATTATTTGAAGCGCACGTATCCCGTTTAATCCTTAGGCTAAAAATGAACCATAGTTATTACGTTAAGACCTTATTCTCATTACTCTTTTTTTCTAGTACATTATGGTCCAAACCGTCTCATCTCCCAAATAAAGTCGTTATACCAACAAATAACTGGTCAAGCCAACGGGTTTTATCCAACGTTGTTGGTCAGTTAATTGAAAATTTAGATGTGCCCGTAGAGTACGTCAACATCAGTGCTGACCGTCAATGGGGGGCGCTAAAACGTGGCGTTATTCACTTTCAAATAGAAGTATGGGAACCGTCAATGGGGCAAGAGTTTAATAAACTTGTTGCTAACGGTGACATTATTGATTTAGGCACACATGAAGCCAAAGTGATAGAAGATTGGTGGTACCCTAAATATGTCGAAGATTTATGCCCTGAATTACCCCAATGGCAAGCGTTAAAAAAGTGTAGAGCTCTTTTTAAGGGCTCAAAAACAACAGATAAAGGCATCTATTTTGGTGGTCCGTGGAATTATGGTGACGCCGATATTATTCGAGCATTAGGGCTAGAGTTTTCCATCGAACGTTTACCTGATGATTCTGCGTTGTGGGAAGAGCTTACCCGTGCGATTAAACAAAAACGTCCTATCCTTATGTTAAATTGGAGTCCTAATTGGACAGACCATTACATCGACGGTGAGTTTGTCAACTTTCCTCTTTATACCGAGCAATGTGAAAAAATACCTGAATGGGGACTCAACAAAAAGTTAGTGAAAGACTGCGGTAACCGTAGAGGCGGATGGTTAAAAAAAGCGGCGACACCAGACTTAAAGCAAAGATTTCCTTGTGTGTATAACTTAATTAAAAATATTAGTTTTACCAATCGTATGATTACAGATGCAGCGTCTTTAGCTGTTGTTGAAAAGCTATCAGATCAAGCCGCCGCGATTGAATGGTCAAAGAAATATGCGAAAAATATCAAAAAATGGTCATTGCTAGAATGCCCACAATAGCCCCCTCGTTAAAGTAAAAGTATTACTTTACTAAGCGCAGTATTTAGCTTCTTTAAAGTTAAACTTAATATACGCTAACAGTAAGATACCACATGCAACGATAACCGCGGTTATATATAAAGCGGGATTATAACTATTAAATTGTTCAATCAATGCCACGCAATATAATGGTGCGATAATTTGTCCAATCCCGTATGCCGATGTTATTGCTCCCATAATAAAAACAGGGTTCTTATTGGAAAGTTGACCGCCAAAATTCATAAATAAGGCGACTAAGCCAATAAAAGTAGCACCAAAGAACATCCCACTGATAAGGTTCATCATAATATTACTTGAAAATGTCGGGATTAAAATGCCGATAATCTGTAAAAACATAGCGATTATCATAATATTAATACTGCCAAACCTATGTGCTAGGCGCATCCATATAATACAAGAAGGGATCCCAGCAAGACCTACCGCCAACCAGACATAACCTCCGTAACCATCTAGCCCTTCTAATGAATTAACTATATCCGGCAGAAATGTTGCTTGTACCACCATGCCGACCCCTTCGGTAAAATAGGCACAGATAAGTAGGATAGCAACGGGAGAAAAGAGTGATTTATCAAATTGATGCTTAACAACGTCATTGGTAGGCTGCTTATCAAAGCGTAAAACATAAGCGGAATAACAAGCAAAAACCCCACCAATGACCGCTAAAATAAGCCATGCATCTTGCCAGTTTCCACCAAAATAAAAGACACTGCGCACCACAAGGTCAGTAATAACGATCGAAAAACCTAAGCCGGTAAAATGTATTCCCATGGCTTTGGTTTTATTGGTCGACTTTAGTTTTAGCATGACCACAGCAGAGCCGACAACAAGCGCCATTGCAGCGCCAAATCCTGCCAAAAATCGCGTGATAACCCACACGGCACTGTTTTCTGTAATACCTAAAACAAAAGAAGATAAAACACAAAGTAACAAGCCTATTTTGAAGTATTTTACCTTGGTATGGTTATCTTTAATGAAAATAGAAAAAACAGAGCCACTTAAATAACCAAAGTAATTTATCGAGGCAAGTACCCCAGCAAACGCTATGTTAATTGAGTCTTCTAACATAGCTGGCAATAGTGAAGTGAACACAAAACGTGCAACACCAACCCCGACTACGAGAGCTAATATACCTGCCAATAAAATTGCACTATTACTCTCTCGATTAAACTGCACAGTGTTACTCCATCAAAATGTTCTTTGAAATAACTTTCAGTGTATAACCAGCTGAGTTCAAAAGGTAAATCACCAATAATGATGGGTAACATATAAAATGAAGATACAGAAAAACTAACGGATTTTTGATGGCAATATTAAGCCAGTTCTTATATCTACTGAGACCATAATATACGAATTTCTTGTAATAATGCTTTAACCACGGGATCTGATGCTCTGTTTTTAGCAATGACAAAGTATAAAGGAGTAGTAAAATTTAGCGTAGGAATAATCTGTACCATTTTATCTTTTTCCGCTAACCGAGCTTCCTCTAAGGGTATAAAACTTAAACCAAAGCACTTTTTAACCAACTGCAAACGAGTGCCATCATCACTAGATTTCAAAACCGAGGTAATATTATTTCCAAGCTTAGCTGTTAATAAGTCATCAAAGGGACAATAATCACCCATCATTATCCAAGGTTGTTGAGCAAGCTCTGATACGGTTAAAGCTCGACTAACATCAAAAGTTAATGGTGCAATAGTGGTTATTGTCTGCTCTGTTGCAATAACACTAATAAAATCATCTGGGATCTCACCAAAAACATAACCGCCGTCCAGCTGCTGACTTCGAATATCATTAAGTATTTCACCACTGGATTGCTGGCGAATAGACAATCTTATGCCTGGGCAATTTTCTTGTAAATTTTCAGCCAGCTCTGTCAGTTTAACTTGCTCAACATTCAAGTTATTGCCCAACCTAAACGTACCAATAATTTCATGTTGGTTGTCCGCAGCAAGGTTAACTAAGTCTACGGCACTATCTAACGTCACTTGCGCTTTGGTTAACAGTAATTGACCTTTTTCCGTCAAAGCCATGCCCTTGCTGGAACGAAGAAAGAGAGGAGTTGCCAACTCTGCTTCTAAACTTTTAATATGAGCGCTTATCGCAGGTGGTGTGGTATATAGCCTTTTAGCCGCTTGGGTTAGATTGCCTGTTTGAGCGACGGCAACAAATGATCGTAGGTGATAAAACTCCACAAGTGACTCCTTGAACTTTTCTCTTAACTTTAATGTTATGAAACTTTTATAACGCCTACTCTACTCTTTTCATAGTCTTTACTACCATTCATTTATATCGAACACTGCCTTAAGTATTGATGAATTTAACTAGTAATCTAGTCAGGTTACTGTGAGGTTTTTAAACCAAGGAACAACTATGACTAACTATAGTAATGCATTTTATCAACCATTAATTCCCGCACAACAAGTGAATAGTTTTTTTGCAGCCAAACTTGCCTGTGAAACCGATTGTTCTGATGTCTATAGTGATATTATTCAACACAGTAATCATTATATTTTATTAGATGTACGCGCCAAAGAGGCTTTTAAAAAAAGCCACGCGATTACCGCCATCAACTTGCCTCACAATGAAATAAGTCAGCAATCATTAGCTAACTTCGATAAAGACAGCTTATTTGTTGTTTACTGTTGGGGACCTGGCTGCAACGGTGCTACTAAAGCTGCATTGAAAATTTCAGCCTTGGGTTATGGTGTTAAAGAAATGTTGGGCGGTATTCATTATTGGGAAGATATTGAACGATATCCAGTCAATCGACGAGCAAATCAAGCATAAGACTTAAACGCTTTAGGTATAATACTCACAAGTTATTTTCTTACTTGGCTACCTAAAGCCGTTCTATCAAGGTGTAATTTCTAACTACCATGTAATAGAAAAATTATGCTGAGCAGGGATATTTCTTACCGCCTCAAGCTTTTGAACGTCACTTAACAGTACTTGCTGAACTTCATTACCATTAATAATGTTTAGGTATTCTCGCTTTTCGACCAGCTTAATATCTGTTGCTATGCCATGATATTTTTTATTCTCTTTAGTCGTAATCTCAATTAGGCTGCGACGCATACAGACAATTTCAAAATAGTCATGGGCCTCACAACTGATGTTATTTGCCATGGGATACTCCTGCTTTTTACATAAGTCATTTATCGCGGTTCAATGATGATAAATTACCAACGAATTATAAGCGAATAATACTATGTCCTTGGCTAACAATACTATCTTGCACCTCAAGGTCAGCAAGTTCACTATGGCAAAAATTGCAACGACTTTGCTTAATGTGATCTATTTTTACGCCTAAACTCGCGAGATACTGTTTGGCATATTGCTCGACCTTTTTAATATTTTCATTATCCACCAACACATCAAAATGAATGTATTGACCAGACTCCGTCATTACATGGGTATCAAAAACATGTATTTGCATACTTATTGCTCCTACTAAATTATTGGCTTTTGCCCGGTAAACTTAAATCACCCGATGCGACATCAAATACATCGGTGACACACAGCAGAGGTGCATGAACTTGCTGGTTTATTTTTAAACCTGCCGTAACACCATCAAAAGAAAAGCTTGCTGGAAAACCTAGTGCAGAGAGCGGCACGCGCACTAACACTTCAGATTTCGCTAAGCTAAAATCAAAGCCAGGACTGTCAATAAAGATAGGCAAGTTTGGCCATGTCAGCGGTAATTTAGGTGAGCTACCTTGAGCAATATCTTTAACTTTTAAAGCACCTTCACCACAAGCATTATCAGGCACAAGAACTACCCAGTGACTGTGCCATTTATCGCCATCGTTGGTTTTGTTGCCATCACCATCTTCATCATATAACGGAGTATCGTCAAAGTCTGGATGTACGGTCAAAGCTAAAGAGAGAATACCTTGATCTGCTTCAAAACCTACCGCAGAACTATTTAGTGATGTTGGCCAGACATAGCTATATACCTCGGCGCCGGCTAATTGACCATTTTTTTCGGGTTGTTTATTACCCACTTTACCTGTTACTGCTTGTTGAAAGATAAGATGACTGCCTTGGGTAATAACCTTGGCGTGAACAATATCAAACTCAGCAGTAATATCCGCTGAACTCGATGCTTGGATATGACCACTGTGTTTGTTGTGAGCAGAGGTGGTTGTTGTCAGTAACACTGTACTCAAGGTTGCTGCAATTAATAGCGGTGAAGTTTTCATGATTAATCCTTTTAATTAAATTATCTAGGAGTAAATAAGTGCTTAACACCAAATGTGATTCAGTTTGATTTACCCAACAGATATCGTTTCGATTCGAAACTAATTTTATTTAAGCATAAGAAAACTCTACTTGTCAAATATGTTTTGACTCGATACTATTAAGGGATGAATGATGAACTATTTAATTTAATCGAGCGTTTGGCCAATTTATTACGGCAAGAAACGCGACTTGAAGGGCAAAGCTTAGGGTTACAACCTATACAGCAAGAGGCTTTGTATTACCTATCGACGTGTAATCGCTACTCGGATACCACCTTAGCGGTTACTGAGTTTTTAGGGTTAACCAAAGGCACGGTATCACAATCATTAAAAATTCTGGAAAACAAAGCCTTAATTATTAAAGTAAAAGACAAAAAAGATAAACGCATTACTCATTTAAACGTGACTGAAGCTGGTCACGAGTTTTTAAAAAAAACGTGCCCACCACAAAAGTTTACCGATGCGATTGCCGGTTTGTCTGTTGATGAAGAGTTTGAAACAAAAACATTAC
>ERZ1027208.154-NODE-154-length-35133-cov-78.295712_pt1 | contig 35133 bp, 47 predicted proteins | sample MGYA00520867_ERZ1027208 | MGnify/ENA primary metagenome ERZ1027208 (study PRJEB33311, sample SAMEA4378413) | marine metagenome | biome: Marine biome; feature: Fjord; material: Water | collected 2014-07-20T08:00:00Z/2014-07-... | depth 75 m ...
AGCAACGCCAGCAACGCCAGCAACGCCAGCAACGCCAGCAACGCCAGCAACGCCAAGCGGTGAATCGTTATTCGCCGACGCAACGCCAGAAGTACCACCAGCACCAAGCGGTGCGGTCGAAGGTGTGGAAGCACCAGCACCAGCACCAGCACCAGCACCAGCACCAGCACCAGCACCGTCAGCAGTTTCAACGCTTGGTGATGTTACGTTCGGACAATTAATGCAGTTAATCACACGTAATAAGGTCGACAGTGACGCGGTGAAGGCGATTATTAGTAATCACGGGGTTGATAAAATTCCATTGCTAAACCAGCGCCCTGAGTTAATCCCAACGGTATACGCCGAAATTCAAGCGATGATTGATTAATTCACCCGTGACGGCTTCGGTCGTCACACATTCACAGGTTTATTTTATGCTTTTAAAATTACCACCAAGCGCGGCGGGCGTGTGGGTTAATTGCCCTGCGTCACCTGAAATGATCGCTAAGTTTCCACGACCACCCAGCGACGAACGCAGTGAAAAACAGTCTGAAGGTTTAGCGTTCCATGAGCTGAGTGAAATTATGCTCATGTCGGGAACCGTTGAGCTTCCCGAATTCATCGACACCATGTCGAGCTTCGGGATCGTGTACGACCGTGAAATGTACGAAGCGGCGCAACTTTACGCGGGTGACGTATTCGAAACGTGTGCGCCACAGCGTGACGATAAGCACGACCACCCTGTCGAGTACCACGTCGAGAAACGCGCCGACCTGTCACACATAGCCGACGAAATGCACGGCTATGTAGATTGTTCAGCGTTTAGCGTTGGCGCCAGAACCCTGACTGTGTGGGAAGCGAAATACGGTCATAAAATTGTCGACGTGTTCGAAAATTGGCAGTCTATTTTATACGTTGACGCTATCACTGAACGTATGGGAATTGATGGGTATCATGACCAGCACACCAACGTTTGTATCAAGTTGGTACAACCGCGCGCGTATCACCGCGACGGGCCAATTCGTGAATGGTGCTTCAAGTTGTCCGACCTGCGCGCATACGTGAATAAATTACGTGACGCAGCAACCGAAGCCCGAAGCGGGTCGCCAATGTGTCGCACTGGCAGCCACTGTGGAAGCTGTGACGCGTCCCACGCCTGCGAAGCCTTGCAAGCGTCCACGTATTCGCTGATTGACCACCTGAGCGATACTAGCGGCGTCCCCGTCACGGGTGCCGACCTATCACTTGAATACTCTAAGCTGTTGAAACTTGAGAGGCTATTCAAGGCGCGTATGTCAGGCTTAGAAGCTCAACTATTAGCCGAAGTTCAAAACGGTGTCGAGGGTCACACTTTCACGGGTGAAATGGGTTATGGGCGTTTATCATGGACCGCCGACCGTTCCGAAGTGTTAGCGCTTGCCGAAATGTACGGCGTGACAGCGACGAAAGAAAGTGAGTCACCACTCATCACACCAACGCAATTAATTAAAAAAGGAATTGACGCCACCGTCATTTCTGAATATAGTGCAAAACCTATGACGGGTATCAAGCTCGTTGAACAAACCGCCGCGTCAATGCGTCGAATTTTTACAAAGAAAGGAAGTTAAAATCATGGCTATTACATCAACACCTTACGCACCGTTTAAAGCACGTCTGGTAATGGGTTCACTGTTTGACATTAAGACGACTGACCACGAAGGGAAGCCCGAAGCGAGCACGAATAAACATCACTGGTTTATGGGTTTCGCGGTTCCGAAGGGTCCAGAATGGGATGTGGTGTGGTCAACAATGTACAACGCCGCAGCGAACGAGCCATCATGTACCGCAGCATTATGTGGTCAAGCTGGTTTTGGTTGGAAAATTGAAGATTGTGACGCGCCAAGCAACCCACAGAACGCGGGTAAAACCTCATACCCTGCGGGTCACTGGTTAATCAAATTCGCACGTTATTCAATGATGGGACCACCACCAGTATGTGACGGTCAGTTTAACCCTATCGTGAATAAAACCGCTGTAAAACGTGGTGATTATTTCTTCATTGACGCGTCCACTGTGTTTAACGGTTGCGCCACGATCAAGACTAACGCAGGCATGTACCAGAATTTGAATGGTGTAATGTTTGCCGAAGCGGGTGAAGAGATTATCAGTGAAGGTGGATTCAACGCTACAACCGCATTCGCGGGTATGCAGGGTGGTATGGTTGCCAACGGTGCAACACCGCAAGCGGGCGCACCTGTCGCGGGCGCTATCGTAACGCCACAGGCACCACAAGCACCCGCAGCACCGCAGACGCCACAAGCACCCGCAGCACCCGTTACGCCTGCGACTGACTTAATCGGTGCTGCGGGTGCGCCACCATCACCACCAGCGTTAGCCGCTACGCCTGAGCAGGGTTATATGGTTCAGGGTGTGTCATACACTAAAGCGACCTTACTAGCTGTTGACGGTTACACCGAAGCGCATCTAGCAACACTACCACGCGGCTAAGCCCTCACCACCTCGCGACGTCTTTGGGCGTCGCACCACTTCGAGTTATTAATATGATATTTCTAAGACAGTGCGACCCGATTAACGGGTGTTCCCATGAATACGCGGGTGACTTGAATCATTGCCCAAAATGTGGCGCGCATTCACAATTCAGTCAAGCCGCATTACTTAACCCGCGTGACTATGTGTACGACATTGAAACCTATCCGAATATTTTTACATGCTGCTTTATTCACTTAGCGTCGGGTACGTCGTGGCGTTTTGAAGTGTCCGACCGAATCAATCAAGCTAACGAATTCACATCGTTCGTCATGGGGTTGTCGAAATGTGGCGCGCGCTTAGTTGGCTACAACAACGAACATTTTGATTATCCTGTAATCCATTTCATTATGCAGAATACTTACGTTGACGTGAGCGACATTTACAATAAAGCAATGAGTGTCATTAAATCGTTCAACCCATTCGAGCACGCTATATGGGATCGTGACCGATACATCGAGCAAATGGATTTATATAAAATCCATCACTTCGACAACGCCGCGAAACGTACCAGCCTGAAATCATTAGAAATCGCGATGCGAATGGATAACGTCGAGGACTTACCGTTCCCGCTTGGCGCAACGCTCGACGACGAACAAAAAGAAGTATTGCACACGTACAATTATCATGACTGTGTCGCCACTGCGTTCTTTTACGTTCGAACACTATCAATGATTAAGCTACGTGAAAAACTAAGCACTACTTTCAACGTTAATTTTTTAAATAAAAATGATGTGAAGATGGGGGAAATGATTCTAGTCGGCGAACTAGAAAAACGCGGCATTGCGACGACTGAATTTTCGGGCGGTAGTAAAGTTAAGAAGTCATCGCCACGCGCAAGCATTGACCTAAATCAAATTATTTTCCCCTACATAAAATTTGAACGCCCCGAATTCGAAATGATACACGCATGGTTATCACGTCAGACGATCACCGAAACGAAGGGTGTATTTAGTGAGATCGAATGTACACCTGAAATGCTGCAATACATGGATCATTCACGCGTCAAGGTTTACGGTTATAGAGGTCCGATTTATAGAAACTCTAAAGGTGTGCGCGTTGTCGCTGAACATAAAAATAATAACGCCGTGAAGCTGTCGAACATTCCCGACGGTTTGAATCGTGTTGACATGGTCGGGTGTCGCTTCGAGTCTGAAAATCTTCATTGTGTCATTGACGGGTTTCGCTACGACTTCGGAACGGGTGGTTTACATGCGTCGGTATCTTCACAGGTACTTAATACCGATGATGAATTTCAAGTCGTTGACGTCGACGTTGCGTCATTCTATCCACAGTTGGGAATTAAGAACGGTTTATACCCTGAACATTTAAGCGTTGATTTCTGCGACGCATATGAAGGTGTTTATCAGACGCGCAAGTCATACCCGAAAAGCGCACCCGAAAACGGCGCGTTTAAATTAGCGCTTAACGGGGCGTTCGGTGGTTCGAACAATGAACATTCACCCTTTTACGATCCTAAATATACGATGATGATAACCGTCAACGGTCAGTTATTATTGTGTATGCTCGTCGAACAAATGTTAAAAATTCCAAACCTTACAATGATTCAGTGTAATACGGACGGCATCACGTACCGCTGCCCGAAACCTTACGTTGATCATCAGCGCGCCGTGTGCCGATGGTGGGAATCCCTCACACACTTGGAACTTGAAGAGGCGCTTTATAATCGAATGTTTATCGACCATGTGAATAGCTACATGGCTGAATATGAAAGCGGGGACATAAAGCGTATCGGTGCTTATGCCCACGTCACACCCGACGAGTCAGCGGGAACGCGCGAACGTGTGTGGTCAAAGGATCACAGTGCGTTAATCGTCCCCAAGATTGCACAGCGTGTATTGATTGAAGGGCTTGACGCACGTACATTGATCGAGGCACACGACGACCCGTATGATTTCTTAATACGTGGCAAGGTTCCCCGCGCCGACTCGTTAGTCATGCGCTGGCCTGAATACAGTTATGAATTATCATTAGCAGGGACGACGCGATACTACGTGAGTACGAACGGGGGTGAAATTGTCAAAGTGTCCCCACCGTCGGGCGTCGCGGGATCGTGGAAACGTGCGGTTAAAATCAAAGACGAGTTTTACAATCAAGTCATGGTTGAAATTTCGACACGGTCACACGGTCACGGTGTGGCGTTCGACTCGTTAGGGGTTCCACATGATGCGCGCATTCACACCAAGTCGATGACGAAACACGAAACGCGTGAATCTTCATTGTGTTCAGGCTGGCGTGTGACGGATTGTGCTGACATTAAGAACTTCGACCGCTCGACAGTGAACGTTGATTATTATGTTGCAGAGGTTGATAAAATCACTAAACCCCTACTAGGTGAAACGTCGTGACACCGCGACAACGTGAAGCGCTTGAACTCGTCGCCACGGGTCACACCGTCGACGAGTGCGCCGCTATCATGCGTATATCAAGGTCAAGCGTTGAGAAGTTACTAGCAGGTGTTAAACGTGCAACGGGTGCGCGCTCGTTACGTCACGCTATCTACCTAGCGTGTAAGTCGGGTGTGATTATATTGTGTTGTTATTCAGCATTCGACGCCGACGAGATGCGGCGCGTGAATCGTTCGAGACAGCGTGAGTCTATTGTACTTGTTGAGATAGTTTGACGACCGCGCCAGCAAGGGTGATGAGTGCTAATACAGCACCGATACAACCTGACCAATACACAATTTTATTGTGATTCGTTTCCACACGGGTTTCAATTTTATCGAAGCGTCCGTCGATATTATCGAGGCGCTTATCTACATGGACGAGTTGTTGACTGATTTTAGCGTTAGACACTAAGACGTTTTTAACTTCGCGCAACGTTTCCGCACTCTGAACATGTAACTGCTCATGGACACTTAGTTGTGCCTCAAGGTGACTCAATTTATTTGCTACGTCTTGCGATGCCATTAGTGCGCCCATGTAAAGCTCGGAATTTAATTGATGATAAAGCAATTATGAACCGCACACAACGACGAGCGCAACTGTGGAAACCCGTAAAGGTTTACAACTACTTACGAATGACACCACCTAGAAAGTAAAACCCAACGATTAAAGCAACCGAATCACCTAAACGACTGTCTAACAACTTGATAGAGCTATCAGAAACACCAACACCTGACAGCTCTAAAGCCATCAATACAACACAAAAAGCGACGTAAGGGACGCAGAAAATCAACGATAGTAACCGCTGAATAACTTTAAATGGTCCGTAGTTCTCACGCGCTTTTAAACGGTACTCAATGACTTCTTGAGCGGTCAACGTTGTTGAGTCGATCCCGTCGAGCGCTTCGTCAATGATGTTTTTATCACCACCGAAAATCGTTTTAATTATATTCACATCATCACTCGATTATTAAGCCATCCGTAAATGAAACGTTTGTCTTTAGGCCGCTTCGTTGCCAGCTCAATATAGAAAGTACCCTGTAATGCATTGAGCGCCATCACGAGTGTACGCTCGTCACGCTTCGCTAAGTACTGACACAGCGCCGAAAGTGTGACAGGTCCGATCACACCATCATCGACGATGTTTTCGAACGACGTTAAGACGTTTAACGCACGCTGTAAGAATTTACCAGCCTGTGACGATCCGCAGTTGACGCAAGTATCGACGACTTCACGCGCTACGGGTTCAGATAGCTGGACAAGTTGATCACCTGCGACACTGTGCCAGTATTGCTCTGCGTACACTTTGAACGCGAACTCACGCCTCATGTCGATCATATCGCCGACATACCCATGACGACGCGCGATGAATTCAGTCACGCCGAAGTTCGTTTCACCGCCACTGTCGAGATCATCGTTAACATAACCACCTTCAGCGTCGATGATAGTGTCGATGATTTGAGTCTTTAGCATGTCGGCAAGCCTGCGACGAATTCGTCAAGCGTCGGCATTGTCGCGCCTTCGCTAACGTTAAACAGTACTGAATCACAATACGCATCTATTTCGGCATCCCATTGCAACAGACGAACGGCGCGCGCTCGAATGTCAGCGTCAGGTTGTACGTCGGGTGATGTGTGACGCGCTGCACTGTTTAAACTGTGAAAGTATAGCTTAGTACCCGTCAAGCTTTGACATTCAGCCTCCACAGTTTTATTGATTGCGTCGAGCGCTTCGGCTTGTAATTGCTCAACTGTTTTAACTGGCTCAATGTATGGTGCTATTTCAACGCCTGAATCAATTATAGCTTGGACTTTTTCAGGGTCGCTAACAAAGCCATTAGTTGATGAGTCTTTATCGTGCTGCTCGAAGAATTGAATGGCGCTGCTTTCAGTGTATGTGTATTTAATCATTAGAAATTCACCGTTATTTTTGACGTTCCTGACGACTGTCTGAGATAAATTGCTTGTCCTGCTGTCATACCTGAGCCGCCAGTAAATGTTATTACACACAACTTATTACTACTAGAGCCTGCTGCATCAAGTGATACGCCAATTCCGCTAGCATATAAAGACGTGACATTCGCATTAACTACATCAAACGCGGAAACAGTAGTAATTGATGCGGGCGCTAATAGTGCTGATATGGGTAAAAAGATTTTACCATCCGTAGCGCTGATAGCTTCTCCAGCCCCTAAAAAACGAAATGAGCCGATACCACCAAAAACATTAGGGTTTAAGTTCCCAGTATGGAAACCCTGACTTGCGTCAGGAACTTCACCATTAGAAATACCAACGTCTCTACTGGCAGCCTCACCCAGTCGCACATAACGGTGCGTGGACGTTTGCGCTGTCCCCGTGTCTTCAGCAATGATGCGATAGGTTCCCGCCGCCGCGTAAAACTGCGCGAAACCCTTTGAATCTGCGGGGAATGGATTCGCTAACGCAGCGCCACCCACCGACGAAAAGACCGTCGCGGGTAGTCCCGTTGATTCGTGCAATACCGTTATTTCCGCAGCGGGTACAATATCGCCCGCGTCGTTTTGGATTGTTGCTTGCCAAGCTGAATTTGCCATTATGGTACTATCGCCCCTACTATTGTTCCGTTATTCGTTATTGTAACAGTTTGCCCACTCTTATTGATAGCGTCACCTGCTAAACCACCTGCGCCGCCACCACTGGACGAGCCGCCGAACCCGTAATAGCTTAAAAAACCAGCTTGACCAGCTTGACCAGCTTGACCAAGCGCGCCACCATCACCACCATTACCATTTCTGATAGTTTCCACAAATACACCACCGCGTGAAACCGCATCACCACCAACACCACTAACAACTTCACTCGACGCGGTTCCTGATTCGCCTATTATTTTCTCGTCCTGAATGCCGCCAATAGTCGCAGTATTAACACCACCACTTGAACCATCATTCAGGAACGCACCACCACCAGCACCACACCCAGAAATGAAAGCCGATACAGTGACGCCCTGTTTAATTCCGTACTGTCCCTGAGCAGCACCACCACCACCACCACCACCACCACCACCACCGATAGTACCGTTATTGATAAGCGTGAATACTGTCGAACTTGTAATCGTGGGTAATATGATAGCGTCCTGACCATCACCACCACTTACACCAGCGTAAATGTCATTAGAGCTGTTTATTCGACCACCAGCACCACCAGCACCACCACGACCAACGACCACCCCGTTATTAATCACATTCACAGTCACCGCTTCAACCCAGTCACCGAATAATAATGACGCGACACCGTCAAGTGACCCACCAACAATAGCACCTGCCTCGATCGTGATGTTAATGGTATCACCAGCGTTAAGCGTCGAATATTCTTCGAAGAATATCGTCCGTAAATTGATATTATTTTTAAACGTGTTAATCGTGATAGGTTTGATTGTCGGGTCTTCGGGTGCGACGGTTTCAGAATACAAAACCTCCTCAGCTAACACGCCGAAACCCGTTTCACTTGATAACACTTGAACGACTTGTACAGCCGTTGTATCAATAGCACCTGTAACGTCTTGTATTGAGTGTGACGCGACGTTATAGCCACCGCCCAGTTCTGGCGTGATGTTCGTGGTCTTGCGTTGGATATTGAACGACAGCAAGCGCGGCGGCGTGGTATACCGCGAAAGTATTAAATTATTTAAACGTGACGCCGCGTTCTTACCAGTGTCTAAAATCCAACGACTAAAAATTCGTTTAATGCTCGGCTTACCGTTGAAATTCGTTTCACTTTCGGTCGATGACGTCGCCAGCGCTGCGGCATAATTCGAGGCGTCGTTTAACTTTTCTAATGGGTTGATTTGTCCATAATACGTCCACACTCTAGACACACGTTTCTGAGGTTGGTCTTGTGAGTTGAACGACCCGCCGACAATCACGTCATCGTCATACAACGCCGCGTCACTATTCACCGCGCGTAATACTCGAAAGCGTAATAACTTCGCTATGTCGTCCCACCAAATAGTCGACGCGGTTTGTTCTAATAATTCATTAACTAACGTTTTGACGGGTGTCGGTTCCGTTATTAACGACGTGTAATTACGTGCAATATACGCGGCGTCTTCGATAGACCAATCATCGAACGGCATAAATTCAGTTGGGACATTCGCATAATTCAATAACATGTCGTTAATGATATGCGTAACAGTCTGCGCGTCGTAACGGACGCATAATTGAACGCGCGCACCTGCTTTATGATTTATCGCTTCGGTGTTGAATTGTTTGCGCTGCATACTCGTGAATACGTCACCTACACGCGTAAACGAAACAACCTCTTTACCACCCAACACAACCCAACCCGATGATGGATACTCTAAATCACCGATCCCAGCGGGGGATAATTCTAGTGCGATTTCATCGAACGGAATGTCGTTGAGTAACTCACCATTGCTTAACACTGGGCACTGGGACTGCTTACCGTCAGCAAGCTGTAAAGCGTCCTTACATTGAATTGTGAAAGTACCGCCATTATTCGGGCCCGCGACTTTTTCAACGATGAAATGCCGTGTTTCCATTTGCTCGATAGACTGGTCGCTTGTACCACGAATTAAGCGAATATTCGAACCCTGAACGAACGGCCAGCGCGCGCGAAACTTACCCCAGTACGTCCCGCGTGTATACGGGTCGTACTCACGCGCATCTAAGTACCGATCACCTTCGGGGCCAGTGTCGGGATACCGCGAATCTTTAAATGATACGTCAATGTTCGCACGTATGCCGATTGACTCACCTAGTGATAACTTGGCGGGGCGTATATTCACAGTGTCAATGTTCGGTATTGCGTCGATGTTTGCGGGTAGTAACGACGACGCGGTCGAGTAGCGTGCGACGACCATTTCAGTTGCATAGTTCGTTTTGTCTTGACAAGTAGCGAAACAATTAAAACACTTGATTTCACCCGTAGCAGGGATCGACGCAGTGCACGCCCCGACACCATACGACAGGCTACAACGATCTAAATCAACTTCTATGATTGTGATGCGTTCCATTATGCTAAACCTCTAAACGTCCAGTCGATCGACATCATACCATTGGATCGTTGATTCACTGGCTGCGGATCACCTTCGACCCACACGTAACCAACCTCGGACGCGTACTTGCTAGGCTTCCAAGCGAAGAAACAAGGCACACGTGGCGACGCTTTAAAATATGGATCAAGCATTGAACGATACCAATCAGGCGTTAAGTTCTGCATGCTGACTTGATTCGAATTGACCTGACTGACTACAATTTCACCAAGGTATTGCCCGTTTTCAGATACGCCATTAATCGTTTTACGGTTACGACCGTATGTTATGGGTGTATGACCCACGCCTATACCACGCTGTAACGGTAATGATTTGCCGACATATAACACGCCGATGCGTGGCGCGACCGTTGCACCTGTGATGATGATTTCAATCGTGGTGGGTGTTGCTATGTTTTGAAGAAATAAAAGCGCCTGCGTATCACTCACAGCTTGCGCGGGTGCGACGGTCACGCCGTTGTATTTAATCGTCACGGTTAGCCCGATTTGATTAAGGTTATGACGCGCTATACCCACATAATCGACTTCACGCCCGTCGGTGGTGATGGTTATAGTCTGCGTCGCAGCGCTTGACGCTTCCCACACCCACGCAGTCGCAGGGTTCGCGACGTTCCCAATAGGGCGGTCAATCAACCCACTTGTGGACGTGATGTTATTGGGCGTCACGATATTATCGAAACACATCACAGGCGCGTCGAGGACGCCACCCTGCGAGCTTAAAACCAGCGCCGAACTAATAAAAATTGACATTATACTACCAACTGAAAACCATCATTTTGGAAGTTTACCAGCTCGGTGGCTAAATTGGTAAGACTTTGCCCAGTGAACAATGCCGACGGGTCGAGCGATTCAATCGAGATCGTACGACGTTGTTCCTGTGGTGCTGCGGCCTGTGGTGCGCTTGCTGCGGTGCTAGGTGCACCCACACTTGCGGCGCTAGGCTTCGACTTACTTCCAAACGATGTGGACGATAGGTTAGCGATTTGTACACCCGTTGCGACTGCTGCGGTTGCTGCGAATGCCGCACCCACGTACGGCCCGCCGATTTCAGAACCGTGTTTAAACGATGAAATTACGGAACTGTAACCATTAATCACAGCCTGAGAAATCGCCGCGATTTTGCCCACCTCGAATAATTCTTTATTCTTAGTGTTCATCAACGTCGACAAGTTCCCGAACATATCACCCGCAAGCGCTAATCGGTTTTGTGTTTGTTGTTCTTCTAACGCTAATACAGCGGCGTTAAACTGTTCAAGCGTCTGCAACTCACCTTCTTTATATTCAGCGGTTTTACCAGATTTAGCGAGTTCGTAAGCTTCCTGCTCAATGAGTAATTGCTCATAACGAGCACGTGCTGCGATAATTTCGGGGTCTTCGTCAGCCTCGAATTCGGTTGACGTGCCTGCTATGACTTTAGCCTCTGCGACTTTCACGCTGGCGGCTTCGACTTCAGAAACCCACTTCTTTAATGATTCACTAGGAATCGCCGCGGTCATTTTGCGTTGAAGCTCGTCAGTTGCTTCACCAAACGCGACGTTTGCGTCAATCGCTGGTTGTAGTAGTGCGTCGCTGAAACTAGCACCGAGTGATAACGCGGCGGCGCTTATCCCCCACATGCCAACCTCAACACCTTTGACGATGACCTCAACACCACGGAACGCATCACCCACGAAACCCGCCGCAGCGACGACGCCATTCATTGACTGACCGACAACGTCCTCAAGGGTTCCCGCGCCGTTAATGAAACTATCCATTTCCTCACTTGCTTTCACAAGTAATGGCGCTAATTCTACGCTAATGCGGTTAGCCATCGCCTGAAAACCCAACTCGGCTTTATCCGTGGCACGGTTCAGCGCTTCAAGTTGTTCAATCTCGATTTGTGAAAGCACCGCACCCGAACGTTCGGCCTCATCACCTAACGCTTTGAACTGCTCGGCGTTGTTTTTTAATAGCGGTGTTAATAGACTGGCATCACTAGCGATGGCTTCCATAAAGAAAGTCATTTCGTTTTGGGATACGTTCGCTTTTTCCAATGACGAAACGTATTTTTCGAGTGCTTGCGGGCCTGATAGTTTCGCGAATTCGTCAGCGGTCACGCCCACTTTCGGCGCTATGTTCGTGAAGAAGTCATCAAGCGGTCCAGCACCCGTTTGAATGAAATCCCCGACCTTGTCCGAAACGTCTTTGAAAATGTCGGCTAATTTATCTTGCTCAATACCCACAGTCTTAGCGCCTGCGGCCATCTTCTGAAATTCGGTCGTATTAATACCGATTAAGCGTGACAGGTTTTTAATTTCGCGGGAATTTGCGGCGGTTGCTTTCGTCAGTACGACAGCACCCACGGCGGCGGCACTCGCAGCGGCGGCACCCCATTTGACGATTTGTGTTGCGCTGTCGTTTAGTTTGTTTCTGAGGTCGGAATCATCACCTAAAATTCGAACCGTTACGCCGTTAGTCATCTTCGGTGAGTTCCTTTAACATTTGGTATAATTCTTCGTAATCGTTTTCGGGTTCGTTGGATCGTGTACGCGCCCAGATAACCGAATAGATTTCGCCGACTGTCATGTCGCGAACTTCGGACGGGGCGATGCCTAAATCAGACACCGCCACACCGTAAAGTTCGCGCCAATCAGTTTCTATTGATTCGAAGACTTGCGCGGCTTGCGCGTTGCCTTTTTTTTTGACTCTTTAGGGACTGGCATACAACCGATTAAAATCGACGTTGCGGCGCTGATCACTTCACCCGTCAAGCCACCCGTCGCGGCGTACACATCTTCGTCGGTCGTTGGCTTCCCTGCGAAACTCAACGTCTTAGCGATGATTGAACACGCCGACGCGCTAGGTAGGTCTTGATTGTGTAGGCGTACCATCATTTTAGACAGTGAGCACCCGTCGCCCTGCTCCAAGTAGTTTAGAAACTTCATGGTAGGCGTGACGGTGTATTCCTCATCATCCCAAACAATCGTTATATCGTTCCAGATAGCAGCCATTACACCGCAGCCTTCACAATTGCACCGCTTGAGCTGAACGAAGCGTTAAACGTAATCGCCTCATTATATGGTAAGCCTTCACCATACGACGGCATAACGAACGTCCCAGTGATTGTGTAAGTCGGATACGTGAAGATAATCACAGCGCTAATGTCAGAACCTAACGCCTTTGTTAATAACGCATCATCAACCATAAGACCATCGACCGAAATTTCAACGGATTTTTCACCCGCTTCGGTTAAGTAACGCGCGATACCATCGTCGCCATCGGCGGTGATATTAATCGTCTCGTTATTAATCGTTAGACTTTTTGTACGCGCGGCGGCGATGACCGAACCGTCAATCTTGATTGAAACTTTACGACCTAATATTTCAGGCATTATAATATCCTCGTTAATTTTTTCGTTATTCTGACACAGTATCAATGACAGGTCTATTAAGCTCTAAGCACTCTCGCGCTTCTGTTAGCGTTAACCCGTCATCAGTAAGCCTATGGTCACAAGTCGTCACATAGCGAATTAGCCAGCCAGTAACGCCCTTATAAGTCACTAATTGGCCTTGATGATTAGGTCGCAATTCGCAAGCGTCACCGTCTTCACAAGATACTATCGAGTGTGTTTTTGGTTCTTCGTATTCTTCTATCATGCTATGTTTAGAACCTCTTTTACTGATACGCTGTCGATAACACTTGCAACCCCAGCCGCTTCATTGCTGTGACGCACTGCTGTAACTCCAGTGGCGGTTATGCTATTTATTTCAAAGGTGTTAACACCTTCTACCAAGTCGAAGAATGTATTATTAAGTATGGCCGCGGGGGGGCGAACCCCATTATTACTGATTAGATTCACAGAATAATAGTACGACAGTCCACCCCGTAATGGGGACACTACTGTATTCATCTGCCCATTACCTGTGGTGTCCTGCGTCATGTGCATTTGCCCGCTAATTACCGATCCACTAGCACCATTTCCGAAAGTCCATCCATTTAATCCGTCATCAAACCCACCATTAGCAACCAACTCCTGCCCCAGCCACTCACCTGTAACTTGCTGCTGGAATAATCCCCAGTCGCCAGCGTTGGGGTTTATTACTGTGCCGTAGCCGTCTGCTTGGTGGATTGAGTTTATCTTAATGTCGTGATACTGACCTGCTGCGTGCCCTGTGGAGATTGTGCCGAAGTACATCGTAGTCGCTGTGACATTAATAACAGCAATAGTGTTTCCGTCCGTAGGGTTAGTGAAATTTGCAAACCCTCCACCAGCTAGGGACGAAGATGAGTCAAACCTAAGTCTGATCTGACCTGCATTTGTTCCTCTATCAATATCAATATTTACAAGAAGCCGACTACCTACAATAAGCCCTGAAACTTCTAGAACCGATCCTTGAGTACCAACTCCGTCAGCTGTCGACCTTATGAACCCGCCATTAAGACTCAAAGTAGATGACGACCTCGGCTCAGACCAATCAGTCAAACCATCAAATGTATACAACTCCCCACCCAACACAGCAGCCCGATTCCGCAATATGTCCGAGTTATCATCCAGCGGATAGTCGCGTATTAGTGTGCCATTGTCCCAGATTTTTAGGTTTGCTAGGATGCCTTGAAACCTTTCAGAGTTAGAAAATCTTTGATAAAGTGAGTTTATACTTAGCCCTGACATATTACCTGTTATCCTGACGGTGTGGAATGAACCATCCCTAATATCAAAGTTATTAGGACCGCCATCAATAGTTACAGATAACCCCGCAACAGTTGATATTGTACCAGCTCCACCAATTAAACAGAAAAACCTGACCGACTCAGAGCTATCAAATACATATTGTGTGGAAGTTGTAAAAGATGTCAAAACGTCGAACTCAACCACCCCTTGCCCAGAAAGCGTCACTTCTGGAATAGTCGCGTAATCTGTCGTGCCTTCGTTGCGGCGAAGGTAGCGTGACGATAGCGCAGTATGAATAGCTTCGCTTAGAGCGCTACGAACGGCGGGAATTACTGCGTTATTGAATAGCATATTCAGCGTCACCCACTGGCGTAATACGAACCTGTGAAAGCGCCGCGACTTCGAACGCACCGTCAAGCGCGATACTTTGCGCGACAACCCACGAAGCGCCGACGGGGTACTCGACATCAATCGAACCCGTGTTAGCTTTCACAGTTAATAAGTATTTATCGCCGCCGTTACGTTTCTGGAATATTTTTTGAGCCATGATTAAACCTTCGTCATTAAGACGCGAAATTGTTGTACGCCGTGTCGTGTGACGCCGTTGGGGTCGCGCAATACGTTACCATTAATAGAATCGCATCCTAGCACATTAAACCCCGTGACGACCAGTTCAGCGCGATTGAGCAAGTCGTAAATCTTACCCTGTAACCCTTTGACCTCTGCGGACCCGCGATAATCCGACCAAGTGTGAATCGTTACAAGCACGTTAAACCCCGTGAAACCATCACCGCTATAATCCGATAACGTCGCGTCGGGTACTGTGACATACGGCGCGGGCGTGTCTTGCGCCACGTCGTCGAATACTGGGGCGGGTACGCCGAACGCGTTCGGGATCGTAGCACCTAGCACCAGTAACAACCCTTTTTGCAATTCTAGTTCAGCGCTCATTTAACCTTACCCACTTTAATTTTAAATATCTTGAATATGTCGTCGCGGTTCTTTTCGAGTGCTGGATTCAGCCACGGACGCGCACCCATTTGACGAGTGCCGAATTCTAACCAACCCGCGTATTTTAACGTTGATCCAACGTATACACCGTCGGGTCGAACTTCCACATTGATCGACTTAACAAGCGTACCCGTATCGGTGTTCGGCGCCTCACCCTCATCGGCAGCGGTATGTGTATACGGCTCACCAGAACCCGCTTGATGACGTGTAACAGTGTGACCGCTCGACGCGTCTTGAATCGACTTGATAGCGTCACCTTCAACGAGTTTACCCGCTTCAACCGCAGCACGCGCGACAGCAACACCGTACTCTCGACCCAGTCGCGCTAAGTTACGTTCGACCTGTTCAAGCCCGTCAACCTCGACGCGTGGCATTAGGTCGCTTCACCTTCAGTGGCTCGAATTTCTAACCACTTATTTCGTTCTTCAATGTTTATCGGTGGTAACATTTGCATGATACGCCCGTTAAAATTGATACGCATTTCTGGTGTCAAGTCGCTGCGATAACGTATGAAAATTTGATGGCTAATATTCGACTCTAATCGGTCAGACTGCCAACGTTCAGCGCCCGATGTGGGTTTAACCTTTGCACGCACAGTAATGGGTGTGACGGTATCCCAAGCAATCGACGAACCACCGTACCCGTCAGGGGTTGGCGTTGGCGTTTCGAATTGAATCGAGTGTCGCAGCTTACCCGCGCTTAAATCGCAACATTTCATAGTTACACTTCATCCCAATGAGCGTAAAAAATACCTGACGCATCTTGTGAATTGCTGGTATTAGTTAATCGCACGTAATAAGTGCCCGCGCCGACGTGTCTATGACCTTGCGCTTGCTCGACAATGCTGAACCGTTGCGCGTTAGTACCTGTTTTGACCTTTGCAACATCAAGAACCAACCCGCCGCTAATAATACCACCCACCCCCGCCGTTACTACGCGCGTATATATCGGTGCGTCGCTGCGAGTATTTTTACTGAAAATTGTCGTAATGGGGGCGAATGCGGTTAATTCAGTAGCGCCACTGATTGATTCGTAACGAACCTCACCCGCATCAACACTCAATACAATACCCGTAATATCGAAATTAATCGGCGACACGATTTGAATAATTAGTTCAGCACCCGCGACGAGTTCGAACTCTTGAAACGCTCTAAACGCTCGATTCAGGTCTAACGCGGTATTACCATCTTCAACTTTTAAACGTGCCGTTACTGGGTCGCGGGTGGTTCCCAGAATTGGAACTTGTCCTAACGTCGATAAATCCGTCATCACATCACCACAGCGTTAAATCGGAACGGTGCTAAGTATGACGCCGCGCCCGATTTATTAATTATTTGATCCGCAGCACACTCACCGCGATGTTCATACATAAACGCGGCAAGCATCAACGTACCGACCTTGAGCGCGTCGGGAACGTCATCAATCACACCATACCCCGACGTGTACGTTATGAGTATCGCTGGAAAATCATCATCACTCAACACACTTACTGTGTCGAATTGAACCTGCGAAGGCTTCAAGTCTTGAATTATGTAATCGGTCGATAATTCGTTATACAGCTTCACTTCACTTACCACAGCGTTAAGCGCGTAAGGAAGTTTAACGGTATTTATCAGCGCTGCGTTACTTGGTGACAACGTGCGACCCGTCACAGTGCCAACGTGCGGCCATGATTGATAAGTAACGACACGCTCACGACTAATAAGCTCATGCTGAACGTATTCAATGACCGCACTCGTCGCAGCGTTCGCCATGATTGGCAGTAGAGTGTCACCAGCGTCCACACCTAACCAGTCGGCAAGCTCGGCGGCGGTTACAACTGCGACGACGGGCGTCGTTGGTTCGGTGCTATACATGATTATTTAGCCTTTTTAGCTTTGTTTTTAGGCTTCGGCGCGGGCTTCGTTTCGACTTCTTCGGTCTTAGCGATGGCTAACGCTTCGTCCATGTCACGCATTGCGTCGCTGTATTCAACGATAATTTTACGGTCGAGCAATTGCGTAACGCGTTGGTCTTCGTCGTTACGTTCGATAATCTTACCACGCGCACCACTGGTCGTGTGGATTAAGCATTTATACTGTTTTAACATTTTCAAAACTCCAAAAAAAAAGCGGGACGCAATGCCCGCTTTGATATTACTTAATCACTCGTTACACTGCAACGGTGAATAGACCTTTACAGAACGCTTTCGGACGATTAACCGTCATCACATAACGTTCTTCGGCAAGTACTGCAACACCGTTTTCTACGAAGTAAGTACCGTGTGATTCACTTACGCGAACCTCTACAGACTCGCGATCATAAATTTTAGCGCCCATTGTGAAGTCACCCAACAGGAAGTTATCAGCAGGCATGGCGTTAGTCACAACAACTGGCACTTTCCACATGCGATCCCCAGCGCCTTCGCTCGGGAATTGAATCATTAAGTAATGACCATCAGTCGCCTTAGCGGTTTCTAGGATTTCCCAGTCAACAGGGTTAAGTATTAGACCGTTCATATTGTAATATTCGAACGTCTGACACTTAGTGATAGCTGAACGAATATGGTCAATCATAGCGCTAGGAACGTCAGCAGCAGCCGTACCGCTTGCAAGTTCGCCCACTGTGGAAACCGCAGCGTCAACCATTAAGCCTGTCATGTTCTGACCAGTACCGTCACCAATCAATAACTGGTTGTCAGACTCAAGGTCTAGGCCGTAAGTCAATTCAAGGTCAATCAGCGCGGCCAGCATTGGCGCATCGGCTAACACTTGACGAGAAGCTGGCACCCAGTGGGCGATGGTCTTCACAGTGGCCGTGATTAGTTCCCAAGTGATTTCAGACTTAGCTTTCGCTACGAACTCACCACCACCTTGAGCAGCAACAGTACCTTGAGGTGCTGCGTTGTTGGTGAACACGTTCTGACGCATGATTTCAACAGAACCCGACGCGGTCGGAATTGCTGGAATCAAGTCACGAATGCGAGTCGGACGTGAAGGGTTGCGGTAGATTTCAGGGTCACGGTCAGGGCGAATCAACGCACCAGCACTAGCAGCCAAAGACGTAATGTCTTTACGCTCAATCGTTACGGGTGAACCGTTGCCACGCTGTGACGACTTCATACCAGCATAGATTTCAGACTTGGTGAACAATTGACCAAGCGACTTAGCTTCGACTGGACCCGCTTCACGAACACGTTTCGCTTCAAGTTCTAACGTAACCAGCTTTTCTTCGAACTTGTCGATTAAGCCTTTCAATTCGACTTGGCCGTCAACCGCTTTTTGTAGTGCAGTTTTCGTTTCTTCGGACGCAGAGCCGAGTTTTTTAATTTCGGCGGCGTGGTTATCCGACGCGGTTTGCATTGCTTCGGACGACTTTTTAATTAAGTCGGATAATTCTTTTAATTCCATAATATTACTCACTTATGTTTTAAGTACGGGCGAAAGCGCCCCAATTTTCAGCAAGGCTTTTTAGCTCTGCTAGTTCTTGCGGCTGCAACCCGTCTTGAGTGCCTTGTGGCGGCTCATTCGTTAGCAGTGCTTTTAACTCGTCAATCGAAGTCGACAAACGTGTTAATTCGTCGAGCGTGATGTTACCACTCTTTAATTTTTGCTCTAATGATTTAACGTCGAGAATGCGCGCCGCTTCATTCATTGGAAAATCGACGACGGACCATTCATACAGCTTCACCTCGTTGATGATGCGAGTATCGCCGTCAAAGTTCGACTTGCCGTTAGGGATTGAGTAACCGATCGACATCGAATCCAAAATACCATCTTTGGCAAGCATCAAGGTTTCTTCACCCAGTTCGTGCTTGCCGATGTACGATTCGGTAAGTAACCCACGCGCGTCTTCCTTTGCGCTAATCGGGCGACCTATTAACTGGTTATGATTTCGCAACACTTTGACGCGGTCGAGTCGTTCAGCAATCGTCTTAGCGAATGCGCCCGACTTGATAATATCCCCGCCTTGATCCAAGTCCCATGTGGACGAATACGCCGTAATAATACGTGTTTCAAGGTTTACAGTTGCGTCCTTCAATTGTAGCGATTTATATAGCATCGTCGAAACTCATTAAATTTTATCGAATCGTAACATATGCAACGGCACAACGACAATTAATTGTCTCACTCGGTGCGTTCACGCTTGTGTCGCTTGGATACATAAGCTTAACGCCACCCACTGTGAACGCTTCGTTCATCCCCACACGCTGACCGTTCGCGTCACGGTGATTTCGTCGTGTACGATCCCCCGACGCTGCGACCCACTCACGTTCTAAACGAACACCCGCAGCCTTAGCGGTTGCGTGACCTGATACGTTCGCGGCGGCGTGGGTTTCGGTGCGCGCGATGGTTTGCGCTCGTCGTGACCCAACACTCGACGCGACGGCGTTCACATTGGCAGTTATTTCGCGCTCTGTTAAACCGTCACGAACCCCGTCACTAATGATTCGTTTAATGTCGTCTTGAGTCGTTCGGGTGATGCGTGTAATTAGTTGCGCGCCGTACGTGTTGATCCAATTACGAACAACAGTGTCTTGTATCGTCGTCGGTGATACGTCACTAAGCGCCTTTTGAGGCCCGACGATGTGTTCCGACATGGCAAGCGCTGATTGATTCCAAAGCGGTACTAACAGTCGTGTGATGTTCTCACGGTGCTTAGTCATCATGATGGACGTGTCGTTCTGGTTACGCCCACCCTCACGCATAGCGCGCACGATTTCACGCATGATACGTCGCTCATACTTCAACACTAAACGATCGAGCATAAGCGACTGAACACGCTGTTCTCGTTGCGGGTTGTTACCTGTTAGTGTGTTGCTTGGCATAGAAACACACCCAACGTCACGAACGTCACGACTAAGCAAATAGCCGCTAGACCCCAAGGCCAATCACCCTCAACAGCTATATCCTCGTTAATATAGCGAATTTTTGGCGGCTCGGGTGGTGGTGCTAACAAATATCTTTTTGTCATAATTCTATACCTCTGTTTCGGGGTCGGTCGGTTCGTTAAAATCGAATGACGTTGGGATATTACCCGACGAAATGTAGCCCGTCATCCCACCGTCGATAGGATCGAATCCTAGTTCGAGTTTCTGATTGATTGTGTCGAACGGTACACCCATTGACCATAACTTCACGGCCTCTTCGAGCTTGGCGCCGAACGCTTGCTGTAATGCTTTCACATTCGACAGGTCAGGCACTAACACCCATTCATCACCGAAGTCCTTCGCGAGTTGGTGCGTAAACTGACGCTGTAATAGTTCCAGTTGTGGAATTATCGTATTTTCCCATAACGCCTTATTCATTGCGTCAGCGTTGGCAAGGTTGACGTCCTCAGTCATACCTAAGTTAGCTAACGACGTACCGAACGCCGCACAAATTTCAGTCCATACACTACGACGCGACGCTACGAAATCAAGTTCGACAGCGGTTTGCCCTAATTGCTGAATGTCGGCGTTAGTGATTAATGCTTTACGTGCGTTGGCTGGCCCTGATTGTTGCTTTTCGTATGCGTCACGCGCTTGGTTTACCTGTTCCTGTGTTGCATCAGGTGATAACTTAATATTGATGTCAGACGCGCCGCGATTCTGCAACGATACTTTTTGCCAGATACCCGCCTCACGGTCAACGTCCGTCGCGCGCCCCGCGGCCTGTAATACTGGCATACCGAAAATTGCGCTTTCGGGGTTTGGCATTTTAAGCATGACCATGTCGTCGGCGTCGATTGTGTTCTTCGTTCCCGCGTTGTATTCGTACCAATCAACAAGACGTAACGATCCCGCTTTAATTTTCATGTGTTTCGCGGGTAAGTACCACAACTCGCGCGGCTCATCGTTAAGCCCTGCGCGAATCTTAGAAATAAACGAGTGACCCGCCAAGTCTAACGACTGCGACGCGTTGTATATCAATTCATACCAAGACACGTCAGGGTTAGGTTTATCAATCAAGCGCTGTAGTGCGCTATTCGGTTGTTTTTCGATTGTACCGTCAGGGCGCTTGATACTCGCACACCACGGAACGGACGCCAGCAACTTAGCGCGCTTTTCGACGCACGCATAAACGATTGTCGAAGCTTTGAAACCTTCTTGAATCGCCGTGTCAACGTCCCAATCGGAACGACTCGCGGCGTGTAGTCGCCATTGCGGTTGTGATTGTGGAAACGATATAGACTTGATTTGGTCGGCGATTTTAGGCGTCGGCGCTTGGATAAGTGTTTGCTTTCGGTTGAATGGCCACATGTGCTTATAGCGCCTCAAAAATGACTTGTGATTGTTTAGCGATTAGACCGCGAATGTTAGCGATGATAAACGAATCCGCGATGTTTGGCGATACCACACCACGCTTGCTTAAATCCTTCTTACTTTCGACCTTCACGCGTGACATGAGATCGAAGTCACGTAACGGCGTGGCAAGTTCATCGACGAGCTGATTTAAAAGCTTAGAATCACACTCGCTCGATATACTCAGCATTTGATCCGCAGGGAACGAACGCCCCGTCGTCACGGCTATGTAAGTATTACGGAATCGGTCGGCGACTTCCCACCAAGCCTGTGCTTTAAGATTCGAAAAGTATTCGCCGTTCTTCTGACCCGTGTCGCTATACGGTTGCTTCGGCGCAATGACACCCGCGCCTGCGTTAAACTTCCAATGTTTAAGGCTTGCGTCCGCATCTGGAATTGAATCGATGTGTGACCCAGTACCCGCGCCGACACCTATCGAGTCGTAACCCAACGACGAAGCACCAACGCGCTTGGCGGTGTTGTACGCTCGTCGACTTGATTTACCTAGTTCGTCTGTATCGGCGTTCCACTCGTCAAGGTCGATACATATTGAGCCATCGACCGACGTCGTCGCGTTCTTATCGTTTCCGTCATCTGCGACGTCATAGCCTGTCGTTTTAGGACCACTCCAAGTACCTGACGACGGTGTAACGGTTTTATGTGCGTCTATCGCCGCCATGACCCATGAACGTTTGATAACGACCCTGTCGTCGCTATCACGCGGTACGCCCAGATAGATATGTTCAAAATCGTCGTGGTCTTCGAGTCGTTTCGCCTCGATGACTTTCAAAATCGTTTCACTTAGGAACGGATTGTCTAAATAATTAATCTGTTGAACGATTGTGTCGGGTGGTGGATTCACGACGAAACGCTTGTATACGAAATCCGTTGCAAACTTAGGATTGAAGATAACCCAGAACTGCGACCCCTGCTTTCGAACCGTCGGCTCTAAGACTTCCCATTGTGCCAGCGTTAGGTTGTGCGCTTCTTCGATCCAACAAATATCGATGGATTCGAGCGACTTAATCTCATCGATATGCCTCCACAGTCCATAAAATAAAAACTCACTTCCCGTCGTTTTGTGCTTGATCGACGTGTTCGTGATGTCGAATTCATTCATCAAGCCGAAACGCTCAATCTGAATCTTGAGTAACGTGTAAACCGATTCGGTTATTTTGTTCTGAAACTGTCGAGTGCATAACACGCGTATTTTTGCCATGCGCGCGAATTGTACAGCGATGCCCGCAGCGTCCCACGATTTCGACGAAGATCGCCCACCGTGTAGAACGCGGTTACGGGCGCGTGTGCGCCAAAACTTCTTTAGCTTAGGGTTGAGTCTAGGTTTCATCAAAATCGTCGTACAAGTCGTCCAGTGACTTAGAAACGGCTATTTCAACCTGTTGCGGCTTGTTATATCCCAATAATTCGGACAATTGCTTAGTCGCGGCGAGTTGTGAGTGCGTTTTGATCTTCAACCCGTCACGACCCGCGACGAGTTCCGAAACCGCAGCCAGTCCAGCGGGTCCCATTTCGTCGAGTGGTTTCAAAGTCCAGAACGTTTGGCCTTTGACGATTTCGTCCGTCTCGGAATTTATCAGGTCAGGGCCGTTGTATATTTCCACAACGTCGGCGATTGTCGAACGACTCAACGCGCTTAAACGAGCGGCCATTTCGTCACGGCTCATAATCGTTGAGGCGTACTTCATGTCGCGCATTTCGTTGATGAACTTTCGCACATTAGGCTGCGCTAGTAACTCACAGGAAGTCGCACGAATCGAATTATCGTTCGTCGCACCACCACCACCGAACGTATACGCGTCAATGTTCGACATACCTAAAAGTTTCATGAGCGCAACGTCTTGCTGTAACGTCGTCATAGCTCGATACAATTCTAACTGTCGATCCGATAACTCAACGACCGTCCCGCTCACATCAACCTTCACACGCATTCACACCATCAATTCCAAGTTAGCCGCATTCTAGCCCAGTATCCACACAAACGACAAGTACCCCGCAATACCCCAGCAATACACCGAACGTGCGGGGTAGACCAATTCCTAGCATTCATGCACCCCATAGCCCTATTTACCCCTATACCCCTAATATATGTTAATTATATAGCTAGAACGACATGGGTATATTATATATAAGTATATAACATATGTAATATAGACATAACAACATAGTAATAATATAATGGTGATAATTTACTAGAAGAGAGTAACGTATCGGGGGTATCAGGGTATTGGGGTAAAATCCTCGCAAGCCCTACTCCCACGCGACTTTCAACTTACCCCAGCACCACCCCACACCATAGGATTTAACCCAATGCCAAGCACTAAACACCCAAACGCGCCAATGTGGATACACGACGACGGACGACAAAGCCGTTACCCGTCACGTGACGAAGCAAACCGTGACGGTTTCGTCATCTACGACGAAGGTGAACGGTGCGACCGTTGTAACGGTTCGCGCGCTCGTTACGTCGACGGGGATCGTTGCGTTGGTTGTTCGCAGCTCGCGGCGGGCTTGTTTTACAATTCCGTCAAGGACGGTTTAGAGAAATGGATCACAATCGACGACCTCGACTATATTCACCACACCTTTTACTATCGTCAGCGCGACCTATTACCGTCTAAAATTTACGACATAATCGTCGACGGTTTAGCAACCTATAACGCCGACCCACTTTCATACACAATTAAACCGAAACAATGTAAAAATGGTCACATAGGTTTATATAATAACAGCGGTAAATGTCAGACGTGTGCCGCGACACCTAAAAAGCTATCTCAACGCCAAGTTGCTATGAAAGCGGGTGATACTAAATACACACCCGTCACACCGTGTACGCACTGTCACACCATCGCGCCGCGTCGAGTCGATAACGGCAAGTGTGACGGGTGTACATCAATAGCGCCCGACAACCGCGAAACCGCCGACAGCGTCATGATGCGTGAATGCCCCGACATGGTCATCGACAAAGTCACAGCGCGCGACATGGGGTTTAAGGTATACAGAACGGGGAATGAGTGTAAGAAAGGCCACACAGCGTGGCGCTATGTTTCAACAGGGACATGTATCAAGTGTTTGCGGGGATTGTAACGAGTAGCGCCCCGTGAGGGGCGCTAGGTGGCGTGATTAAAGCTCTCCAGATACTCGACGTTTAATAGCATTATATTCATCATTAGAGTAGCCAATAAGCTTAATCCAGCTTTTCAATTCTTTATGTTTCACCATTGCCTGACGATTATCTAAACGCTCTGTATCAGCATAATACTGTTTGACTCGGGCATATAAGCGTTCATAACGTGTGTCAGGCTTAAATGAGCATTGAAATAACTCAATCATAAAACCACCTCATAAATTAACACGCCCTTGACGGGCGTTATGAATACTAAACGATATTGAATCACTGCGGGTTCTAACAACCCGTGACGTTCGCTATATCGCGGGTGCTCGAAAAATTCAAGTACATGCGGACGGTCTTCAATTAAACGCTGCGTGCCGTGTTCCTGACCACCGATAAACATTGCCTTTTTCATAACACCACCTCATCACCAATATAAACCACACCGTCCACAACACGCGCGACGGTTGTAACGCCGTCACAGCGTAAGTGCGTGAATCCACACTCAACAAAGCGCCTCGACGCTTCACCCGTCAACCTGTAACCACGCTGAATGATGTCATCTTCGACGACGTCCATTATGAGTGTGCGCGTAAAATCACACATATACATCTTCTTAAAATCGGGTATTGGTGGTGGTTTCAGTGCTACCATTTGAGTACGCTCTATATAAGGTGACGAGTAAACATTGCACAAGTCACTGAACATGTCTTTACACGCTTCGAGGTCGTCAGGGTGACAGTACATATCAGCGCCGTGTTTAATCGCCCGCAATATGCGCCATTTGTCGATTAACGTAATCATAACGAACCACCCCACGAGTCAATATCACCAATATATAATTCGATCAACACATAAACCTTGCGACCCTTTAAAGGCCCGCGCTTTTTAGTCGGCATTAATCGACGCTCACGGATCGAAACCGAACGGATAAGTCCATCAAATTTAGCCATTATAAAACCCTCTTCGCGGATTCAATCCATTCGATAGCAAGGTCAGCTCCCACAATCGCACACGGGCCCGCCACCATATTGTCACTACTCACAACACCCGTTGAGTCACAAACGCGCCGTAACGCGTCGTGTAACATGTCACGCTCTCGCGTTACGTCAGCAAGTTGTTGCGCTAATGTAACGCGTTCACGGTTTGCGTCGCTTAACGCGCGTGTCATCTTACCCGCTTGCGTTGACGGCAACTGTGAAAGTACGTTATTCATTTGAGCCATAAAAACCGCTGAACTACTGGCCGTCAACGCAGCACCCGCAACACCACCGATCTTATTCGAGTCTAGTACTGATTTCGAAAACGCAGCCATGATGCGATTAACTTCACCAATGGGTGATAACCGTACCGTCTCCTGCGAATCAACACGAGCACTGTTCTGGTTAATAGCGTCACTATTTATCATTACTGTCTTCATTGTGGATATATCCCCAAGTTATTTTAATTAGTGCGGCGGTCGTCCTGACCACCTAGTCGCTAGGGTTTAGCGGGAATTTTTAATGTGTTTAACGATGTCACGATTCAAAATCGCGATAAGTTCGGCACGCTTGCGCTTGTAATACGTCACAAGCTCGTCATCACCTTGCGACTCACAATCTTTAATCAATCGGTTTAGCTCTGCTAGGTTCATAGTGGTAGTCTCACGCGTGGCACGTCGCTACATTCAGTCATTCGATTAAAGCCCCAGCACATGACAGGCTCGTCAGGGTGTTGAGTGACTTCACCAGAATAAGCGTTACTTGTGGACGTTTCCCAGCTTGGCGCCTGCAAATACCATTTCGTCGATTTTGGCCCCCATTGAGTTGACTCATCGTGACGGGCGAACCATTGACCGTCCAACGCCTGAGCGCGTTCGGTGTGGCGACCGTATGAATCACGCCCGAAGAAAAAACGTACCGCTTTTTGTGTTTTAGCCATTTTCGTAACACCTCGTTAAGTAAGTAATGCACTCATATTATCAGATATGACGACCTCGTCAATAGCTAAACGAAAAAAACGCCCGAAGGCGTTAAATTTTACGACGACCACGTACTTTAGGTGGTTTCGGTTTCTCACACTGTGGTGGGTCGTCGTCGTTTACGTCCCATTGTTTACCACACTGCGAACACATTATTTGATCACTATATTGTCGCGCTTTGGTGTGCTCTAAATATTGCTTTGGCATAATTCACATATTCCCTGTCGTAACGATCCCGTTCACTGTGAAGGTGTGACGAATCACGCCCCACAGCGTCGAGCGCGTTAATACGTTGATTAATTTCGTCAAGTAGCGTCTTATACTTGCCCCGTCGTTGCTTGTAATAATCAATCATTGAAAGTGATAAGTCCTTGCTGTGCTAAGTTACGCAGCACACCTATGCGAATGTTACGCTGTGAATCGCTCAAGTCATCACCATACGCCGCGTCAATGATTCTGACAGCAGCATCCTTGACGGGTTTAACGTCGATAGTGCGTACCACATGCAACCCGTCAAGATCATCACGAATGCACACGCGCGCACCAATCGCCGCAACCGTACCACCCTCAACAATCGCACCCACGAACAACGGTTCGACACCGTCCCACTCGCGCGACTCGTCAAGATCATCAATCACTTTCCCTTGGTTAAGTATCACCTCGACAGGTTCACTAGCATTCATACTTAACAACTTGCAAAGATGACATTTCTGAAACTCGACAATTTTATCAGCCGCAACACCGCACGCGTTATCAACGTCTAGTTCGGTCCACTTACCGCCGTCGGACCCCCATGTCAAACCTAAAACATTCACTAATTTCATAAAACCGTTCTGATAATTACTCATAACTTATTCACTCCCCTGATTAAGCACTTTGAACATTGCGTCGCATTTAGCTCTACCATGTTTTTCGATAAATTTAGGCATGGTAAACCGTGATGAAATTCGATCCATCTGGTTCCAACTTTCACTGAGTTTTACTAGTCGCTCGAATTCATTAAATTCGTCTTTGGTATATTCAACAGCTTTACTCATAACTTATTCACTCCCATATAGAAAATTCACAACACCACGCCAAGCGCGGGTCGATAGTTTATTATTTTTCGCCGTTGACGCGTAAAACATGTGACCCGCCACGCGTACTGCGCCCCACATCAACGCCACGCGGCGACCATTCACACCAGCCCAATCGAGCAATTTACGAAACACGGCGTCGGCTTCGTCGCGGTCGTGACGTATCATATATAGATAATCGTGAACCAGCGACGCAAGCGCGAATTCCCCTCGTACAGGCTTGCCAATGATCGACCAAAACAAACGAGGTATACTTGCGCCATTCCATTCCGTACCGTTCGGAATAATTCGCACCACACCACCAACTTTCACATGTAACGCTTTTAATAGCTTCATGCGTTGCGAACCCTTGACTGTGTAGTCAACCCCAACAATTAGGTCGCGAACGTCGATCATTTCCGCACGATCCGTGTATAACTTAACGCTTAGTTTCATTTCGTGAAGTCCTTTAATTTAGCTTCGATAATCGGTCGTAGCATTTTATAAAATTCAGCGTGTTCGTTATCACCATGAGTCATGCCTACAGCGTCATAGAATTCATCAATCGAGCCATGAAAGCAACCGCGCGAAATCATGATCACACCTTCGATGATGTACGCGAGTAAATAACCACGCTCACTCCCAACATTAGCGAACCCTATGTGATTGTCGTCACGCATCTCACCACCGCACATCACACCGCCGTACATCACACCGCCGTGCATCTCACCGCCACGCATCACACCGCCACGCATCACACTGCCGTGCATCACACCGCCACGCATCTCACCGCCACGCATCTCACCGCCGTGCATCTCACCGTCGTACATCACACCGCCGCGCATCACACCGCCGCGCATCACACCGCCGTACATCACACCGCCGTACATCACACCGCCACGCATCACACCGCCACGCATTGTCGCATTTTTATAAACTTCACCGTCTTGATAAACCCAACAATCGTCACGAATGGACTGTTCGTCCTCAACCCACCCACCGAGGTCGTCAGTCGAAACGTCTTTAAAATCAACAACTGCTGCAATCTGTGTCAACGTTCGACCGTATTTAATTTTAGTATTTTCTGTCAGCTTGAATAATTTCACGATTCTTACACTCCATTAAATGCCCCACACGGGGCGATTCGTAAATACTAAACACTTGTGACGAGGTCGTCAATAGTTTTATTCGCTAACGGGTCACCCTGCGCGGCGGCGTAATGCATCGCAATTTTAGACGCTTGCTCTAAATTACTATGCAAGTGACCGTCTTTAATGAATAATCGCGGCTTACCGTTATCAATCGAAATGGCATTATTCACACGGCCATTTTTCAGATTCGGGTGCCAGTCGTACCCTATCGATTGCATAAGCTGGCGGCGTCGGTTCTGCGGTATCTGTCGATCCTTACGTTTATCAACTAATAACGCTTCAAGCGCGAACGACGATACCCAACCGCCCGCGAAACCCGTCCGACCTTCTTCGATAGCTTCCACAATTTCCTGCTCAACAGAACCCAATGACATGGCGACCGCTTCGTCAGTCGATGACGTCACAGGGGCGCGCTGACACTGTGTAGTGGGGTTGAACTCGTCAAGTATTACCATGCGTGATAAGTACCCAGTAACCGCAGCATAACCGCCCGCACGTAACCAGTCGTAAATGTTCGGGAAGTAATCACCACTCATACCGTCACGCGCTATGTCGCGTTCTTCTTGTTGCGCCGTATACATGACGCAGAATCGACGGTCATTCGACGTCTTTTTGACGGCGTCCTTATAGTTCGAATTGAAAATAAAGTTAGCACATACGTCGTGCATTGTTTGATCCGTTGCCATCGCCCGACGTGCTAAGCGTGTCCCTGTGATCATTGGCTTCAATACTTCAAGTACTTCGCGTTTTTGTTCGGGCACATAAATATCTTCAACGCCGATAAATAACGTATTGAATAACCACGCGTTGAATTTTTCCGATATTTCGTTCGCGGGTGGCATGTGGGTATAACGTTCACCCATTGCGTACGCCATGACGTAAGTAAACAATGATTTACCGTTACCCTCAACACCTTGCACTAGTGGCGCCCACTTGAATTTATAACCTTTGTACTGAATACACGCGGCCATGTATGACAGTAAAATATTACGGTCACGCTCAACAGGTAACAACTTACGCATGTGATCCAGAAACGGCGTCACGTCCCCGTCGGTCATCTTAATATCTAACGGGACGTAAGTATTAACGAGCTTCCGACCCTCTTCGAATACCAGCGCACCCGACTCGTGTTGTGGTCTAAAGCACGACGAGTCAGCCTTCGGGAACGTCACGCACTGCGATTCAGTGAACGCCTCGAACGCTTTTTTAGTGGTCTTGTCGTTGTCGGCATCGAGCGCGAACGTGTAACCACCATACATCGCGTTGAATTGTTCCGACTTCATCATCACACCGTTAGGTGTAAACATTCGATGAGCGTCACACACATATACGCAGCCTTTAAAATATTCGATTTGTTGCCCGCCCGCCATCAACTGGAACCCGTCACGGATCGACGCAGGGTCGACGACTGTCGTGATAGTCTCAGCGGTCGCCGCTTCGGGTAGCTCCAACGCTTGACCCTTAGCGTAGAAATTTTCGCAACGTGCAACCGCGCCACGAATCGTAAGATTTAAGTATTTCTTGTGATAGTCCCACTTGTCGCGGTATAGCGCCGAGTCACGCATAATTTGTTCAATGCGTTCACAGTTACCACAGGTCCAGAATGCTAAGTGTTGAGCAAGTGCCGCGTCAGCGGTCGACGCGTCGTAGTCGCGCACGTCGTCAGGATACGTACGCGCCAGCGCGTCGACGTTACAGTCGAGTAAATCACGGACGCTCGCCTTACCGAAGCGTGACGCGCTCGACTCACTTTCACACATCTTTTCGATAAGCTTGTCATCGTCACGAATAGGGCTAAACCCTTCACGGTGTGTCGTGGTCCAGTCGATCGACGTCGGCGCGTGTGCATCAACAGGGAAATATTGCGCCATGGTCGATAAGATAGCAGCGTCACAGGTCGTCGTTGCTGTGCCGTTGATGCCAGTACCCGTGAGCGCCACGAAACGCCCTGACGTGTAGAACTCTAAACCTAGTGGAATATTCTTACACGCGTGATCGGGTTCATCACCTGAATATTGACCTATAATGTGTAAGCCTGTGCCTGATTGTGACACCTCGACCGCGGCACCCGCGAACGTTTGGCATAACTGAGTCGCAACACTTGACCATTGTTGACCATCATACGCACCATCAATATCAACGAAAAAGAACGGGTCGTTCTCAGTAAATACGAACGCCACACCGTAACCATCCCCGAAGCTTGCAGCGGTATTAATCGCGGTTTGTGCGTCAGTCCAGTGTTGCGGGTTGTGCGCGTCAACGATTTTCGCAGTTTCCACACTGATAGGGAACTTGTCGAATTTCCCAGCGCGGGTCTTACTGGGTGTTATTTGGTAGCACATCCATTGGCGATAATGTGCCAGCGGTGCGAATCCTTCGGGTAAATTTTCCATAAATACAGCACACTATTTTAATGAATTTAGAGCCTGAGTGCGTAACAACTTAGGGGCGTTTAACGCGGTGTCGATACCACATATAATACCTTCTGCTATGAGACGTAACGAGCTGTATTTATCGAGTCGTTTATCGTCACTCTTCACCACTGCAATAGCCTTAGTGATGACCGCCGACCGCAACCCGTCCATATTACCGAAGCAGTACGAAACCGTACCATTCGCCGCGCCTGCTACCTTGGCGACGCTATCGCGTGATAGGCTTTTCAACCCGTGACGCTTGGCGATAAGAAACGCCGCGCCCAGTATTGCAAGGCGTCGCTCGTCTTTTGTTAAATAATCTCGTTTACTCATTTTGGGAATTCTCATAATTGACTAAGGCGTCATAATGCGACGAAATGACGGACACGTCAAGAAATAAAAAAAAAGCGCCTCGGTGGGCGCTTCGTGGTTGGTTGTGGCGTGCGGCGTGAGGTTAACCTGCGGTTATTGAAGTTTCGACGAGCTTCTTATATTCTTCACACGACTCTAGTGCTTGCTTAATAGCATCTTGCTGATTTTTATGATCGTGTGATATTTGAACATCTCCAGCACTAACGTAGTAGTAGTTAGAAACCGCAGTGAGATCACCGACTTTTTTTTGTTCCATCCAATCCAGCACGCTTAGTAACACTCCATACACTTTTTGATATGTAATCATACTGCTTTTGATGCGTTAATTTTTCCCAGTCTTTCTGTTTCATAATGTCATTCTCTTTCGTTTCGTTTCGTTAGTTGATGAACTCATAATATCAGATATGACGACCCCGTCAATACTTTTCTACAAGCTATTATCATGACTCGTGAAACACGCGTCACCACCCAACGCCACCACCAACGACATAAACCGCAACTGTGCAAGCTCGTGATCATTGCCACGGTACACCCAAGCACCCGCTTTGACTTCACGCGCGACAAATTGCCCGACGATCCCGCCGACCATGTCAGGCGTCACCAGTAACGGACGAATCCCGACGAGGTCTGACGACTTAATGTGTTCGTTCATTCGTTTTGATTCGTTCGCCAACCCGTAACGAATCAAGCGACCTTTGATGTCAGCACACGCCCCGACGTTATTACGAAACAACCGCACACCCTTGCGACCCGCTTCGAGTCGCACGTCATTCGTGACACCCGCTTCACTCTTTGGCTTTGCGGGTTTGGGGGTCGATTCAGTATTAACCCCTGTGAATATATCGGCAAGCTCTCGCATTGCTTCCACACTCACGTTGTGTCGTTTTGCCCACGCTTGCAAATGAATCATAAAATTTTCCCCATGTTTAATGATACACGTTCGCCAAGATCGAACGCGGATTCGCTTTCCAATGCTTGAGCGCTTAACCAATCCACGCCAAACGTTAAATAAAATATTCTAAACAGTTCCGAATCACTACGACCCGCCGCACGATGATGACCCGCCCACCACGCCATCACGTCACGTAGCGCGCCGACCGCTTCGACCTTAGCGTGTAGCTTATTTCTAAAGTCGCGCAAGTGCTTGCCGATGTATGGCGCGTTCGACGCTTCAAGTTGTCGACGTCGGTCGTTGAGTAGTTCGTCAGGGTCTTGATCGATTTCAGTCGCAGCGGCGCGCATCGCGGCCAGTGTCGCTTCGTCGAGCTCGAATAAATCCCCGTCGACGAACTCAGGGCCACCACGGTCAGCGGGTGGCGGTACTTCGGTTCCACATTCAGGGCATATTGTCTTGAAACGTTCATAAGCTGTGAGACAGAATTCATTTGTACAAGTACGAATCGGGGTGACGTCGTCTTGTGACGTGCTGCGCTTTTCGCGACGGTCGAGCGACCACTCGACAGGGACGTCAGGTAACTTGTGACGCTTGATGTTCCCAACATGGTCAATAATTAACGCGCGGTCTTTACCGTCTAACAGTCGCAACGCCCGCCCGAATTGCTGAACGTATAACGAATAGGATTGTGTAGGTCGCGCCATACTAACAACTTCAATCGCTGGTAAGTCGAAGCCTTCACCGAATAAATCCACATTGACAAGGTTTAGCACTTCGCGACGTCGGAACCTGTCGAGCACTGCGGCGCGTTCGGCGTCGGGTGTTTTAGCGCTCACCACTTCGGCGGGTATTCCTGACGCTTTGAATTGTTCAGCGATTTGCGTCGCGACGCTCACGTCAGGGGCGAACGTGACACCTAACTTACCGTTAGCGAATTTCAGATAATTAGCGACCACGTCACCAATGACGCGCGACTTACCATCACTAACAACCAACGACGAACCCGCAACGGCGGCGCGCATGTCGTTCAAGTTATAGTCACCCGTCGACGCGCTCGTTTTGACAGTTGTCAGGTCGAGGTTGCTCGACGGACAAACGACGCGGTATTCGGTAAGAAAGCCTAAGTCGATCAAGTAGCGCATGGTAGGACCGACGATCATGTCATCGAATAACCCGTCAGCGTGACGCCCTAAGCCCTGACCGTCAGCACGCCGCGGCGTGGCTGTAACGCCTAAACCGCGCGCATTCGGGAACATGTCAGCAGCTTTACCCCATTGATTTGCCACAAGTACGTGATGCGCTTCATCTTGTACCCATAACGTGACTGACATTAACCAGCTATGCAACGCAGCGCCACGATTGATAAGTGTGCCGACACCCGCAACGGCGGCGCGCGCTTGGGGATCGTAGAACGTCGCACCCAATTCCTTCATGTGTGCTTTCACAATGGTTTTAATTACAGTGTTAGGCGCTATGATGCGATGTCGCACGCCGTTGCGCGCTAATGCCATGCTAATCTGACTAACCAATTCTTGGCGGTGTGCAATAACACACGACGCGCCGTCATTGTCTGCGACGATTTTACTAAATAATACAGTTTTACCCGCTCCCGTCGGCATAATCGCCAACGCGTTAGGCTTCCCCACATTCCATATATCGTAGACGCCTTGCTCAACGTCTTGTTGATACGATCGTAATTGAATCATATAAATTAATTTCGTTTGGTTGTTGACATGGTCGTCATATTGACCGATCATGACGGGGTTGTCAATTTAAACACAGGAATAAAACGAAATGAGTCAATTAGAAATCAAACTAGACACTGCTGATTCGGTTGTATGCGCCGCGCTAAGTACAGCACTTAATACCATCGCCACCGCGAACGGTAAATCAGCACCAATAGAACACGCTGAACCCGTTGAAACGTTGGCGTCACCCGTTGAGACACCAATCACACCGAGCGCGTCAATCGTCGAAGCCGATGAGGCATTGACGACCGCAATCGAAGAAGTGCAAAACGAATCGACCGACGAACCTGACGCGGCGGGTTTACCGTGGGACAAACGCATTCACAGTCGCACTAAGTCGCAAAATACTAACGGTACGTTCAAGCTAATGCGTAAGCCGAAAGCGTTCGACAATAACGAAGCGTGGGAAGCATACATCACGCAATGTCGCGCCGAAGCAACGCCAGCAACGCCAGCAACGCCAGCAATGCCAGCAACGCCAGCAACGCCAGCAACGCCAGCAACGCCAGCAACGCCAGCAACG
>ERZ1027208.155-NODE-155-length-35045-cov-37.752586_pt1 | contig 35045 bp, 29 predicted proteins | sample MGYA00520867_ERZ1027208 | MGnify/ENA primary metagenome ERZ1027208 (study PRJEB33311, sample SAMEA4378413) | marine metagenome | biome: Marine biome; feature: Fjord; material: Water | collected 2014-07-20T08:00:00Z/2014-07-... | depth 75 m ...
CCGTAATTGACATTAAAACAACTTGTGTTGGCGCCAACCAAAGTGGAAATTTGCCTGCGTACTCTTCTATTAAAATACCAATAAACCGCTCTAATGAACCCAATATTGCCCGATGCAGCATAACGGGGGATTGTTTTGAACCATCTTCTGCTATGTACTGTGCATCCAAACGGCCTGGCATTGAAAAATCAACCTGAATCGTGCCACATTGCCAGACACGGTCTAAGCAATCCTTCAAAGAGAACTCAATTTTAGGGCCATAAAATGCACCTTCACCTGGTTGCAGGTCCCAATCTAGGTTTTTAGCGTTTAAGGCTTCTTCAAGTGCTTTTTCTGATTTGTCCCACACGTCATCAGAACCCACTCGCTTGTCGGGCCGGGTTGATAATTTGATAATGATCTCGGTAAAACCAAAATCTGCATATACTTCGTATAACAGGTCTATAAAGTCTGATACTTCTGACTGAACTTGCTCTTCTGTGCAAAAGATATGCGCATCGTCCTGTATGAAGTTTCTAAGCCGCATTAAACCGTGAAGGGTACCTGAAGGCTCGTTTCTGTGACATGAGCCGAACTCAGCCATCCTCAAAGGGAGATCTCGGTAGCTTTTTAAGCCTTGGTTATAAATTTGCACATGACAGGGGCAATTCATTGGTTTAACGGCATACTCACGTGCTTCCGATTCGACAGTAAACATGTCATCACGAAATTTATCCCAGTGGCCTGACTTTTCCCATAAGGACTTATCAACCAGTTGCGGTGTACGAACTTCTACGTAGTTGTTCATTTGAAGTTTAGAACGAATGTATTGCTCAACCGTTCTGTATACGCTTAAGCCGGCATCGTGCCAAAAGATCATACCTGGTGCTTCTTCTTGAATATGAAACAGGTCTAGTGATTTAGAAATTTTACGGTGATCGCGTTTGGATGCTTCTTCAATTCTATTAAGGTATTTTTTCAGTGCTTTTTTATCACCCCAAGCGGTTCCATAAATACGCTGAAGCATCTCATTGTTAGAATCTCCGCGCCAGTATGCGCCTGCTATTTTTGTTAGCTTAAAGGCTTTTAAACTGCTCGTGTTAGGCACGTGTGGCCCACGACACAAGTCAGTAAAGTCTCCTTGTTTGTATAAGGACAGCACTTCATTTTGCGGGATACTTTCAATTATTTGCGCTTTGTATTCTTCCTCTTTTTCACGAAAGAAGCTAACAGCCTCGTCCCGTGATACCTCAACCCGTTCTACAGCTATCGCTTGATCAGCCAGTTCGACCATTTTCTTTTCAATACGCTCCAAGTCTTCTGGCGTAAAGGATCGCTCAAAGGCGAAATCATAGAAAAAGCCATTTTCTACCACGGGACCAATGGTGACTTGTGCGGTTGGGAATACTTGCTTAACGGCTTGAGCCAATAAATGTGCCGTTGAATGACGAATAACCTCAAGGCCTTCTTCATCTCTTGCTGTAACGATTGATAAACTAATGTCTTTTTCTATTACATACGACCCATCGACCAGTACACCGTCTACTTTTCCTGCCAAAGTTGCTTTAGCAAGGCCTGCTCCAATATCGGTAGCCACATCAAGTACTGACACAGCATGTGAGAACTCACGCTGACTTCCATCGGGTAAAGTAATAACTGGCACGATTAAACCTTTATTTCTGCAGTGGAGGGGTATGTATATATTTTAAATATGATTGGTAGGCACGAGTGGATTCGAACCACCGACCTCATCCATGTCAAGGATGCGCTCTAACCAACTGAGCTACGCGCCTGCAACCATCTTTAAGACCGCGAATTGTACTTAAAAAGTATCACTTAGTGAAGTGATTACAGTAACTTTCTTTACACGCCGCCTAGTACAGCTAAATCATTCAGTCGATTTACCTCATCTCTTACCCGTGCCGCCTCTTCAAATTCGAGATCTCGTGAATGCTGGTACATTTTAGCCTCTAACTTTTTAATTACTTTTGCAATATCAGCCGCACTAAAGGCTTGATACTTTGCCTTTTCTTCTTCCACTTCTTTTATGAGTTCGCGCTCATCACGCTTGGCGCTTTCCATAATATCGGTTATTTTCTTGACGACCCCTTTTGGTGTAATGCCTTGCTTTTCATTATGCGCTTGCTGTTTCTCACGTCGGCGGCTTGTTTCATCCATTGCGCGCTGCATTGAGCCGGTTATCTTATCTGCATATAAGATAGCTTTACCTTTTACATTCCTTGCCGCCCGCCCCATTGTTTGAATCATTGATACCTCTGACCTTAAAAAGCCTTCTTTATCGGCATCTAAAATCGCCACTAGTGATACTTCGGGAATATCCAAGCCTTCTCTAAGTAAGTTAATTCCAATGAGCACATCGAACACCCCTAGCCGAAGATCTCGAATAATTTCAACTCGCTCTACCGTGGCAATATCTGAATGCAGGTAACGCACTTTAATACCATGCTCCATCAAATAATCTGTTAAGTCTTCCGACATACGCTTGGTTAACGTTGTTACCAGCACCCTCTCTTGTAACGTTACTCGTTTATTTATCTCTGATAGCAAGTCATCAATTTGTGACACGGCTGGGCGTACTTCTATCTCGGGATCAAGCAAACCTGTCGGCCTAACCACCTGTTCAATAACCGCACCTGATCGCTCAAGCTCATACTTGGCAGGCGTTGCCGACACATAGACTGTTTGTGGTGCTTTAGCTTCAAACTCCTCAAATCGCATTGGCCTATTATCTAACGCCGATGGTAGTCGAAAACCGTATTCAACCAGTGTTTCTTTACGGGAGCGATCCCCTTTGTACATGGCCCCTATTTGTGGGACTGTGACATGTGATTCATCAATAAAGAGCAACGCATCATCTGGCAAGTAATCAAACAATGTTGGCGGTGCTACACCCGCATCTTTTCCAGACAGGTACCTTGAATAGTTTTCAATCCCAGAGCAATAGCCAATTTCCCGCATCATCTCAATATCAAAATTGGTTCGTTCTTCCAGTCGTTGCGCCTCTACTAATTTGTTTAACCCGCGCAACTGCTCCAACCGGTTGGCAAGCTCCACCTTGATTTTTTCAATGGCCTCTAAAATGGTTTCCTTAGGCGTGACGTAATGCGAAATAGGGAAAATAGTGAAACGGGGAATACGTTGAACCGTCTCGCCTGTTAATGGGTCAAACAGCGAAATACGCTCGATTTCATTATCAAACAACTCGACCCTAACTGCATTTTGTTCTGATTCAGCGGGAAAAATATCAATCACATCGCCACGTACACGGTAAGTTGCACGTACTAACTCAAGATCATTCCGCTTGTACTGCATATCTGCCAACTGGCGGATAATATCCCGTTGCTCAACTCGCTCGCCACGTGACAAGTGCAAAATCATACTAAAGTATAAGGCTGGGTCACCCAAGCCATAAATGCACGATACGCTGGCGACAATAACTGCATCATCTCTTTCTATTAATGCCTTAGTGGCCGACAAACGCATTTGTTGAATATGCTCATTGAGCGACGCATCTTTATCGATAAACGTATCCGATGCCGGCATGTAGGCTTCAGGCTGATAATAGTCGTAATAAGAGACGAAGTACTCCACCGCATTATCTGGTAAAAACTCTTTTAGCTCTCCATACAGTTGCGCAGCCAGTGTTTTATTATGTACCAACACCAACGCTGGGCGTTGCAGCGCCTCAATTGTTTTTACCATCGTAAAGGTTTTACCCGACCCAGTTACCCCTAATAAGGTTTGGTGTGCCTCACCCTGTTGAACCCCATCAACAAGCTCGCCAATAGCACGTGGCTGGTCACCCGCTGGTTGAAACGGTGAATGAACCTTAAGTTTTTTATTCATAGGGATTTTGCATAGGCGCTGCTTCTAGTAGAATGCATCATAAATGTTAGTAAACGATCAATTTTATTCTAAAAAGATTAGCAGCACCCAACTTTGGGCAAGTTTTATTATAAAGAGACCAGATAAGCCATGAATATTAAACTTTCACAACGCGTACAATCAATTAAACCATCACCCACTCTTGCTGTTACTGCTAGAGCCGCGTCACTACGTGCAGCAGGGCAAGATATTATTGGTTTAGGCGCAGGAGAACCTGACTTTGATACGCCTGAACATATCAAGCAAGCGGGCATTGATGCTATCAACTCAGGTAAAACCAAATACACCGCGGTTGATGGCACCGTTGAACTTAAAACGGCCATCATCAATAAATTACAAAAGGATAACGGGCTGTCTTATCAATTAGATCAAGTGCTCGTTTCTTGTGGTGGCAAACAAAGCTTCTTCAATTTGGCCCAAGCATTTTTAGACGAGGGTGACGAGGTAATCATCCCTGCTCCATACTGGGTATCATACCCCGACATGGCTTTATTAGCCGGTGGTGTGCCCGTGATTGTTCAAGCCAGCCAAGAGCAGTCATTCAAAATGACGCCCGATCAACTTGAAGCAGCTATTACTGATAAAACTAAATTGGTTGTGATTAATAGCCCATCAAACCCTAGCGGCAAAGCGTATAGCCACGATGAATTAGCGGCGTTAGGTGCGGTGTTAAAAAAACACCCCAATATATTGATTGCCACTGATGATATGTATGAACATATCTTATGGTGCGACGAACCTTTCAGTAATATTGTGATGGCTTGCCCTGAGCTATACGACCAAACGATTGTGTTAAATGGCGTATCAAAGGCTTACTCTATGACAGGTTGGCGCATTGGTTATGCGGCCGGACCGGCAGCTTTGATAAAGGCCATGAAAAAAATTCAGTCACAAAGTACGTCTAACCCAACGTCTATTTCGCAATACGCTGCTCAAGTCGCGCTTGAAGGTGATCAAAGTTGCATTAGCGACATGCTAGTCTCGTTTAAAGAGCGCCACGATTACGTGGTTGAGCAGATCAACAACATTGAAGGGCTTAGCTGCATCTCATCTGACGGCACATTTTATTGTTTCCCTAACTTCAACGCGATACTTGAACGCATGGACAACATCGACAACGACGTTGATTTAGCCGAGTACATTCTTGAGAATGCAGGCGTTGCACTTGTTCCCGGCTCTGCCTTTGGCTTAGATGGGCATATGCGTATATCTATTGCTACCAGCATGGAAAATCTTGTTAATGCAATGGACAGAATAAGCCAATTATTAAATAAAAAATAAATTAAGGAATAAACACTTTTAGCTATTGACCAAAAGGGCCTCATTACGTATTATACGCGGCTTGAACAATTCCTCTGTAGCTCAGTTGGTAGAGCAAATGACTGTTAATCATTGGGTCACTGGTTCGAGTCCAGTCGGAGGAGCCATATATCAAAGCCTTAGCATGAAAATGCTAGGGCTTTTTTATTTAGGGTAAGGTTCAAGCCTTCACTTGCATACAGACCCTCCTGAAACCCAATAAATGTTTTTACGGGTGCTTCCTTACTCCCCCTGAGCAACGTAGTTAACTACCCCCTAAATTCACTAGACTCTTTCTATAGTTATAATTTAACTTAAGCAAAGAAGGTGAGTAATTATGCGTGGTAAACGCTAGCCAGAAGAATTTAAAATTGAAGCCGTCAAACAAGTCACTGATCTGGGGGTATAAGGTCAGAGAAGTCGCTAGTCGGCTCGGTATTGCAAAATAGACAGAGCCTGACTATCAGGCTACTTCTTTAACCCATTATAAGAATTATCACCTTAACTGGTAACCTTGGCCAATTGGTTCCAATCAGTCGTGTAATGTTCGGAGTTATGCAGCCCTTGCATCTCGCGCCATTTTTTATGGCCAACTGTCGCCAAGGTGACAGCATGGGGAAAGCGCTGGTTAATCTGGTCAACTGCATGCATCAGTTTTTCTGGGTGTGTGTTTCCGCTACTGCTAAATAAATCCAGCTGTGAATGAGATAACTGCATTGTCGGTCTGATGTTCCCTAAGGTGACGCTCGCTTTTTGGTATAGCGGCCCTTTCTTATAGATTTCATCTAAAAGTATTTTGACTATTTTTACTAAATCTCGGCTATCCTGAGTCGCTGACTTTAATAGATACTCAGCTGACTTTTCATAGTAAGTTTTTTTATCAAATGGGTTACTTCGAATATAAATGCTTAATTTCCCTGCCACACTATTTTGTGCACGTAACTTTTCTGCTGCCCGCAAACAAAAAAGTGCCAGCATCTCTAGTAGTGCCGTCTTTTCTTTCAACTTTTTTTTAAAACTTCTTGAGCAAATAATTTGTTTTTTGGCTACTATTTTTTGATTAAAGGCAATAACTGGGCGTCCCTGTAACTCTTGGACTATATTCGCCAGCGTAATATTAAACAGTTTATTCATGCGCTCTGCTGGTTGCTGATGCAGGTCCCAAATGGTGTAAATGCCGTGCTTATTAAGCTGTTGGGATAATTGCTTACCCACACCCCATACGTCATTTACTGCCAATAACTTCATTAATTTTTTACGTCGTTCGGGCAAGCTAAGGTCGACCACACCGCCCGTTTTAGGCCACTTTTTTGCGGCAAGGTTGGCTAACTTTGCTAAGGTTTTTGTTGGTGCAATGCCAACACTAACGGGTATACCTACCCATCGCTGAATGCTGTGCTTTATCTCTAGCCCTAACACTTGTGTTTTAAGGTTCCAGCGGTCCAAATCGATAAAGGCTTCATCTATGGAGTAAACGTCCACTCGGGGTGAGAAAGTGGTTAGACAATGCATGACCCGAGCCGAGAGATCCGCATATAAGGTGTAATTAGATGAAAAGAGCTGAATGTTATACTGTTTTATTAAGTGTTCAACCTGATGAACTGGGACGGCCATTTTAATTCCTAGTGCCTTCACTTCTTGACTACGTGAGACAATACAGCCGTCGTTATTACTTAAAACAGCAACTGGTTTTTCTGCTAAGTCTGGGCGAAACAGGCGTTCACAACTAACATAAAAGTTGTTGCAGTCGACTAAGGCAATATAGTTTGGCTGCTGCGTTTTTATCCCACTCAAGTATTGTTAAACATCATGAATAACATTGGTAACGACACCCCAAATAACCATATCCACCTCTTCTTGCAGCGGGATATCGGGAAAGTCAGGGTTTTCTGGTGCTAACACTAAGCGGCCCTCTTTTGAACGTAGACGCTTAACCGTTAGCTCCCCATCTAGAGCACACACAATGATTTTACCAACGGCCGGGTGAAGGGAGCGGTCCACCACTAATACATCCCCTGAGTGTATGCCAGCTCCCAACATTGACTCACCATCTGCTCTAACGAAAAAGGTGGAGGCTGGTTTTTTAATGAGTAGCTCATTCAAATCTAGCCGTTTCTCGATATAGTCATCTGCTGGAGATGGAAAACCAGCCGCTACACCGGTACCATAAAAAGGGATAGAAGGGGTTACGCCGTTTAATTCGGGTATAAAAACGTTCGGGTAATCAATAGGGTCTATTACTTGTTGCTTTTTTTTATCTAATAGCTGAGTAACCTTTGGTAGTAAGCTTTCTGGGATTCGAACAACTTTCGTTGGCTCGCCATAGACTGATGAGCCTTTTTTTCGCCCTGCTCCAGCGCGACTGCCACCATGTTGAGTTATTTTATTGGTCACCCTGCCCCCTTTCATTATCTTTTGATTATTGTACAACAATCAAAACATAATGAAAGGGGAAATAATCTGCGATAACCACGGTATGTTTGAAACGCCTTAACTAGACAATAGTAACAATGCAAAAAACCTGTTAAATACGCTTAAAATATAAGGTATTGTTATTACAAACGATACTCTATTATTTGGTGCCTCTGCTCACCAAGCCCGTCAACCTCCGCCACCAGCTGATCACCTTTTTTAAGAAAGCGCTGGGGAACAAAGCCTGCACCAACCCCTTCTGGTGTACCGGTAAAAATTAAGTCTCCTGGCTGTAAGCTCATAAACTCATTAATATAACTGACTAATTTTTTCACCGAGTGCAGCATTTTATTGGTATTACTCGATTGCATACGCTCGCCATTAACATCCAAACTAACCTGAGTGCTTTGGTATTGGCTGAACTCATCAAGGGTCACGAAATATGGTCCGATAGGCGCAAAGGTATCCGCACTTTTACCTTTTAACCATTGCCCACTTCGATTTTTCTGGAAGTTTCGCTCGGACATATCTATGCCTGTGCAAAACCCGGCTATATGCTCTTCGGCCTGCTCTTCTGTAATATATTTAGCTTGCTTCCCGATAATAATGACCAGTTCAATTTCCCAGTCGACTTCTGTTGAATTTTTAGGTCGTTCAATGTCATCATAAGGTCCTGTTAAGGCACTGACAGCCTTAGTGAACAATAGGGGTTCGGCTTGTTCTTGAGAGCCGGTTTCTTTTATATGATCACCATAATTTAAACCGACGGCAATAATTTTCCCTGGTTTCAATAACGGTGCACCTATTCGCACTGAGGGGTCTACAAGCGGTAGAGTATTTAAATCTAGCCCTTGAAGTTTTACCAAGCCATCACCTGCTAAAAAGTCCGCGGAAATGGGATCACAAATACCATCCAAGGAGCGAAGATTATTACTTTCATCTAATATAGCTGGTTTTTCTTGTCCGTCTATCCCTACATTTAAAAGCTTCATCGTTTATACACTCCTGTTAAATTAACGTTAACTTAATCTCTAAAACCTAGACAGTAATCGTCCTAGCTATCAGTCATTTAGCCTATCTCCGTATAACCCACTTATTAGCTTCCTGAGTGTGTTTCCAGCCAGTGCTCAAAGTTTTTTGCCGACATGGGCTTCGCAAAATAATAACCTTGAAATACCTTACACCCTTTTTCATCAAGAAAGTCTATTTGCTCTTTTGTTTCAACACCTTCGGCAACAACTGCTAACTTGAGTTTATCGCAAACGGTTAAGGTCACATCTATAATTGCCCGATCACTCTCATCGCTAGCTATATCCATGACAAAGGAACGGTCAATTTTAAGTTGTTGCAAAGGCAAACGCTTAAGGTATGACAATGAGGAGTACCCCGTACCAAAATCATCCATTGAAAATCGAACGCCTTGCTCTATTAAGGCTGTCATTTTTTTAATAGCTTCATCCAGTTTATCCATAACCATGCCTTCTGTTATTTCTAGGTAAAGCAACTCTGACGATATGCCCGTTTCCTTCATAATACCTTTAACAGTGGCAACAAAGTCGGTTTGAATAAATTGTTTAGGGCTAATATTAACTGCAAAGTGTTGATTATTATTGCCAAATAAGCCTTTATCGACCCATTTTTTTACTTGCTGGCAACTGCTTCGAAGTACCCTTTCGCCCAATGGGATAATCAGTCCTGACTCTTCAGCAATAGGAATAAATTGAGCCGGTGAAATCATACCTAAATCAGGATGGTTCCAACGTAAGAGTACCTCAGCGCCCACACATTCTCCGTTACGGTCAACTTGTGGTTGATAAAAAGGTTCTAACTTGTTCGTCCTTATCGCTTGGCGTAAGTCCTTTTCTAGCTGCAGCCTTACATTTGCTATTTCTTGCATCTCTGGTTCATAAAAACAGGCTTGATTACGGCCCTGTGCTTTGGCCCTATACATGGCCGTGTCGGCATGTTTTAAAATGTCATCAGCATTGCAGTCTTCTGCTGAAAACAGGCTAATACCTAAGCTGACGGAAATGTAATGTTCATGCTCGTATAGGAAGAAGGGTGCGGCTAAAACTTGCTGGACTTTCTCGGCCACTGCTTGGGCCTGACTGGCCGCTTTGCTTTGTTTATCACTTAATTCTGCTAATAGCAGGATGAATTCATCACCACCTAACCGTGCAACGGTGTCTTCTCCTCTTATTAGTTTATTTAACCGCTGCGCCACTTGTTCCAGTAAAGAGTCCCCTATGTTATGTCCTAATGAGTCATTGAGCGTTTTAAAGTGATCCAAATCTAGAAAGAGGACCGCAGAGTGATGGTGATGTCGCTTAACCGATGCCACCTCATGCTCCAGACGGTCCATTAACAAGCGTCGGTTAGGTATTTTTGTTAACGCGTCATAAAAGGCCAACCGCTCAATTTCACCTTCTGCTTTCTTACGCTCAGAAATATCCCTAGCAACCCACATAACCGAGCCTTTTGACGTGTCATCTCGACCCTGAAACGCAACAACTCTGGCCTCAAAAAAGTTTTTCTTATTCAGCCCTTCTATTTCGTAGTCATAAACCTGTACTTCTTTTGTTTCTAATGCTTTTTTTATAACGGCCATAATGCCCGCGGTTTCCTTAGTAGACATTACCTCACTAAGGTGCTGCCCAACTAATTTAGGCACAGTTACCACGGTTAGGTTTTCGCCCGACCCATGAAACTCCAATATTATCCCATCTTCATCAATCACAAAAACCATATCAGGCAAGGTATTATTTAAAGCTTCTAAGCGTTTGTTGTTTTGCCTAAGCGACTCTTGCACCGCATAGCTTTCTGTCACATCATGAAAGACGAGGATAACACCTCTTAACGTTCCATCTTTACTTAAAATAGGTGCCGCGCTGTCTGCAATTTGATATTCCGAGCCATCTTTTGAAATGAGCGAGGTGTGATTAGCTAAGCCCATTGTTTTACCGGTTAAAATAACCTTCTCAACAGGGTTTTTTAGAACCAGTCGGGTCTGGGTATTAACAATATGAAAAACCTCATACAGTGGCTTTCCAACCGCGTCATTAAGTGCCCAACCTGTTAGGTCGCTAGCCACTGGGTTTAACCGGGTCACTCGTCCAGCAATATCCACCGTTATAACGGCATCGCCAATTGAGTCCAGCGTAACATTAAGGTTTTCTTCGCGCTCTCTAATACTGTCAATGGCTTGAGCACGCTCTATGGCCAACCCACATAAGCGGGCAAAACGATCCACAATGGCAAACTCTTCATACGTGGGGGCATTAGGGCTTGCGCTATAAATATCTATAGCACCCACCGCGTTAGTACTTGACGTAAAAATAGGCGTGCTAAAACATACACTTACCTTGTAGCGCTTCGCTAGTTTGTTAAAGTCGAACCAGTTATCTTCTTTTAGCGTTGAAATAACTCGCTCTTTGCTTAATATTGCATCCATTGTGGGTGTCTTACCTTTAACAATAAGTGCACCTTGCTCTATTTTAACAAACTCATCGGGTAATCCAGGAGCCGTGATAGAGCTAATGAACTGACCGTTTGTATGACTGATGGCACTGCTTAGTTTTTTATCCGTCAATAGTTTATCTATTTGCAAACAGGCCATTTCAAATATCTCGCCTAGGGTGCCGCCTAGAGCAATTTTTTCAAGTACGACACGTTGAGCCGACAGGAGTGCTTCTGTCTTTTCGTGCTCTACTGCGGCTCGGTAACTACTAACCGAAAAAGTGATATCATTCACTACTTCTATTAGCAATTGCGTGTATTCCGCTGTAAAAAAATCCTTTTGCTCTTTACTTAAGGTTAAAACACCAATCACCTGACCATTGATAACAATAGGAAGGGCCGCTATAGATTGAATGCCACTTAGTTTCAAGGCATCTAACCATGCTGACTGGTAGCTAATCTCTGTACTCAAGATATCATTTTCGATGATTGGCTCATTGTTTATCATGGCCATTGCCGATATCCCCTTACTCCAAGGTGTATTCACATCTGTGGATACTTTAATCTTTTTTATAATACCGTCTGTAATGCCTGAGCTAGCAATGGATTTGACATCTAATGTTTGCTTATTAAGCAAGCCTATCCATGCGGAGTCAAACCCCCCTATTTCTGTCATAATACGACAAACTTCAGCAAACAGTTCTTTCTCATCGGTCAGTCTCACCATTGCTTGGTTAGACTCGCTTAACATATTATAGAGCGCTGTTTTATCTGTTAAAGCTTCATACGAATCCCTGATTTTTTTTGCCATTATGTTGAATGATGCACCTAACTCCATCAGCTCTGATGCACCTTTTTCTTCAACTCGAACACCCAACTCCCCTTCTGACAGGGCATCACTAGCTACTGCTAACTGACTTATGGGTTTGCTAATAAAAAAGTATAGGAATGACACTAACAACAAATAAATTGAAAACCCAGCCCCCCAAGACAAAGTAGTATCGGTAACTAACTGATTCCATGTTGAGGCCTTCTTCTCGCTTAAGTCGTACAGCAATACTAAATGACCATCGGATGAACTTCTCACTTTCCCTTTTTCAAGGGCCAGCTTTACGGTGTATCGGCCATAAAGGCTTTGCCCATCCGCTGAAATAATAGTGCTTAAATTTGAACTGCTTTTTGCTAGAAGTGAAGACACATCTGCATGACTTAATAATGAGTCAGTCGCCGACAGTGTGCGCCCTTTTTGCTCAAGCCGTGTTGAGTATTTAATAAGTCCATTATCATCTACAAATATAAGCTGCTTAACTGGCCGACGTAGCTTCATGTCGACAATGGCACTTTCCACCCGGCTAAAGTCCTTTTGTCTTAGACCATCAGACACTAGTTTTTGTAACCTAGACATCTCCACATTGACATTACGAACCGCTTCTTTTTCTATTTGCTCGTTATAGACTTGGGATTTATAAACCAGACTGATCAATAAAAGCAAGGTATACAGAAATAAAATAAATAACGGAGTCGCAACCCTAAGAGACCAGCCATTAAACACGTTCATAGAACAAATCTATTATCAATTAGCTGCTCAATAGACGGGGCCTTATATAATAGTTTTTCTTTTATCATTAATGACACAAGTTTTTTTGCACTGTTCATTAACGGTGGGTTCTGTCCCCCCATCAACGCTCTATTACCTTCTAGGTTAGGAAGTATAACCCCTTTATACCCTTGCATAAGCGCCTCCGTAGTTGTTCCCATTCTAGGCGATATCAGTGCGGCACTTTTCTCAGGATCTGTTTCAAAATAACGTAGTGCTTTAAATTGTTGTTGGATAAGTGCTTCCAATGCTGGTGACCTATTATCTATCACTGCTTGACGGGTGACTAAAACATCAATAATTTGCCTCGGCATCTTTCTGCTGTCAAAAAGTGTTTTCGCACCTAGTTTTTGTAATTTACTAATGACTGGCTCAAAACTAACCACCGCATCAACGTCACCATCACTGAAACTCTTAAAATGCTTATCGACCGTTAAAGGCACAACGTCAACATCACTAACCGTTAAACCCGCATCGGCCAGAGCTGCCACAAGAACAAGCGCACCAACCGCTGTGTTTTCCACGCCTATGCGTTTATGCCTAAGGTTTGCCAAACTGGTTACACTAGATGCAGCCAACAAAGCATCTGCTCCATTGGACGTATCCATGACTAAAATGACACGCAAGTCCTGCTCCGTTTGCATTAGCGTTAAGACCTCATCTAAGGTTAACGCGGCAACATCTAAAATTCCATTTTGAAAAGCATGCGTCACTGTCGTAGCCGAGTTCAAACTAACTAATTCAATGTTTCTTCCATCAAAATAGCCTAGGCTGCGTGCTAAGTATAGTGTTTCGTAGCCTAGCCATTGGTTACTACCAACCCGTAAAGGTCTTTGCTGGTCAGTGCATGCACTTAAAAAACACACAATAAAAACAAAACCAACATAACTTAATATATTCTTATGAAACAAGTGCTACCTCTTTACTCAATTTTAAATTACTCATATTACGGCCAATAATTTACCATGCGTTTAGCTGAAAAAACGCTTTTCAAATAACGTAAACATCATTCAAGATGGTTAATTCACAGGCAGCTAGCAGCTAACACCCATTTATCTAAACTCTATGGGCGACCGATCCTTAGCAACGCTTTCTATCCTATGTGTTAATGCACTAACAACTAAAACCAGCTCAATCTCTTGCATAATTTATTTCAGAAAATAAACTCGTTTTTAGTTAACAAAACTCACTTTAACTAAAAATCAAAGCCAAAAGTTTAGTGCAGTCACATGACTTTACGTTATGCTAGCACAAACATTGGTTATAAGTTGCTAGGATGAGGAACTGGTATGGGAACTGATAAAATAAAAGTCCTTTTGGTTGACGATCACGAACTCGTGCGTACAGGTCTTGAGCACCTATTAAACTCTGATCCTGATATTGACGTCATTGCGACTAGTGATTCTGGCGAACAGGCCGTAAACCTTGCTGAGACATTGAATCCAGATATCATTATGATGGACTTAAACATGCCAGGCATTGGTGGCTTAGAGGCCATTAAGCGCATATTAAGAAGGCAAGAGGGCGCTAAAATAATTGCTTTAAGTGTTTACGAGGATGGACCCATACCAAGTCAAGCTATTCGGTATGGCGCAAAAGGCTATATTAATAAAGGCTGTGATGTTAATGAAATGCTTAAAGCGGTCATCAAGGTATACCAAGGTAAAAATTTCCTATCATCCGATGTAGCCACTAATTTAGCTTTCCAGCCAACTGCCGCCTCTGCCGCTAACTGCTTTGATGTACTAAGCTCGCGTGAGTTACAAGTTACCACAAAAATTATTGATGGGCATAAAATAGCCGATATAGCCGCTGCACTATCCATCAGCCCAAAAACAGTTAATACACACCGTTACCGAGTTCATGAAAAATTAGGGATAAAAAATGATATTGAGCTCGTTCGACTAGCACTTGAAAGCGGTTCTTTAATAAATGTGTAATTTTTCAAAGAATTTACTCGTCTTAACCCGCATCCTAAGGTAAGATACGCGCTCTTAAAGTTTTAACCAATTGAATGCCTGGGTGGTGAAATTGGTAGACACACGGGACTTAAAATCCCGCGACCTTAACAGTCGTGCCGGTTCGATTCCGGCCCCAGGCACCATTGAATAATAAGGACTTAGCTCGTTTCGGGCTAGGTCTTTTTTATTGCCTGATACGTCAGGTCAATGCAGGGTCAATGTTGAAATTCGATTTAAACCCTGAACAGATAAAATACCCTACCACCTAATGACTGTTAATCATTGAGCCACTGGTTCATTAGAACGGTTCTGTTTTCAACTCACCAAGGCTTACCTACGCAATAATCCAGCCAGATTCCTTTGAACCCCTGTACTTGCTCTTCCAAATAGGTGTTTTGACTTCCTGCAGAAATGAAATGTTGCCAGCCTGAATAACCACCAAAGCTATTCTTTGACTTAACTTCGCCACAAATAAACCCTCCTGTTTTAAATTTTACGTACTCAATACTGCGAAACTCTGCCGTTTCTGGGTTTTTAAGTAAGGATTTTACAGCTGTCTTACCTAGCCATACTGTATCTGCATACGAAACATCATTTTTACTACCAGAGCTATCATTGCGCTGTTTTTTAGCCTGTAGCTGCTCAATGCGTAGCTGCTCAATGCGCAATTTCTCAATACGTTTGTTTTCAATTTCTAATTTCTCTATGCGTAATACCTCTTCTCTCTCACGTTTCTCATGCTGTTTTACGCTTAACCACTGACCTTTTTTTTTCACAAAGCCTGTATCACACCTGTTTTCTGAATAGGAAGTTTGACCGTTTGAAGTAACGCATTTATATACATCAGCTTGAATAAAGAGCGGAGAGACAGCCGTATAAAAAAATAATACTGCCTTAATAAATCTTTTGGACATTGATTGACCCTTTGAAAGAGCTTATCTTTTGACCCTACTAAACTCTCTTAGAACCCCGTAATAAAAATCTAGAGCCTTCCCTCTTCCATTTTCATAAATCCATCTTTCACGATTTTCCCAATGTCCTTTGTACCTAACAACGTCATGGTAAATTTGGGCCGGCTCACCACATGAACTTCGGACCTCCTCTCTTGTATCACCATCTTTAGCTAACGATGTAGTCGTGCACCTATACCCAGCAAAAGATATTGAGGGGATTATAAAAAGTGATAATAAAATAGCTGTGAGTACTTTTTTAGACATTACATTTCCTTATGATTAAGTGTGATTTTCAGCTGGCGATCACCAGCTTTTTTTAAGATTATTTTTCCAATTCCCATTTATAAATGCGCTCTTTTTCATTTTTATCTAGGTAGTTTCTATCTGACAATATTTTGAATGAATGAGCCGGGACTGCGCCTCTTAAACTTACGTCCTTAATCAGAAAGCCGTCTCTATCCACAGCATTATATTTCAGCGAAATTTCTGTTTCTTCAGAAGTGTTATTGGTAACTCCAACCTTATAAGCAAACCACGTGCTTCCAATACTATTTCGTGGCTCGTATCTTAGGCTAAAGGCGCCTATAGTAACCCCCTTGCTATACTCGGCTTCAGGGTTTATATCTGCCCGTGTCGGAGTTTGCGTATTCAGCACGCTTTCTTTACCACTAGAGCAAGACATCTGCTGAAAGCTAACCTTACCGCCTGACTCGCACTTGTACATCTGAGAGTATGCTGGTTGTACTAAGAAAAACACCAGAGATAACGCGGCTATAAATTTCATATCTAATCCTTTAATTTCGAATTGCTCATCCTTATACATTGAATACTAACAGAATTAAAAACAAACCGCCTTGTGAAAGTTCCTTTGCCACTACAGTCACCTACTACCAGCAGACAGATTCAGACTTGAGCATTATGAGCAATTAGACTATGTAAGTTATGAACCCCCTATATAAAACCTCAAAAATTAGTCGAATAAGGGGGAGCGCGTTCACTCGTCTAGAGCTTCACTAGGCTAGGGGCCCCGTTAGCCTATAATGTAGTCAGCCCAAGCTCTAAGGCTTTTAAGGTCGAACTCAGGTTTTGAATTAAAGTCTGCCCCCAGAAGGTTGAACGCATCTTCAATACTTTTGTAGTTCGTTGCAATAATAGACCCCGGGACAGCTTTTATTTGAAAGTCGCGTTCTGCTTTAATTTCTTTAGAAATTAAAGGGTAATTTCTATATCGTCCCCATGTTAAGTCGGAATGAATGTGGCAGGTGTGATTTTTAGTATGAATGACAGCTAGGTCTTGTTTTGGTTGCATGGTCTTTTATCCTTTTTGATGGGCGGCCTCTTGGCCTAAGAATTAAGCTCTTGCTTTACCGATTGGGTGTTATTTCTTTTGCTTGCTCTTAGCTTGTACGAGTTCTAGCGTTTGTAGGTATGGCGGGGTATCGCTACAGGCCCCGACCTTTATTTCACCTAACTCGTTTATCATTTGTAGCAGCCACAAATTATGCCTTCTAATTTGTTTGATTTCCTTGAGCTTGTTGAGAAGTAAGTCAGGGTTGCTGGGAATGATCTCCTCTAGCTCAAGGGCTATTACTCTTTTGTATTCACGCTGAGTATCTGCCTTATTAATTTCAGCCCGCTCAGAAGCGGTGAATATGTTGGTGTAAGAGCGCCAGTCAGGATGCTGTGGAAGTGTCGGCTCTCCATCTGGACAGTTAGATTTAATCTTTCGGTTGATCGTGTTCATCTGTTTAGTGAGCTTTGGCCCAAAGTCATAGTAATGAACATAGCGTTGATCAGGGAGAGGGTGTTTCTTAACCGACTCACGTGTTTCTCTTTTAGCTTGCTCCTCCAATGGTTTGTTATGTTTGCAAATAGATGCGAGGTCGGCTTCCCACTCTGGGATGTCTGATATTTTTTCAATTTCGATTTCTGCGTTAGGGTCAATCGGTACTACTTTATATATAGGCATAATATTACTCCAAGGTGCTGTGGATTTGATTCAACTACTAATGCACCTAAAAAATTAGTGATTGAAATGGAAAATTTATAAAGAGCTACCTTCCCCCTAGTAAACCTATAACTAAGTAAAGCTAGTAAACTTAGGAGTCTCAGTAAACTTAGTAAACTCAATGAGAGCAAGGCTTCTAAAGGGATCGGTAGTGATGATCATCAATTCAGTTTACTGGTTTACTAGTTTACTGAGACCTAGTATCAGCAGTCACATCCTGGCAAAGGCTGTGGAGGTTTAGGCGCGGCAGGGATGGTTTTCATCGTGTAGGTTATTGTGTTGCGATTAGCCTTGTCCTTAGTGCTGACCCACTTATGACCGTCCCAGCGATCCAGTACGCGAATGGTGGCATCTCGTCCCGTGTCTGATCTAGACTTCACCCACTCTACTAACTCAGCACGTTTGACATTGGTCGCAGAATTAAGCTTTTGGGTAATAAGGTTGATCACTTCATCGTCATGTTCAATATCTTTCTGAAAAGCAATGGCAACTCCTACATCTATATAATCTGATGAACGTGTAACCTTTCTATCCTTACTGATCTCGAATGTAATTGGAGCAAAGTCCCCTCTTACCTTATCTGGGCGTGTGGAGACCGTCATAGAGCCATCAGGGTGCTTAAGTGGTTCGAGGTAGATTAGCTCGTCAACATCGGCTCGTAAGTCACCTGTGCCTTCAAATATATGATTATCGTCAGCATCTTTGTACTTGTTTGTATGAGATAGCAATATGACAGTCATGCCCTTAGCGGTTAAGCCACGTAGAGTCTGAAGTACTTTCTTGGACTGTGATTTGGATATGACATCGGTCATCTTTTTGTAGGTGTCAAAAATGACCACATACCCAGAGTAATCCGCATTTTGTTTGTTCATTTGTTCGAATCTATCCACCACATCAGCCATTGATAACCCAGCTTTCATTTCAGGCAGTAATAGCGTTACGCCTCTTTCACTCGCTGTTTTGATCATGCTTTTAGCGTCACTAGCAGAAATATCAGCATTGACGTAAATAACCTTTGAACCAGACTCAGAAAGTTGACAGGAAATTTCAAAAAGAATGGTTGTTTTGCCTCCATTCGGCGGTGCTGGAATTGCGATTAGATGACCTAGGATAATTAAATTAAGGTATATCCACTTTGGGTCAGAAATCTCATCTGCTTCTTTATTAGATAGCATGTATGCTGCTGTCCATGAGAAATCAGGTTCTACTTTGGGCTGGTTCGAGTTAACACTTTTGGCGGTAGCGTTGCTAATAGAGTTTTTCTCCCATGGATCAACCCAGCCATTTTTTTCTGCCAATCTAAAAATGTATGGATAGTTTATTTCACCATTTTGCAGGCTCCTCCACGTTATATCTGCGTCTTTCTGGTCAAATAAAGCAGATTTCTTGCTCCATTCAATCCATAAGCAATAGCCGTCATTTCCAAATAGGGATAGCGCGTAGCCGATGTTTACCCATATCTTTCGCTCATCTGAAGATACGAATTTTAGAGCATCGTCAATTCTACTGATTAGAACCATTCTCTTCCCTTCGGATAAATCGTTAACCCTTCCTTGGTTGAAATCTCTAACGGTGGGTGCTTTTCCTGTAGATACTTCATGTGCTGCTGTAGACGTGTTGTTAACATTACTGCCTAAAAAGCTTTGAAGCTGCGCTCTTGTGTTAACTAATGAAGTTTGATTAGACATTGCACACCTCCACTAACTGCTTCTCACCCACAAGGCCTTTCTTTGAATTAACTTTTTGGTGATAAAAGCCAGCTACGCGTAATACGCGGCTTACATCCATGGCGTTGTTGTCACTGCCATACTTTTCAGCCATTACAGACTGGTACTGTTTGAAATCAGCTGGCCTGATGCTACCGGCTTCAACCCTAAAATAGTGATGGAAGTGACCGGCTGATGTTTTGACCTTAAGGAAAGGTGTTAATGGGCACCGTGAAACAGCATCAGTGTCATCACCATCATCTTCAATCCAGAGATATTCAATGGAGGTTATATTGGAACTATAAACACCCAATCCATCTGTTGTGTTTACGGTTAAGAAAACACCTGCACCAAGGCGGTTTAATTCAAATAATCCATCAAAGCATTCTTCGATTGTGCCGCGTAACTTACAAGTTAAACTTGGGTCTTTCCGGTCATTGTTATCATCGAATGTACGGAAGTCTATGATGGTATTGAGGCCTTTGAGCTTGTGGCAGAAATCTATGGATAGCTTCTTTTGATATTCTTTAATGCTTTGTTGATAAGTCCCATTGTTTGCCGGTGGTGGTGGCGGTGGTATAATATAGTTCGAAGTGTTCTCTGGTGTGTTGCCATTGAGGTTCGAACCGGCTGCGTCAACAGCCGGTTTTTTTATGTCTGCGTCCATTACACTCTCCCAGTATTTACGCTGTGAGATGTTATAAAGTCATCCAAAGCCGATTTGCGGTAGCGAACGCACCGACCGACCTTTACATAGCTTATCTGGGGGTGACCTTGCGTACGCCAATTGGCCAAGGTTCGTGCGGATATGGATAAGTATTCCGCCGCTTGTTCTGCGTTAAATAATTCATTTTGCATTAAAATTACCTCAAGTTTGTTAAACGCCAATGAACGTATTTCATTGACCTTGAGGTATTTTGAATTACAAGCTGAGAAATCCTATGTCACGGTTTTTCCATTTTTTCGTGCCGCTCTCTCCTTGTACATCTGAGCTAATAGTGAAATTATTGTTTCTCTGCTAGTCACTGTTTTAATATGTTTCTTAACTGTCCGTCGAATACGCTCTCCTGTTGCCCCACTATCATTTTCAGGAAATAGTATGTCGCCGATTTGGTCTGAAGTTGCTTTTAACTCATTTAATTCAAGCCAATGACGTATATCTAAATATTGTAATATTTTTGCCTCGTGCCACTTTTCAAATTCTGACTGGGTAATCATTCGTGTCCGTGCTTTTACACCAGCCCTATTTCGAGCTAGCTCCAATTCAGTTTTAAAATCTTCAATTAGAAAGTTGTCACAGTTGTCTAAATCGATCTTTAAATATGCGTATGTATCGGGAGTGTTTTTAGTATCAATAATATAGCCTGAATCCAAAAATGAAACAGAGCTTAACTCTTCCGGTGAATACCTTAAGTATTCGTCAGGTAATTGACAATTAAGAGGGTCTTTCCATTGAGTGGGTTTAGGTATACAGTTATATCCATTCCCTAACACATCCCCTTTGAACCTATGCCACAGACAAGCTAACCAACCCTGGGCGTCTAAATTTTCTGTTCCAGTGTAATGAATTAAATCAAACTCTGGTGGTAATAACTTATGTAACTCTTGTTCATATTTAAACATGACCACTCCCGCATAATTTACCAGCTTGCAACCTAACTACGTTTCCTTTTTGTTCAACTCTAGCCTGTATATAGTCACCTATCATGTTGATTGCTGCTCGTAGCGTTTCTTCTTCAGTCACAATATACCCACCGGTTACATCATTTGTGGTGACATGGTTCATTAGTCGCTTGATCATGCTCATAGGTAAACGTACAGCTTCAGCTATTGTTGCAAAAGTACGTCTACAATCATGTGGACTGAACTCAACACCGCTCACTTTGGTAACAGCCTTCATTGGCTCTCTGGGGTGCTGCATGTGCATTTCGGGATCCCTTCCAGAAAACACCCATTTATGATCACCTGTTTCTTTCTGTAAACTTTTAAAATACTTAACAATAGCCTCGGGTATTGGTAACCTGTGGTTTGTCCCGTTTTTAGTATCTAGTAACGTGATGTTTTTCGTTTTCAGGTCAACCTGTGACCACTCCAAGCTCAAAGCCTCGCCACTACGAAACCCCATATATAGAATCGTTAAGAAGTAGACTTTTGCCTTATTGTTTGACAACGTATCTACTGCTTCATGCCATGCCTGTAATTTATCACTTGAGATCACTCTATCTTTACGATTGTTCTTATGCCACAACCTAGCTCTACTTAAAATTTTGGCGGGATTGTCTTCGATCATCCCTATCGCGTTCGCATAGTTAAGAGTAAGGCGTAAAACTCTCATTGTGGTATTGGCAGTCGTTTTGCCCTTCTGGCTAATCAGTTTATGACGCCTCAGAATCATATCTTCAGTAATTTTATTAACCGGCTTTTTTAACCAATCTTCAAAGCCTAGCAGCAATTTGTATCTGTAATTTTTTATAGTGTATGGTTTCAAGTCACGCTCTGATAAATACAGTTCAAGCACATCGGAAAGGCTAGTTTTCTCTACGTTCTGCTTGCGTTTTTCAGCGGTTGGATTAACACCAGAGTTCATAGCCGTTAAAATTATTTGAGCCTTCTTCCTTGCTTCACTTACGCTCATATCATTAGTGTTGGCTAGCGTGACTCTTTGAGCATTACCATTAGCGTATTTGATCACTACAAATGATTTGTTCCCAGTGCTACTAACTCGACAAGACAGTTTTTTCACCTCCTCGTCATAATAATCAACACGGCCATTTCTAGGTATAGCTAGTGATTTGATCCTAGCTTGTGTGAATGTAAATCTTTTACTCATTGTAATAACCTTGCTTTGGGGTCGAATGACTCGGGTCAATGGTGGGTCAATATGAACCAGTGATTTATAGTATATATCAGTTATTTTGAGAGACAAAGAGGTAATTAGCAACGCATTGATTTATATGGGGTATAAAGGTAATTCCCTTGTTTTTATGGGGTTAGAGGGCACATACAACATGTAACTTAAAATCCCGCGACCTTAACAGTCGTGCCGGTTCGATTCCGGCCCCAGGCACCATTAAGTTATACTAGACAGTACTAAGAAGCCTCGAACTACTTGTAGTTACGGGGTTTTTTATTGCCTGCTATTCCTATACAATCCCAAGACGTTTTAAGAAACACCCCCCAAATTGGGGGTATATTTGGGGGTACTTTTCCACTGGTTTTTAAAATACCCCCAAAACTAAGATGAGGGTTTTGATATGGCATTGGATGCTTTAACGGTCAAAGGCGCAAAGCCTAAAGAGAAGCGTTATAGACTTTATGATACTAACGGGCTTTATTTAGAAATAACGCCCAAAGGTGGCAAGTTATGGCGTTTAAAATATCGCTATGCTGGCAAGGAGAAGCTTCTTTCACTTGGCACCTTTCCAACCATTTCACTTAAAGAAGCTCGCACCTTAAAAGATGATGCTAAAAAGCATTTATCTAATGACATAGACCCAAGCGAATTAAAAAAGGAAATAAAGCAAAACAAACTAGCCGATGCTAAAAACAGTTTTGAGGCCGTTACTCGTGAATGGATTGTTAAACATAAAAACAAATGGTCAGCGAGTAATACAACTATTGTTACCCGCCGCTTTGAACGTGACCTTTTCCCAACACTAGGCAAACAAGCTATAACCACAATTAACGCCCCGCAATTATTAACCGTTATTCAACGAATAGAAAAAAGAGGGGCTTTATATTCAGCACATAAGGCCTTGCAAAATTGTGGACAGGTTTTTAGATTTGCCATAGCAACGGCTCGAACCGAAAACGACCCATCTAGTGCACTTAAAGGAGCGCTTCCCCCTTTAAAATCAACCCACCATGCAAGCCTGACAGACCCAAAGGCAGTAGGTGCCCTACTACGTGCCATTAATGGGTATGACGGTACATTTACTACCCAATGCGCTTTAAAATTTGCACCGCTCGTATTCGTTAGGCCAACAGAGTTAAGACATGCTGAATGGCAAGAAATAGACGTAGATAATGCAGAGTGGCGAATACCCGCTAACAAAATGAAAATGAAGGCCGTACATATTGTGCCATTGTCTAAACAAGCCATAGAACTACTGGAAGAAATAAGGCCCGTTACTGGAAGCGGTAAATACATTTTCCCCGGTGCTCGATCAGCCAGCCGCCCTATGTCAGAAAATACCATTAATGCCGGGCTAAGGCGTTTAGGTTATACAAAAGAAGAAATGACAGGCCACGGCTTCAGAAGTATGGCCTCTACCCTACTTAACGAACAAGGCTGGAACTGGGATGCAATAGAAAGACAACTAGCCCATGCTGAACGCAACAGCATAAGAGCCGCTTATAATTATGCTGAACACATGCCAGAAAGAATAAAAATAATGCAGCATTGGGCCGATTATTTGGATGGGTTGGCTAAGGGTGCTGATGTTGTTTCTATTAACAAAAGGACTGTGAGATAAACCCATGTCAGAGCCAAAATGGGGAGGTAACCTTGAGCCTATTTCTTTTAAAGGGTCGAGCCGTCACTTTTTAGAAGAGCTGCAAAAGATAGCAGGCCTTCCAGATTGTTATTTACCTGGTCTAAAGGACTATTTAGACCAGGTTTTTGTACGTTACCTTATACTGAAAAAAAACTATTCAAGGTATGAATCAGGCTGTCAGCCGTCAGGGTCATTAAAAGCGGCCGCAGCTTCAATTTTAGCTGATGTAAACAAACTTCTTATGAAGCTTGATGGTAATGCAGGTGGTCTAGATGTGCATCTAGACACATATATGGAGCAGGCAAGAATCGACGCCATAAAAAACCCAAATATGGAAGAAATACGTGCTGCGTATACAGCCAAGTATATGAAGGGTATAGCAAATATTGTAGGAGACATTAACGGAAGAAGCCGGGATAGACCTGAGCAACAATACTCCCCTTGTCCACTTGAAAACCTAGAATCAGAATTAATCAGGCTTAAGGAATTTTGTGAAGCTGCACCAAGATTGATTGAAGATTCTGAACGCTCGCGGCTAACCCGATTAACACCCAAACAAGATCTTGTATGGTTTATAGCCCATATTTTTAGAAAATACTCTACAGTAAGTCTTTCAATATACCTCCCAGAGGGTGGCGAGACCGGAAGTGCTTATGCAAGATTCCTTTCCCTGTGCTTTATCGAGGTAGATGGGTTTATCCCTGGAGATTTAAAAAAACTAATGGTTTGGGAAAAAAAAGAATGGGGGAAATCTGAAAAAGGTACTAAATAAATGGTTTTTTCTAAGTTTATAGTTCCTATCGCACAACTATAAACAAACCTACGATACCTTCACACACATTAAGAGACGGTGAAGGACATGTCAAAAGTAATACTACGATTAAACGCTACACTAGCAAAAACAGGATTAAGCAGAAGCGTTCTATATTCCAAAATATCAAAAGGTGAATTCCCCAAACAAATTAACTTGTCGGAAAGGTCTATAGGCTTTCTTGAAGATGAAGTTAATGGCTGGATTGATGAACGAATAAAAGTCTCACGCTCTAATAAGGTGTAACGATGGATACACTAAAAGAAAACACTCCTAATATTGATTTAAACGAAGCCATAGTTTGCATAAGGCGTTGTAACGATATTTTAAGCCCTAAATTTGATGAGGCATTAACGGTTAAATACCCAAAAGCTTCTAAGAAATTAATGCTTAGTTATTTAGCATCAGCGTTAAAGGCTCTCGGGGCTTCAAAATGAATGAAATTAATACTGACAATCTAAACCACGCCCTAAAATATACCTCAATAGGCTGGCAAGTGTTCCCGCTTCACTTTATTAAAGAAGGAAAGTGCAGTTGCGGTAAGTCATGTAAATCACCCGGCAAACACCCTATTTTAAGCGGTGGATTTAAAGGTGCAACACTTAGAAAAGATATGATTGAAAAGTGGTGGACTGAGCACCCTAACGCTAATGTTGGAGTACGTACTGGCAAAGAATCGGGTATTTTTGTGTTAGATATTGACCCTAAAAACGATGGAGAAGCCTCTTTTGATAAAGTTGAAGAGGTTTATGGAAAAGTACCGGATGATGTTTTTTCAATAACTGGCTCAGGTGGTCGCCATTATGTTTTTAAACACCCTGGTGAACCTGGAAAAAGCACCACCAACTTATGGCCGGGAATTGATACCCGTGGTAATGGTGGATATATCGTTGCACCTCCTTCAAATCATGCCTGTGGTAAAGAGTATTTTTGGGATGCCGAGGCCGACCCATTAAACGGTGCAACGCCTAAAGCGGTACCTCAATGGCTGATTAAAAAGCTAGGGCAAGGAAAGACACTAGCAAAGCCACCTGAGAATATCACGCTATTACCTGCAAATGAAATTAAGCGTATTCGTCATGCGCTTGGCTACATACCAACCGATGATAGGGACACATGGTTACAAGTGGGTATGGCGTTAAATTCCACTGAATCAGGCGATCAAGCTTATGGCCTATGGAATGAGTGGGCAGGACAGTCGGATAAATTCGATCTAGCAGACCAAAGGCGTGTTTGGGATTCATTTAAACCCGGTGGCGTATCGTTGGGAAGCTTGTTCGCCTTAGCTAAAAATAATGGATGGGTACCGCCTGAGCCTACTCGACAGGATGAACCACCTATTGAGGCGTATATAACAGACCAAACCGCAAACGATCAAACGCCTGCACTCACTGAGGTGGATAGCGAATTATTAAACCCACCGCCTGAGCTTGACCCGTTAGCCCTGCATGGTGTTTTAAAAGAAGCCTGCGAAGTATCGACTCGATTTAGTGAGGCATCAAAGGTAGCCGTTGCAGCAAATATCATTTCAACCTTTAGCGCCATTGTAGGGCGTACCGCTTACCAACATATAGGTGATGGGGTATGCCATGCACGGCCTTTCTTTCTGTTAACAGGTAAAACAGGCAAAGCGCGAAAAGGCACTAGTGAATATACACCTAAACGGTTATTTGATGCCGTTGAAACCATGCTAGGTGAAGATTACACCCCAGCAAAGCGACATGAGGGCGGTTTAAGCACAGGTGAAGGGCTAGGCTGGACTATTCGAGATGATACGCTTGATGAAGATGGAGAAGTGACCGAAGCAGGCGTAAAAGATAAACGGCTTTATATATCCGAAGCAGAATTTGCTGGGACAATGGCCGCTGCTTCACGCGAAAAGAACAACCTAAGCGCAACCATTAGAACAGCGTGGGACGGAAAGACAATAAGCCCACTCGTGAAAAATGCCAAATGGTGCACCACTAATCCACATATCATTATTACCGGGCATATTACTTCAGCGGAACTACTCGACCGCATGAGCGATGTAGACGCACAAAGCGGCTTTATGAATCGCTTTGTTATTTTGCACATTGTACGGCCTAAGCTCGTTCCCCTACCTAAACGCACACCAGATACAGACGTGCAGCGCATAGCCGCACTTTTTGCAGAAGCCGTGATATTCGCAAGGGGTAACGATGAGCAGGCCAATGACGGGCTAGAGATGAAGCTATCACCTGATGCCATAAAATATTGGTGCGGTCGTTACAAAGGATTAACTAAAGAAGACAATGGCCTTGCTGGGGTGCTCTTAGTACGAACAGAAATCTATTGCCGAATGTTTGCAATGATATTTGCCCTCCTCGATAAATCAGCAAGCATTGAAGTGGAGCACATTAAAGCCGCTTTAGCATGGGTTAAGTATTGGCGCGATTCAGTACGCTATATATTCCAAACATTAGCTGCTAAAGCTGAAGCAAGCAAAATGAATGATACGGCTAAAAATGTTTATGAGTTTATTAGCTCAAGCCCTAAATGTACTCGAACAGAATTAACCAGTCATTTTAAGAATAAGCTCAATAGTTCAGAGATAACACAAGGGCTTAATTATTTAATGAATGCAGCCCCACCACTGATAAAACAAGAAATGAAACCAAGAGCAGATGGCAAACCGGGTAAAGGCACCATGATATTTTGGAAGCCCTAACTAACTAAACCTACGTAAAGAACTTAGGAATTTAGGTAAGTTAGAGTGTTATCAGTACCTACAGAGCAGAACTTAGGAGAAACTTTGCAGTAACTTAGCTTTATTATTTTAAGAGTAAAAACCTAAGTTCCTGCTAAGTTACCTAAGTTACTAGGCTCGCAAGCCACGCCATTGCTCTATGTTCCCTAAGTTACCTAAGTTCTGCTCTTATAGATAAATAAATAATGGGGCAAGGGGGTGTAAATCTCTAGAGCGTGAAGATCAACGACCGACGTTATAGTGCTATTTATACGATGGCAAAAAAAAATAGGGGGGGGATAAATTCTCCATAAATCAGCACATTGGTGACCGCTGCCTACTATCTTTATGCAGCAGCGAGAGTTTTGGAGGGGGGGTATTAAAAAGGTACTCTCTAGCACTTCACTACATGCGGGTAAAGAGGCGCAGTTTTCCTGAAGGTAGCCAATTCTAAAGGGGGTTCAGCTAAAGAAATTATTTAGGTGTTAAAAGGGGTTCATTTAAATAAAAAGGTACTCCCAGCCGATTATGCAAAAACGGGTAATTGGAGGCCCGTTTTTTTTGAGTTTCTAGCCCTCTATGACTCTTAACTACAGGCGCCCTAAATTCCTGAAACCGTTAGTATATAAAGTTTTGGGAGTTTAAAAAACTTATCAAACTGAGAGAAAACTCCTAGGTGTTACTTATTTTAAATTAACCACAACTATCATCAGAATAACTAATATTGGAGGACAATCGGTTATATTGAAACCAGAGACGTTCTTTTTTTCTGCTATGGGTAAAACGATTACCTGTTCAAAAATACATTAGATTGGTACGAGATAAATAAATTACCATTTCCACTTAACCCTGGAAAGTAATGTGATGTTGGTGTAATTACTAACTATATTATTGGAAGAATTAGAACAATCCTGTAATCAAGATAGTTATGCTAAAACTGAAGTCCCATTACTATCTGGTGTCCGTGATTTAAAAAATCACATATAAAAGTAAAGACTTCACTTATTTTTACTATGTTAAACTCATTAGAAAGAAGCACATGACAAATTGCTTCAGAAAGATTAAACTAAAACATAATATTTTTAAAGCAAGCTATTACAAATTTTACCTATAATAGGATAGATGCAAAATTTTTTATAAGGTAAACTATTCCCTCATTTTGGAATGAGAGCAAATCTAGAATATTGCGCTCCCCTCCTTAATCTAGCACTACATATTGTTAATCAAAAAATAGTAGTTCAACTCACTTAACACTTGTAAATCACTAATTATTAAGGATGTAAAGCTAAATGAGCTATGAGTTGTCGGAAGTAAACAAGGATGCTGTACAATCAATTAATGAGCAATGGAATCAACAACTTGATAATCTTGATTCTGACACATCGTACCTCAAAAGTAGTGTAGAGCGTATTGTAGGTTGGTGTGAGAAATCCATTATTCAGAATGAGCAACGCTTATACGCTCTTAGTGATAGTGAAAAAAAATCTATTCGTGCTATAGTTGAAATTACTGATGCAAGGAATTCAAAGGATCCATCATTTAAATTTCTTAATGTATATTTAGAACCTAATTTAATAAATGACTATAAAGAAGAAATTAGGAAAGAAGATTTGCTTGAGGAAATTAAGATAATTACATTCGCATTAGTTGAGTCATTAAAAATGGCTGCCAACAAAGGTACTAAAAAACTGAAGGTTTATGCTCGCACCAACGAAATGAAGAGTATGTTTGACTCCTTAGTTGCAACATCAGACCCTGAAGAGTCTGGTGCTGTAATTTATAGGCAAGGCAAATGGTTAGTAATAGAAACAGAAAGGTAAAATCATGAACGAAAACATTAATTTTGAAATTTTATCAGAGTCTATTCAAGACTCATTAATAGAAACACTAAAAGATAAAAACATTGCCGAATTAAAAGCACTAGATTGGTTCTCATGGGAGACTGATTTTTTTATTGAAGAGCAAAAAGCTCTATTTAACAATGCCGCTTAAATAGTTACTTATTACCTAGGTTTTAAAAGCTCGTTGTATAACGGGCTTTTTTTATGTTCAAAATATTTAATAAAAAGAGCAATTGCCACTAAAACTTTTCAATAAAATGGAACAGTCAAGTAAGTATGGATACGTCTTAAGCATCAATTAAATGGGGGTATTTTTGGGGGTATTTTAAAAACCCTAATCGAACCGATTCATACAAATAAATGAATTCAGAGGTTTTAGCGATTCCGGCCCCAGCACCATTGATAACAAGGCCTCAGCACTTAACCATGCTGGGGCTTTTTTATTGCAGGCTAATCAACACTTCTTTCATGTCTTCTAGTAGGTCTAGTGAGTCATCTTCACTTAAATAAAGTGTATCTAGCAAGGCACTATTAATTTTTTCCCACTCATGCGTTGGCTGCCCACTTCGGTGCACTTCGCTACCCCATTCTGCAAGCTTAAGTATCGCCATCAACTTCGCAATATCATCAGCATTGGCACTATTTTTTTTCCATATTGATATACAGTCATGATGCCCCCTAATAACTTGGCGCACGCTATTTGGTAAGCCCCATTCACGGCTAAGAAAATACCCCATGTCTGCATGATTCGTATTATACCTTTTGTCTTCTAGGTCAGTGGTTAGCCCTGCCTCCCTCTCATTTGCTGCTTTCAGTGTTTCTAAATAATCGGGGAATTTTGACGCCATTAGGGGAATGCCTACATCGTGAAAAAGCCCTAACGTATAGGCTTGACTAGGGTCATAAAGTTTTAATTTTTTTGCCAGAAAAGCACATAGGCTGGCAGTGTTTCTCGCCGAGTCCCAAAACCTTGGTAGCGCAACCAGCTCATCATTTAGGGACTTCTCTAACTCCAGCCCCATAATAAGGTCAACAATTGCATCAACGCCCATAAGGCTAATGGCATGTTGAATGGAGGTGACATCAACTTTAATGCCAAAAAAAGCTGAGTTGACAGTTTTTAGTACTTGTACTGACGCGGCCACATCACCACTTATGATTTTTGTGATTTTCGCAATATCAATATGGTCACATTGTATCTCACTCTGTAACAAGCCTAATAGTTCGGGCTGAGGTGGTAGCTTGAATTTTTTAGCGGTTACTGTTGTCGGCATAAAGTATTTCCTTTACTCATCCTTAAACGTTACATTGTTCTTAATTATTAATATTGCTTTGAGGCGTCTCAGCAACCATGCGAATTACTTAATAATAAGCAGCGCTGATATAACTTTTCTTACACCTTTTATACTACTTGCAAGCCTAACCGCCCGACTTTCTTCTGCCGGGCTTTTAACATGACCATGTAGGCTTACAATGCCTCTGTGCGTATCCACATTAATGTCAAAGGCATCGATTGTTGAATCTTTTATAAGCGTTGCTTTGACCTTTGCTGTTAACGATAAGTCAGAGGAAATAACGCCTATTGGTCGCTCATCCGTTCCTACCGCGTAACCGCCAACACCCGCGCCACCCACTAAAACCGTGGTACAGCCAGTGAATAAAAGTACGGTTATAAAACAGAGGGAAATTCGGTATTGTCTTTGCTTCATTACTGGCCTTTAGGGTTTGTTTGATTAGCGTTACTCGTCATCTTTTCTTGCCTGCGCATTTAACGTCTTCAATGCCTTAAGTTTAGCAGAAATTTTAATTTCCAACCCCCTATCAACGGGCTGGTAGAATTCTTGTCCAAGTAATTTATCTGGCAAATAAGTTTCGCCTGCGGCAAATCCGTTGGGCTCATCATGCGCGTATCGGTAGCCTTGGTGGTAACCTTCTTGTTTCATTAGTTGAGTCGGTGCATTTCGCAAATGATAGGGCACGTCTAAACTGCCGGTTTTTTTTATGACCGCACCCACGCTATTAAATGCCTTATAAACTGCGTTGCTTTTTGCGGCGCAGGCTAAATAACTAACAGCCTGCGCAAGCGCAAGTTCACCTTCTGGGCTACCCAGGCGCTCTTGCGTTTCCCATGCATTCAGGGCTATTTGTAGCGCGCGAGGGTCAGCATTACCAATGTCTTCTGAGGCTATCCGTACTATTCGTCTAGCAACATACAAGGGGTCACAACCGCCATCTAACATTCGCCTTAACCAATATATTGAAGCATCTGGGTCACTGCCACGAACTGACTTATGCAAGGCTGAAATTTGATTATAAAAGTCATCACCATGGTTATCAAAGCGCCTAACAGCATCTTTAATAACTTCCTCAACAATGGCCTCATTAACATCGTCAATACCAGCTGTTTTAGCTAATTGAATACTGAGTTCGATGTAGTTCAATAGTCGACGGGCATCACTGTCGGCAGCATTTACTAATAATGTTTGCGCTTGTTGAGTGAATGAAAACTGACCGGCATAACCTTGTTCGTGATTATGAAGCACATTGTTTAGGATGTTGAGTAAATCATCTTGCCCCAAAGGCTTCAATGTATATACACGCGCCCTTGATAACAGTGCGTTGTTTAATGAAAAAGATGGGTTTTCAGTGGTCGCACCAATAAAGGTAAAGACCCCCGCTTCAACATGTGGCAAAAAAGCATCTTGCTGGGATTTATTAAAGCGGTGAACCTCATCAACAAAAAGAATGGTATTTTGCTGTTTTTCTAGTCGGTTTTTTTTGGCTTCTTCAACCACCTGCCGAATATCTTTTACGCCGGCTAAAACAGCTGATAGTGCAATAAAATTGGCATCCGCTTGTTCCGCTATAATTCTTGCTAAGGTTGTTTTACCAACACCCGGAGGCCCCCATAAAATAAGAGAATGCAGCTGCCCTGAGTGAATAGCTTCATACAGCGGCTTCCCTTTCGCTAAGACGTGCTTTTGGCCAACAAAGTCTTCTAGGCTATACGGCCTCGCTCTGTCAGCGAGTGGCTCATTGGACATGGTTATTGCTCTGTCTCATCGAATACATCAACCCCTTCCGGTTGTTTGAATTCGAACATAGCATCATCGAGGTTAGAGTGAATCGTGACATGGCTAAAGTCTAGTTGCGTTGCCTGACCAAAGTTGTCTTGCATCAGCATTTTTGCTAACACGCTATTTTTAAAGCCTACCTGCACCGATTCAAAACCAGTATCACCATTTATCGGTACCAATGATAACCATTGTAAGCCATCCTCCTTTTTTACTTCACTGACCATAAAGTAATCTTCTAGCGATGATGAGCCTAGAATAATGGCTAATGGGGATGAAGCAATGGCCGCTGAGGATGGCTTTATTGTTACTTGTTCCAAGTCTTCATCAAAAACCCACACCCGAAGGCCGTTTGAGGTAATTTCTTGAGCGTAAGGCATAACATACTGCCAGCGAAACTTATTGGGCTTTTTTATCCAAAAATGACCACTTGACTGGTGCACATCAGCACTATTATCGCTGCTGACACGCTGTTGAAATTGACCGCTTAACTGCTGATAAGCTTGTAAGTGTGATTGCAGGTTATGTATCGAATCGGCGGCGGTTGCAGTATTTAAGCTTATTAACAAACAGGCAATAAGCCATAATAAAAAATATTGTCGCATTTATGCCTCCGGTGGCGGTGGGGCTATCACTTCTCGTGAGCCATTACTTTGCAATGGGCCAACAACACCCGTTCTTTCCATTTCTTCAACCATTCTTGCCGCTCTGTTATAACCCACTTTAAGCCGTCGTTGAACACCTGAAATTGATGCCTTGCGTGATGTCGTTACAATGCTAACGGCTTGGTCGTAAAGCTCATCTGTTTCATCAGCACCTTCCGAGGAACCGCCATTAAACTCAGCAGGGTCCGTCATGGTAAGGATGCCTTCTATGTAGTTAGGTTGGCCTTGCTTTTTGAGGTGTTTAACAACCTTATGCACTTCATGATCATCTACAAACGCACCATGTACCCGCTGTGGCAAACTTGAGCCCGGGGGCAAGTAAAGCATATCACCGTTTCCTAATAATGCCTCAGCCCCTGACTGATCTAAAATGGTCCTTGAGTCAATTTTAGATGAGACTTGAAATGCTATTCTAGAAGGAATATTGGCTTTAATCAGCCCTGTTAAAACATCGACAGAAGGCCGCTGGGTCGCTAACACTAAATGGATACCTGAAGCCCGTGCCTTTTGTGCCAAGCGAGCAATCAGTTCTTCAACCTTTTTACCGACAACCATCATCATATCGGCCAGTTCATCAATGATAATAACAATTTGTGGCAGCTCACCGAGTGTTCCAGCACTGTCTTCATCAATAAAGGCTGTGGGTTCCCATAAAGGGTCGGCTAGAGGGCTTCCTTCCTTTATCGCATCAAGCACTTTTTTGTTATACCCTGCGAGGTTTCGTACGCCCAATAGGGACATAAGCTTGTAGCGACGTTCCATTTCAGCCACTGCCCAACGTAACGCATTAGCGGCATCTTTCATATCCGTCACCACGGGTGTTAACAAGTGTGGAATGCCCTCATAAACAGATAGTTCAAGCATTTTGGGATCAATCATGATCAAACGAACTTGTTCTGGTGATGCTTTATACAACAAACTTAAAATCATGGCGTTAACAGCCACTGACTTACCAGAGCCAGTGGTTCCTGCTACTAGCAAATGTGGCATTTTCCCTAGGTCAGCAACGGTTGCCTGCCCTGCAATGTCTTTACCAAGCACTAATGTTAGTGGTGAGGTCGATTTCTCATACGCTTGAGATGACATAATTTCACTTAAGCGAACCATTTCCCGTGTCTCGTTAGGTATTTCCAAACCGATAACTGACTTCCCTGGAATAACCTCAACAACTCGTACACTTTGAATAGACATTGAGCGCGCTAAATCTTGTGCCAGGCCACTAATTCTGCTGGCTTTAATGCCTGGGGCTGGTTGAATTTCAAACCGTGTAATAACTGGGCCTGGGTGTACCGCAACCACATTAACTTCCACACCGAAATCATCCAGTTTAATTTCTACTAATTTAGACATCGCCTCAAGAGCCGCATCCGAATAGCCAATGACTTGCTCACTGGTTTGATCAAGCAGTGCCAATGCAGGTAGACTGCTTTCGGTGTTTTCAAATAAGTTAGTTTGCCTTTCTTTATCAACCCGTTCGCTGGTTTTTATTTCTCTAATAACCGGCTCGATACGTGTTTTAGGTTTTGCTAAAAACTTTTTAGTTTGTGTCTCGAAGGCGTGCTCACGCTGTTTTTTTGCAACACCAGCTGTTTGCCTTTCTTGACGATTTTCAATGTATTGTTTTATTGCAATAAAATACCGGCAGCAATAAAGGCCTATCTTATCCATTAAGCCTAACCAAGACAGTCCAGTAGACAAGGTAATTCCCACTAGAAAAGCACACAGTAGAATAAGTGTTGCCCCTTGGAAGGCAAACAAGTGCATTAGAAAATCACCCAGTTCAAGCCCAATAATTCCACCAGCAGAGCCGGGGATTTTAAGCCAGTCTTGGTGATAATGAATATCGAGTAGGCCGGCACCTGCAATCAGGAATACGATAAAACTAAACCAACGGATAATTTGATGTGTCACTGAATCTAGTTGGTCGCTGCGTGCTTCTGATAAAAACTTCCACGCACTGCTTAGCAGCATAAAGGGAAATGTGAAGGCCATAAAACCAAGTAGCGACAGCATTAAGTCAGCTAGCCAAGCACCCACTAGACCCGTTATATTATCCACCGCTTGGTGTGAACTACTAACTGCAAAGCCAGGGTCATTGACATTGTAACTAAAAAGCGCGCCCAATAAAAAAAGGCTAATCGCAACTAATGCAAAAAATGATGATTCTCGCAAAA
>ERZ1027208.156-NODE-156-length-34868-cov-17.224255_pt1 | contig 34868 bp, 31 predicted proteins | sample MGYA00520867_ERZ1027208 | MGnify/ENA primary metagenome ERZ1027208 (study PRJEB33311, sample SAMEA4378413) | marine metagenome | biome: Marine biome; feature: Fjord; material: Water | collected 2014-07-20T08:00:00Z/2014-07-... | depth 75 m ...
AACTAGAATTAAGCGATTAATTGCCAAATATTGGCGCGATTAATTAACTTTTTTTGATTTATTTACAATTTAAGATAAAAAGTGGATTGGTGAATTGATTAAAAACTTTCAATAGATTGCTGGTTTTTTATTGCTGGGTAAAATTAAAGTGAGAATGAATAGAGTTTCGAACCGATAAATTTCACAGCCGCTTGAAACGTCAAATTAAGAATATCTTTGGGGGTTAGGCTCTCAGTGTTTTATTGTATAGCCTTCACATAATCGCCTTCATTTTATTCGAATAAGCGCTTTAAGTATTTTTTGATCGAGCTAAAACACAATTTTGAATATCAGGTTTCTATTAAATGATCTTCTTTGTGTGAGATTGCTACTTTTTAAGCCCTCAGATAGCCCAAGCAAGAATTTGTATATTCAAAATCGGATGATTCAGACCGGAACATTAATACATCGGTCCTTATTTCTATTCTCAGGCGGGTGAATGTTTTTTTCCACATGTTTGTTGATATGGATCCACAGGGGCAAAAAATTGTCGTATACCTTGTTTGCTAAGCAGATGCTTTAGTTTTTGGCCGGTTTTTATTAAATTTGGAATCTGTAGTAACCCATGCTTTCATTTTAAAGCTTTCTCTAATTTAACGGATCATTCAATAAATGATTGGGATATAAGAAGGTCAGGAATTGAAGAGTGTATAAAAAGATGCCCGATTAACGTGCTATGAAAGTTTGGTAGTCTGACTAATATTGACAATTATTGTCATCTAAGAGACCTACACGTTAAAATTTCTCTCATTTAGTGCGCTTTTTTTCGATATCATTTTTCATATGTAAGCGCTTAATGGTCGTTTAATTTTATATGTACTCTAATTCAGGTTTTACTCTCGCTAGCGATACAAAGAATGATCAGTTAGTTATATATTGTTAATTAACCTGTATCATAAATCCTTCTAAGTAATTGATTGCCCTATAGAATATAAACAAATGTGCTGCATAAACATTCAGTCAGTTTTGTTTAAATGTAGTGAATAATTCATATCGATAGTGATCTAATATCACTGTATGTTCGTTACAATAGTGTTTACTTAAAACCTATATGCTCAAAAAGGAGCCTTGTGTGTCGCGATTTTCAGGTATTACCGACAACCCTCATGAAGGGCGGTTTCATCAAAAAACAGGAATCCTACTGACCAACCTTGGAAGCCCTGACGCGCCCACCGCTCAAGCGCTTCGTATCTATTTAAGGGAATTTTTATCGGATCCTCGCATTGTAGAGATTCCAAGAATAGTTTGGTTGATCATTTTGCATGGCATTATCCTTAGAATTCGGCCTAAACGCTCTGCCAAGCTTTATAAAAGTATCTGGACTGAGAACGGTTCACCCCTGACCCACATTACACGGTTGCAGCGGGATAAACTTAGCGTTTTCCTAAAAGAGAAGGGCTATGAAAATACTGAAGTCGTTATGGGCATGCGTTACGGTAACCCTTCAATTGAATCAGGCCTAGAAGAATTACGTGAAAAGGGTTTTACTCGAATAGTCGTGTTTCCCTTGTATCCCCAGTATTCAAGTCCCACAACGGGTTCAACATTTGATGCTGTGTCCAAAGTGTTGAGTAAGTGGCGCTGGGTGCCAGAGCTACACTTTATCAACGGTTATCATAAAAATACCGCCTACATTGATTCTTTAGCAAATAGCATCAGCGAAGATTTAAACAAAAATGGTATGCCACAAAGACTAGTATTCTCGTACCACGGTATGCCAAAGCTGTTTTTAGATAATGGCGATCCTTATCATTGTTTATGCCTGCAAACGACTCGTTTAGTGGTTGAAAAACTTGGATTGGATAATGATCGTGTTATGACGACGTTTCAAAGTCGTTTTGGTAAAGCTGAATGGCTACAACCATATACAGATGAGACTCTAAAAGGCTTTCCCGAGCAGGGCATAAAAGATATCGCAATAATTAGTCCAGCCTTTAGTGCAGACTGTTTAGAAACACTGGAAGAGATAGAAGGTGAAAACCGAGAAATTTTTGAGCATGCAGGTGGAGAAGCATATCGTTATATTGCAGCTCTCAATGATCGAGATGACCATATTGCAGCCATGTTTGATGTATTGAAGCCAAATTTATCTTAGTTCTACGATTGGAAAATATATTGTATCATTTTCGTATATCAGATGTTTAAAGTCATAATATCCGAGACATAAAAAAGCCAGCTATAGCGCTGGCTTTTTTATGTCTCATGATTCTGTATTTAGCTGTTTAAAGCTGCAAATACTGCATCACGAATATCATTCAATGTCCCTACACCAGGAATGTGTGCATATTTAGGGGCATTGGCATCCGTTAGGGCTTGGTAGAAGCCAACTAGCGGAGCTGTTTGCTCATGGTAAATACCTAAACGCTTACGAACAGTCTCTTCAGCATCGTCTTCACGTTGAACCAAGTCTTCGCCAGTTTCATTATCTTTACCTTCAACTTCAGGCTTGTTAAAGATCACGTGGTAAGTACGGCCAGATGCTGGGTGAAAACGGCGTCCGCCCATGCGTTTAACAATCTCTTCATCTTCAACGTCAATCTCAACAACGTAGTCAATGTCGACACCGGCTTCGATCATAGCTTCAGCTTGTGGAATCGTACGTGGGAAGCCGTCAAACAAACAACCATTCGCACAATCAGGGTCTGTAATGCGCTCTTTCACTAATGAGATGATTAGTTCATCTGATACTAAGCCACCAGTTTGCATAATCTCTTCAACTTGCTTGCCTAGCTCAGTACCCGCTTTAACAGCAGCACGAAGCATGTCACCAGTAGAAATCTGAGGAATGCTGTACTTTTCACAAATGAATTGTGCTTGTGTACCTTTACCAGCGCCTGGTGCGCCCAATAAGATAATTCGCATTAATGTATCCTTCGTTATTTTAAAATTCAATCTCCAAAAAAGCCTACGGTCTACATTCCATATCTATTCAAAAGAACAGAGTAAGCCGTTTTGGAGATTGCCTGTTTTATTACGGGTAAGCTGGTCAAAAAGTAGCCTGCTTACTCAAAAGGACGAACAAGATACCTGACCCTGAGATCAAGGGCAAGTAGACGAATGGATACTGTTTAGTAATTGAACAGCTGTTATTTGGCCCGTTTATCTTGGAGTATTGATTAGCCCTAGGGTAGGGCGGAAGGGAAGTGGCTTTAGGTTGTGTAGAATGTCCTTAACCCACATTTTGAATCGTTTGCCATTGCGCGCCCGTGTTCAATATATTATCGATAAAGTCTTTTGTGCGGCATCTAAAATACAATAGACCTTTTCCACTTGGGATGAGGATATGTGGGTAGTTGTTTATCTCTTCTTCAAGATAGCAGGGAATCTTATATTTTTGCGGTAGCGGCAGCCATTTACTTATAGGTGTATCGTTCAGCGAGGTTTCATGGGCCTGAAGGTGTTTGTAGGTACTTACATATAAATAGGGTGTTTCAGTGCCTATGTAAATATTAGTTTGAACGATTCTAGAATGGGTGATGGATTCAATCTGACGAGCATTACAGCTTTCTGGGATATAAATGCTTTGAACTGTGAAAGGCCAATCAGACATAAAGCTAAGCTCCAACATTGAACGTTGTTAGAGCTTATCCCAAAGTTATGTTTGGTTGGGTAACATATGGTGTTGGTATGTTAGTGATTGTTAACCGGTATTGCGCATCCCAGCTGCAATACCAGCCATTGTCACTTTGAGAGCGTGTTCCAGCGAATGATTATCTGGGTTTGATCTGGTCCTACGCATCAACTCAGCCTGCAAGTAGTGTAGGGGGTCTGTGTATGGGTTTCTAACAGCCATGGACTGACCAATAGTGGGTGAATGTTCAAGCAGCTCAGACTGTTGTTTAATTTCAAGAACAAGCTTAATGGCTTGTTCTAGGCGATCTCGTAAGTCTTGCCCTAGTTCAGACTGACCACCTTGATAGAGTGTATTTTCGTAGTAACGGGCAATGCCTTTGTCGGCTTTGCTCAGCACCATTTCAAGCATATCAATGTAGGTTTGAAAAAAAGGCCACTGCTCTGTCATGCTTTGCAGATCTTTCAGCCGTCCAGATTTTATAAATTCGTTTAAAGCGGTTTCGCTGCCCAGCCATGCGGGCAGCATCAAACGAATCTGAGTCCATGCAAAAATCCAAGGGATTGCGCGTAAGCTTTCTACGCCGCCAGTTGCTTTACGTTTGGCAGGGCGAGACCCTAGCGCCAACTTACCGAGCTCTTGCTCAGGTGTAACGCTTCTAAAGTAGGGTACAAAATCAGGGTTTTCTCTAATCACTTCTCGGTAATTCACCAAGGCAATATCCGAAAGTGTTTCCATAACATGGCGCCAGTCATCATTGGGTTTAGGTGGCGGCAGTTCGGTGGCAAATAGCACCGCTGATAGGTACACCTGAAGTGAGCGTTGAGCCACCTCAGGGTGGCCAAATTTAAAGCGAATCATCTCGCCTTGCTCTGTTACTCTAATGCTGCCACGTACCGAACCAGGAGGCTGAGATAAAATGGCGCTATGGGCTGGGCCACCGCCACGACCAACTGTTCCGCCACGGCCATGAAACAGCATAAGTGATGTTTTATATTGATCGCATACTTTTACCAATTCTTCTTGAGCCTTGTACTGTGCCCAGCATGCCGCTAATTGCCCTGCGTCTTTTGCGCTGTCGCTGTATCCCACCATGACCATCTGATGGCCGTCACAATATTCCTGATACCAAGGCAATTGCAAAAGGGCATCAATTGAAGATGCTGCTTGTGTTAAATCATCCAGGGTTTCAAATAAAGGGGCGATGGGAATGTTATTTTTGCAGCCGCTCATTTTTAATAAAAGGGCCACGGCTAAAACATCACTGGGTGCGCCGGCCATAGAGATCACATAAGAGGCAAAAAAATCAGGGTTCTCATTTGCGACAACGGCGCAGGTATCCAGTACCTCTTGTACATTTTCACTGGGACTCCAATCATTTGGCAATAATGGCCTCTTGCTCTGCAATTCTTTAATTAGAAATGACTGGCGGCCTTCTTCATCCCATTCACCGTAGTTACCCATATCCAGGTGTTGAGTGAGTTCTTCAAATACTTCTGCATGTCTTGTACTTTCCTGGCGTATATCCAAAGGGCATAAATTTAAGCCAAATGTATAAGCGCATCGCAGGGTATCAAGTAACTTACCGTTAGCCACGATGTGCATGCCACACTCTATCAGTGAGTCATAACAAAGCTTTAAAGGTTCTATTAAGCTTGAAATATGCCTAATTGACGGTGAAGGATAAGCCTTATCAGGGTGCTTTAATTGTTTGCTTATATTTGTTTGAGTTTCGCGTAATCGCTCTCTCAGCTCGTGTAATAAATATCGGTAGGGTTCTTTAATATCCCCTGTAACAGCTTTTAGCGTATCGTTACATTGCTCCATGGAAAGAGTGTTGACCAGAATATCTAAATCTCTGAGATAAAGATCTGCCGCCATCCATTGCCCCAGTAGTAAAACATTACTGGTAACCTTGGCCGTTACATTTGGATTGCCATCCCGGTCTCCGCCCATCCAAGAATGGAATTTTATTGGGTTAATATGAATTGGCAAAGGTGGAATATTCTTTTCAGCGAGCAGTTGATCCACTTCACGATAAAACTGTGGCAAGGCCTCCCAAAGCGAACCTTCTATGACAGAGTATCCCCACTTAGCTTCATCTTCGGGGGTGGGCTTTTGCTGACGAATCTCGTCTGTGTACCAAATTTGAGCGATGACCCGCTTTAAATGGGCCTGTACACGATCTTTTTCATAATCATAAGGCTGAGTATCGAGATCGTTTAGGGCATTAAAAATTTCTTCGTACTTCTGAATTAGTGTACGACGGGTCACCTCGGTTGGATGCGCGGTTAAAACCAGTTGAATATCTAACTTACTGATACGCTCTAGCACTTCCTCAGGAGATAGCTTTTCACTGAGCGTATCAATGATCTCGGTCAGCTGAGATAAATAAGCACTTTCTTGTTTGCGGCGCCCTCTAATCACATCGTGATACTGCTCGGCGATGTTCGCAAGATTCAAAAATTGGTTAAACGCCCGCGTGATTGGCGTAATGTCATTGTCGGCTAGACCATGGAGTTCGCTGATAAGGTCTGCGGGCAGTTCTTCTTGCTGTGCTCGCGCTTCTTTTGCCAGGGAGCGGATTTTTACGATTTTTGAGATAAATTCAGGGCCTTGATCTTGCTCGATAACCTCGCTTAGTAAATCCCCTAATAAACGAACGTTGTCTTTTAAGGCGGGGTCTAGCATGGAATTCATAAGATGCTCCGAGCAATATCAGTATTCATAAAGTGTAGTCGGTCATGAGAGAGTAATCTTGCATTAGAGTTTAAGCAGTTTAAGTGCCAAATATTGACCATAATTAATTGAATAATCTTTGTAATGATTAGTAACAAACGCAGCAGACTGGCCACGTTAGTCTAAAATGAAAAGGTGAATGAGAACAAAGAGGTATGTCATGAATGTTAGGGATTTAATGTCTTCATGGGAAATGGCCAGCACTAAGAGCCATGCTGAAGAGCGATATCAAATTAAATTGCCAGTAAAAGATGCCGCCAGAATAGAAGCCCTTGCAGGGCTTTACCCAGGGCTAAATAAAAACGAAGTGTTATCACAGTTGGTTGCTGTTGCTTTAGATGAAGTGGAGCGACAAATGCCCTACAAGCCAGGTAACAAAGTGGTTGCGGAAGATGAGCTAGGTGACCCGCTATATGAGGATGTAGGCTTGACCCCCAAGTATTTAGAATTGCGCCATCGGTTTGCCCAGGGCTTGAACGTCAAGCAGAAGAAGGCATCTTAAGTTAATTTACCTTCTTCGTTAGATCCTAAAATACACACTAAAGCACAGTGAGGGATAAATAGCAGGCGTAAAAAAACCGAGCGTGGCTCGGTTTTTTTGTGCCCAGTCTTCGAGGCTAAGTTAAACGTTTAGTTTAATGTAACCTGTAAAATACTGCGGCGTAACTCAGCGTTCAATAATATCTTGGCGTCATGGGCAATTTTTTCGATGCCATCAGAGAATAAAATGTTGCCCTCGTCATTCAAGGTTAAAACATCTCTATCTAACAATTCTTCAATTAAATTTCGGAAAAGCGCCTTATCAAAAAACTCAGGTGCATTCAAACCATGCAGAATCGAAATACGTTGAGCCATTAAAGAGCAGTTTTGTACCATATCTTTCTGATTTAACGTACCTGAGCCAGAGCGTTGCAATAAAGCAATGGCAATGTAGTAACGCTCTAGGATTTGAATCACTTGCTCTGACAGTACAGATAAGATGATAAAATTGTTTGAGCTCACAGAAGGGCGAACCAGCATGTCGCCTTCTTGTGTTAGGTAGCCTTTCTCAATACAAAGGTCTAACCACTGATCAATGACAGGCTGAATGTCTTTTTCATCCCAATGTAAAAATAACTCGGCTTTTAGGTAAGGGTAAATGGTGGTAGCAAAACGAACCACATCAGTACGTTGCATTTTAACGTTGTTAATAAACAAACATGCCAGCATTGAAGGAATAGCAAATAGGTGGATCACGTTATTGCGATAGTAGGTCAGCATAACCGCCTGAGGCTCATCAACACGGATGATGTCACCTAATGGGTGGCTCATGCGTTCAATGGCCTGCATAGACTCTGCGTACTGAATCCAGTCATCACCATCGCCTTCAGGTAGGCTAGTTAGATGGCTGTAAGGCATATCATTAGCCAAATCACGGTATAGGTTCAGGGTTTGTGCCAGCACCTTTACATCCATAGATTGCTTAGGTGTTGCCAACAGAGCAAGAGATACCATGTTGATAGGGTTTAAAGCGGCCGCTTTATTAATTTGCGTGACAACTTCAATTGCAAGGTTGTTCACTACCGGTTTTACCCAGTCAGGTCGGAAGTCTTCGCCGTGATCTTGTGTTTTCCAACCAGGGTTTTTATCCTCTAAGTAGTTGTCCAAATCAATTGGGTCACCGAAGGTCAAAAATACCTTACCAAAATTCTTCTTAAGATCTTTCAGGGTTTTGAAAATGCCCAGTAAAGATTCTTTCTTCTTGGTTTTGCCACGAAGCTCACCAATGTAGGTGCCGCCTTCAAATACTTTTTCATAGCCAATGTACACCGGCATAAAGACAATCGGTTTATTGCTGTCGCGTAAGAAACTACGAACAGTCATGGCCAACATGCCGGCTTTTGGTTTCAGTGTTCGGCCTGTACGTGAGCGGCCACCTTCAATGAAATATTCAGTACTGTAACCAGATGTGAACATGGTGTGTAGATATTCATCAAATACTGCGCTGTACAAAGGGTTGTCTTTAAAGGTTCTGCGCATGAAGAACGCTCCACCACGACGTAAAATAGAGCCGGCAACAGGAAGGTTTAAGTTAATGCCCGCTGCAATTTGAGGAGGCACAAAACCATTTTTGAATAGAATGTATGACAGTAACAAGTAATCAATGTGACTGCGGTGACACGGCACATAAATGATTTGGTTGTCTTTATAGATATCTTGCAGCTGCTGAAGGTTTTTAACGTTTACGCCGTTGTATAGCTTGTTCCAAACCCAGGTTAAAACAATATCCAGCATTCGAATGGTGCTGTGGCTTTGGTTGGATGCGATCTCGTCACCATACTTGATAGCTTTAGCAATGGCTTTTTCTTTGCTGATGCCTTTTTCAGCCATTTCAGCTTCTATGGCCTCCATTACCATGGGTTTGCGTATTAAACGGTGAACCATGGTACGGCGATGGCTTAAATCTGGGCCAATAACCGCGGTACGTGTATGACGAAAATGCACTCGAATCACGCGGCCAAGTTTTCTAATAATACGAGAGGCTTCCATTTCAGGGTTCTCTTGAACCATTTTTTGAATAGAAACAGGCTTACTCACATGAACAAACGTATTACGCCCATTCAGTAAAATACTCACAATTCGGCGAAATGGTCCAGGAATAGACCAAGCATCGCCTAGCCAAATCTTGATTAAGCTTTTCTCTTTTTTAGGTTCTCGACCCCAAAACACATTAACGGGCACAACTTGAATGTCTTGCTCTGGGTTTTCTTGGCTAACTTTTACAATGTCTGGAACCGATTTATGTAAATACGGTAATGCGCGGCGTTTAAACCAGCCACCTTCAGGTTTGGATAAAAAGACAATTCGATTAGGGAATTCAACACCGTTGATTTCAACTGGCTCAAGTGCTTTTGGCAATGAATGGCGCTTGCTCACTTGATTCAGCACTAGGCTGGCGGCGTAAGAGCGTAGCGGTAAAGCGTAAAAGATGATCTTTTCAGCGTCTAAGCCATTTTCTTTGGCATCTTGAATACCAACAACATCCGATTTTACCCAGATATTGAGTAATCGACTAAAAAAACCATTAAATAAACGAATTAAAGGGCGCAAATTATCTACCTTAACGATTAACCATGATAAAAATGTATAACTACATCGGTAAAACTATTTATTAAAAATAGCCTGAATCAACAAAACTGCCGAATTGTAGCAGGTATTAAAGCGAAACCAATGTCCTAACTGCTCAAAACTCCTTGCAAGTCATGGTTTTAGTGGATGGCTATTGTAATAGTGATAGGTGTCGCTATATTGTGGAAAATATTTATAAATATCAGTGTATTCAGGAACCTACGCTCTTGAAGTTAGGTCCATGAACCGTCAATGAGTGATAACCCTCAGGCACGATTTAGAATAATAAGTGAAGGAATAGAACATGATTCAAGTGGAAAATCTCACTAAACAGTTTGATGATTTTACCGCCGTAGACAATCTGAGCTTTACCGTAGAGCCGGGTGAAGTATTGGGTTTTCTAGGGCCCAATGGTGCAGGTAAGTCCACCACAATGAAAATGATCACAGGATTTATCGATCCAACGGCTGGTCGTGTATCAGTATTTGGTAAGTCAGTAAGCGAGCAGCCATTATTTGCACAGCAACAAATGGGTTACTTACCTGAAGGTGCTCCCGCTTATGGTGAAATGAGTGTTCTAGCCTTCTTAAGCTTTATTGCCGATGTGCGAGGCCTTAAAGGCAGTCAAAAACAAGAACGTTTAGATGTGGTTGTTGAGCAAGTACAGCTTGCGTCTGTATTGCACAAAACCATTGATACCTTATCTAAAGGCTTTGCTCGCCGTGTTGGGTTAGCGCAAGCCATTATCCATAACCCTCAAATTTTGATTTTAGACGAACCAACTGATGGTCTAGACCCAAATCAAAAGCATCAAGTGCGCGAGCTAATTAAAGGGCTGGCAAAAGACAAGATCGTGATTATCTCAACACACATTTTAGAAGAAGTCAGTGCCGTATGTACCCGAGCACTGATTATCAACCAAGGGCGCTTATTACTGGATGGCAAACCAGACGAGCTAGAAAAGCAAAGTCGTCACCATAACGCGATTTGTTTGCAGCTTGCCAGTGACGAACAAGATGCCGAGGCACAGCTAAAAAGCATTGCGAATATTGATTCAGTGGAGTCCCTGGATGACCGAACATTTATGATATTTCCCAAAGACGGTCAAATGTTACTGCCACAGGTTGTGCGCTTTTTAGATGAAAAAAAATGGGACGTTGAAAACCTACATTTAGAGAAAGGCCGATTAGAAGACGTGTTTAGAAACGTGACGGCTCAATCCCATTCAAATCAAGTAACTGGAAAAGGAGAATAGAGCGCATGATGAACCTTAATATGATTCAAATTGTTATGAAACGTCAATTGCATAGCTATTTTGCAACGCCAATTGCTTATGTGTTTATTTTAATGTTCTTGGTATTAGCCGGTGTTTTCACCTTTTACCTGGGGCATTTTTTCGAAAAATCACAAGCTGATTTATCTGCATTTTTTAACTTCCATCCTTGGTTGTATCTGTTTTTTATGCCCGCTATTGCCATGGGATTATGGGCACCTGAAAGGCAGCTGGGCACCATAGAACTATTAATGACCCTGCCCATTGGTGCAGTAAACGCTCTTGTTGGTAAATTTATGGCCGCTTGGTTATTTGCTGGCATAGCTTTAGTGCTTACCTTTCCAATCTGGATGACGGTGGCTTACCTAGGAGACCCCGATAACGGTGTCATCATCGGTGGCTATTTAGGCAGCTGGTTGATGGCGGGTGGCTTTTTAGCCATCGGAACGTGCATGTCTGTGTGCAGTAAAAACCAGATAGTGGCTTTTATTCTGACCGTGGTGGTGTGCTTCTTGTTTATGGTGAGTGGTGTACCAATGGTGTTGGATGCTTTTGCTTGGGCGCCTCAAGCGATGATCGACTTCATTGCAGGTATTAGCTTGCTAACACGCTTTGATGCAATTGCACGTGGTGTATTGGATCTTCGTGATATTGCTTATTTCGCACTATTGATTACAACCTGGCTGTATCTTGCATATGTATTATTGCAACGTAACAAAGCTAAATAATAGGAGGGTTCAAGGTGAAAAAATCAAACAACGAAACAGCAACTAAAAAATCAGTCAATATGAATCAATCTATCGCTAAGCATTCCGCGTTTAAATATCTAGCTGCACCGGTTGCCTTTGTCATTCTACTGTTAATCAGTCAGGTGATATTCAAAGGGGCGCGCATTGATTTAACCGAACAAAATATTTATAGCTTATCTCAAGGCACTGAAAATATTTTAAGCAACCTAGAGCAAGACGTAACCGTAACGTATTTCTTCAGTGATAAAGCCAGTAAAGACTTAACGGGCTTACGCAGTTATGCAAAACGGGTTCAAGAGCTGCTGGAAGAATACGTATTGCTGGCGGATGGAAAGCTTAAATTAACTGTGGTTGACCCTGAACCGTTTTCTGAATCAGAAGATCTAGCAGCCGAAGCTGGCTTACAAGCGGTCCCCATTGCCACAGGTGATGATATCTACTTTGGTATCCGTGCCACTAACGCTCAAGGCAAAGAGTCGGTCATTGCCTTTTTACAGCCGGATAAAGAATCGTTTCTAGAATACGAAGTAACAGAAATGATCTTTCGCTTAAGCCAAAAAACGGTACCCGTTATTGGATTGCTATCAGAACTAGATATGCGTGGCGGTTTTGATATGCAGCAAGGCAATGCCTTGCCACCTTGGACTATTTTTGAGCAATTGGATCAGCTTTACGATGTTCGCTGGGTTGATGAGAAACTGGATGAAATAGAGACGGATCTTGACTTGCTGATTTTGGTTCAGCCTTCAGCGTTGCCAGATAGCAGCCTATATCTGCTAGATCAGTATGTAATGAACGGCGGTAAGCTCATTGTGTTTATGGACCCAAAAGCCGAAAGCAAACAAGATACCTCTACCGAAATGTCGGAAGATGAAACAGCCGGTTTGAATCCATTGTCTAAATTATTTACGAACTGGGGTGTCAATTACGATACCAGCGAAGTGATTTCAGACAGTGCATATGGATTAACAGTCTCCGTTGGAGAGGGTCGCCCACCGGTTAGGCATCTTGGATTGTTAGGTGTTCAAATAAATGGCTTAAATCCAAATGAAGTGGCCACTGCCGAATTAGAAACGGTTAACTTTGCCAGTGCCGGACACATTCGTGATAACGAACAAGAAGGCATTCAATTTGATCCATTAGTATGGAGCAGTGACTATGCCCAGACAGTGGGAGTGAATCGCTATAACGTGATGAAAGACCCAACTGAATTAATGGCTGACTTTGCTCCTACCGGAGAAAGTTATGTATTAGCCGCACGTTTAAGCGGCCAAGCAAGCAGTGCATTTAAATCTGCTCCATCAGATATGGACCCAAGTCAGGTTCATAAGGCAGAGACGGATCAGCTGAATGTCATGTTAGTCGCCGATACAGATGTTTTAACTGATCGCTTATGGGTACAGGTACAAAACTTCTTTGGTCAGCGTATTACACAACCTTGGGCTGACAATGGCGCGTTTATTCATAATCTGACCGAGCAGTATCTAGGCAGCTCAGATTTAATCAATATTCGCAGCCGCGGTCGATTTGCTCGTCCATTTGAAGTGGTTCAAGATATCCAGCAAGAAGCTGAAAAGGCGTATTTAGATAACGAACGTATGTTGCAGCAGCAATTAGAAGAAACAGAGCAGCAACTCGCTCAGTTGGAAATTCAGCGCAATAAAGACACAATGGCCCTTAGTCCTGAGCAAGAAGCAGCATTAGCCAGCTTTCAGCAAGAAAAATTGCGCATTAGAAAAGCCCTGCGCGATGTACAGCATGCTTTAAACAAAGACATCGAGAACCTAGGCTCTTGGCTGAAAATTCTTAATATTGCAATTATGCCGCTGGGTCTGACCTTGATTTTATTACTGTTGTCTTACCGATTACTGCGTAAACGGCAGGCAGTTAAAGGTTAATTGAGACTCACACAGGCCTGAAAGCCCCATGGTGATTAGACATAACTAAACAGTATTAAGTAAATGGCCCCCTTTGACGCTAATATATTCATGACGTGCTCAATGGGGGTCTTTTTTTAGACTCGTTATTTCCTAACAGCACGATGTTCGCTGTAAATATAAAAACAATAACACCGCATACTAATAGAAGACTCAGATGATCCATGGCCTAAATGAAATAACACTAGACAGAACCGCTGTTATTTTTCGCGCAAAAGGTGCGTTTAACATGGATGGTGTAAAGGTGTACGAAGGAAAGTTTGTGCAGCTGGTCTCACCATTAATGGGTAAGCCTTGGGGGATCGTTAATCTGTATCCAGATTTTGAAACAGGTGGACCAGAGGTTATCGACCGTATCAGAAGTCAGTACAAATGGTGCATTGCTAATGGGTGCCAGTACATAGGCTTCCATCGAACGAATGTGTTACATGACTTTTTTGCTAAGAAAACCACTGAAAACCTAGGTTTAACAGAAGTAGCCATGTTCAATGGCGAAAAAGAGGTTCTTGACTGGATACATGAAAAATTGGCCTAAATAATTTAAAAATATAATTTAGGCCTGATTGACGGTCAATTAATAGTGAGGCGGTGGCGTTTCGTCAGCCACATTCCTAATATCTGGTCCACTAACTTGCTCAAGGCGGCTATTTAAGTGCTTCACAGCCCTTTCAAGCATACTAATCTGAGTTTGCTGATTAGTCACAATCGCATTAAATTCTTCTAGATTCTGCTCTAAAAACGCAATTCGGATTTGTAAATCTTGGATTTGATCTTGGTCGGTATGAGACATAATTTCTATCGTATTGATTTTTAAAGCTAATTCATATTAGATACACGGACTTGGCTGGATTGTACACCAAGTTAAAGTAATAACTGATCAATTAGATTATTAAAAGAACATTAGAAGGTAAAAGATGCAGAATACATGGTTAAAAAAGGTATTGGTGTGTGTGTTATTGGCGATTCCTACTCCGGCGCTAATGGCAACATTGTTTGCACTGGCTGGCGGAAGTAAGATATTTGGTTTCGTTCAGGCAACAGCGGCCGTATCAACAGAAAACCCTATGGCAGTTTTTCTACAGCAACCGGATGCAATTGTTGGTTATTTAGTAGCCAGTTTAGTTGTGTTTGTTGTTTTATTGGTAGCAGCAACAGTTTTAAATCAACCTCGTTATAAGCGTCGCGGTACAGGCACACTTGTTGAGCAAGATACAGACGATGGTCGTGAACGTGGTGCAGTAAAATGGTTTAACGTGAAAAAAGGCTTTGGCTTCATCACACGTGATAATGGCGATGATGTATTTGTACATTTCCGTTCAATCCGTGGAAGTGGCCACCGCTCATTAAGCGAAGGCCAAGGCGTTAAGTTTAGCGTTGTAGATGGTCAAAAAGGCTTACAAGCAGAAGACGTATCAGTAGTACGTTAATTTCAGCTCAAGCTTGAATCAAAAAAACCGCTTCGGCGGTTTTTTTGTGTCTGATCAAAATTGGGTTAAATTGAATGAACTGGCTTATTTATTTTGGGGATTATGGAATGGAACAACTTAAAATTATTTCATCAGTGGCTATTTTATTATGCCTGATGGCTTGTTCAAGCGTACAGCAAGGCTCAAGCTCCTCCTTATCTGAAAGCAAGCTACAAGAGAACAAGGTTGTGACGCTATGTAATAACCCCAGACCTGGTTTTTGTACCCGAGAATACATGCCTGTGTGTGCGAACAAAGACAATAAAATTCGCTGTAAAAAAGCCCCTTGCCCAGATATTGATAAAGTGACTTACGCCAATGGTTGTGAAGCGTGTTCAGACATCGCTGTGTACTCTTTTGATTTAGGGGCATGTGAATCAGATAAGGCTCGTTAGTTCCGAATTTTTAAAAGCATAAGCGGGAGTCTTCAAGGGCTGACCGCTTATGCTTGTATTGCCTTCTCTTGATTAAGCCAGTTTTGCTTCTAGAACATCAGCCATCAATATATCCGGTGCTTGTATTAGCCATTCATCGGCTTTTCCTAATAGTGCTTTTGCAATGTCGCCAGATAAATGGGTTTGCCTGCCTTCTTCGTTGGCAAAGGTATCGAAAATGCCAAAGCGCGTATCACTTAATTTAAACGCAAACCAAGTGGTCGTTTCAGTTTCTTGATTAGCCAGATCGATGGCATTTTTTAATAAAGACTCCACATCTGCTGCGTGCTCAGGTTTGGCTTCAATATTGGCTAGGATCGCAATGTTAGCTTGAGTCATGTGTGTGCTCCGTTTGTTTTATGGGTCAGGGTTAAGGAGTATTCACTATAAAGTCTTAATGACTCTCTAGGAGAGTGGCGAACATGACATGTTGCATACATAATTCGCCAAGTTATTGATCCTAACCACAGAGCACTCATGTCTCGTCAAACTTTGATTATCATGGCTTTTAATCAGGCGTTGCCCTCTGCGTTATTGGGCATTGCCGATATGCTGACTCTTGCTAACCTTAGTCAGCAACATTCACCAAGCAATAATGAAACGCACCTTGAGCCAGGCTGTATCGAGCCATGGCGTCCAAACGTGTTGATTGCAAGTATTGATGGCAAAGAGATTGTTGATGGGCAGGGCCGTACATTTAGGCCCGACTGCGGCATTGCCGATATTGATCAGTGTGATGGTGTGCTGATTCCTGGTTTTGTGCCCTGCGCAAATGGGCTGCCACCAGAACAATTGAGCAATGATGATTGCCAGTCTTGGCTGAAGCATCAGCATGAACAAGGCGCTCTGTTGGGTGGTTCGTGTAGTGGCGCATTTGTTTTAGCTGAGGCAGGTCTTCTGAATAAACGGCGTTGTACAACCACTTGGTGGCTGCACTACGAGTTTTCTCAACGCTTTCCTTTGACCAATGCAGCTTGGGGCAGTGCTTTAGTGCAAGATGGGAATATTATCACTTCAGGTGGGCCGTTATCATGGGTAGATATAAGCTTACGAATGATTCGTAAGCTCGCCGGTAATGATGCCGCCAATCGAGCCGCTGATTTTGCAGTTGTAGATAGCCTCCCTAGTTCTCAGGAAAAGTACATTCCGCAAGGGCACATGTTGTCAGTTGACCCGTTCATTATCAAAGCCGAGCACATGATTCGAAAAACATTGGATCAATCACTCAGCACAGTTGAACTGGCAGATGCTTTAGCCGTTTCTGAACGTACGCTGCATCGTCGATTAAAGACATTAGTAGGCGAGGCACCAAAGGCATTTATGGATCGTGTGCGTATGGATATGGCAAAAACCTTGTTACATACCAGTAATCGTCAAATTAATCATATTGCTTTGGAATTTGGATACACAGATGAATCCGTTTTTAGGCGTTTATTTCGTAAGCAAGTAGGAATGAGTCCGTCAGAGTATCGGCGCTGGCAAGGTCAGAGGTTTGAATGATGTTTAATTTTTGCAAGTGCCCCATTCATTCGAAACCGAATTGTATTGGTGCTGGGTTAGAGTAAAGGGGGGGAGAGCTAGCTATGATATGGAGCGGCTTGTGATTTTTGTATATGCATACATAGCTATAAAATAACAATTATGAATCCATGCGTGTCATCACTAGATGAATTCATAACGGAAGGTCCGTAAAGTTATTCATTGATCGCAATTTTTATCCATATATTGAATTGTTTGTGAGTAATCCCTTTGCAACCACCAATCTCGTTGCTGTGTGTATGTATTATCTCTACGTTCTTTTTTTCTACGACAACCAGAAGCGGGTACTAAGCTGTGGTTAGTAAGTTGCCTTCGTTCTTTTTTATCTCTTGGGTCAACCCATTTTAATTGTTTGTCTTCCGGTTCAGCGTCTACTTTATTGGCTTGGGACATGATTGATCTCCATTGCTGTTAACCAATGATGTCTTTCAACGTATGTGCCAGCTGTAAAAGTTGTTTCGGGGCCGTTAAACGGTGGCTAAAGAGTCGCATAGGCTAATTATGTTACGGTCACTGTTACAGTGTTACGTAACAAAGGTGTAACAGTGACATAATCATCAGCGGAATTTGAATGTTCAATAACCCACTGTAAAACGGCTAGTTTGATGTTTAGGTTGCTCTGCCTCATCTAGTACTGCCACCGAGAAATCTTCGATTGAAATGTGGGAATTATTTTTATCATCATACATCAGTTCATTTTTTCCTAAACGATATACACCAGTACGTTTGCCCGGCTGTAACATGGCGGGTGGGCTAATATAGGTCCACTTTTTTGAAGCGTGCTGCTCTATCATTTTATGTTGTTTGAAACAGGCTTTAGCAATATTCATTACCGAGACAGGTAAGAAGTTAGGCTCTGTTAATACAGTGTTAGGTTCCAATCCTCGTATTTTTTTCGGCATGTTTAGGCTGGCAGCGCCGCCTACAATTAAAGTGTGCACATTTACATGTGATGTGCCCGTTAAAATTGAGTCGGTAATGGAGACTAAATCATTTTCGTATCCTTTCGGAGGTCTAACCGCGCTGATTACTAAGTCTTGATCAGAGCTAAGCTTAATCACATCGTCCAGTTTATCTGCATGCCCTAATACACCAATCGATTTAATTGGTAATGCAGCGAGTTGCTCCGGTTTTCTTACGACAGCCGTCACCTTGTGGCCCCTAGAGATGGCTTCGTTAATAATTCGGCTGCCAACATCACCGGCAGCACCAAATACAGTTATGCGCATTTTATTTTCCCTTTTTAATAATTGATTATAAGTTTGATTTTTTGAATGACGTTCAGTTCTTGAAAAAACGAAATACGTCAAACACATTTAAAAATTTTCTGTTTTTATAATTATTGTGTTGGCTAACCCAGATGCTAAATAAAATTATTGCCATGGCAAATAATTGTAAGTTATTTAGACTTTGATCCAATAATGCCCAGCCGATAATCACCGCAATAATTGGGCTGATAAACGTTAAGGTCGAAATCGAAGCGGGCGATAAAGTAGCAACGCCTTTAAACCATAAAATATAACTCACGGCAGCCCCTGCAATGCACAAATAGCTTAACCCCATTATATTATTCACAGATAGATCTGGTAGAGGGGGCTCTAACCAGAGTGAAAAAGGTAATAATACCAAGCCACCTGCAATTAATTGCCAAGCGGTAAAAGTCAGTACCGTCTCGTTTGGCAGCCAGCGACGGCTTAGTACCGTTCCCAAGGCCATAGCGACCGCACCCGATAATCCCGCCGATATTCCAATGGCATCTAATGATGCAGAGGGCGTCAGTATTAAAATGCCGATACCACATAACCCCAAAAACGCTGCGAAGATAGAAATTAATTGAATGGTGCGACCTAAAAGTAAGTGTGCAAATACAATAACCAGTAAAGGTTGAACAGCGCCTACCGTGGCAGTCACTCCCCCTGGTAAGCGATAGGCCGCAATAAATAACAGCCACCAAAAAATAGAAAAATTGAGAGTGCCTAATAATAAAATTTTGGGTAAAAAAGAAAGCTTAGGGACTCGCCTTACTAAAATTAGTAACAGCAAGCCTGCTGGAAGTGCCCGTAACATAGACACAGTTAATGGGTAGTTTGCTGGCAAGAACTCTGTCGTCACATAGTAGGTACTGCCCCAGATGAGGGGGGCCAGAGCGGTGATAAAAAGTATGTATTTAGAGTGCATTATTCTTTCTTAGTAAGCTATCTTGATGTCAAGATAGTTTGAAGGTGTCTTGAAATCAAGATAAATAATTGCCATGATGTGTACATGGATAAAGTAGATACGATTATTAAACAGTGGAATCAGGAAAAACCTGATTTAGACGTGAGCTCAATGGCCATTATTGGTCGGTTCAAGCGCATTAATCAGCACATGAGTGTTGAGATGGGTAAAACCTTTACCAAGCATGATTTAAGTGCGGCTAGCTTTGATATGTTGGCAACCTTACGTCGCTCGGGACCAACTCATGCTCTATCACCTAATGAGCTAATGAATACAATGATGGTCACCTCAGGGACCATGACAAACCGCATAGACCAGCTTTGCAAAAGTGAATTGGTTGAGCGTCTGAAAAACCCTAATGATGGTCGTGGATTCATAATCTCACTCACCCAAAAGGGTTTTACAGTCATTGATGCCGCCATTGCAGATCATGTCGCCACCCAAGATCAGTTAACAGAAGGCTTAAGCACAGAAGACAAACACGCTCTTAACTCAATATTGACCCGTTACTTGAAAATTTTTGAAGGTTAGGGCAATTAAAAACGGTGTAAATACACACTGTTTCTTGTATTGGATTTTCTAATTTTAATAGGTTGTGTTTATGACTTCCGTTCAGTGGCCTGTCAATAATTACAAGGCCTATCACGCCCACGTTTACTTTGATCAATCCACGTTAGCCTCGGCAAGGGCCTTATGTACTCAAACTGGAAAGCTATTTTCCTTGAAGGTCGGTCGCATACATCAACAAGCAATCGGCCCGCACACAAGCTGGAGCTGCCAAATAACATTTGGAGCAAAATATTTTGATACGCTTATTCCTTGGCTCGATAAAAATAGGAATGGATTATCAGTATTAGTGCATCCAATTACTGGGAATGATGTACTGGACCACTCAGATTATGCGGCTTGGTTGGGTGACCCCATCGAAATTGATTTGGCAGGGTTAAATCCTTAATCACTCAAACTCTGAGATTGAATATTTCGGCTAGATCGTAGACTCAGTTCCCCTCGCAGATTCAAACCCAAAATGCATACCTGCTTACTTTAAACACACCTGAATCCTGTTATTAAAAAAACTTCATTTTAATGTGAACCTAGTTCCCAGTTATGGCGTATATGAAAGAGCCACTGGGAAGCTTTCAAGCTGATGGTTCAGATTTACACACTGAACAGACCTCACAAAAATAATAGGTCACATCGGTATTTGCGTCATGAATGAGGAATTAATAATGGCGAACTACAACGCACCACTGAACGATATGCACTTTGTTTTATTTGACGTGCTTAAGGCTCACTCTTTAAGTGAATGCCCTGGATATGAAGACGCCACTGAAGATATGGTTCGTGCCGTATTAGATGAAGCTGCCAAAATGGCTGAAAATGTATTGCAGCCCATTAATCAGCAAGGTGATATAGAAGGTTGCCACTACGACCCTGAAACTAAATTAGTCACCACACCAACAGGGTTTAAAGAAGCATACAAAATGTTTGCACAAGGGGGGTGGTCTGGATTATCAGCATCACCAGAATATGGCGGCCAAGGTTTACCACACCTACTAAAAATTGTGGTTGATGAAATGGCATGTTCAACCAACTTATCAATGGGAATGTATCCAGGGTTAAGTCATGGCGCTATTGATGCGCTAACGTTACATGCAAGTGATCATCTAAAAGATACTTACCTACCAAAACTTATTTCTGGTGAATGGACAGGCACCATGTGTCTGACTGAGCCGCAATGTGGCACAGACTTAGGCCTAATCCGAACAAAAGCTGAACCGCAAGCGGACAACAGCTATGAAATTTCAGGCACTAAAATCTGGATCACCGGTGGCGAACACGACATGGTGGATAATATTTGTCATCTCGTATTAGCCAAATTACCCGGAGCCCCTGATTCTAGTAAAGGAATCTCTCTTTTCTTAGTGCCTAAATTTTTAGAAGACGGCACTCGCAATACTGCATTTTGTGGTGGCCTAGAACATAAAATGGGCATAAAGGCATCCGCAACTTGCGTGATGAATTTTGAAAATGCTAAAGGCTGGTTAATCGGTAACGAAAACGAAGGTGTGAAGTGCATGTTTACCATGATGAACTCAGCTCGCATCATGGTGGGGATTCAAGGTTTAGGCCTTGCAGAAAAAGCGTTTCAAATCAGTTTGGGCTTTGCCAAAGAGCGACTACAAAGCCGCTCACTAACAGGCCCACAAAAACCAAATGAAAAAGCCGATCCTATTCTTGTTCACCCAGATGTAAGACGAATGATCAGTCAGCAAAAAGTTTTCTTAGAAGGTGCGCGTTGCATGGCGTATTGGACAGGTATGCATTTAGACTTATCTGAAAAACACCCAGATGAAAAGGTGCGAGAAGAAGCGGATGATCTGGTTCAAATTATGACACCAATTATTAAGTCGTATTTAACCGACGATGGGTATTTTTCAACGGATCAGGCTTTACAATCAATGGGTGGGGCAGGCTTCACTCAAGATTGGGAAGTTGAGCAACTGTTAAGAGATGGTCGAATAGCACGAATCTACGAAGGCACAAATGGCATTCAGGCGTTAGATCTTGTTGGTCGTAAGTTAATGATAAAAGGGGGACGCTTACCAAGAACCTACTTTAACAAGATGAAAGCTATGATTGCAGAATTAGACAATCAGGATCACGTTAAACATTGTGAGAAATTGTTAGAAACTCTGCAAGGATCGTTAATGTGGTTAGCTGCACATGCAAGTAAAGATCCCGAAGAAGCCGGAGCCGCTGCCACGCCAATGTTAAAGCTGTTTGCAATTACGACTATGGCCGTAATGTGGGCAACCATGGCAAATGTAGCCAAGAAAAAGCACGGTGATGGAGCCTACACTGATAACTTTTATCAAGGAAAGTTAAAAGCAGCGGATCATTTTTTCCGCAGTGCTCATGCACAAGCTGGTTACTTCAAAGCCGATATCGAAGCGGGTAAGTCTACGCTAATGGCATTTGCAGATGACGAATTTTAATCAGGCTTATGAACTAAAGAAAACCGCCTAAATATCACCTTAAACGGCCCCAAAAGTTGGACTCATAATCCAATTTTTGGGGTTTTTTATTTGAAACTCTTAATATTCATTGGGGGACTTATTTGATGGTGTCAGCGCCTGATATAAAGATCACTCCTGAGAAACTAGTTAAGGGATTTATCTTGTTGTAAGCGATCAACCAGCAGGTCGATAAACGTACGCACTTTATTGGACGCCAGTCGGCCTTCTCGGTGTACCACATGAACAGGTAGCGAAGGCGTTTCAAAGTCAGCTAATACTATTTTTAAATCGCCTGCAGCTAATTCATCGGCCACTTGGTAAGACAACACTCGTGTTAATCCTAAACCTTGTTTGGCGGCTTCAACGGCGGCATCGTTAGTGGTAACCGTTAATCGCGCTGACAATCGCACAAGCGACTCCTTTCCTTTTTTCACAAAACGCCAATCTTGCGATAAATTTCCAGCACGGGACACAATTAGAGAGTGCTGAGCTAGTTGATCTGGGGTTTGCACAATGCCATGCTTTTTTAGGTAAGCGGGGGAGGCAACAACAACTAGGCGCACCTTACCAACTCTTCTGGCCTTCATGGTGGAGTCTGGTAGTTCTCCAATACGCACACCCACATCTAAGCCTTCTTCTAACATGTTCACCACACGATCCAGAAAAACAGCATCTACTTGTGTATTAGGAAACCGAGTTAAGTACTCTGCAATACCTGGCATAACAAATCTGCGCCCAAACAATACGGGGGCTGTCACCGATAAGTGCCCCTTGGGTTCAGAGTTAATGCCAATAGCGGCTTCGGCTGCGGCTTGAACGTCTTCTAATATTTTCCGAGCATCTTCTAGATACCTAAGGCCAGCTTCTGTGGTGCGCACTAAACGAGTGGTGCGTTGCAGTAACTTCACCCCCAGAGCGTCCTCAAGCCCTGCAATGGCACGGGTAACGGCAGGGGCTGACATGTTCAATTGACGTGCTGTAGCTGAGAACCCTTGGGTTTCGGCCACAGCAACAAATACCTTCATGCGTAATAGCTGGTCCATAAGATTATTCCACTCAGTGAAATAATCAATTGTGATTTATGCGGATTCTAATCGCAAGGTGAATTTGGCAAAGTGCACTCATTGGCTGCAAGCGATGGTTAACACCAAGACAGCAGCTAAGACATCAACCTTAAAATTGAAAAGCCAAAACTAAAAGCAAAGGAAATACAATGAGCCGCATTAACCTTGTAACAAATGAAACTGCCACCGCTGAACAAGCTGAATTGTTCAGTGCCATTCAAAGCCAGTTAGGAATGGTGCCTAACTTCTTAAAAATATTTGCGCACTCCCCTGCGGCCTTACGTGCTTTTTTAGGACTGCATGGTATTGCAAATGAAGGCTCCTTAGACGCCGCGACTCGTGAGCGTATTGCCTTAGGTTTAGCTGAGCAAAGCGCCTGTGAATATTGTGTGTCTGCCCATACAGCATTGGGTAAAAATGCAGGATTAAGTGGTGATGAAATGGAAGCCAACCGAGCAGGGGGAAGTCAGGATGCAAAAGCGTCAGCCGCGGTAAAATTTGCGCGTTCATTGGCAGACAATAAAGGCGATGTCACTACCGCCGAATTACTTGAAGTACGTAATGCGGGTTACAGTGAATCGGACATCGTAGAAATGATTACCCATGTGGGAATGAATTTACTGACCAATATCCTAGGTAAAGCCAGTCGCGTTGAAATAGATTTTCCAAAAATTGAATTACAAACTGCGTCTTAATTAGTAAACGCCATGTAGCGCATGTTGCATGGCATTCAGTTAAATCTTGACCATTTTAAGTCATGTTTCAGGAGTCTGATATGGGACACCAATACGCCGCCATTGCTTTTACCGAGCAAGTAAAAAGTCAGCAAACTATCCATAACAGTCGTAGTGGTTACGCGTCTATGGAATCGGGTGAAGACCATAATCATTTTTTTAGTCAAACCGAGGCCAATTTTATTCACCAGCGAGACAGCTTTTACATGGCCAGTGTTAGCGAAACACAATGGCCTTACGTACAGCATCGTGGCGGAGCAAAAGGTTTTTTAAAAGTATTGGATGAGAAAACACTAGGTTTTGCTGATTTTAGTGGCAATAAACAATATATCAGTACCGGAAACTTTAAGACAAATGATCGTGTCTCATTATTCTTGATGGATTACCCTAATCGCCGACGCTTAAAGATCCTCGGTCGAATTAAACAGCTTGATGATGCCGATCTTGAGGCGCAAGCAGCACTTGAGGACCCTGAATATCGAGCTCGTATTGAACGCAGCTTTGTTATAACACTTGAAGCATTCGACTGGAATTGCCCGCAACATATCACACCACGGTATGATGCAAGCTACATAGAAAACCTATTATCACCGCTAGAAGATGAGTTGACTGCTCTAAGAAATAAAAATATTGAGCATGAAAAAACGTCAGCTGTACAAAACTATGACGTAAACCCTGTATTGGGAGATGGTGATTTAATACTTGTTGTCAGTGGTATTCGTCAACTAACACCGAGAATACGGGCTTTTGAATTTAAAAGTCTAACAGGGCAGCCCTTACCAAAAAATACGGCGGGAGCACATTTACGACTCCCTGTGTTAATTGATCCACAGGAACCTACAAAATTAGATTATCGTCATTATTCTATTTGCTCCAATCCTGCACGACGGGATATTTATGAGGTGGCCGTATTAAGCAGTGATAAAAGTGAAAGCCAAAATTCGACTGAAGCTGCTATGAAAAGTGGTTCGGAATTTATACATACCCAGTATCAATTGGGCACCAAGGTAGCGTTGTCTGAACCTGATAATTTTTTTACTGCCCATGATGGCAATGAACCCGCTGTTTTAATCGCGGGTGGCATTGGTATTACACCAATAAAATCCATCGCCCAGTCTTTAACGGCTCAAGGTAACGATATTCAATTACATTATGCCGGGCGACAGTTAAATGAAATGGCTTTTTCAGATCGATTAATGCGTACGTTTTCATCAAAAGCCTTCTTTTATCGGTCGGACAAACAAGAGCGCTTAAACCTTAAAGCTATTTTAAGTAATGCGCCAGAAAACGCGATTTTTTATTGCTGTGGCCCTGAAACATTATTAAATGAACTGGCATCAGTGGCGAATCAGTTAGGTATTGCAGCTAACCGTATCCGAACAGAGCGTTTTCAGGCCCCTAGTATCACCCTAATGACATCTGATGACAGACCCATGCCACTCACACTTAACTTAGCGCGCAGCAATAAAACGATAGAGGTGAGTGAAAATATAACTCTGTTAGATGCTTTGCTTGATAATGGCGTGGTGGTTGCAAACAGTTGTAAGAGTGGACAATGCCGTAGTTGTGCAATAAAGGTGATAGCAGGAAAGGTTGAGCATAATGACCATGTTTTAACCCCAGAAGAAAAAGCCGCAGGCCTGATGTGCCCTTGCGTTTCACGAGCACACACTCATTCATTAACACTTGATATTTAACGGATAGAACCATGAACCAGAAAGCAGTTATCAATCCCCCCCGACCGCCACTGCCCCCTTTTAGTGAAGAAGATGCCCTATTAAAAGTCCGTATGGCTGAAAATGGTTGGAATACACAGCAGCCAGATAAAATTGCCATGGCATACAGTGAAAACAGTGAATGGCGTAATCGTAATCAATTTATAAAGGGCCGTGCAGAAATTGAAAATTTCCTCACCATTAAATGGCAGAAAGAGCATGACTACCGACTCATCAAAGAATTATGGGCTTATACAGATAATAGAATCGCGGTTAGATTTGCCTATGAATATCACGATGAAAGCGGGCAGTGGTTTCGTGCCTATGGAAATGAAAATTGGGAATTCGATGAAGAAGGGTTGATGCAAGTCCGTCATGCCAGCATTAATGACCTTAAAATAAGTGAAGGTGAGCGATTATTTATTTGGCCAAAAGGAATACGTCCGGATAACGTGCCCTCTCTTAGTGAGTTCGGTCTATAACAGCTAGTGCAATCATGCCAACAGCCATTTCTTTTCAGCGTAATGCAGTAGGTGTGCATTTATCTTGATAGAAATTGGCCATCAATTATTTGATCCGGTTTGAATGACGGATCAATAAGACCTTTTGATACAAAAAAATCAATGTAAAGCTGAGTGACATAAAACAATGACGACATATCATTACTGGGTTTAAAAGCATTCACGTTACTTTCTAGACCATAAAGTTTAACACCGTTCAATGAAACTGAATCAGGCATCATCACCATTTCAGACTCAATGATGGCATTGCCTTCTTTTAAATTATTCCTCCACCAATCAGAGGCTTCTAACCAAGCTTGTATAAACAGCGCCAGGTCTTTTGGGCGGTCTTTAATAAAGTTACCATTGGCAAGCAGGGCATCCGGAATTAACCCTGGTGTCTGACTGCTATCAAAAATGACGGTACCTACGTTAAAGGATTGTATTTCGGATACATAAGGCTCCCAAGTGTGCACAATATCGGCCTTACCTGACTGCAGCGCCGTTAATGCACTCGCTGCTTCTTGGTGTACCAGTTTAATTGATTTTGGATCAACGCCTTTTTCTTTTAAGAAGGTATTAATGAATAACTCCCCAAAGCCTTCAAGGTTTGTACCAATCTTTTTACCGCGCAGTGATGTGAAATCAAAATCGGTTTGTCTTATTTTACCTTGTTCGTTCTTCCCTGATCTGCGTTTAGCTAGTAATGCATCGCCACCTGATGATTCGTCGGTGATCATAACAACACGTAATCCAGGGTCCTGTTTGTAAAGCGAAAATGCATCTCCCATGGCCACACAAACCATATCGAGTTTACCGTCGGTAAATTGACCAAGCATGTTATCGGTTGATTCAGGCAGCACAAAATTCACATTCAAGCCGCGTTTTTTGAAATAGCCCAGATGTTTTGCTAACACAATAGGGTAGTAACCCGGCCATAAATCGATGCCAACATTAATGTCTTGGGCTAAGGATTTAGCGGGATTTAAAAATTGTGAGATTAAGATAATCACCAGTAATGACGTAATTTTCATAGGGTTAAGCGTTTCAATGTGTTTGCTTAGTATAGTCGGCATAATTCACTATATAGGTATTAACGTAAAATTTTATACACATAAAAGGGGGATGAAGTGAGTTTTTATTCTGAAAAGTGCTTATTGCGATGTTGGGCACGCTAATTGCCATTACCTACTCAGTTAAACGGAAATTGTCATTAAATTGGCTTGAATAAGATGTTTAGGTGTGGAAGTTATGACGACTTTTTTAGAAAGTGTACAAGAAACAATACCAAAAGAGGGATTGCGCCAAGCGTTTGAACTTTTTAATGACATGTCTCAACAGCTAACTGAAAGTTATGCCAAATTAGAGGGGCAGGTGCAAGTACTGTCGGGCGAACTGGCAGAAGTCAGTGCGGCTCGCATGAAAGAATTAAAAGAAAAAGAGCAGCTAGCTGACCGTCTTGATCGCTTATTGCAGTTGCTACCCGGTGGTGTGGTGGTGCTAGACGGTAATGGCCGGATACAGCAAATAAACTATGCAGCCTCTACAATGTTTGAAAAAGAAAACATCAAGGGAAAGCTATGGCGAGACATTATCCAAACCCACTTTAGCCCTAAAGAAGACGATGGCCATGAAATATCGCTACGCAATGGTAAGCGATTAAGCATTCAAACGTCAGGTTTAGACAATGAACCTGGTCAAATTATATTGATGACGGATCAAACAGAGACCCGTGATTTACAATCTAAATTAGCGCGTCACCAACGTCTAATGGCCATGGGTAAGATGGTGGCCAGTCTAGCGCATCAAGTGCGTACCCCTTTATCTGGCGCCATGCTGTATGCACAGCATTTATCAGACGGCTCGTTAGAACAAGAAACGCGTACTAAGTTTTCTAAAAAACTGGGACGTCAATTAAAAAATATCGAAGCGCAAGTGCGTGACATGTTGATATTTGCCAGAGGCAGCGCGCCACTTAATACAATATTGAATCAATCGGATCTGGTTGAATTGATAGCTGAAAGTCGTCAGTTGCTATGCAAGCAATACCAAGCCGAAATCACAATTGAAAACACGGCCAGTGATACGTTTATCCAGTGTCATCAAGAAAGTCTAATTGGCGCAATCCAAAATCTCATCTCAAATGGGATTGAAGCCGCTGAAGAAAAAGGCGCTACGTCAAAAATACGCATCAGTATCCGAGCAGAGAATAGCAGCCTAATGGTGGCTATATCAGACAATGGTCCTGGCTTGCCTAGTTCTACTAAAGATAAAATAACCGAACCGTTTTACACCACTAAAAGCAATGGCACAGGCTTAGGTTTGCCCGTTGTGAATGCAGTGGTGAGAGCCCATCACGGTACACTCTCATTTTATAATCAGCCCACAGGTGGTGCGTGTTTCATCATCAATTTGCCTATTTCTAAAAATACCACGCAGACTCAGGAGTTAACTCATGAATGATTTTTCCATGTTAGTTGTAGAGGATGATACCCAACTTAGAGAAGCGATTATCGACACCCTGTGTTTACAAAAAATTAAAGTACATGAAGCATCCAGCGCCGAAGTCGCCATAGAATTTTTAAAACGCAATTCTGTGGATATGATTTTATCGGATATAAGCATGGGTGCCTTATCAGGATTTGATTTACTTAATCATGTAAAAAGCCAGTACCCAGCAATTCCTATGGTATTGATGACGGCTTACGGCGAAGTAGAAAAGGCCGTGCAAGCCATTCAGCAGGGCGCAACTGATTATTTAGTGAAGCCATTTGAAGTGAGTGTGCTGCTTGAAACAGTGAATCAATTTCGCAGTCAGACTGAAAGCGAAGGTGACGCAAATGAACCTGTGGCCAATGACCCAAGCAGTCGCGCGCTACTTAAACTTGCTAAGCAAGTGGCTAATAGCGAAGCAACAGTATTGGTCAGTGGTGAAAGCGGAACAGGTAAAGAGGTACTTGCTCGATACATTCATCAAAATAGCCCACGTAAAAAAGGGCCGTTTATTGCTATCAACTGCGCTGCAATACCAGAAAACATGCTGGAATCAACCTTGTTTGGTTACGAAAAAGGCGCATTTACAGGTGCCTATAACAGCATGCCAGGAAAATTTGAGCAGGCTCAAGGGGGCACAATTTTACTGGACGAAATCAGTGAAATGGAAATTGGCTTGCAGGCTAAATTACTGCGGGTACTTCAAGAAAAAGAAGTGGAGCGCTTAGGGGGTCGTAAAACAATTGAACTAGATGTGCGAGTGGTTGCCACTACCAACCGAGATTTAATTAGTTATGTAAACGAAAAGAAATTCCGTGAAGATTTATACTACCGATTAAGTGTCTTTCCGTTGCAGTGGAAATCATTACGCGATCGCCAGCAAGATATACTTCCCATTGCAGAGCGCCTGCTGAATAAGCACTGTAAAAAACAGAATAAAACACCGCTCATCTTTGATGAAAGCGCACAAATTAAATTAAGTACCTACCCATGGCCAGGCAATGTAAGGGAGTTGGATAATGTGATTCAGCGTGCGCTTATTATTCAAACCGGTTCTCAAATCAGCGCCAGTGATATCGTATTGAATATGATGGATGGTCAAAATACAGTGCTGCCATCAATGGGGCATAACAGTAACAGCCTACATGAACCCGCGGTTATGGCGCCTCATGCTCGATCGTTCTCGGAAGTACCCATGGATAGCATCTCTACCATGATATCGGATGAGGCAGAAGGCGATGCATTGGGTGATAACTTAAAACAGCGTGAATATACCTTGATCATTGAAGCATTGCGCAATGAAAAAAATAAAAAGCTAGCGGCAGAAAAACTGGGCATTAGCCCACGAACCCTGCGCTACAAAATGGCTAAAATGCGCGAGCAAGGCATCGATATTTATTCAAATGCTATAGCTTAACCCTTAGGTCACTAGAAACCTCTGGGCTAAGTAACTTGGCCTACCTTATGCAAAGTAAGGTATAGATAAAAAGAATTAATAGGAGATGTGTCAGGAAGACGACTATCAAGGATGACATGGCAGGGAAGCTGCCATGGACTGGCAAAAAATTGGCGAGAACATTTAAATGTGACGTCAATTGCCCGATAGGCTTTCTGACAATGGGGGATTTATGGTAGATAGAGCGGATATAAATAGCGTACTGTCACAATTAAGAGAAGTACGTTCTCAAATCAAAGGCGATGAAAACCCGCTAGAAAAACTGAATAGCTCTGAACGACTTTCTCAAGAAGTGGATAAGGTTCAGGCGCAAAGTGTTAACTATCCCAATATTAAAACCGATCCTAATACACCTGATTTTCAAGCTATGTTTGGTAATGCAATCAATAACGTGAATGAGCAACAGATGCATAGTTCGTCGTTGTCCAAACGCTTTGAGCGCGGTGACCCACAAGTAGATTTACCTGAAGTAATGATCGCAGCACAAAAAGCCAGTGTGTCATTCGAAGCCATGAAAGAAGTGCGAAATAAGCTGGTTGATGCTTACAAAGACATAATGAACATGCCTGTCTAATGCAGAACGTTAACGTACTTAAAACCGATCTTAGAAGTAAAGGTTAATACTAATGGCCACAGAAACTTTACCAGCTGAAGCGGCGGACAATTTACCCGCTCAGACAGATGGCGCAGACACCGCTTCAGAACCTCAAGACACCTTGCCAGAAGCTATGGATGCCAGTGAAATCAATCCCGTTATGATGGGATTTAATAAGCTGACAATCGTTCGGCAGGTTGGCTTATTAATTGGTTTTGCTTCGATATTAGCCTTAGGTATTGCGGTGGTTATCTGGTCACAAGAAACCAATTATCGACCACTCATAAGTAATTTAGAAGATTTTAACGCCAAAGAAATTCTTACTGCTCTAGACACTAATGACATTGATTACCGCATTAATCCAGTAACAGGCATTGTTATGGTAGCGGAATCAGAAATACATGAAGCCCGCCTAGCACTTGCCCCTATTCTTGCCGAAGACGATGAAAGTGTTGGACTTGAACTGCTTGACCAAGAGCAAGGTTTAGGAACCAGCCAGTTTATCGAAAGTGCCCGATATCGCCGAGGCTTAGAAGGCGAACTTGCACGTACCATCTCCAGCTTGCAAAGCGTTCGAAATGCTCGTGTGCATTTGGCGTTGCCTAAGCAATCTGTTTTTGTACGAGACGATCGTGAGCCTAGGGCTTCCATCTTTTTAGAGATATATGGCGGCAAAGGTTTAAAAGAAGAACAAGCTGACGCCATTATTAACTTGGTTGCTAGCAGTATTCCTGAATTACCCATCGGCAATGTCACCCTAGTGGATCAAAAAGGCAATCTATTAAGTCGAGATGATAAAACCGAAGAAGACATGATGGCCACTAAGCAATTCGATTACACTCGAAAAGTAGAAGGCAATTTATCTCAACGGGTGCAACGCATATTAGAACCTGTTTTAGGGTCTGAAAATTTCCAAGCCGAAGTCAGTGCTGACGTTGACTTTACCGTTGTCGAGCAAACAGAAGAATTATATAACCCCGATCTAATCGCGCTTAGAAGCGAGCAAACATTAAGCCAAGAAAGCACATTAAAAGCCGATGGAGGAATCCCTGGTGCCCTCTCAAATCAACCTCCTGGTGAAGCAACTGTTCCAGAAGAAGCCGGTGAAGGTGGTGCTGGTGGTGATACACCTGTAGAGCGAAGAAATGAGGCCACCCGTAATTACGAAGTTGATCGCACACTTAGTCATACTCAACATCAAGTGGGCCGCTTAAGAAGGGTTACCGTTTCAGTTGCAGTGAATGATCGAGAACGAATCAATCCACAAACAGGTGCAATAGAAACCGTAACCTGGACCGCTGAAGAACTAAAACGCTTAGAGTTACTTGTAAAAGATTCAGTCGGATTCAATGCATCCCGTGGTGACAGCGTGAGTGTTATTAACAGTTTATTCTTGGGTGGAGCACAAGAGTTGGGTGAACCTGATTTCTGGCGTCAGCCTTGGTTCTGGGAAATTGTTAAACAAGTATTAGCCGGCGTATTTTTATTAATCATGATCTTTGGAGTGGTTCGTCCAATCGTTCGTAACCTTGTGGATCGCGGTAAAGAAGACGAAGTAGCAGAGATAGAAGGCGAGCTAGACGACCTGGGTGAAGGGGATGATTTGTTTGGCGACGATAGAGTCACACTGGCTGGTGCAGATGAGTTCTTATTACCTGGTGCCAGTGAAGGGTTTGAGCGTCAGCTGGATGCACTGAAAGGATTAATCGCAGAAGACCCTGCGCGAGTAGCACAAGCATTTAAGAAATGGATAAACGATGGCGAAGGATAACGAAGAAACACCAAACACACCGGCTGAAAAAGCAAGAGGCGACTTATCTAGCTTAGGGCATAAAGAACGCGCAGCCGTTTTATTGATGAGTCTTGGTGAAAAAGATGCCGCTGAATTATTAAAACACCTTGGACCAAAAGAAGTTCAGCAAGTGGGTGCTTCCATGGCAGCCCTTAAAGACATTACTCAAACGCAAGTGGAAGGGGTTGTTGCCGAATTCTTAGACAGTTTATCGGGGCAAACTGGTTTGGGGTTAGGCGCTGATGAATACATTCGTAATATGTTAACCACAGCATTGGGTGCAGACAAGGCTGGCGGTTTAATAGACCGCATATTACTTGGCGGTAATACAACGGGTTTGGATACACTTAAGTGGATGGAGAGTCGGGCCGTAGCAGATGTGATTCGACACGAACACCCTCAAATTCAAGCCATTGTTATTGCTTACCTAGAGCCTGATCAGGCTGCTGAAATACTGTATAACTTTGATGAAAAAGTGCGCCTAGACATCATGATGCGAGTCGCATCCTTGCAAGCAGTACAGCCAGCCGCGTTACAAGAATTAAACGACATACTAGAGAAACAATTCTCGGGTAATCAAGGCCAGCAAACTACGGCAATGGGCGGCGTGAAAGTCACCGCTGGTATTATTAATAACCTTGATAGCACCATGAGTGGCGAGCTGCTTGAACAGATCAAAGAAGTGGATGAAGAGATGGGCGTTCAAATACAAGATCTTATGTTTGTATTTGAAAATCTTAATGAAGTGGATGATCGAGGCATTCAAGCCATGTTACGTGAAGTATCTGGCGACCTTCTAACCCTTGCACTAAAAGGCGCAGATGAAGACCTTAAAGAGAAAATATTCCGCAACATGTCTAAACGCGCAGCCGAGCTTTTACGAGATGACCTTGAAGCGAAAGGGCCCGTTAAACTCAGTGAAGTGGAAGGTGCACAAAAAGAAATTCTGGTTATTGCAAGACGCATGGCAGACGCAGGCGAGATTGTTCTTGGCGGTGCTGGCGGCGAACAAATGCTGTAGATGTATTAAGTAGTTTTTTATTTTATAGAGGCGGCTTCTTAAAGCCGCTTCAATTTTTATAGAGCGTAGTAGTATTCATGAGTGATCGCCGAGAGCGCATACCAGCAGCAGAAGTGCCTGATCCAAAGTTATGGAAGTTGCCGTTCTGGACAGAGCCAAAACACATTGTCCATGTGGAAGAAACCGAAGCTGAAGAAGATGATTCTGAAGTATTAATTGAAGATGAAGAAATCGAAGTTGAACCTTTAACCATTGAACAATTAGAAACCATTCGACAAGAAGCCTATAACGAAGGATTAGAGCAAGGTCTTGTAGAAGGTCGTCAAAAGGGTGAGAAACAAGGATACGATGACGGGCATGTTGAAGGACTTGCAGCAGGTAAAGCGGAAGGCAATAAACTGGGCTACGATACGGGCTTAGAAAAAGGTGAAAAGAAAGCCCTTGCTGAGGGAGACGACAAAAGTGCTCAGCTAACATCACGCATTCAAGCTAATATGCGCAATATTGAAAAAGTGGTGAATGAACAAAAATCAGCCATTGAAAAAATCCTGCCAGACCTAGTGATTTCTCTTGCAGAGGTTGTGATAAGTGAAGAGCTGGATCAGGGCAGTGAACACATTGTCAGTCTTGTAAATAATGCTATTAATGCCTTACCAATTGATACTAATGGCCTAACAGTTGAATGTAACGCGTTAGATTTACCATTTTTAGAGGCTGCTCAAGAACAAACCGATTTTGACGCAAAATTTAAAATGAGTGAAAAAATCCAACCTGGTGGCTGTAAAGTTAGCAGTAAATACAGCAGCATAGATTTTACCTTAAGTGAACGCTGGGAGTCGGTAGTAAAACAATATCGTCAGCAATTACAATTGGGGTTTTCTCAGTTAGACGATATCCAGAAAGACCAAGCTGAAGAAGATCAGCAAGTTGCTGAGCGAATAGCGCAAGAAGCAGACGAAAAAGAAGAGCAATTAAAAGATGTAAATGCCTCAACCCTAGAGGCAAATTCTGAAAATGAAGACCAAAGCAATAATGACATTGAAAGCGTCGTATCTGAAGACATTGACAATACTCAATTACCAGAGCAGACCTTAACAGATAAGGGGGCTGAGCAAAAAAGCAGTGATCAGCTTGATACTTCCGCTGAAACTCTTGAAAGCTTAACTCCAGATACTTCTATCGATCAACCTGACGTAAATCAATCAATCGAAACAAAAGAAAGCCACAAAACGACTGAGGTTGATGACCTAAGTGCTTCTAAAGAAGACAATTCAGAGCTAGATCAGGCTTCGACAGACGAGCCCTTGATTGACGAAACTGCAGTGGGTGAATCAGTAGTTGATGAATCAATAGTTGATGAATCAGAAGTTGATGAATCAGAAGTTGATGAATCAGAAGTTGATGAA